>Ga0335069_10015345_pt1 | contig 10708 bp, 14 predicted proteins | sample Lox_Sample_11_FD_206714 | JGI IMG/M metagenome (GOLD analysis project Ga0335069, IMG submission 206714) | Soil microbial communities from Loxahatchee National Wildlife Refuge, Florida, United States - Lox_Sample_1.1 | ecosystem: Environmental > Terrestrial > Soil > Wetlands | place: USA... | reverse complement strand
CCGGCGACGGCGCAGAGGGCGTTGCGGAGCTCCTCGGCCACCCCCTCGCAGAGGTGATCCTGGTCCTTGGCCGGGGAGAGGTCGGCGAAGGGAAGCACGGCGATGGAGGGGGAAGCGGGGCGGGGCGCGCTCCGCGGCCGGGTCGGGCGCGGCCGCGCCGGCGGCGCCTCGCGGGGGGATCGGTCCTCCAGGCCGCGGGCGATCTCGAGGAGCGCCGGCACGACCTCGCCGCCATCCCGGGGCCGCCTCACCGGATCCCGCCGCAGCATCCTGGCGAGGAGCGCGCCGAGCGCCGGCGCCTCCGGCACCGCGAGCTTGGGAGGGGCGCGCCACCGGTCCGGCCCCCCCTCCGGGAAGGGCAGCTCGCCGGTGAGGGTCCGGTGGAGCAGCACCCCCAGGGCGAACACGTCGGTCCGCTCGTCCTCGGGGGCGCCGGCCCATTGCTCCGGGGCCATGTAGGCCGGGGTGCCGCCGTCGGCCCGCCGCCGGCCGAACGCGTGGGCCATGCCGAAGTCGAGGACCTTGACCATGCCGTCCGCGCACAGGAAGACGTTGGCCGGCTTGAGGTCCCGGTGCGCCACCCCCTGGGCGTGCGCGTGGGCGACCCCGCGGGCCACCTCCACGCCGATCCGGAGGCCCTGGCGCAGCGGGACGGGCCCGCGGTCCAGGCGCGCAGCCAGGGTCTCGCCGCGGAGGAGCTCCATCACCAGCCAGGGGCCCTCCGGGCCCCGGCCGGCGTCGAACAGGGTGACGATGTTGGGGTGGCTGAGCCTGGCGGCGGCCTCCGCCTCGCGGAGCAGCCGGTCCTCGCGCGGCCCCTCCACCCTTCCGCCGCGCAGCGCCTTGAAGGCCACCGCCCGGCCCAGCTCGCGGTCGCGGGCCTCCCACACGACCCCGAAGCCGCCCCGGCCGATCTCGGCCAGGAGCTCGAAGCGGCCCACCACCGCCCCGGGGCGCAGGGTCCCCCGCCACCCCTCGCCCTCCTCGCCGCCGGGGGCGCGCACCAGGTCGGCGAGGAGCGCCGACAGGGCCCCGGGACGGATGGCCTCCGGGCGCTGGCCCTCGTCGCTCCGCTCGCTCGCCACAGGCATCGCTGCCCTCCGCGGGGGGAGGGGAGCCTAACGGGAGCCCGCCCCTCGCGCCTGCCGTTCCCCGCCCGGCAGGGACCCGGCCCCCCGGGGCCGCTTGCGCCGCCTCAGGCGCGCGCCGCCCGGACCCGGGCCGCGGCCAGCAGACCCGCGAGGAGCGGGTGCGGCGCCCCCGGGCGCGAGCCGGCCTGCGGCACGTAGAGCGTGCCGAGGAAGAAGGGGTGGCCCTCGAGCTCCACCACCCGCGCCACGCCGTCCGCGCCCTGGCCCGAGACGCGCAGGCCGCGGGCCTCGAGCGGCGCCCGGAGCTCCGGGTTGAGGCCGTACCTGCAGAAGAAGGGCTCGACGACCTCCTCCGCCCGGTAGAGGGCGGCGGCCCGGGTGCCGGGCTGGATGCGCACCGGATGGCTCTGCCCGGCCAGGGAGCAGGAGAGGGGCGTCACCGCCAGCCGCGGCGCCCCCGGGCTCGTCTCGGCGTGCTCGGCGTCGCGGATATCGAGAAGGTCCCGCACCACCTCGATGACCAGGTGCTGGAAGCCGCCGCAGGTGCCGAGCAGCGGGGTGCCGGTCTCCCGCGCGTGGCGGATGGCGAGAAGCGCCCCCTCCATGCTGCGGTAGGGGCTCCCCGGCGAGATGAGGAGGCCGTGGTAGCGGGAGAGGCGCGCCGCCGGCGCCGCCGGCACCTCCTCGGTCGGCACCCACTCGTAGCGCGGCGGCTCGGGGAGGTGGCCCAGGGCCGCCTCGGTGGCCCAGTGGACCAGCAGGGCCGGGTTGCGATCGCCGACGATGCCGAGGGTGACGGGGGGTGGGCGGGGCTCTGCCATGGTCGACCTCCTGGCCGCTGCGGGCCTGGGGCGGTGATGGTGGGGCGCTCCGGCCGCGCAGGTAAAGCGAGACGATCTGAACGGATCCGTTCAGCCGCACCTGAACGGTCGCCCCACCCCCTGCCGGGGACGGGCCGGCCTTGCGCCACGGGTCGTGAATTGCTATATACCTTGCAGTGCAAGATAACGTGCAAGCGCTGGCGAGGGAGGTCGAGGCCTGGCGGAGCCAGCTCCGCAAGGGCTCGCTGGAGCTGGCGGTGCTGCTCTCCCTGCGGAGGGAGCCGCGCTACGGGCTGGAGCTGGTCGAGATCCTGAACGCCCGCGGCCTGGGCGTCTCCGAGGGCAGCATCTACCCGCTGCTCGGACGGCTGCGCGCCGAGGACAAGGTGGAGACCGAGTGGGTGGACCCGGGCGCGGGCCACTCCCACAAGTACTACCGGCTGACCCGCCGCGGGCGGGCCGCCTGCGAGTCCATGCTCGCCGCCTGGCGGGAATTCGCCGGCGCCGTCGAGCGGGTGATCGGAGATCGGCCATGAGCGAGCTGCCCGAGGAGGTGGAGGCGTTCCTCGTCGACCTGGAGAAGCACCTCTCGCCCCTCCCCCAAGCCGAGCGGCGGGACATCGTGGCCGAGATCCGCTCGCACCTCGCCGAGCGCGCCGGCCAGGGGGCCGGCGACCTGCTCGCGCCCTTCGGCACCGCCCGGGCCTACGCGGCGGCCTTCCTGGAGGAGCGCGCCCTCGAGACGGCCCTGGCCGGCGGGAGCTCCCTGGCCATCGGTCGGGCGCTGCTCCGGGGCGCGCGCCGGATCGGCTGGTGGTACACGGTGGCCGCGCTCGGCCTGGTCCAGCTCCTGGGCGCGGGCCTGCTGGCCCTGTCGGTCCTCAAGGTCTTCCTGCCCCAGAGGATCGGGGTCTTCGTGGGGACGGGGGTCTTCGCCCTCGGCGCCTACTCCGGCGAGGCCCCGGCGGTGGAGATCCTCGGCTGGTGGGCGATCCCCGTCTTCGCCCTCCTCGGCGCCGCCGCCCTGTGGAGCGCCCGCTGGATGCTGCGACTCTTGGCCGGGTGGCGGCTCGCGCGCCTCCGACCGGCGCTGCTCGCCTGACCGGCCCCTGCGCTCTTCCGCCGCAGGCCCCGCCGAAACCGATCCGCTCCCCGGCGGATAAGGCAGGGCGGAGGTCGCGACGGCGCGGATGCGGCGAGGGGAATGGCGCTCGAAACGCTCTCAGAGGCGGAGCTCGCCCGGCGTTGCCGGCGCGGCGACCCGGCCGCGTGGAGGGCGCTGGTCCGGCGCTTCACGCCGCTCGTCTACCGGCTGGCGCGGCGGATGCTGCGCCGCGAGGCGGAGGCAGAGGACGTGAGCCAGGAGGTCTTCCTCAGGATGCACCGCTCCTTCGGCAGCTACGACCCGACCCGGCCGCTCGCCCCCTGGGTCGCCCGGACCACCTACCACGCCGCCCTGCGCCGGCTGGAGGCGACCTCGCGCCTGACCCTGGCCGGCGAGCCGGCCGGCGAGGACCCGCTCCTCGCGCTCCCGGACCCGCGCCGGCCGAGCCCCGAGGAGGCCGCCGCGGGCGGCGAGGCGTCGGCGCTGCTCGCGAGGGCGCTCGACGGGCTGCCGGCCCAGGACCGCGCCCTGCTCGACCTGCGCTACCGCGAGGGGCTCTCCGACGCCGAGGTGGCCGAGGCGGTGGGCATGCCCGTGAGCACCGTCAAGACCCGCCTGCACCGCGCCCGGGCCCGCCTCCGCGGCTGGCTCGCGCCCTTGCTGCCGAGGGACGGGCCATGACCGAGCCGCTCGGCAGGCTGGAGGAGCTCGCCGACGCCTACCTCGACGGCGACCTGCCGCGCTCGGAGGCCCTGGCCTTCGAGCGGGACCTGGCGGTGCGCCCCGAGGCGGCCCGGGCCCTCTCGGCGGCGCTGGCGCTCCGCGAGCTGCTCGCCGGGCTGCCGCCGCTCGGCCCTCCGCCCGGCCTGGCCGACCGGATCGTCGATTCGCTGCCGCTCCCGCGGCGCGCCCCGCGCGGGAGGGCCGAGCCGTCCCCGGTCGGGACGGCGCTGGCCGGCCTCTCCTGGACGTTCCGCCCCGCCGCCACCGCGGCCCTGGGCGCGCTGGCGCCGGCCCTCTCGGCCTCGGCCGGCCTCTCCCAGGTCCGCTGGGCGCTCGGCCCGCTGGGCGCGCCGGGCCGCCCCGCCCCTCGCCCGCCGCGGCCGCTGTGGCGGCGCGTCCTCTTCCGGAGGGCCAGGCGTTGACCGTCGCCCTCGCCGTCCTCCCCTCCGCGCTCCTCGGGTTCCTCGGCCTGGCGCTCCTCCTCGGGGCGCTGCCCTTCCACGCCAGGGCCCGGGGTGGGGCGCGGAACGGCCAGCTCTCGGGCCAGCTCCGGGCGACCTGGGCCTTCGGGCTCGTGGCCCTCGAGCTCTCGGCGACCGGGGTGACGGTGCGGGTGGCGGGCCTCGCCGTCTTCCGCCCGCGCCGGGCCGGGCGGGCGGCGCTCCCCGCCCGGGCCGCGGAGGGCGAGGCCGCGGGGGAGGGCCTGCGCCGGAGCGGCCTGGCCCGGGTCCGCGGCGCGCTCGAGAACCGCCGGCCCCTCCTCCGCATGGCGGCGCGGCTCGTGGGCGCCCTGCACCTGCGGCTGCGCCTCGCCGGACGGCTGGGCCTCGGCGATCCGGCCGACACCGCGGCGCTCTCGGGCGTCCTCGAGGCGGTCCGGGCGCTGCCCGGCGTGGAGCTCTCGGTGGAGCTCGACTGGCTGGGCGAGGCGCTGGACCTCATGGCGGAGGGCTCGGCCCGCCTCTGGCTGCCCGAGGCGCTCGGGGTGGCCGGGTTCCTCTTGCTGCGGCGCGAGAACCGGGCCGCGCTCCGCGCGGTCATGGCTTGACGAAGGGCTGATTGCACCAGGAGGCGAGGATGGAACACGTGACCAGGCTCATGGCGCAGGTGAAGGGGGTGCTCTCCCGCTCCGCGCTCAAGGACGCGGTGGTGTCGAAGCCCATCTCGGCGGGCGACCAGCACGTGCTGGTCCTGTCCGACGTGAGCGTGGCGCTGGGGGCGGGCGGAGGCATCGGCTCGGCCCCGGCCAAGCGCATGGCCACCGGCACCGGCGGCGGCGGTGGCGGCGGGGCCCGGGCCCGCCCGGTGGCGGTGCTGGTGGTGGACAAGGGGCAGGTGCGGATCGAGCCCCTCGGCAACTGACAGGGAGGTGCGGCCATGAAGCACGTGGAGGAGATCCTGCAGGCGGTGAGCGAGGAGCTGGGCGGCGCGAGCAGCGGCCAGGCGGTGATCGGCTCGGCGGTGCAGCTCGGCCCGGCGACCGTGTACCCGATCTCGATGGTCAGCCTGGGGCTGGGCGGGGGCGGCGGCGAGGGCGAGCAGGCCGCCGTCGACGGCGGTGCGGCGGAGAAGGGCACCGGCGGCGGCTCGGCCGGCGGGGCGCGGGCCTGCCCGGTGGCGGTGGTGGCCTTCACCCCCGAGGGCGTGAAGGTGCTCCCGCTGCCGCAGCGCCGGGGCGCGCTGGAACGGCTCCTGGACAGGATCCCCGACCTGGTGGACCGGGTGAAGGCCCCGGCGGACCGGTCGTGAGCGGGGGGCGGCGGCGGGGGACGGCCAGGCCGGCCCGCCCGCGGGGCGGCCCGGCCTGGGCCGGCGCGGCGCTCCTCTGGCCGCTCCGGCTCGCGCCGGCGCGGGTCGGGCGGGCGCCGCGGGGTCCGACCGCCTTCGACGCCTACTTGGCCTGGATGTACCTCTCGGCGGTGAGGAGCTCGGCCGTCAGCACCGCCCCGCCGGCCGCGCCGCGGACGGTGTTGTGGGACAGGCACACGAAGCGGTAGTCGAAGAGCGGGTCGGGCCGGAGCCGGCCGATGGTCACCGCCATGCCGTCGCCGGCTTCGCGGTCGAGCCGGGTCTGGGGCCGGGACTCGTCCTCGAAGTAGCGCAGGAAGGGGTCGGGCGCCGAGGGCAGCTTCAGGGCCTGCGGCCGGCCGGAGAACCCCGCCCAGGCGGCCAGCACCTCCTGGCGCGACGGCTTCTTCTCGAAGCTCACGAACACCGCCGCCAGGTGGCCGTCCGAGGCCGGCACCCGGATGCACTGGGCGGTGATCACCGGCTCGGCGGCGGGCACGATCCGGCCGTCGGAGAGCCGCCCCCAGATCTTGAGGGGCTCCTTCTCGCTCTTCTCCTCCTCCCCCTTGATGAAGGGGATGACGTTGTCCACCATCTCCGGCCAGGTCTCGAAGGTCTTCCCCGCGCCGGAGAGGGCCTGGTAGGTGCACACCGCCACCCGCTTCGGGCCGAAGGCGAGGAGCGGGTGGAGCGCCGGGACGTAGCTCTGCAGCGAGCAGTTGGGCTTCACCGCCACGAAGCCGCGCCGCGTCGAGAGGCGCCGCCGCTGCGCCTCGATGGCCGCGGCGTGCTCCGGGTTCACCTCCGGGATCATCATGGGCACGTCGGGCGTGGCCCGGTGGGCGGAGTTGTTGGACACCACCGGCGTCTCGGCGCGGGCGTAGGCCTCCTCCAACCTGGCCGTCTCGTCCTTGGGCATGTCCACCGCGCAGAAGACGAAGTCCACCTCGGCGGCGATGGCCGCGACCTCCGCGGCGTTCCTCACCAGGAGGGCCGCGGTCGCGGCGGGCACCGGCGTCTTCATGGCCCAGCGGCCGGCCACCGCGTCGCGGTAGGCCTTCCCGGCCGAGCTCTGGCTGGCCGCCACCAGCGTGACCTCGTACCAGGGGTGTCGCTCGAGGAGGGCCACGAACCGCTGGCCCACCATCCCCGTCGCCCCCAGCACCCCGACCTTCAGCTTCTTCTCGCTCATGGCTCTGTTCTCACCCGGACCGCTCTAGATAGCACATCGGTCCTGGGCGCGCTGCGCGCCCGCGGCCTCAGCCTTCCTCGTCCTCCGGCTCCCCTGCCGGCGGCGCCTCGCCGGCGCCGCCGTAGAAGACCTCCTCGAGGTACAACCCGTGCGGAGGGGCGGTGGGGCCGGCCCGCGTCCGATCCCCGCCGGCGAGGAGCGCTGGCAGGGAGCCGGGCTCGCGCTTCCCCAGCCCGACCTCGACCAGGGTCCCGGCCAAGTTCCGCACCATGTGCTTCAGGAAGGCGCTGGCCTCGACCACCAGCTCGATCCGCCCCCCCGCCTCGCCCAGGACCTCCAGGCGGCGCAGCTCGCGGACCGCGTGGCGGGCCGAGCAGTCGCTGGCCTGGAAGGCGGCGAAGTCGTGCCGGCCGAGCAGGTGCGCCGCGGCCGCCCGCATGGCCCCGGGATCGAGCGGCGGGAACTGCTGCCAGGCCCGCAGGCGGGTGAGCGGCGCACGGGTGGGCGCGTTCTCCAGGAGGTAGCGGTAGCGCTTGCCGCGCGCGCTGCGCCGGGCGTCGAAGCCGTCCGGCTCGAGCCGGGCCGCCCGCACCGCCACGTCGGGCGGCAGGAGCGCGTTCATGCCCTGCACGTAGGCCCGCAGGGGCAGCGGCGACGGCTCGGGGAACGAGGCCACCTGCCCCCGCGCGTGCACGCCGGCGTCGGTCCGCCCGGCGGCCGTGACCCGCCGGGGGGAGTGGTGCAGCGTGGAGAGCGCCCGCTCCACCTCGGCCTGGACCGAGGGGCCGTTGGGCTGGACCTGCCATCCCACGTAGCGCGAGCCGTCGTACTCGAGGATCAGCGCCACGACCGGCATCCACGAAGGCTACCACGCGCCTGGCCGGCGCCGCAGGGGTCGCGCCTCGCCCACCTCGGCCCGGCCCTCGCCACCCAGGCGGCCTGCTGGGAGTGCGGGATCCACCGCGACGAGCTCCGCTTCCGGGTGCGCGGGCAGCGCCGCCGGCCTGTACGCGGCCACCCTCGCCTGAGGAAGGAGGCTGGCTCCGGACTCGTCCGGCCCGTCGGCGTTCCCTGTGGCGACCCGGAGCCTCGGCCCGCCATGCGCGACCGGGAGTCGAGGCCTTCCGCCCAGGGCCAGGCGGCCCATGGCGACGCTCGGTGCCCGGCGGCAGCGAGGAGGCCGCCCGCCGCGCCAGCGGCTCGGCGTTGCCCTCCGTCCGGCCGCTGCCCGGGAGGAAGAGGAGGCGATCCGGCAGCGGCGGGGCCCGGACAGCCGGCCGGACCGCGGCCGCGGGGAGGGGGACGCCACCTGCGCTCGCCGCGCGCTCGGTTGACCCCGCCGCGCTCACCGCGCTATATGCCTTCAACTTTCGTTGAAGGAGGCGGTCCGGGAGGTCCGGCGGCGGCATGGCCAGCGAGCAGGAGATCCTGTCCCAGCTCGAGCACACCTCGCAGCGCGGCCCGCGGCCCGAGCGCGCCCGGGCCGCCCTGGCCGGGATCGCCGACCTGGAGGAGAGCCTGCTGGAGCTGGAGGCGCAGCTCGAGCAGGCCACCCGCGACGCCAGCTCCCAGCTCCAGGCCGCCGCCCGCCACCTGGTCGCGGCCGGCGGGAAGCGGGTCCGCCCCACCGTGACGCTCCTCGCCGCCGGCGCCTGCGGCGGGGCCCTGCGCGCCGCGGTGCCCTTCGCCGCGGCCGCCGAGCTCACCCACTCCGCCACCCTCCTGCACGACGACGTCATCGACGACGGCCCGGAGCGGCGCGGCCTCCCCGCCTCGCGGGTCCTCTGGGGCAACGCGGTCTCGGTCCTCTCCGGCGACTGGCTCCTCACCCGCGCCCTGGAGATCGTCTCCGCCTCGCCTGCCCGCTCCGCCGCGCTGCCGGCGCTGCTCGCCACCATGCGCCGCCTGGTCGAGGGCGAGGTGCTCCAGCTCTCGCTCCGCGGCACCTTCGCCGCCACCGAGCGGGACTACCTGGACGTGGTCATCGGCAAGACCGGCTCGCTGTTCGGCTGGGCCGCCGCCGCCGGCGCCTGGTCGGTCGGCGTCACCGGCGGGGTCCCGGAGGCGCTGGCCCGCTTCGGCGAGGACCTGGGCATCGCCTTCCAGCTGGTGGACGACGCCCTCGACTACGCCGCCGATCCCGCGCTCCTGGGGAAGCGGCTGGGCACCGACCTGGCCGAGGGCAAGGCCACCCTCCCCCTCATCCGCGCCTGCGCCGCCGAGCCCGGGCTGCAGAGGCGCCTGGCCGCGGTGGTCGAGGGCGAGGGGGTCGCGGTGGCCGTCGCCGCCGAGGTGATCGAGGTGGTGAAGCGGGTGGGCGGCGTGGACGAGGCGCGCGCCCTGGCCCGGCGCCACACCGCCGCCGCCCTGCAGGCGCTGGAGGCGGTCCCCGACGGGCCCCACCGGCAGGCGCTGCGCGTGGCGGCGCTGGCGCTCACCGAGCGGGCCTTCTAGCCCCCGCCGTGTTCCCTCCGCGCCGCCGCCGGTCTAGCCTGCGCCATGCCCCGCCTCGCCACCGCCCTCACCTCCCTGCTCGTCGGCCTGCCCCTCTCCGCGGCCGCCCGGGGCGGCGGCCCGGGGCCGCCGGCCGTCGGCCTGGACCAGGCCGCCGCCGGGCGCTTCGCCCGCCTGGCCCTCGACTGCGTGGGCCGCGAGTACCCCAGCAAGCTCTCCCACGTCCTGAACGGCGACGCCGACGCCCGCCCGCCGCGGGAGCTGACCCCGGCCTTCTTCGGCTGCTTCGACTGGCACTCGTCGGTGCACGGGCACTGGCTCCTGGCGCGCCTCGCCCGCCTCTTCCCCGGCGCGCCCTTCGCGGCCGAGGCCCGGGCCGCGCTGGCGCGCAGCCTCACCACCCAGAACCTGGCCGCCGAGGCCGAGTACCTCCGCGGCGCGGGCCGCGCCTCCTTCGAGCGGCCCTACGGGCTGGCCTGGCTGCTGCAGCTCGCCGCCGAGCTGCGAACCTGGGACGACCCCTCCGCCCGGGGGTGGGCCGCCGCCCTGGCGCCGCTCGAGGCCGAGGCCGCGGCCCGGCTCTCGGCCTGGCTGCCGTCGCTCCGCTACCCCGTCCGCTCGGGCGAGCACAGCCAGACCGCCTTCGCCCTGGGGCTGGCCTGGGACTGGGCCGGCGCCGCCGGCGACGGGCGGATGCGGGCGCTCCTCGGGGAGCGGGCCCGGGCCCACTACGGCGCCGACCGGGGCTGCCCGCTCGCCTACGAGCCCTCCGGCGAGGACTTCCTCTCCCCCTGCCTGGCCGAGGCGGACCTCATGCGCCGCGTGCTCCCGCCGCCGGAGTTCGGCCGCTGGCTCACGCGCTTCCTCCCCGGCATCCCCACCCGGCCCAGCGCCGGGTGGCTCGCGCCCGGGGTGGTCACCGATCGCTCCGACCCGCGGCTCGCCCACATCGACGGGCTGAACCTCAGCCGGGCCTGGATGCTGCTGGGCATCGCCTCCGGGCTCCCCCCGGGCGACCGGCGCGCCGGGGCGCTCAGGGCCGCCGCCCTTGGCCACGCCGCCGCGGCGCTGCCGGCCGTGACCGGCGAGCACTACGAGGGCGGCCACTGGCTCGGGACCTTCGCCGTGTACCTGACCAGCGGCGCCGGCCTGGGCCAGGCGCCGCCGTGACCGCGGCCGCGAGGAGCTAGGCGTTCCGCCAGGCCCGCTCGGCCTGCAGCACGGCGTGGGCCAGGGGCAGGTCGTAGGGCCAGGAGTCGAGCACCAGCCGGCCCAGGCCCTCCGGCCGCTGCCGCCGCGGGGGCAGCTCTCCGACCTCGAGCGCCGCCAGGTAGCGGCGCAGGGTCTCCCGGCAGGTGCCCAGCTCGCCGGCGCCCAGCCGCTGGTGGGGAGCGCGCAGCTCGGCCTCCACCTCGGAGAGGGCGGTGAGGACCAGCGCGCGGGCGCGCTCGCGTCGATCCATGCCCGCGCAGCCTAGCTCAGCGCGGCGCACCGGGGAACCCCCGGCCCTGCCGGGAGGCCGTGCATTCACCTG
>Ga0335069_10015343_pt1 | contig 10709 bp, 8 predicted proteins | sample Lox_Sample_11_FD_206714 | JGI IMG/M metagenome (GOLD analysis project Ga0335069, IMG submission 206714) | Soil microbial communities from Loxahatchee National Wildlife Refuge, Florida, United States - Lox_Sample_1.1 | ecosystem: Environmental > Terrestrial > Soil > Wetlands | place: USA: Florida... | reverse complement strand
TGGCACGAGAAGACCAGCCGCCTGCGCTTTCTCGAGGCGGCGCTGCTCAAGGAGATGGTGGCGCGCGACGGTCTCACCGGCATCCACAACCGCCGCATGTTCGACATGCACATCCAGCGCGCCTGGCAGCAGGCGGTGCGCGAGACCCAGCGCGTCGCGGTGGTCCTGGTCGACATCGACTGTTTCAAGGATTTCAACGACCGCTACGGTCACCAGGCGGGCGATGAGTGCCTGCGCGCCGTGGCCGTCACCTTGAGCCAGTGCGCGCGCCGCCCGCTCGATTTCGTGGCCCGCTACGGCGGCGAGGAGTTCGCGGCGGTGCTCTACGAGGCGAGCCGCGAGTACGTCGCCGAGGTGCTGACGCGCATCCAGCGCTCGATCGCCGAGCTCAACATTCCGCACGAGGCCTCGCGGGTCGCGAGCCGCCTCACCGTGAGCATCGGCGCCGCCTTCGTGCTGCCGGGCCCGAACCGCACCCACGAGGGGCTGATCCAGCTCGCCGACGAGGCGCTCTATAGCGCCAAGGAGCAGGGCCGCAATCGCGTGGTGGTGATGGAAGCCGAGTACCAGACGCTGCGCACCGGACGCTTCGAGCGGCGCCGCGCGCAGCGCGCCTGAGCTCGCGCGCCTGAGCGCGGGCTCAGGCCGCCCGCTGCCCGGCCGGCGCCGCCCCTAGTCGGGCTCGCCGGCGCCGCGGTAGATGCCGATGCGCGGCTCGCCGCCCGCCACCCGGCTCGCCCGGTACATGCCCTCGCCGTTGAAATCGAGCACCACGTGGCCCGCGGCATCGATCGCGATCAGCCCGCCCTCGCCGCCGAGCCGGCCGAGCTCCTCGTGCACCACGGCGTGCGCCGCGGCCGCGAGGCTCGCAGCGCCGAAACGCATGCGGGCGACGACGTCGTGGGCGGCGGCGGCGCGGATGAAGCACTCGCCGTGCCCGGTGCAGGACACCGCGGCGGCGCGGTCGTCGGCATAGGTGCCGGCGCCGATCAGCGGCGAATCGCCGACGCGTCGAAAGCGCTTGCCCGTGATGCCCCCGGTCGAGGTCGCGGCCGCGAGCCGCCCGCGCGCATCGAGCGCCACCGCCCCGACGGTGCCGAGCTGCGACAGCTCGAGGCGCCCCGGGCCGGCGCGGCGCAGCCGCTCGAGCTGCTCGAGCCGCGCCTCGGTGTCGAAGTAGCTCTGCGGCACGGGCTCGAAGCCGCGCTCGAGCGCGAACTCCTCGGCGCCTTCGGCCGCGAGCAGCACGTACGGCGAATGCTCCATCACCGCGCGCGCCAGCGCCACGGGATTGCGCACGTGCCGGACCGCGCATACGGCGCCGGCGCGCAACGTCGTGCCCTCCATGATCGAGGCGTCGAGCTCGTGGTGGCCGTCGAGGGTGTAGACGGCGCCGCGCCCGGCGTTGAACAGCGGCTCGTCCTCGAGCGCCATGACCGCGCGGGTCACCGCATCGAGACTGCCGGCGCCGCGCTCGAGCTCGGCGAACCCGGCCGCGAGCGCCGCAGCGAGCGCCGCGCGCGCCTGCGCGGCGCGCGCCGCCGGCATCTGCGCACGCGGCATGGCGCCCGCCCCGCCATGGATTGCGAGTGCGTACATTATTTCAGGCCCACCTCGCTGGTCGCTCGCCCGCAGCCAAGGCTATCATCGTTCGATGATGCCCGAGCCCACGCCGTCCCGCCCGTTCGAGAGCCTGCTGATCGCCAACCGCGGCGAGATCGCGATCCGGGTGATGCGCGCCGCGACCGAGCTCGGCATCCGCACCATCGCCATTCACTCGCGCGAGGACCGCTTTTCGCTGCATCGGACCAAGGCGGACGAGAGCTATCTGGTCGGCGCGGGCAAGGGGCCCATCGAGGCCTATCTCGACATCGAGGACATCATTCGCGTCGCGCGCGAGGCGCGCGCGAGCGCCATCCACCCGGGCTACGGGTTTCTCGCCGAGAGTCCCGAGTTCGCCGAGGCCTGCGCCGCGGCCGGCATCTGCTTCGTCGGGCCGGCGCCCGACACCATGCGCCGCCTCGGCAACAAGGTCGAGGCGCGCACGCTCGCCGCGGCGGCGGGCGTGCCGGTGATGCCGGCGACGCCGCCCTTGCCGGCCGATCCCGCCGAGGTGCGCCGCCTGGCGCGCGCCGTCGGCTATCCCTTGATGCTCAAGGCGAGCTGGGGCGGCGGCGGGCGAGGCATGCGCATCGTCGAGGATGAGCGCGGGCTCGAGGAGATGGTGGCGGCCGCGCGGCGCGAGGCGAAGTCCGCGTTCGGCAAGGACGAGGTCTATCTCGAGAAGCTGGTGCGCCGCGCGCGCCACGTCGAGGTGCAGATCCTCGGCGACGCGCACGGCAACCTCGTGCATCTGTACGAGCGCGACTGCACGGTGCAACGGCGCAACCAGAAAGTCGTCGAGCGCGCGCCGGCGATGTTCCTCGACGAGCCGCGGCGCCAGGCGATCTGCGAGGCGGCCCTCGCCATCGGCCGCGCGGTCGCCTACCGGGGCGCCGGCACCGTCGAGTTCCTCGAGGACGCCGACTCGGGGGCGTTCTACTTCATCGAGGTGAATCCGCGCATCCAGGTCGAGCACACGGTGACCGAGTGCATCACCGGCATCGACCTCGTCAAGGCGCAGCTGCGCATCGCCGGCGGCGCGCGCATCGGCAGTGCGGCGAGCGGCGTGCCGCCGCAGAGCGAGATCCGCATTCAGGCGCATGCCTTGCAGTGTCGCATCACCACCGAGGATCCGGAGAATCAGTTCGTGCCCGATTACGGGCGCCTCACCGCCTACCGCAGTCCGGCGGGCTTCGGCATCCGCCTCGATGCCGGCACCGCCTATGCGGGCGCCATCATCACGCGCTACTACGACTCGCTGCTCGTCAAGGTCACCGCCTGGTCGCCGACGCCCGAGGAAACGATCGCGCGCATGCACCGGGCGCTGTGGGAGTTTCGCATCCGCGGCGTCGTCACCAACCTGCGCTTTCTCGATCAGCTCATCACGCACCCGCGCTTCGCGCGCGCCGACTACACCACCCAGTTCATCGACGAGACGCCGGAGCTGGTGCGCGCGCCGGCGAAGCGCGATCGGGCCACGCGGCTGCTGACCTTCATCGGCGAGGTGATCGTCAACGGCAACCCGGAGGTGGCCGGGCGCGCGCGTGCGCCGCTCGAGCCCGTGTTCCCGCGCGTGCCGCGCGTGGCGCTGCCGGCCGCGGCGACCGGCACGCGGCAACGGCTCGCCGAGCTCGGGCCGGACGGCTTCGCCGCCTGGATGAGCGCCGAGCCGCGGGTGCTGGTCACCGACACGAGCATGCGCGATGCGCACCAGTCGCTGCTCGCGACGCGCATCCGCAGTCACGACATCCTGCCGATCGCGCCCTACTACGCGAGCCTCGCCCCGCAGCTCTTCTCGCTCGAGTGCTGGGGCGGCGCGACGTTCGATGTGGCGCTGCGCTTTCTCAAGGAGGACCCGTGGGAGCGGCTCGCGGGGCTGCGCGCGGCGGTGCCCAACATCCTGCTGCAGATGCTGCTGCGCTCCGCCAATGCCGTCGGCTATCGCAACTATCCCGACAACGTCGTGCGCCACTTCATCGGCCAGGCGAGCGCCGCCGGCATCGACGTGTTCCGCGTGTTCGACTGCCTCAACTGGGTCGACAACATGGAAGTGACGATCGATGCGGTGCGCGCCGCCGGCCGGCTGTGCGAGGCGGCGATCTGCTACACCGGCAACCTCACGAACCCCCACGAGACCAAGTACGACCTCGCCTACTACCTGCGCCTCGCGCGGCAGCTCAAGTCGATGGGCGCGCACGTGCTCGCGGTCAAGGACATGGCGGGGCTGTGCCAGCCGCGCGCCGCGTTCACGCTCGTCAAGGCGCTCAAGGAGGAGATCGGCCTGCCGGTGCACTTTCATACGCACGACACCAGCGGCATCGCCGCGGCGAGCGTGCTCGCGGCCGTCGATGCCGGTGCGGACGCGATCGACGGTGCGCTGGATGCGCTCTCCGGCCTCACCTCGCAGCCGAATCTCGGCTCCCTCGTCGAAGCGCTGCGCTACGGCCCCCGCGCCACCGGCCTCGATCCGGATCACCTGCGCACGCTGTCGGCCTACTGGGAGCAGGTGCGCCAGGGCTACGTCGCCTTCGAGAGCGACATCCGCGCGGGCGCCTCCGAGGTGTACGTGCACGGCATGCCGGGCGGCCAGTACACCAACCTGCGCGAGCAGGTGCGCGCGCTCGGCATCGAGGACCACCGCTGGCCGGAGGTCGCGCACGCCTATGCCGAAGTCAACCGGATGTTCGGCGACATCATCAAGGTGACGCCGACCTCGAAGGTCGTGGGTGATATGGCGATTTTGATGGTGACCAGCGGCCTCACGCGCGAGGCGGTGCTCGATCCGGCCGTCGACGTCGCCTTTCCCGAATCGGTGCTGCAGCTGTTTCGCGGCGAGCTCGGCCAGCCGCCCGGCGGCTTTCCGCCGGCGCTCGCGGCCAAGATCCTGAAGGGCAGCGCACCGCTGCGCGAGCGGCCCGGAGCGCTGCTCGCGCCGGCCGATCTCGGTGCGGAGCGCACGCAGCTCGCGGCGCGCCTCGGCCGCCCGGTGAGCGAGACCGAGCTCGCCTCCCACCTCATGTATCCGAAGGTGTTCGCCGACTATGCCGCCGACCACGCGCGCTTCGGCGACGTGAGCGCGCTGCCGACCGCCGTCTTCTTCTACGGCATGCAGCCCGGGCAGGAGATCAACGTCGATCTCGAGCGCGGCAAGACGCTGATCGTGCGCTACGTCACCACCAGCGAGGTGCACGAGGACGGGACGCGCACGGTGTTCTTCGAGCTCAACGGCCAGCCGCGTCCGATCCGGGTCGCCGACCGCCGTCAGGTCGCGCAGCGCCCGGCGACGCGCAAGGTCGAGGTCGGCAACGGCCGCCACATCGGTGCACCGATGCCGGGCACGATCGGCACCGTGGCGGTGCACGTCGGCCAGGCGCTGCATCGTGGCGATGTGGTGCTCACCCTCGAGGCGATGAAGATGGAGACCACGGTGCGCGCCGAGCAGGACGGCCGGGTCGCCGAGGTGCTCGCCGTGCCCGGTCTCGCGGTCGAGGCGAAGGATCTGCTGGTGGTGCTCGAGTAGTAGCGGGCGCGTTTCAGCCCGCAGCCTCCCGGGTCAAACCGCATCCTTGAGAGGCACGCGCGGATCGGCGAGCTTCGCAAGGTCGGGGCGCACGCGCTGGGCGATCATCTTGCGGCCGGCAATGTACTCGCTCGAGTGATTGACGGCCTCGAGCGCGATCAGCTCGCCGCCCTTGAGATAGCAGACGCTGAAGCTGCGCGTCGCGGGATCGCCGCGCACCACCTGCTGATCGAAGCCCGAGGACAGCCCGACGATGAGCAGCTTGTTGTCGAACTGATCGGACCAGAACCAGGGCACGTGATCGTACGGGCTCGGCTGATCGAGCAGGTTGAGCGCCGCCGACTTCGCCTGCTCGAAGGCGTTGTCGACCGATTCCAGGCGCACGCGCAGCTCGAAGCGCGGCGAGGGGTGGCTGGTGCAGTCGCCGGCCGCGAAAATCCGCTCATCCGAGGTGCGGCAGCGCTCGTCGACGCGGATGCCGTTCTCGCACTCGAGCCCGGCCTCGGCCGCGAGCGCGGTGTTCGGCACGGCGCCGACGCCGACGACGAGCAGATCGGCCTCGTAGCTGCTGCCGTCGGCGCACACCACCGTGAGCGCCGCCGCGGTCCGTTCCAGGCGCGCGACCCGGGTGTTGCAGATCACCTTCACGCCCTGCGAGCGATGCTCGTGCGCGAAGTACTCGGAGACCGTCGAGGCGGCGACCCGCGCCATCAGCCGGTCGGCCATCTCGAGCACCGTCACGGCACAGCCCAGGTGACGCGCCGTGGCCGCGATCTCGAGGCCGATATAGCCGCCGCCGATGACGACCAGGCGCGCGCCGGCCTTGAGGGCGGCGCGGATCGGGCCGACATCGGCGAGTGCCCGCAAGTAGTGCACGCCGGGCAGGTCGCCGCCCGGCACCGCGAGCGGGCGGGCATGGGCGCCGAGCCCGAGCAGCAGCCGGTCGTAGTCGAGGCGCTCGCCGTTCGCGAGCTCGACGCAGCGCTGCGCTCTGTCGATGCGCGCGGCGGCCACCCCCAGCCTGAGCTCGACCCGATGCTCTTCGTAGAAGGGCCGGTGCTTGAAGGGCAAGCGGTCCTCGGCGAGCTCGCCCGACAGGAATTTCTTCGACAGCGGCGGGCGCTGATACGGCAGGCAGGGCTCGTCGCTCACCAGCACCAGCCGGCCGGTGTAGCCCTGGCGGCGGAGGGTGTCGATCGCCTGGGCGCCGGCCTGACCCCCGCCGAGAATGACAATGCTCGACATGACGATTTCCTCCGGTAGCGGAATAGTAATAGGATTGTGATGACAGGCCCAGGGCGAGGCCTCGGGATGGAACCGGTCGGTCGGCGGAGTCGAGCATGAAGTTGATCACAGCCATCATCAAGCCATTCAAGCTCGATGACGTGCGCGCCGCGCTGTCCGAGCTGGGTGTGTCCGGCATGACCGTCACCGAGGTCAAGGGGTTCGGACGCCAGCGCGGCCACACCGAGCTTTACCGGGGCGCCGAATACGTGGTCGACTTCGTGCCGAAGACGCGCATCGAGGTGGCCGTCAAGAACGAGCTCGTCGACCAGGTGATGGAGGCGATCGTCGGTGCCTCGAAGACCGGCAAGGTCGGCGACGGCAAGATCTTCGTGACCGACATCCTGCGGGTGCTGCGCATCCGCACCGGCGAGACCGACAACGCCGCGCTCTAGCGGCCGCGCTGCAACGCCCGCCCACCCTCCTCACGTGCCAGGCCATCGCGCAGCGGCCCGAGCCGCAGCGCACCGCGGCTGGCGGCCGTGCCGGGGCGCCTGCTCGATCGCGCTGCTGGCGCTCGGCCTGCTACAGCCGCCCGCCGTGCTCGCCGGCAAGCTCACCGACAAGGAGCGCACGCGCATCGACGAGCCGCGCCCGGCGGGCCTGCCGAGCGATGCCGAGCTCGAGGCGCGCGGCGCGCGCATCGGGGCGATCGAGATCGATCCGCGCAACATCTTCGATCCCGGCGATGCGCGCGAGAACTCGGGTCTGTACCGGCTCGCCGACCGGCTGCACCTGCGCACCCGGGCCTCCGTCATCCGCTCGCAGCTGCTGTTCAAGAGCGGCGATCCCTACAGCGGGCGGGTGCTCGCCGAGACCGAGCGCAACCTGCGCAAGCTCGTGTTCATCTACGATGCGCGCGTGGTGCCGGTGCGCTACGCCGACGGCAAGGTCGATGTGCGGGTGGTGACGCGCGACGGCTGGACGTTGAGTCCCGGCGTCTCGCTCGGCCGCGCCGGCGGCACCAACAGCGTGAGCTACGATCTGCGCGACGAGAACTTCCTCGGCCTCGGCAAGGACCTGGAAGTCGCGCGCACCAGCAACGTCGATCGCACCAGCAACACGCTCAGCTACGCCGACCCGAACGTCTGGGGCTCGCATTGGACGGCGACCGCCGCCTACAGCGATTCGACCGACGGCTATCAGCGCTCGCTGCAGCTCGGCCAGCCGTTCTACGCGCTCGACACGCGCTTTAGCACCAAGCTCACCGCGCTCGCCTACGATCGGACGATCTCGCGCTACGCGTTGGGCAACATCGCCGATCAGTTCAACGACAATCAGTCGTTGTTCGAGCTGTCGGGCGGGATCTCGAGCGGGCTCGTCGACGGCTGGAGCCGGCGCCTGCTGTTCGGCATGCATTACGACCGCAACGATTTCGTGCCCACGCCCGCGAGCACGCTGCCCGCGAAGCCCTTGCCGCGCGATCGCACGCTCTCCTATCCGTTCGTCGGCTTCGATGTCGTGCAGGACGATTTCGAGCGGGTCGGCGATGAGAACCAGATCGGCAAGACCGAGGATCTGTACTTCGGCACCGAGGTGACCGGGCAGCTCGGCTACTCGAGCCACGCCCTCGGCGCGGGGCGCGACAGCCCGCTGCTCGCCGCCACCGCGGTCCACGGCCTGCGCCTGCCGCACGCGCAGCAGCTGTTCCTGTCGGCCGACTTCTCGACCCGCATCGAGGACGGGCGGGCGCGCAATCTGGTGAGCGACGTGGGCGCGAAGTACTACTGGCGCTGGCGCGAGGACTGGCTGCTCTACAGCGCGCTGAGCGGCACCATCACCGATGCGCTCGACCCGGACGTGCAGCTGCTGCTCGGTGGCGACAACGGTCTGCGCGGCTACCCCCTGCGCTACGAGTCCGGGAGCTCACGGGCACTGTTCACCGTCGAGCAGCGCGTGTTCACCGACTGGTATCCGTTTCGTCTGGTGCGGGTCGGCGCGGCCGCATTCTGCGACGTCGGCCGCACCTGGGGCTCGGGAGTCGTCGGCAACAGCGATGCCGGGCTGCTGAGCGATGCCGGCATCGGCCTCCGGCTCGGCAACACCCGCTCCTCGCTCGGCAACGTGCTGCACATCGATCTGGCGGTGCCGCTCAAGTCGGTGCCGAACGCCACCCACCTGCAGTTCCTGGTGCAGACGTTCCAGAGCTTCTAGAGCGTCGAGCAGCGCTGCGCGCCGCTCCAGGGCCGGCCGCGGCGCCGGCCACCGCGCTCAGTCGGCATCGCCGCTGCGCTGGCGCCGGCGGTTCCAGATGATGAGGAAGCCGACGCACACCGCGGAGTTGAGCACCCACCAAAGCAGCTGCCGGAAGTTGTCGTGCTGCTCGTGCGCGCCGCCGATCTCGAGCGAGCCGGTGAGCTGCTCGTGCCGGCCGCCCGCGGCGACGTCGAACACCACGGCCGCCGTCCCGGGGACGCCGAGATCGGCACTGCGGATCGTGTAGCTGCCGTCCGGCTCGGCGCTCGCCGGATACGTGGTCCCGCGCAGCACCACGGCGAGCGTCGCATCGTGCACGGGCGCGTTGTCGGCGACGCGGCTCACGTGAATGACCATGCGGTCGCCGCGCACCGTGCCGACCGCAAGGAAATCGCTCGAGCGCGCCTCGACGCGGGCCGCGGCCGGCGGCTCGGGCTCGGCGGCGCCGATCGCGCCGGCCGCCGGCAGCAGCGCAGCGACGAGCACCAGGGTGAGCAGCGCCCGCATTATTTGAGGACGTACCCCGCGATGCCCATCGCGACGCCACCGATGCTCGCGACGATGCCGATCAGCGGGAACAGGGTGTTGCGCGACAGGAAGTACAGCGAGCACAGCACCAGGCCGAGCTCGAGCATGCCTTCGCCGATGTCGTAGCGCAGGGCGCGATCCTCCTCGAGGTCGCTGCGCTTCTCCTGGTCGCGGGCGTCCTCCTGCAGCGCCTTGGCCTCGTTCGCCTCCTTGTCGCGCGCCGCGGTGAGCTTCTGCGCGGCGCCGGCGCTGCGCGCGGCATCGCCCGAGAGCTCGCCGAGCAGCGTGAGGCCGACGTCGTAGACGTTCGCGCGGATCTTCTTCGCCTGGTAGAAGGCCCAATCGTCGTTCACCTTGGTGCGCTCGATCACCGCCTGGGTATGGGCGCGGTGCGAGGAGATGGTGAGCACCGACAGCAGGATCCCGACGATGCTCACCAGCACGCCCACGCGGCGGCTCATCGGATCGGCATGCGCATGATGCGGAACTTCGACTTCCATGGGTGCTCGATGCCGCTCCTTGCAGGTTATTTGACGGAATGCAGCCGCGGATTGCTGCGCGAGATGCCGAGGACGCCGCTGCGCACCACTTCGAGGATCGTGCCGTAGGCGCCGGCTTCGGCGAGGAACTCGCCGATATCGAGCTCGGTGCCGGTGAGCTCGACGATGAAGCTCGCGGGATCGACGGCGAGCACGCGCCCGCCGTGCTCGCGAACCAGCTCCTCGAGCGCCGCGCTGCGCTCGGGCTCGATCTCGAGCTTGAGCAGCAGCAGCTCGCGCGCCAGGTGGTTGCCGCTCGTCAGGTCATCGACCGCGACCACGTCGATGAGCTTCGAGAGCTGGGCGTTGATCTGCGCGATCACGGCATCGGAGCCGACCGTCACCAGCGTGACGCGCGATACCGTCGGGTCCAGGGTCGGCGCGACCGACAGCGACTCGATGTTGTAGCCGCGTGTGGAAATGAGGCCGGTGACGCGGGTGAGCGCGCCGGCCTCGTTCTGCAGAAGCAGGGCAATGACGTGTCGCATCGGGGGCGGCTAGCATACGGGACGGCGATACTTGGGCGCCAGGGCGAGAACTGCTAGGCTCGCGCGCATGCAGGAACGCGACGAGGCGATCGACCGAGGCGCTCACCCGTTGGCCGGGGTGAGCATGACGGGCGCGGACATGCTCGTCCAGGTGCTCGCCGACGAGGGCGTCGATACGATCTTCGGCTATTCCGGCGGCGCGATCCTGCCCACCTACGATGCCGTGTTCCGCTACAACGCCGAGCACGGCTCGCCGATGCCGCTGATCGTGCCCGCGAACGAGCAGGGCGCGGGCTTCATGGCGGCGGGCTATGCGCGCGCCAGCGGCCGGGTGGGCGTGGCGCTGGTCACCTCGGGCCCCGGGGCGACCAACATGGTCACTCCGGTGCGCGATTGCCAGGCCGACTCGGTGCCGATCGTCGTCATCTGCGGGCAGGTGTCGACCACCGCGATCGGCACCGATGCCTTTCAGGAAGCGCCGGTGCCCTCGATCATGGGCGCGGTGGCGAAGCACGTGTTTCTGGTCACCGACCCGACGCGTCTCGAGGCGAC
>Ga0335069_10015342_pt1 | contig 10709 bp, 12 predicted proteins | sample Lox_Sample_11_FD_206714 | JGI IMG/M metagenome (GOLD analysis project Ga0335069, IMG submission 206714) | Soil microbial communities from Loxahatchee National Wildlife Refuge, Florida, United States - Lox_Sample_1.1 | ecosystem: Environmental > Terrestrial > Soil > Wetlands | place: USA... | reverse complement strand
TCATCGCCGGAGGAAAGAGAGCGCTAGCGGACCGGTGGGTTACCTGAGGTACCCTTCCGATCGAGAGCCTCGGCGAGCCGGCGAGCGTTCACCGTGCTCGCAACCTGCATGGGGCAGTAGGGCCCTCGACGACTTCCTCCCCCATGGGTGATGGAATGGGTGACGGGTATGGAGATGAGAGCCCTCGTCGAGGCGTTCTACTCGCGGATATGGAATGCGGGTGACCTCTCGGTCCTCCCAGCCCTTCTCCGCGAGGATTTCACCTTTCGCGGCTCGCTCGGCGCGGAGCGCAAAGGTCACGAGGGGTTTCGAGCGTACGTTGCGATGGTTCGGGGCGCGCTTCGAGAGTACCGGTGCGAGGTCCTCGATCTCGTCGTGGAGGACCGGCGGGCGTTCGCGCGGGTGCGCTTCTCGGGCGTTCATGAGGGAGAGTTTCTTGGCTTCGCCCCGAGCGGCGAGAGGGTGGAGTGGCTGGGCGCAGCCATGTTCACGAGCGCGGACGATGGTCGCATCGCCGACATCTGGGTGCTGGGCGACGTCCCGACGCTCCTCGAGCAGCTCGCGAGAAACGCCCGCCCACGCTCCGATCGTTAGTTGGGAGCTCGCCCGGCCCTCTCAACCGCCGTCCTCGCGGAAGGTGAGGGGCGACGCGAGGCGTGCGGCGGCTTCTTAACTCTCCGAACGCCGGCCGCGGTCCGCGTTGAGACGAAGCCCGTGGATTCGCCCGTAGGTCCGGTTGGGTCGCCACGGTTGACGAAGGGCTGGGCTCTCCCTAGTATGCCTAACATTCTGTGAAAGGCCCCAGGCAACCGCCGGGGCCGCGATCCGCAGGGGAAAGGAGAGGTGGTCCATGCGCTTCAAGCTGAACGCTCTCACGGTCGGAGCGCTCCTCCTCTTTGCAGAGAGCGCAGAGGCCGCGGGCCTCACCCGGGCCGCCTCGGTGGTGAACAGCCTCACGAGCGACGTCCGGACGCTCATCCCGCTCGTCGCGGTGGTGGCGCTCATCGTGCTCGCGGTGATGTGGGGCCTGCGGGTGATCCGCTTCGCGACCCTCTGCCAGTTCGGTGCGGGGATCGTCCTCGCGGGGAGCGCCGCCGAGGTCGTGACGATGTTGTTCAGCTAGGAGGTGCGTGGCCATGGGACCCTTTCCGCTCTACAAGGGCGCGACCCGCGCCGCGGTCGTCCTGGGGGTGCCGGTCCTGCCCCTCGTGGCCCTCGTGACCGGGGTCGCGGTCCTGACCCTCTTCTTGGGCCTCTGGTTCTGGGGGCTCCTTCTTCCCGGGTGGCTCCTCATGGCGCAGGTGACGAGGGGCGACGATCGAGCGTTTCGAATCCTGTTTCTCTGGGCGAGAACCCGGATCCCGGGCCTCCTTCGACTGCGCCTCGCCGGAGGGAAGGGCACCTGGCAAGCGTCGAGCTACGCCCTTTCAGACGGGCGGAGGCGGTGCTTCGACGCGGAGGACCTGCGATGGGGTGGCTAAGGAGAGAGCGGGTCCGGCGCGCGGAAGCGCCGGCCGGGCGGTTCGTTCCGTATTCGCACCAGCTGACGCCCCAGATCATCGCGACGAGGGGTGGGGATTACCTCTCGGTCTGGCGCATCGGTGGCCGGTCGCACGAGGCCGCCTCGAAGGAGGAACTCGTCCGCTGGGTGAGGGACCTCAACAACGCGTTCCGGGGCATGGCGACCGCGGGCCTGGCCTTCTGGTCTCACGTCGTGCGTCGCAGGGTGGACGAGGTCCGCACGGCGCGGTTCGAGAACGTCTTCTGCCAAAGGCTCGAAGAGCGCTACGCGGAGACCCTTCGCCGGTCGAGGTTCATGGCGAACGAGCTCTACCTCACGGTGGTCGTGAGGACGGTGAGCGATGCCGTCCTGGCAGCGCTCGGGCGTTTCGACCGGGAGAGCGAGAAGGCGAAGGCGCGCCGCCAGGAGGAGGGCCTCTCCCGGCTCCTCGAGCTGAACCGCCTCGTGGGAGCCGCCCTCCGGCGGTACGACGCGGAGCTGCTCGGCGCCTACGAGAGGGACGGCCACGTCTTCTCCGGGGCGCTCGAGTTTCTGGCGGAGCTGGTGAACGGCGAGCGGCTCCCCATCCCGGTCTGCCGGGGCCGGTTCGGGGACTACGTGGTCATGAACCGGCCGCTCTTCGGGTACCACGGCGAGGTCGGGGAGATGAGGCTCCCGACGCGCTGCCGGAGGTTCGGGATGCTGGAGGTGTTCGAGTACGACGGCAGCGGGACGGGGCCGGGGGAGCTCGACCGGCTCCTCGCTTCGGGGTTCGAGTTCGTCCTCGCTCAGAGCTTCACCGCCCTCTCGAAGGAGGCGGGGAAGGGGTATCTCGAGCGCCACAAGAAGCGGCTCCTCGAGGCGAAGGACGTGGCGAAGAGCCAAGTGAGCGAGATCGACCGAGCGCTCGACGAGCTCGTCTCCGGGGAGTTCGTCTTGGGGGAGCACCACGCGACGCTCCTCGCCTTCGGGGACGAGGTCGACGAGGTACGGGACCACCTCGCCTGGGCGCGGGCCGAGCTCCTACACGGCGGGATCGTCGCGAAGCCGGTCGACCTAGCGCTCGAAGCGGGGTTCTGGGCCCAGCTTCCCGGCAACTTCGGCTACAGGCCAAGGCCCTGTGCGATCACCTCGCAGAACTTCCTCTGCTTCTCCTCCTTCCACAACTTCATGAGCGGAAAGAGGACGGGGAACCCGTGGGGCGACTCCGTTACCGTCCTGAAGACCGCGAGTGGCACGCCGCTGCACTTCAACTTCCATGCCTCGCCGCCCGGGAACTTCGAGGGGCAACGGCTCCTCGGGAACACCGCCCTCTTGGGCCAGTCGAGCGCGGGGAAGACGGTGCTCCTGGGCTTCTTGCTCGCTCAGGCGCAGAAGTTCGGCCCGAGCGTCGTGGTCTTCGACAAGGACCGGGGCCTCGAGATCGCGGTGCGGGCCATGGGAGGGCGGTACTTCCCGCTCAGGCTGGGCCAGCCCACGGGCATGAACCCGCTCGGGCTCGGTCCGAGCCCGTCGAACGTCCTCTTCGCGAAGGAGCTCGTAAAGCGCCTCGTCGCCTCGTCGGGCGAGCCTGTCACGGCGAGGGAGGAGGAGGAGATCGGAGCGGCGGTGGACGGGGTGATGACGCACATCGACCGGGGCGATCGCCAGCTCTCGGTGCTCCTGCAGCTCCTCTCGGAGGGTCTCGCGACCCGGCTAAGGAAGTGGTGCTGGGGCGGCCAGTACGGCTGGGTCTTCGACAACGCCTCTGACTCGCTCGACCTCACGACCCATCGCATCTACGGGTTCGACCTCACGGAATTCCTCGGCAACCAGGAGGTCCGCGGGCCGCTCGTCCGGTACCTCATCCAAAGGACCGAGGCGATGCTCGACGGGCGGAGGTTCATCTACGTCTTCGACGAGTGGTGGAAGGCGCTCGGCGACCTTGACCTGGCCGAGCTCTCCAAGGAGAAGGGGAAGACCATCCGGAAGAAGGACGGCGTTCTCCTCCTCGCGACGCAGGAGCCGAGCGATGCCCTTCGGAGCCCGCAGGGGCGGTCGAGCCTCGAGCAGTGCGCCACCCTCATTCTCCTCCGGAATCCCGCCGCCGACCGAGACGACTACGTCCGGGGCCTGAAGCTCAGCGAGGCGGAGTTCGAGCTCGTCCGGACGCTCCCCGAGGATAGCCGCAGGTTCCTCGTGAAGCAGGGGAGGAGCTCGGCGCTCGCGGAGCTCGACCTCGAGGGGCTCGAGGCGGAGCTCAAGGTCCTCTCGGGCACGCCCGACCGGGCCGCGCTCGCGGAGAGGCTTGCCCTAGAGTGCGGTGAGGCCCCGGAGAAGTGGCTTCCGCGGTTCTTCGAAGAGCTCGGGGTGAGGACATGAGACGGCGAGCGATGGTGGCCATGGCGGGGATGGTCCTCTCTGGGTCGGCCCGGGCGACTTTGCCCGTATTCGACGCGTCGAGCTTCGCGAAGATGGAAGAGTCGGTTCTGCTCCTTCGAGAGGAGGTGAGCCGGCTCGAGTCGACCTACGAGGCGATGAGCGGGTCCCGGGGACTCGGAAGCGTCCTCTACGACCCAGCCCTCCGGGAGTACCTGCCCACGGATTGGATGCGGGTCTACGACGCCGCGAGCGGGGGCGGGTATGCCGGGATCTCCGGTCCGCTCAAGGACATCGAGCGAGCGGAGCGACTCCAAGGCACCGTGGCGGAGGAGGTCCTTGCGGTCCGGGAACGGGCCTTTAGGACTGCGGCCACGAACAAGGCCATCGCCCTCCACGCCTTCGACGGGGCACGGGCGAGGCTCGCGGAGATCGAAAGCCTGATGCGAAAGATCGACGAGACGCACGACCCGAAGGGCGTGGCCGAGATAGAGGCCCGGATAGCGGCAGAGGAGGCGGTGGTCCAGAACGAGTCCACGAAGCTCGAGCTCGTGGCGATGCTCGAGCGGGCGGAGGAAGCGCTCCGGGCGGAGCAGGCGCGAACCGTCCTCTCGAAGATCATGAGCCCGAAAAACACGGGCATGCCGAGCTGCTGCTCGGCGCGCTAGTCGGGAGGCGTTAACGTGTTCCGGCTCTTCACGCCGCTCTTCGACGAGTTCGACCGCCTCGTCCTCGACTTCACGGGGGCGGCGTCCGCGCGCGTCATGACCGCCGTGACGCCCGTGGTCGAGGCGTCGCTCGTCCTCTGGTTCACCTGGTGGGGCTTCCTCGTCATGCGGGGAGAGCTGAGGGAGCCGCTCCTCGAGTACCTGTGGAGGGTGGTTCGGACCTCGATGGTCGTCTCGGTGGCCCTAGGAGCAGGGTACTACCAGAGCACGGTCGGCGAGCTCGTGCGCACCGTCCCGGACGACCTCGCGGCGGCGGTCATGGGGGACGACGCGCGGCTCTACACCTTTGGGGCAGAGCCCGTCGCCCTCGGTGCGTCGACTGCCGGGGCGGGTGCTCTCATCGACGTCGCCGCCGGGAAGGGGATCGTCGCCTCGATGGAGGCGATGCAGACAGCCACCCTGTTCTCGAAGGAAGGGCTCGCCTGCCTCTTCCTCGGGTGCTGCGTCTTTCTCGCGACGATCCTCATGGTCGGAATCGGCGGGGCGAACATCCTCGTCGCGAAGATCGTGCTCGGGGTGCTGGTCGCGCTCGGGCCCCTCTTCATCGTCGCGCTCCTCTTCGAGTCGACGCGGCGCTTCTTCGAGCGCTGGGCGGCGATGATCGTCACCTACGCGCTCGTGCTCGTCCTCTTCGCGGTGTTCTTCACCTTCATGCTCGGGGTGTTCGATCACTACGTTGGCGAGCTCCGGTTCGACGGGACCCAGAACGTGGGGTACGCGGTCGCGGGCGCCCTCGTCATCGCCACGGTCTCCATCCTCACGCTCTTCGAGGCGAAGGTCCTGGCCATGGGCCTGGGAAGCGGCATCACCCTGCCGCGCTGGGCGTTCGTACGGTCCTTCTTCGTGCATCACAGGCGGCACGAGAGCGGGAAGGAGACGAAGGGAGTCGCGGGATGACTCGCAGGGCCCTCGTGTCACTCCTCTTCGCTGCTCTCGGCTGCGCGTCTATCCCGGGGCCCAAGCAGCCGGACGAGTCGAGACGGGTGCCCGTGAACAAGGTGCTTCCGCCGGAGCTCTCGGGGGCCGTGAAAGTCCCCCAACGGCCAAACCCGAGCGACGGCGCGGAGGTCCTGTGGCGATGAGGAAAGAGGCGTTCGAGGCGTACCTCGAGGAGGCGAGAGGCATCGAGCGGGACTACCTCGACGAGCTGGCGCGCTCGAGACGGGTCGCCTTACGGTTCGCGTTCTCGGCGCTCTTCCTCTCCGCGCTCCTCGGGGTCGCGATCCTCACCCTCCTTCCCCTGAAGCGCGTGGAGCCGTTCGTCGTACGGGTCGATAACGCCACGGGAGGGGTGGACATCGTCACCGCGCTCAACGACGCGAAGGAGAGCTACGGGGAGGCGGTCGACAAGTACTTCCTCAACAAGTACGTGCTCTCCCGCGAGAGCTACGACTACGGGACGATCCAGGCGACCTACGACGCGACCGTCCTCCTCTCGAGCCCCGAGGTGCAACGGGAGTTCGCGGCGATCTACGAAGGTCCCAACTCGCGCGACCGGGTTCTCGGCGATCGGGTGAAGCTCATCGTTAAGGTTCGGTCGATCACGCCCGCCCGCGATACCGCGGTGGTGCGCTTCATCCGGACAGAGAAGGCGGCGGACAAGGGAATAGAGGTGGACGAGCACTTCGTCGCAACGATCGGGTTCCGGTACGTGGCGTCCCCGAAGCGGGAGGAGGACCGGCTCGTGAACCCGCTCGGTTTCGAGGTGACGAGCTACCGGGTCGATCCCGAGGTCGTGGGCGGGTGAGGGGGAACCGTGCACTACCGTCTCGCGGCCATCCTCCTCATGTGCGCCTCGCCATCAGCCCTCGCCCAGAGCCTCGGGGCAGTCCAGGACCCGCGGATCCGGTACGTGGACTACGACCCGAACGAGGTCGTGACCCTCGAGGCGGTGGTCGGGATCGTGGTTCACGTCGTCCTCGAGCCCGGGGAGACCTACCTCGCCCACGCCTTCGGCGACGCGAAGGCCTGGGACCTCGCCTACCGGCAGAACCACGTCTTCATAAAGGCCATAGCGACGGACGCGGACTCGAACCTCACCCTCGTGACGGACAGGCGGAGCTACCACTTCGCGGTGAAGCTCCTCACGGAAACGGGGGCGGTGCCGGTCTACGAGCTCGCGTTTCGATACCGAGCGGCCCGGAAGGAGGTCCGCTCCTCTCGTCAGGCTGACCTCGAGGAGGCCTTCAGCCGGCCTCCCACCCATCCGAACCTCCTCTACAGCATGAGTGGCGACCTCGACATCGCCCCGACGAACTGCTGGGACGACGGACGATTCACGTCGTTCAAGTTCGCTCCGGAGACGGACCTGCCGGCCATCTACCTGGTCGACGCCGACGGCAAAGAGTCGCTAGTCGACCACCACATGGGGGGCGACGAGATCGTCGTCGTCCACGCGGTGGGGGCGCGATGGGTGCTCCGGCTCGGGAAGAGGGCGCTCGCGATCTTCAACGACGGGTTCGGGGGATTGGGCCGGCCGAACGCAAGCGGAACAAGCACAGAGGACGTAACGCGAATCGTTTGGAGGTGAGCCCTTGTCGGAACGCGAAGTTGACGCCGGGGAAGTGCTCCGCGCCGAGAAGCGCGAGGAGAGGAGCGACGGGGAGGGCACGGACGTCGCCATCCCTGGCGAGCGGGGACCCGCGCGCCTGGGCGGAGGCCGGCGTCCCGCACCGGTCGGAGGGCGGGTGCTGGTCGCGGCCGTGGGTGTGGTCGTCCTCGGTATCGTCGCCCTGCTCAGCGTGAAGGCGTACCGCCTGAAGCACCGGGCGACCGATGAGCCGAAGGTCGTGGAGGGCGTCGAGAAGCGTGTCTCGCCACTGAAGCTCGCGCCGCTCGCGCCCGGCGCGGTGAAGGCGCCCGAAGAGGAGCCGAGCGGCTCAAAGGCCCCGGGAGAGGGACAAGGTGGGAGCCGCGAGACCGGAGCGGTCAAGGAGGCTCAAGACCAGAAGCCAGTGCGAACCGCGCCACGGCTCGCCTCGGGAGGCGCGGCGAAGCGAGGACCGAGGGAAGACGGAGTCATGGCGCGCCGACTCTCGCGCGGGTTCGGGGGTCGGAACGAGGTCGACCGCGCCGAGGTGACGGGAGACGGAGAAGCGGGCAGGTCGCAGGCAGCAAGAGCCTCGAGTCCCCTCGAGCAGAGGCTCGAGGCGGCGTCTCTCAAAGGCGCGTCGGCAACGGTCCTCCCCGATCGAGACTACTCCCTCACGGCGGGCTCAATCCTCGACTGCGTGCTCGAGACGAGGATCGTGTCGAGCGTGCCGGGAATGACCGCCTGCCACCTCTCCCGGAACGTCTATTCCACGACCGGACGTATCGTTCTCCTCGACCGGGGGTCGAGGCTCATCGGGAGGTACGAGGGCGGGGTACAGGAGGGTCAGAGTCGCCTCTTCGTCCTGTGGACGAGAGCGGAGACGCCAGAGGGCGTGGTCATCGCCCTCGACTCGCCTGGAACAGATGCTCTGGGCGAGGCGGGCGTGGGTGGCGCCGTCGACAGGCATTTCTGGGATCGGTTTGGAGCAGCCATGATGGTGAGCCTCATCGGGAGTGGTACCGACGCAATCGCGGCGAGGCTCTCGGGACCACAAAGGGGAACCACCGTCAAGATCGACACGGCGGCGAGCGTGACGAAAGACCTCGTGGCTCACACGTACGAAGGGACGATCAATGTGGCGCCCACGCTCTACGTGAACCAGGGCGAACGGATCGGCATCTTCGTCGCGCGCGACCTTCACTTCGAGGATGTCTATGGCCTCGAGCGGACCGTTAGTGGGCGCGAGCGGCCCTAACCGCGACATCGCGCTCCGGCAGCTCCTTCGGCCACTCATGCCGTTCCTCAAGGACGACAAGGTCCCGGAGCTTGCGATGAACCGTCCAGGGGAGGTCTGGACCCGGGGAGAGGGGGGCTGGCGCCGGCACGAGCTGCCCGAGCTTACCTCCGAGTACCTCGAATCGCTCAGCCGGGCACTCGCCGTCTACAACGGCCTCCCTTTGGGAAGCCTCATGAGCGTCGCCCTTCCCGGAGGCGAGCGCGGACAGGTGGTTCGAAGGCCGGCGTGCGTCCTGGGATTTGCGCCCATCGCTATCAGGAAGCATCGGCCCGTGAGCCACGGCCTCGAGGAGCTTGCAGAGCGCGGCGCGTTCTCCTCCGTCCAGGATGTGAGCTTCCACCAGCCCTCGAGGGACGAGGCGAGGGGGCTCCTCCAGGAGAGAGGGCCGCGCGGGCTCCTCAGGTTCGAGGCCGAGCTCCTCGCGATGAAGCGGGAGGGCGATCTCCTCGGGTTCTGCCGGGCGGCGGTTCGTTCCAAGCGGAACATCGTCGTCTCGGGCAAGACGTTCAGCGGGAAGACCACCCTTGCGCGGGCGCTCGTCGCCGAGGTACCGGCGCACGAGCGGATCGTGACCATCGAGGACGTCCACGAGCTCGAGCTCCCGAATCCCAACCGGGTAGCGCTTCTCTTTGGTCAGGGGGAGGGGCGGGAGAGCGCGGAGGCTTGCCTCGCAGCCTCCATGAGGCTTTCCCCGGACCGGATCTTCCTCGGCGAGCTGCGGGGGAACGAGGCCTGGGAGTACGTCATGGGCCTGAACACGGGCCATCCGGGGTCGGTCACGACGACCCATGCCAACTCCGCCGTTGAGACCTTCGAGCGACTCGCGAGCCTCGTCACGAACAGCGAGGTCGGCCCTAGCCTCGAGCGGGCCGAGGTGCGGCGAGAGTTCTACCGGACGATCGATGTCGTGCTGTTCATGGCCTCTTGGAAGGTCGTGGAGATGTTCTACGACCCGATCTTCAAGCGTGAGCAGGTCATGTAAACGGGGGTCGATCCCCGGTTGCGAGGTGCTTCCCTGAGTGATCCGGAGTAGCCAATCCGGAATTCCTTTAGCAACTCAGGGTACGGACGTTCGTTGTGCGGGCTAATGCGGAAATAGGCTCGAGTTGCGGGTTGACGACGCACCAGACCAGCGTGTGCATGTGGGCTCCGGACGCATTGCGTCGTCACGCAGGGTAAAGCTCGGAGGGGTAGGTCGGCATGGCCAAGAATTCGAAGGCGAAGTGGATTCTCCTCTCGTCGAGCGTGCTCTCCCTTGTGGGGTGTGGTTCGGGCCGTCCGAACTACTCCCCGGCTACGACGCCCCCGGAGGTGGCGTTTTCCCCCCCGCCACCCGCGTACACGGTGACGCCGTCGATCACGATCGGCGTTACCGCGACGGACCTGCAGGGGGTGGGAAAGGTCTACGTACTCGTGGGTGCAGAGCGCGTCGCGGCGTCCCGACAGGCAGACGGGACCTGGCAGGCAACGATTCTGCTACCGCTCGTTGGCCACAACATCGTGACGGTCTGGGCGGAGGACAAGGCCACGCCCACGCCCAATAGCGGCGAGGGTCTCGACCCTCCCTACCAGATCACTGCGGACGTGGACTACGCGCCGACGCCTCCGTCGCTCAGCTATGACGCGAGCTTCGCGTCCTACGCCGACGAGCGGACGGTAGAGCTCGCCGTCGATGGCAACGGCATCGCCAAGGTCCCGCCCGAATATTTGGTTGGCCAGAAGCTTTCGATCCCGCCGGGCGGGGACATCTACAAGTCCTCGTCCCGATTGAGCGGTGTCGCGATGACGGTGGCAGAGCTCGAGACCACGAACGGCGCGAACATTCCGGTGCTGCGGTTCACGGTCCCGCACAACCCGAACGTGGACCCACCGCTCGAATCGCCGACCTACGGCGCGCACGTCACCTGTACGGGCTGCCCGGACTTCCCCGACTCGACGGGCACGCTCCTCGCCGCGGCCGCGACGGACACGCAGAGGGCGCTCTTCGACTTGCCGCTGTCGACGGAGACGGTCCCCGCGCTCGCTGAGGTGGGGGGACCAGCGACCATCTCGCTCACGATCACTGTGGCTGACGCGGCGGGACACGAAACCACGGTCCCGGGGTTCAACTTCACCTTCCACGTCATCGGGCCGCCCGTGGCGTGGACAGAGGACACGCAGTACCCCGCCCAAGCGAAGCCCGAGTCCACCTACGCCTATCACCTGGCCGACAACACCTACGCGACTCTGTGGACGGCTGCTCCCCAGTTCATAGGTACAGTTGTTCGACTCGTGCGCTACATCATAACGAAT
>Ga0335069_10015339_pt1 | contig 10710 bp, 8 predicted proteins | sample Lox_Sample_11_FD_206714 | JGI IMG/M metagenome (GOLD analysis project Ga0335069, IMG submission 206714) | Soil microbial communities from Loxahatchee National Wildlife Refuge, Florida, United States - Lox_Sample_1.1 | ecosystem: Environmental > Terrestrial > Soil > Wetlands | place: USA: Florida... | reverse complement strand
TCGAATCGAGGTCAGCCGGTGCGCAATAATAATCACCGTCCGCCGCAGAAAGAGTTCGTCCAGCGCCCGCTGAACAAACCGCTCCGACTCCGCATCCAATGCCGAGGTTGCCTCGTCAAAAATCAAGATCGGAGCGTCTCTCAGCAGTGCCCGGGCGATGGCAATCCGCTGTTTCTGTCCGCCGGAAAGCTGCGTCCCGCGTTCTCCCACCACAGTGTCCAATCCATGCGGCAACTGCCGGATGAATTCCGCCGCGTGCGACCGCTCAATCACGTCCTTCAATCGGCTTTCATCCACATTCGTCAAGCCATACGCAATGTTGTTGCGCACCGTGTCATTGAACAGAAAAGTGTGTTGCGTGACGATAGCAATCTGCGCTCGCAAGCTGGCGAGCGTGAAGTCGCGGAGGTCGACGCCGTCGATGGTGATGCGGCCTTCGGGAACGTCGTAGAATCGCGGGATGAGATCCGCCAACGTGCTCTTGCCGCCGCCGCTCATGCCGACCAGTGCCACTACTTCACCACGATGGATCTCCAGATTGATGTTGCGCAGGACCAACTCGTGATCGTAGCGAAAGCTGACGTTCTCGAAGCGTACGCCACGGCGGATCGTTTCGAGTAGCCGGGCGTCCGGCCGCTCCACCACATCGCCGTCGGTGTCGAGCAACTCCATGACACGTTCGGCCGCGCCCATCGCTTGCTGGACGGCGGTGTTGGTCTTGGCGAGCCCTTTAAAGGGCTCGTAGAGCAGGAACAGCGCCGTCAAGAAGGCCAGGAAGGCACCTTGGGTGCGCCCGCCCATGATGACGCTGTAGCCGCCGTACCACACGACGCCGGCGATGCCGAATGCGGCGAGCACTTCCATCATCGGATTGGTGAACGCCCGAATCCTGGTGCCCTTCATGTACAGCCGGAACAAGCGTTCGTTCTCGTCGTCGAAGCGCTGCCGCTCGTACGCCTCCATGCCGAAGGCCTTGACCACACGGTTGCCCTGAATGGTCTCCTGCAGCAACATCGTCATATTTCCCATCGAAACCTGCCCCCTCTTGGCCAGCGAGCGCAGGCGTTTCGAGAGGCGGATGACCGGCAACACAGACACGGGAAACACCACGAAGGCGATCAGCGACAGCAGCCAATCTTGGTAGAACGCGACGGCGACCAGGATGACCAGGGACGACGCGTCTTTGAGCAACGACGCGACGGCGTCGACGAGGGCGGCACGCACCATGGCGACGTCGTTGGTGACGCGCGACACGATGGTCCCCGTCGGCGTGCGATTGAAGAATGAGAGGGAGAGGTGCTGGATGTGATCGTTCAGATGGTTGCGCATGTCCGCGATGATGCGCTGGCCGACGTACTCAGTGAGGTATGTGCTGCCATAGCTGACCAGACCGCGGAGCAGAAATGTGCCGATGATCACCGCCGGCATGATTCGCAGCGCCGCCACATTCTTGTTCGTGAAGACGTCGTCGAAGATATGCCGAATCAGAAAGGGCATCGCGCCGTTGGTGGCACTGAACAGCAACATACACACGATGGCGAGCGCGAAGTGCGGCCACCAATACGGCCGCAGATAGGCGAGCAGCCTGACGTACAGGGCTTTGCGCTTCATGCGATAAGCTCCAAGGCCAGATGTGCGGCGCGCGCTGCGGCCCCAGGCTCTCCCAGTTTGTCGCGCACCTCCGTGAGGGCCGCCGCGACTTCGGTATGGTGTTCGGCAACCGTGCGCACCGCCGCCACGAGGTTGTCTGGCGTGACGGCATTCTGAATCAATTCAGGGAAGACACGCCGGCCGAGGATGATGTTCGGCATGCCCACGCAGTCGAGGTGCACGAGCCGGCGCGCGACGGCAAAAGTCACCGGAGACACGCGGTACATGATGACCATCGGGCGGCCCAGCAACGCGGTCTCCAGCGTCGCGGTCCCCGACGCGACGACGACCACATCGGCCGCGTGCACGACATTGTACGTATCGTCTTCCGCGATCGGCAGATCCGGCAGGCGGCCGCCGAGCGCTGCGGCCACGTCCGCTCGTGCCAGCGTATGCGCCAGTGCAATCATCGCTTGCCAGCCGTCGCGAACCAGTTGCTCAGCGGCGGCGAGCGCAGGGGGCAGCAAATGCCGGATCTCCTTCTTCCGGCTGCCCGGCAGGATGGCGAGCAGCGGTCGCTGCGCGTCGAGCTGATATTTCTCAAAGGTCTCCGTGCGGCCGCGTGTCGGATGCACGAGGTCGAGCAGCGGGTGGCCGACAAAGTGTGCCAGCTGGTGACCGTTGTTGTACAGGGGTGGCTCGAACGGGAAGACCACGCCGAGCCGATCGACGCGCCGCGCAATCTTGCGCACCCGTCCCCGCCGCCACGCCCACACCTGCGGTGCGATGTAGTAGAAGACCGGGATGCCCAAAGCCTTGGCCCGCTTGGCGAGGAGCATGTTGAACTCGGGATAGTCGATCAGCACGAGCAACGCCGGACGCTGCTCGACCAGGAAGCGGCGCAGCAACCGGAACGCCGCGAGCAGACGGCCAAGCGTTCCGAACGTCTCGACGAATCCCATCGTCGCAACCGTGGCGGTGTCCACGAGGATATGCATGCCAGTTTGCCGCAGCCGTTCGCCACCGACGCCCCAGACTTCGATATCTGGCGCGGCGTGGCGTAACGCCGTGACCAGCTCGGCGCCGTGCATGTCACCCGACGCTTCCCCAGCGACCAGCAAGACTTTGCGCGTGGCGCCGCTCATGCCGTCTCCAGGCTGTCACGAATGCGTTCGGCGACAGCAAGCGCGCGCAGCGCCGTGCGTCCGTCAACCAGCGGCCGCTGGCGCGTGCGCACGGCGTGCACGAAGTGCTCGATCTCGTCGAACAGTGCATCGCCTTCACCCAGCGCGTGTTCCTCGACCGTGATGCTCGGGCCATTGGCGGTGGGCAGGCGGCGGCAAATGCGCACGTGTTTCTCGCCATAGTCGACCGACACATACGTGTCTGCCTGGAACAGGCGGATCTTACGCTCGCGTTTCAGTGCCACACGGCTGGCCGTAATGTTGGCAATGCAACCATTCGTGAAGCGCAGGCGGGCGTTGGCAATGTCGGAACTCTCCGAAAGCACCGGCACGCCGACGGCCTCCACCGACTGCACGTCGGCGTCGACCAGACTGAGGATGACGTCGAGATCATGGATCATGAGGTCGAGAATGACGTCAACGTCCGTGCCGCGCTCGACGAACGGCGCCAAACGATGACATTCGATGAACCGCGGCTGCGTGATGATCGGCGCCAGAGCGCGAATCGCCGGGTTGAAACGTTCCAGGTGCCCCACTTGCAGGATGCGTCGTCCGGCCTCGGCGGCGTCCACCAGCGCACGCCCGTCGGCGCTCGAAGTGGTCATCGGCTTCTCCACCAGCACATCGATGCCATGCGCCAGAAATTCGCGGGCGAGCGGGAAATGCAGCGGTGTCGGGACGGCCAGGCTGATGCAATCGACGCGATCGAACAGCGCACGGTAGTCGGTGAGGGCTTCGGTATGGCAACGTGCGGCCACCGCATGCGCGCGCTGTACGTCGATGTCGGCGACTGCGATCAAGTCGACATCGGACAAGGTGGCGTACTTATCCGCATGAAATGCGCCGAGGTAACCGACGCCGACAACACCGGCACGTACCGCGGCACTCATGACGGAATTGTCGGGGCCGCAACGATATCCGCGTCCACGACCGCAGTGGTGTCCACGCCAACAATCGTCAAGCCGGTGTGCTGGGCGGCTTGCAACAAATCGTGCTTGTCCAGTAGCAAAGTCTTGCCGGCTTCCAGCGCGAGCACCGCAACGCCGGCCGCAGCGCACACCTCGACCGTGTGCGGTCCGACCGCCGGGACATCGAAGCGGAGGTCTTGGTGCGGCTTGCTGACCTTGACGACGATGGCTCCGGCCCGGCCGCCGCGTTCGATGGTCGCGTCGGTGCCTTCGATGGCTTCGACGGCAAGCACCAGCCCGGATCGTATCACGACGCTCTGGCCGATGTCCCATCGCCCAATCGCCTTGGCTACGGCAATTCCGTACCGAATATCGGTCCACTGATCCGCGGTCGGTACCCGTGACGTCAACGGACCCGTGGGTGTGAGAATCGCCGACAAGAAGAGCGTCGACTCGACGACATGAATCCCTTCGCTCTCCAGTTCCGTGGCGATGCCGCGCAGCAGGACATCATCCCCGAAGGTGCGCAAGCGAGCGAGGAACTGCTGGCCGCGTTCGTCTGGGGCGAAGTGTTCGAGCAGCGCGGCCTTGCGGATGCCACCGGCCATGACGGCGCGCTCGACACCGGATTGCTGAAAGGTACGAATGATGCGGCCCAGCTCGCCGACCTTCACCCAGGTGATTGCCGCGACGGCGTTGGCGAGCTCGGGTACGGTTTCTCCTTCATGTGCCACCGCAATGACTTCAACTCCCGCCTGCCGGGCCGTGCGCGCGAAGATCAATGGAAACCGGCCGTTTCCAGCAATGAGCCCGACGCGTTGCATGACGAAAGGCAGGTAACAGTTCACAGTTGAGAGTCAACAGGTCGTGCTCGATCAGCTTCTCACAACTCTCGACTGTCAACTGTTCACTCGCTTACCTACACACCCCCCGTTCGGACGCTTCGATGAACTTCAGAAAATGCTCGACCTCGTGCGATGTAGTGATCTCGGTGCGTACGCGTGCGGCGGCCTCGGCGAGCTTGAGGCCCGAACGAAAGACGAGGCGATACGCGCGCTTGATGTCACGGATGACCTCGGGCGCCAACCCCCGCCGCTGCAGGCCGATGAGATTGAGCCCGTGCAATCGTGCGCGGTCGCCGGTCGCATTGCAAAACGGCGGCACGTCCTGGGAGACCATGGCACCAGCACCAAGGATAGCCGATTCACCGACCTTTACAAACTGATGGACACCGGCGAGCGCACCGAGGAACACGTGATTCTCTATGGTCACGTGGCCGCCGAGCTGTACGCCGTTGGCGATGATGATGTGGTCGCCGAGGTGGCAATCGTGCGCGATGTGACTGTAGTTCATCACCAGATTGTGGTCGCCCAGGCGGGTGATCATGCCGCCGCCTTGTGTGCCGGTGTTCAGCGTCGTGAACTCGCGAATGATGTTGCGATCGCCGATGATCAGCTGGCTGTCTTCCCCACGATACTTCAGGTCCTGCGTGACAGCGCCGACCGAGGCGTGATGGAAGATTTGGTTGTCGCGCCCGATGGTGGTGTGCCCTTCGACCACGGTGTGTGCCCCGACCCGCGTCCCCGCTCCGATGCGCACCTGCGCACCGATGATGGCATAGGCATCGACCGTGACGTCCTCATCGAGAATGGCTCCGGGGGCGACGATGGCGGTAGGATGGATCCGCGAGCTCACGGGCGGCGGCTCCTCTCGATCTCCATGGCTGTAAGGTCCGCTTCCGCTGCCAGTCGACCCTCGACCCGCGCCGTGCCGTGCAAGCGCCACAACGGGCCACGGCGCTTGACCAGTGTCACCTCGAGCAGCAGTTGATCGCCCGGTACCACCGGGCGCCGAAAGCGCACTCTGTCTAGGCCGGCGAGCAGCACGACGCGACCAGCGGGGACACCGTCGCGCGAACGATGCGCCAGCAGTGCGCCGGCCTGGGCCAATGCTTCGCAGATCAGCACCCCTGGCATGAGTGGCTGTTCGGGAAAATGCCCGCGGAAGTACGGCTCGTTGATGGAAACGTTCTTGAGCGCGACGATGCGGACACCGTCCTCGAACTCCAGCACCCGGTCGACAAACTGAAACGGATAGCGGTGTGGGAGCAGTGCAGCGATTTCCCGCTGATCGAAGGTGGCACGGTCGGTCTTCATGCGCTCTGTCTCATTGGCCGCAGCGGCCCTCGGAAGTCGGCGCGCATGACGCCGGCTCGGTCAATCGTCATCCTCTGTCTTGCCGTGCTTGCCGGCCTTTGACGGGTGTTGGCTGTTGTACGCGCGCATGACCTCGTCGGTCAGATCCGCGCTCTTCGCCCCGTACAGGACGGCACTGCTGGTGGCCTCGAGGATCAGCGTGTAGCCTTCACGTTCGCCGTAGGCGCGAATGATCTCTTGTAGGTCTTTAATGATACCGCCGGTCAGCTCGTTGTCTTTTTTCTGCAAGTCGGTCTGCGAATCCTTGTAGTTGCGTTCGAAGTCACGCAGCTTCTTGCGGTAGTCGTCCTCGAGATTGGCGCGTTCCTCCTCCTTCATGACCAGCGACTTTTTTTCCAGCTGCTCCTTCAAAGTATCGATCTCGTCCTTCTGCTTCTTGAGCTGGCCTTGCAATTTGTCGACTTGGACCTTGAACTCTTCCTTGGCCTTCTTGCCGGTCTCGGATTCGTTGAGGGCGCGCTGCAGATCGACGTAGCCGATCTTGGGTGTTGTCTGCCCGAGCGCGACCTGCGCGGCGAGCAGCGCTGCCATCGTGTACCACAGACTCTTCATGAACCTTGCCTCCTTCAGATGCGAACTTCAAAAACGGATGTCCTGCTTACGGTGGACCGCCGAACGAAAACATCACGGTTTGCTTTTCGTCGCCCACCTGCGCGTTCAATGGGAACCCCACTTCGATGCGCAGTGGTCCGATCGGCGACAGCCAGCGCACCCCGCCGCCGACCGACATGCGCATTTGGTTCAAGTCGATGCCGTTGGATGCCGCGAAGGCGTTGCCTGCGTCGAAGAACGTCACGCCCTTGATCCCGAGCGACTCGACGATGGGAAAAATGACTTCGTTGTTGAAGATGAGTTGCTCGCTGCCGCCAACCCTATCGCGAGTCACTAGGTTGCCAGTATCATCGAATTGTAGATTTTGTGGGCCCAATGACAGAATGCGGAAGCCGCGCACCGAGTTGATGCCGCCAGGGAAGTAGCGTTCGAACAAGGGCAGGTCGCGGTGGCTGCCGTAGCCGAAGCCGTAGCCGAGATTGCCGCCGAAAGCGAACACGAAGGTCCCCCACGCAGGGCTCTTCCAGAAGGGATAGTACCAGCGCGTGCGCGCTTCTCCCTTGACGAATTTGCTCTGCCCACCGAGGCCGGCGAATTCGAGGGACAGATCCTGCGACGATCCGTTGGTCGGATCGAACGGGTGATTGCGTGTGTCGCGGAACAGCCGCGGCGTGATGCTACTGGTCAAGCTCGAACCTTGGTCGGCGCGGATCTCGGTGGAGGCATTGGCGCTCACATTGCTGATGTCGGCCTCTTCGAGGCGGTACTCGACACCGATTTTCGTGTCCTCCAGTGAGAACCCGGCCACGTCCTTCCAGCCGAGGGCGGTAAGCGGATAGAGGGTGCGCACGGCGGCGCCGGTACCCCCGCGGGTGAACTCATCGAAGATCAATTGCCAGTTGAACAGGCTGAACCCGGTCGTCAACTGGGTATCGAGGAAGTACGGCTCGGTGAAGTCGAGGGAGAAGTTGCGGCGGATGGAACCGAAATCGGCGTTCAGCACGACCCGTTGCCCGCGCCCGAACAAGTTGATTTCGGAGAGCCGGACATTGAAGAGGAACGACTCTCCCGAAGAGATGCCGGCGCCGGCGGAGAACGAGCCGGTGGACGCTTCCTTGACGTCGACCAGGAGGTCGAGGCGGTCTTCGCTCTCGGCCTTGCGCGTCGTGATGTTCACATCCTCGAAGAACCCGAGCCGGCGCAGGCGCTCCTGGCTGCGCCGCAACTTGGAACCGGAGAACAATTGCTGTTCGCCCAACTGGAGCTCGCGACGGATGACCTTGTCGCGCGTCTTGGTATTGCCGCTGATTTCGATCTTGTCGATGTGGACTTCCGGCCCTTTGCTCACCTTGTAGGTAATGTCGACGATCTTCTCCGTTGGATCGACCGCCGTGTCGGGGGTCACGTTGACGAAGGCGTAGCCCTTGTCGCCGTACACTTCGGTGAGGGTGCTGATGTCCTCGCGCAGTTTGCTAGTGCGAAACACATCGCCGGTGGCCAGGCTGAGCTTGTCACGCGCGGCCGCCATGTCGGGGAGCAGGTCGCCCGAGATGTCGACTTTACCGACCTTGTACTGCTCGCCTTCGTCGATCTTGATGGTCACGTACAGGCCATCATCGCGGCGCTCTATTTTGGGTTCGTCGATCCGCACGTCGATGTACCCATGGTCATAGTAGAAGGCGGTGAGGCGCTCGACATCGGTCTTCAGCACTTCGTTGTCCAGATTGCCGGCGCCGGTCAGGAACGAGAACAGCCACTTCTCCTTGGTCTCCATCACCTTCCGCAGCTGACGACTGCTGAACGTGCGGTTGCCCTCGAAGATGAGCTCCTTGATCCGCACGATTTTGCCTTCATCGACGGTGTAGGTCAGCACGATCTGGTTTTCACCAACAGGCTTGGTGGCGTACGAGATTGTAGCGTCGAGGTAGCCTTTCTTCTCATAGAGTTTGCGGGCATCGTCGATGCCACGGCGCACCTTGTCGGGATCGAAGATGGTGTTCGGGCGGATCTTGAAGGCGCCTTCGAGATCCTCGCGGCTGAGCTTCTTGTTACCCTCGATGTGAACTTCCTTGATCAGCGGCCGTTCGGTGACCTGATAGGTGAGCACCCCCTGGCCGTTCTCCTCGCTGAGGTCGGCCTCGACGTTCTCGAAGAATCCCATACGATAGAGGGCGCGGATATCGCTGTCCACCGTTTCTTCGTTCACACGCATGCCGGGTTGCGAGCGCAACTGCACCCGAATGGCCTCCTCCTCGACACGCTGGTTGCCGCTGATCACGATTCGATTGATCCGCGGAGCTTGCGGCTCGCCGGCCTCCTGCGCCCATGCCACCGACAGGCAATGGAGCAGGAGCCCGACCATCACGCTTGCCGGCAGCGCCCGCACGCATCGCCTCCGCAGAATCGAATGGCGCCTACGCCTATCAGACGAGCCGGCGACTGTAAACCCGGCGAGTCCGCCCGCGGCGGCAGACTCAGTGCAACCGGCCATCTTGCAAACGCAGGGTCCGGTGGGCCAGGACGGACAGCCCTTCGTTGTGTGTCACGATCACCATCGTCATGCGGTGATCGCGGTTGAGCTCGATCAGTAACGTATGCACCTCAGCTGCGGTCGCCGGATCGAGGTTGCCGGTCGGTTCGTCACCCAGGATCAGACGCGGCGACAGTGCCACGGCACGCGCCACCGCCACGCGCTGCTGTTCGCCGCCGGATAGCTCGCCCGGCTTGTGCGTCAGGCGTTGCCCCAAGCCAACGCGCTCGAGTATCGCCCGTGCCTGCGGCTCCGCATCCGCCGCATTCATGCCGCGGATCAGTGCCGGCATCATGACATTCTCGATCGCCGTGAAGTCCGGCAGCAAGTGATGAAACTGGAAGATGAAGCCGATCTCACGATTGCGGAAGGTTGCCTGTGCCCGTTCGTTCAACGCAAAGAGATCCTCGCCATCGAAAGCGACCGCGCCGCCGGTCGGCCGGTCGAGCGTGCCGAGGATGTGGAGCAAGGTGCTCTTTCCCACTCCGGATTGACCGACGATGGCCACCACCTCGCCCGGCTCGACCGCCAGGTCGAGATCCGCGAGCACGTCGACGCGCCGCCCGTCCAGGTAGCTCTTTGAGAGGCGGGTGGCGCGCAGGAGCGGATTACTCATAACGGATGACATCGACCGGCGCGAGGCGCGCGGCTTGCCGCGCCGGGTAGACCGTGGCCAAGAGGCAGATCAACAGCGAAGCCAGCGTGACTGCGACGAAGTACTCCGGGTACATCTTCACCGGAACGGTGTTGACGTAGAACACGTCCTTGGGCAGCTCGATGAACTGGTACCGCTTCAGCAACCAACAGGCGAGGTACCCGACGGAATTGCCGATGAGCGTTCCGGTCAGACCGATGATCATGCCCTTGAACACGAAGATCCGGCCCACGCCGGCATGTGTCGCCCCCATGGATTTGAGAATCGCGATGTCCTTACGCTTCTCCATCACCACCATGATCAGCGTCGCCACGATGTTGAACGCCGCCACCAAAACGATGAGGAGCAGGACGATGAAGTACACGGTCTTCTCGAGCTTGAGCGCGGAGAACAGATTATGGTTGATCTCCATCCAGTCGCGCACGCGGTACGGAAACCCAAGCGCCGTGCCCACCCGCGCACCGACCGCATTGGCTTGGTAGATATCGGTGACTCGTGCCTCCACACCGCTTACCGTATCCGCCAGGTCGAAGAACTGCTGCGCGCTGGCGAGATCCATGTACACCAGGGAAGCGTCGTATTCCGCCATCCCCGAATCGAACAACCCCACGACAACGAAGCGCTTGACGCGTGGCACCATCCCCACCGCCGTCGGCGTGGCAATCGGCGATATGACGCTCACCGGATCGCCGATCACTAGGCCGAGCTGACGGGCGATGTCCTTCCCGACGATGATGCCGGGCAACTGCACCGTGGCGCCTTTGCCGTCATCGAGCGGCACGTCGTGCAGCGTGCCAAGCTCCTCGATCTGCCCCTCTTTCAAGTGCCGCTGAATGTCGACCACGTCTTGGGATCCGGCGGTGACGCCGCGCACTGCCGCACCGGTGACGCTCTGGCCCGCCGACAGCATCACCTGTCCGTACACAAACGGGGCTGCCGCGACCACGCCGGGAACCGCCTTCACGCGCTGCACCAGCGTGTCATAGTCGCGAATCGTGCCGTTGAAGCTGAGGACGATGACTTGCGGATTGAAGCCAAGAATGCGGTCGCGCAGATCCTCTTCGAATCCAGTCAT
>Ga0335069_10015338_pt1 | contig 10710 bp, 4 predicted proteins | sample Lox_Sample_11_FD_206714 | JGI IMG/M metagenome (GOLD analysis project Ga0335069, IMG submission 206714) | Soil microbial communities from Loxahatchee National Wildlife Refuge, Florida, United States - Lox_Sample_1.1 | ecosystem: Environmental > Terrestrial > Soil > Wetlands | place: USA: Florida... | reverse complement strand
GGCCCATTATCCGCACGCGGGTCGTTGGCTGAAAGCGAAGCGAGCCAGCGGCTCGTGGAGGCGATTGATTATCCTGCTCGTTTATCCCTCCGGCATGACTCACAAGCAAGAAGAATTTTGAACGCGCCCTGAAGGCACTGTGGCAGGTGGGAAAGGTGCCATTGTGCGGCGTTCTCCTTGGTCCTGTACGCAGTGGTCTTGGAATGACAGGCAGCAACCGTCTTGGCCCCTGGTCGCTGGTTGCCGGCACCTTCCGCCAGGCCCAGCCGTTCTACCTCGCCCCGGACTACCACCGTGTCCCAGCCTGCGTCTCGGGGCGCCTGATTCCCAGGCTTCTGCCATTTGGGCCGCAAACCGCTTTTGCCGCTGCGGGGTTTTTCCGGCCCCGGGCATTTCTACGGTCTGACCCTCTCCAAGCCAAGGCAAGCACCTGCGAGGATGAGGATATGCATTCTTGTTTTCATAGGTCCCAGTAGCTTTTATAAAGAGCAGAGTTTCACCGTGGGCCGAAGGCGACCAGCGTCGTTAGCACGCCGTTCGTCGTGACTTGGAACACGGTGCCGCCGCCGTTTGGCCCGCCATAGGTGGTTGTGCCGTAGAAATTGCCATCGGTGCCCTGGATCAATGGTGCCTGCGGACTGTTGCCATTGACGCCATTGAAATGGACCAGCGTCGTCAACGCCCCAGCCGGGGTCATTTTGAACACCGTGCCACAGCCGAATGCGCCACCGCCGGCCGTTGTGCCGTAGAAATTGCCCTCGCTCCCTTGCACGAGGGCGGCAAAAGGAGCGCTCCCGTTGAGCACTCCGCTAAACGAAGCCAACGTCGTGAGCGCGCCGGCGGAGGTCATTCTGAATACCGTGCCAAAGCCATTTCCACCGTTGAGGCTCAGATTTCCACCAAATTCCGTTGTGCCGTACGAGTAGCCATTGGTACCCAGTACGATTCCGGCAGACGGGCTCAAACCGTTGGCGCCCGTGAAGAAAGCCAGCGTTGTGAGCACTCCCGAAGGAGTCATTCTAAACGCTCGACCCGCACTTGTGACATTGTTGTCCTCCGTTGAACCATAGAAGTTGCCGTCGCTCCCTTGCACGAGGGCGGCAAAGGGAGCGCTCCCGTTGGTTCCGTTGAACGAAACCAACAACGTCAATAGCCCTCCCGTGGTTATTTTGAACGCGGTACCGAGGCCTTGCGCGCCCCCCAGGATGGTCGTGCCGTACAAATCGCCGTCGTTGCCCTGCGCCAAACCCGCGACCGGGTGCTTGCCATCGCACCCGCTAAACGACACGAGCGTCGTCAGCACTCCGGCGGGGGTCACTTGAAAGACGGTGCCATTGTTTCCATTGGTCCCGCCGTAGGCGGTCGTACCGTAGAAATTGCCGTCGCTGCCTCGTAGCAGCGTTCCTCCGGGATGGCTGCCATTGGTGCCGTTGAACGAAACTAACACTGTCAACACGCCGCCGGTCGTTACCTGGAACACAGCGCCGTTCCCGCCTGCTCCGCCATAGGCGGTTGTGCCGTACAGACTGCCGTCGCTGCCTTGGACGACCCCCGCGCATGGATATTTGGGCGCTCCGGACGCGCTAGACGTACTGAGGAATTGCATCACTTCGGGGTAGGCTGCCGAGGGGCCGTCGAGCAAATGATCGTCCTGATCTTTCAAGAACTTGTTGAAAAAGGAGAGGAGGTAGCCCCGAACGAGTTGGCTGGCGCGGGCCGGCGGCAGGAACTGACCGCTCATCGGTACGCCCCCCCAGCCGGCGGCGAATGACGCGGAATCAACAATGAGGGGTATGTCGCACAAGCTGCCGTGAATTGTCGAGGCCACCTTCGCCCAGCAGGCGTTGGTCACCTGCTCAGCAAAGACGTCCAAACGGTCGTCCGGGCGGCCGTCAGGATACTGCCAGACCGGGTCCGGGTTGGGGCCTCGGTCAGTGTCAAGAAACAGAAATGGAATTCCGAGCGCCTGCGTCAGTACATTGGTTTCGATGAACCAGACAACATCAAACGCAACCCCGGCTTTGCAGCGAGGGTCGCGCAGACAGAGTTGGGCCGCCGCCGAGGCACCGAATCCCGTACCGAACGCGCCTATCTTGTCTAAATCCAGCCGGCCACCCAGGCGCGGGTCACCCGCGTCCAGGGCCTCCAGTTGATCCAATACAAACTGCTGGTCGCGCACCCGAGCTTCAAGTTCTGAGGAGAGGGAAGCCATGGAAGTAACATTCAACACTTGGCCGGTCAGAACCGTCCCACTCGGAAACACGCTGACATAGGTGTCTATGGCGTCCACTCCAACCACGACGTAGCCCCAACTAGCCAGGTCTTCCGCCTTGTCCGTGTTATCCCGACGATGACCACGCCCTATCGGGCCATAGACCAGGACCGGATACTTGGTCAAGTTGGTCGCGAGCGGCGCGTTGGACAACGAATGGGAGAAGAAGCCTGCGACCTGGCTGCTGAAGTTCCCTCCACCATAAGCCGTCACATTGTAATAGCTCTGACCGAGAGCAACTTGGGGTTCCACATATTTGGCCGGCAGGAGCCCGGCCTGCGGAACTGTGGGATACCAAAATGTCGTCATGAACTGATAGTTGGTTTCCCCAACGGCGTTGGTGCGGGACGGGTCAATCATCACCATCGAAAAGGTCCCAACGGCGTAAGGACCCGTCGGCGCCGGGTCCGGTGTGGCCAACTGATTGGTCGGCGTCCGGTAGAAGCGCTGGCTGAAATTGGGCGCGTTGGTATCTGAGAAGCGCAGCGTGTCCAGCGCCGCATTCGAGCGCTGCAACATTGCCAGCGGTGCCCAATCGACCAGGTTCGACGAGCATTCTAGCGGATACAGATCGTAGTACGGCCCGAGCGCCGCCGTCATCTCCCCCGCAAAACTCAAATTCATGGAACCGTCAGGTTGGGCTTGGATGCCACTCAAGCTGTGCGGCGCGGCGCTAAAGATTTCGAGCTCGGCCACCTGGCTGGTAACGGATCCGGAGGCATTCGAGACGATGACCGAATAGTAACCCCACTGGGATGGCTGTGGACTGAACACAGGGAGAGAGCTAAGGGTCGCGCCGGCGATGGACGCGCCGTTGAACAGCCATTGGTAGCTCAACGGCGCCGTCCCGCTGGCACCAACGTAGAAGTTAAAGGAGCTAGCCGTGTTCGCAAAGTGATTCGTCGGCTGAGTGGTGATGATGGGCTGGGCGAGCGCCGCCCACGGGGCAAGGTAGCCAAACCACGCACCGATGAAGGTAGCGGTTTTGAGATGATTGGTCTTCATAGTATGAGTAGCTTTCGTGTGCCAAACAGGATGGCGATTCAGTTATGTTTACTATTTAAAGTCGAGAAGGGTATGGGAGTTCACTGGTTTTCCTTCGTTCACGTCCGCCCGCTGCTCAAGGAGGGGCAACGCCGACGCGATAGAAGCGCGGCCCGGGCCCGCCAGCGTTGGTGTGGACGAAGGTGGTGAGGTTGGGCTGACCAGGCAGGTTGGTGGCGACACACCAGAAGCACGGTGAGCCAGACAGGTTGGTGCTACATTCCAGGAAATAATTGATCCCGGCAACGCTCTGCCAGGTCACGGCCACATTCGTGCCTTGCGGGACCACCGAGACCATGCGCAAAACCGAGAGCGGGTTGGTGGGATTCAAGCCGGCAATCCAATCCTGATAGACGGTGAATCCGGTGCCGTCCAGATCGGCATGATCTATCGAGCCGTCGGTGGGCACGCCGTATTGCTGGAGCCAGGCGATGAATGCGCCCGGGGCTCCCGGCTGGAATTCGTAGGCCCCGATATCCACCCTGCCACCGACAATGCGCGTGCGCCCGTCGAGGTCTGTGGCGGTGGTCACGTAAGCGTTATTCCCGGCGTTCATGCAGGGGGAGCTGGGTTGCAGACGCAGGTTGCCGTGGGCATAATCGACGAACTGCGGTGGAACCGAGATGTTGCCGCCGCCGGTGGGTAGCGGGGCGGTGCAGCAGTAATTAAGTGTGCTATTCGAGTCGTAATTCGCTCCGTCTGACGCTGTGTTAAAATAAACGATGCAGTTGTAGCATGTGTTTGGAAAGCCCGGCGGGTATTTGCCTACCCCTCCGCCACTGCCAGCCAGGTTGCCCGTCAGCGTGCAGTTGTAGAGGGTGCTGGAAGCCGCCCCGCCACCGCTATTCAAAGCCGAGTTGCCGGTCAGCGTGCAGTTGTAGACCGCACCGCCATAGGCCCCGCCGCCGAATGAAGATGAGTTACCGGTCAGCGTGCAATTGTAAAGTGTTGAATTCTCCGCCCCGCCACCGTAGCCGTTCCCGTCCCCGTTCCCGTCCCCGTCCCCGTAAGCCGAATTGCCCGTCAGCGTGCAGTTGTAGAGGGTGCAACCACCTGCCCCGCCGCCGTAGCCATTCCCCCCGTAAGCCGAGTTGCCCGTCAGCGTGCAGTTGTAGAGGGTGCTGGAATCCGCCCCGCCGCTGCAATTGCAAGCCGAATTGCCGGTCAGCGTGCAGTTGTACAGCGTGCCTCCATACGCCCCGCCTCCGGCCCCGTAATCATAGTTGCCCACAATCATGCAGTTGGTGAGAAAGACATTCGTGGATGTGCACGACACCCCGCCGCCCCACACGTCAGAGTATCCGTTTGTCACAGTGAAACCTGTCAGGCTCGCGCCGTCGGAAAGCGAAACGCACTGATTGGTGCCACCTCCGTCTATGACCGTGAACTGCGGGCCATTGACACTCAGCACCGCCAGCGGGTTAGTTATTGCCAGCCCCCCCGCATACACGCCATTGCTGACCAGTACCGAAGCTCCCGGATACCACGCATTTAGGGCGTCTGGAATATTCCTGGCCGCCGTGCTCCACGAAAGGTAGGGCGGCTGGGGATTGGTGCTAGTCGTGGCGACATACTCTAACCCCGCCATCACATGGATGGTCAAGCTCGCGCTGACCCCGCCCTCATGGCTTTCGTTAAACGCCCATAGGGCGACCAAGTAGTCCCCTGGCTGTGTCCACGAGTGCGCGATATAGGGTTCGTTGATGGCCACGTCACCATCCCCGAAATCCCATACGCTGTCGGTGGTTCTCCCTTCAATCGACGCCGTTAATATTACTGGATAACCCACGGTCACCTTGGTGTAATTGGCTGCGACACCCACCGTTAACGGCCCCGTAACGGCACCCGCGTGATACTCGTCGCAGCCCATTGAGGGCGGATTGCCCCAAGCCTCGCCATCAATATCCGTGCCGAACCCATAGGCGGCGTTGCCCGCCCCGCGACAGGGCGAATCGGCGCTCAGGTGGCTGGCGCTGGCCAGTTGCGGGTCCACACTGATATTCCACACCCCGTTGGTTGGCAGCGGCGTGGTGCAGCAGTAGTTGAGAGTGCAGGAACCGTCGTAATTCGCGTCAGCAAATGACGCCGTGTTAAAATAAGCGATGCAGTTGTAAAGCGTGCTAGCGTAGGCCCCACCACCGTCGCTAGGGCCTCCATAATAGGCAGGCGCCGCGTTTCCGGTCAGCGTGCAGTTGAGGAGGCTGCACGAAGCCACGCCTCCGCCATAGGTCGCCGAATTACGAGCCACTGCGCAGTTGTAGAGCGCGCTGGAAGCCGCCCCGCCGCCCCGATACGAAGCCGAGTTGCCGGCCAGCGTGCAGTTGTAGAGGGTGCTTCCATAGGCTCCGCCGCCCAGGCCTCCCCCGCCCCCAACGGGAGTTGCACCCGTTACGGCGAAGTTGTCGGCGAGGATGCAGTTGTAGAGCGTTCCACCACCTGCCCCGCCGCCCCACATCGCTGAGTTGCCCACAATCACACAGTTGGTCAGAAAGGCGCTGGTCGGGCAACAGATCCCGCCGCCGCCGCCGCTACGCCAGGAACCTGCATATCCATTCGTCAACGTGAACCCAGTCAGGCTCGCGCCATCGGTCAGGAAAGCACAACGAGTCGCGCCGTGGCCGTCAATGGCCGTGACCTGCGGGCCGTTGACGCTTTGCAGCGCCAGCGGGTTGGTCACGGCCACGCCGCCGGGATACACCCCGTTCGTGACCACGACCACATCATTTGTCGCCGCCACGTTCACGGCGTCTTGAATATTCGTGGCTGCCGTTGCCCAGTCGGTGTAGGGCGGCGTCGGGTTCGTGCTCTCCAGTGATACAAAGTGCATGGCAGCGGAGAGGCTTGAAACTGCCAGCAGCAGCGTGATGCCTGCCAGACTAATTGAGTTTTTCATCGTTGCCTTTTTCGGATGTGCGGTTCTACCTCTGATGAGGCACCTCGGGCCCCTTCGAGCCAGGAATGCTTCCTCGCCAGGAATACGTCCCGCGCTTCTTTGTTCTCGCTCATCATCTATTAAAGCGCCGTCCTGCGTCGGTTTGCACCGGCCTGCGTGAAGAAATCCTCTCCCCGGGTAGATCTTCATCAGCCATTCTCGAGGATCTTGTAGCGGCCAATCACGGTGCCCGGACCTGCCTCAGCCGGGAAAAACACAGTCGCATTGCCTGCAGGCGCCACGGGCGATTCGATGAATGAGTCGGGGCTTTCATGGGCCTGGAGGAGCGCTTCCAGCCCGGCGCGCCAAGCTTGGTTTCCCACGCAAGCTCCGTTGAGGAAGGCGTTGCGCTCAGCCCCTTTCGAGAGCCTGTTGGAAGAGGGCTTTTTCCTGGTTGTCAGCAGGTTTCACTTTGCCGTGATGTTGGTGCCGAGGTACTTGTCCAGAAAGGCCATCTCATCCCTCGTGTTTTCGCTTAAGTTCCAGAGCGAATGGCCGATGTCATAGAGCTTGTATTGCTTGTCTTGCGCCGCAGTCCCCAAGAGGTCTAGCAGCGGCCCCGTTGAGGCGACCTTCGCGATGGGATCGTACCGCCCATTTTGAATCAGGAAGGGGGTTTTGACCCGGGGCCCGAAATTGAAGTGGCTGAACTCAGGCGCCAGCGAGCAGTCCAGTGCTCCACCCATCATTACCACCGCTTTGAATCGGGGCTCCAAGGCCGGAAGGACCGGCGCATACGTGGCACCCCAAGACGCACCTTCGTAAGCTAATTTGCTGACATCGAACTCGGGCCGAGTCTCCAGGTAGTCAATCGTCCGCATGACATCCTTGAACCAGCAGATGCTGTGCTCGAGAGGGCTCAGGTTGCAGTGGCCGCCAGGGGGCTGGCGGTGGTAAGTGTCATGGAGCGAGGGCAAGACCCACGCCCGACCCGCCTGGGTGCATCTGTCGTACCCGAAGTACCCGTTGGTGGCGGGGCAATAAAACGCAGCCCCGCTCGGAAAATGGATCAACGTTTGGAACGGTGGCTTGCCAAGGCGCGGAATGAGGAGCGCCGCCGTCATACGCTCCCCGCCGTAGGCAGCATCGAAGGACACCCACTCCAACCGGGTGTAGAGACTCACGTCCACCTTCCACTCGACCTTGGCGTGCAAGTTGGTGCTTTTATTGTACGAATAGAGCTTTTTATACACTTCGAACACCTCATCAGAACACGGCTTCTGAACCCGCGGCTTCGAATCAACCTGGGGTGCAACCGGGCCGGCTGCTTGCTGGAACCCCGCGTCCTCGGTCAGGAGTTTCATGCAGCGGAACCCGAAATCGACCGCGCGCCGGAACGGGGGGTAGCGCTCCGCGGTCACGAACATGTAGGTCTCATCGTTCCAACCGCCTCCGAGGCTGAGCCGCAGACCATCCGTGGTCTCGTTCAGACACCATTCCTTGGCGTTCCCGGCCAGATCATAAACGCCGCGCGGGGTCACGCCCTGATACTTCCCTGCCGGGGCCGGGCCCTGCCTGCCAAAATTGCTCTGCATAACGACGTCAGCCAGGAAGTCCGATGTGCTCAGGTCAGCATCCAGGAGAGTCACAGCCGCGAAATTCCAATGATGGAGCGTGGGCAGGCTCTTGCCTGCCCATTGCGCGTAGGCGGCTGCCTCATACCAACTGACGCCGCAGACCGGATACTCTTCCTGGCCTTTCGGGAAGTCCCCCCTTTCCCAGGTGGCAGGGCCGAGCCGGCCAGTCTGGTCCACGAATAGCTTCATCGCCTCCGCCCAGGTCAGTTCCCGGCCGTCCTTGACAAACTTATGCCGCCAGTATTCCGGTTTCTGGTAGCCGCCGGCCTCGACGAATTCCTTGAACCGGCGGTTGCTGACTTCGTAGCGGTCCAAAAGGTAGTCCGAGAGCGCGATCTCCTTCAGCTTGGCCCCGTCCAGCCCCTGCAAATAGGGCTTGAAGTTCCCTCCCTGAATCCGGACCATCCCCGGCGGAAGGACGCCCAGTTTGTCCAATGTGACCCGGATGTCCTCATTAAAGTTGGTGAGGGTTGTGTCATACAACATGCGCGCTCCCTCGACCGTTTCGTAACCCTCTAACGTGATCCTCCACCGGTGGAGGAAGCTGGGAACCCTTACTTTCTCAAGAGGTGTGCGGCCGACAAGATCCCATTTCGCGTTGACGTCCCGATAATCCCTGAGAAATACCTGTGCGCCCGCAGGTGTGCTCTCAATCGAGATCACGCTCACGGCCCGTGCGGATAATGCTTGGAACCGGGGATCGTCTCCAATGAAGGGCCGCGCCTGCTCAACCAGCTTGAAGGCGGCGGTGTAATCATCCTTCTCGAGCGATCGCTCGATCTGTGGCAGCACTATTTCCAGCGCCCACCGCACCTTGCGCAGGCTTGCCCGTTCCTTCTCCGCCTGCCCCGCCCGCCGGGCCTGCCACACACTGAGCGTTGTCCCCATAATCAGCAGGACGGCAAATGCCCCCGCCGTCGCCAGCACCCGGCGATGGCGGCGAACGTATTTTGCCGCCCGGTAGCCGAGCGTCGGCGCCGCCGCGCTCACCGGCTGGTGGTTCAAATGGTACTCGATGTCCCGGGCCACTTCATTCGCCGTTTCGTAGCGCCTCGTCCGGTTCTTCTCCAGGCACTTCATCACGATCCAATCCAGGTCGCCTCGCAACGACCGGATCAGCTTGGGCGCCTCAGTGGCCCGCCGCTGGGCTGTGGTCGTTTGCTCCTTTTGCTCCAGCCGGCTCAGCCGCGTCGAAGGCTTCGGCGGTTCCTCCTCCCGGATGCAGCGGAGCATTTCGTCCAACCCGGCCTGCGCCAGCTCTTTGGATTGAAAGGGCGTCCGGCCTGTCAGCAGTTCGTAGAGCAAGACCCCAAGGCTGTAGATGTCGCTGCGCGTGTCCACGTCCAGTCCGCTCATGCCCGCCTGCTCCGGACTCATGTAGGCCGGGGTGCCGATGAACTGCTCAAAACGGGTATAGACTGTCTTGTCGGTGAGCTTTTGGCCAATCGCCTTGGCAATCCCGAAATCGATCATCTTGGGCACCGGCACGTCATCGGCCAGCATGACCGGGATGTTCGAGGGCTTGATGTCCCGGTGAATGACCCCCTTCTGATGCGCGTGCTGAACCGCGTGACAGACCTGGACAAAGAGCTTGAGCCGCTGCTCGGTGGACAGGTGGTTCTGGTCGCAGTAATCGGTAATTCGCACCCCGCGGACCAGTTCCATCACAAAGTAAGGCCGGCCTGTATCCGTCGCCCCCGCATCCAGGACCTTGGCGATGTTGGGATGGTCCATCAGCGCCAGGGCCTGCCGCTCGGCCTCGAACCGGGCGATGACCTGCTTGGTGTCCATGCCCAGCTTGATGACCTTAAGGGCGACCCGGCGCCGGATCGGCTCCTGCTGCTCGGCCATATAGACCACCCCGCAGCCGCCTTCGCCGATTTGCTGCAGCAGCTTATAGCGCCCGATACGGTCGCCGGCTTTCTCCGTCACTGGTGAATTCAGGACGACAGTCGGCCTTGGAGACGGTCGGGCCGGCTCGTCCAGAAAGCTGCCGGCCCGCTGATGCTCGCGGAGCAGTATTTCCACCCGCTGACGCAACTCCGGCTTGTCCCGGCACGCCAGGTCCAGGTAACGGTTTTGTTCTTCCGCGCTGGTCAGGGCCAGCACGGCCAGGAACAGGTCCCGCGCTTCTTTGTTCTCGCTCATCATCTATTAAAGCGGCGTCCTGCGTCGGTTTGCACCGCCATCCATGAACAAATCCTCTCCCCGTGTAGCTCTCTGTCACCCGGTGGTCCCGCTGGTTCGCGGCAGCTTCGTCTTTCCCGGTTCATGGCGCATTTCCGCCAGAAGCCAGGCCCGGGCATACGCCCAGAGCCCGTCGGCAACACGCCGGGAGATCCCCAGAACGCCAGCGGCTTCCTGGTGACTCAGGCCCACGAAAAAACGCAACTCGACCAGGCGCGCCGCTTCGGGTTCTTCCAGGGCAAAGCGCGCAAGCGCCTCGTCCAGAGCCAGCACTTCCTCCGATTTGGCCGGGCCAGGGAGCCCCGTCTCCGGAAACTCAATCCGTTCCATGAGGCCACCACGCTTGAGCCGCGCCTTGCGGCGGGCGCTCTCCACCAGAATCCGGCGCATCGCGACCGCGGCGGCGAAGAAGAAATGTTTGCGGTCGGCCCACTGGCGCTCCTCCTGACGGGCGAGTCGCAGCCAGGCCTCGTGGACCAACGCGGTGGGCTGCAGCGTCTGCCCCGGCTTCTCTTCGGAGAGTTTCTGGGCCGCAAGCTGGCGCAGTTCGTCATAGACCAGCGGCAACAATTCCTCCGCGGCGCGGGCTTCACCTCGCTCAATCGCCGTCAACATGCGCGTCACCTCACTCATGCCGGGGGGAAGATGCTGGAACTCCGTCGGGTGAAGGTAGCCGCCCCTTCACCCTGCCTGCGCCC
>Ga0335069_10015337_pt1 | contig 10710 bp, 8 predicted proteins | sample Lox_Sample_11_FD_206714 | JGI IMG/M metagenome (GOLD analysis project Ga0335069, IMG submission 206714) | Soil microbial communities from Loxahatchee National Wildlife Refuge, Florida, United States - Lox_Sample_1.1 | ecosystem: Environmental > Terrestrial > Soil > Wetlands | place: USA: Florida... | reverse complement strand
CGATGCCGAAAACGGACCGCCCAATTTCCTCATGCGCAATAACCGCGACGGCACCTTTCACGATGTCACTGGCGAGTCGGGTCTGAATCGCAACAACACGCGCTACACCTTCTGTTGCGGATGGGGGGATTTCAACCGCGATGGCTGGCCCGATCTCTACGTCGTGAATGATTTTGGACGGAAAAATCTCTACCGCAACAATGGCGACGGCACCTTTACCGATGTGGCTCCTCAATCAGGAACAGAGGACGTGGGCGCCGGGATGAGTGTTTCCTGGTTTGACTACGATGGCGACGGCTCCGAAGACATTTATGTCGGCAATATGTGGACAGCCGCCGGCATGCGCGTCTCCATGCAGGAAAACTTCAAGCCAACTTCGCCGCCCCAAGTGCGCGCGCTCTATCAGAAACACGCCATGGGAAATTCCCTGTTCCGCAACGCCGAATCGCAATTCGATGACAAGACTGCAGTTTCGGGAACAGGTATAGGGCGCTGGGCTTGGACCAGCGACGCATTCGACTTCGACCATGATGGCCTGCCGGATCTTTATGTCGTGAACGGTATGGTGTCAGGGCCCTCCCGCCGCGACCTCAACAGCTTCTTCTGGCGCCAGGTAGTGGCGCGCTCCCCCGACGACGCGCATCCGTCCCTTCCCTATGAACAAGGATGGAATGCCATCAACGAACTGATTCGCTCCGATGAGACCTGGAGCGGATACGAGCGCAATATCTTTTACGCCAATAACGGCGATGGAAGTTTCTCCGATGTCTCCGGCGCTGTTGGGCTCGATTTCCTGGAAGACGGCAGATCGTTCGCTCTCGCCGACTTCAATCACGACGGCCGCCTCGAAGTGTTTCTGAAGAACCGCAACGCGCCACAACTTCGGATACTGCAAAACGAGATTCGTGATTTACCACCCTCGATTTCATTCCGATTACAAGGCACCAAAAGCAATCGAGACGCCATCGGAGCCACGATTACAGTGGAATCCAGTTCCCGCCGCCAAACCCGCATGCTGCAAGCAGGCTCAGGATTCCTCTGTCAGCACTCGAAAGACGTCTTTTTCGGAGTAGGGGAAACCCGCGGTTCCGTCAAAGCTACGATAAGATGGCCCAGCGGCCTTGTTCAGGAACTCCGCGATCTTCCGCTCAATCACAGAATCTTTGTAGAAGAAGGCAGCACGCCCACGCGCTTCGAGCCATTCCGCCCCCATTCCACCGTCGCACCCAAAGCTGTAGAACTTGTTCCGGAATCATTGCCGGATAAGGTCGAGACCTGTTTGCTGTCCCCGGTTTTGATCCCCGAATTTTCCTTGCCCGATCAATCCGGACGGTTTCGCACTCATGCCGAGTTGCGCGGCAAGCCTGCACTAATCAACTTCAGTGACGTGCAGTCGGCGATCGGGCGAGAAGAACTGGCGCGCCTGCAAAAGCTGCATGAATCCTCGGAGCAACGCGGCTTGCAGATTGTCTCGATGGTTGTGGACGGCACAGATCAAGCCAAATTGTTAGCCTTCGTTCGAGATCAAGGGATCGCGTATCCCGTTCTGGCCGCTTCGGAAGACACCAGTGCGATCTACAACATCCTCTACCGTCAACTCTTCGATCGACATCGCGACCTCACCCTCCCGACTTCCTTTCTCGTGGATCCCGAACTCAACATTGTGAAAATCTATCAAGGTCCCGTGGATATCGATCACGTGGGTCACGATTTCAAGAACATCGCTACGACTGAGGTCGAACGCGTTGCTCGGGCGCTTCCATTCCCGGTCGCAGGCGGGTCCCTCGAGTTTGGCCGGAACTACCTCTCCTTTGGCGCGCTGTTTTTTCAACGAGGCTATCTCGATCAGGCCGAAGCGTCGTTTCAGCAAGCCCTTCGCGACGATCCTTCCAGCGCCGAGGCCCTTTACGGTATCGGCAGCGTCTATTTGAATCAGAATAAGAATCGGCAAGCGCGCGAAGCCTTCGAGCGCACCGTGAAACTGCAGGCCAGCTATCCCGATACTCTGCCCGATGCCTGGAACAACCTGGGCGTCATCGCAACCCGCGAAAACCGGGTTGAAGACTCCATTGAATTTTTCCAGAAGGCGGTGCAACTCAGTCCGAATCACCTGCTCTCACTCGACAATCTCGCCAATGCCTATCGCTCGCTCAAACGCTGGGACGACGCCCGAAGAGTCCTCCAGCATGCTCTCGAGATTGCTCCCGACGATCCGGAGGCAAATTACAGTCTGGGGATGGTTTTCGCACAAACCGAGGACACAGCCCATGCGTACGAATACCTGCAGAGAGCGTTGCAGGCCCGCCCCGATTATCCCGAGGCGCTGAATAACCTTGGCGTGCTTTATGTAGTCACCAACAAGCGCGATGCTGCGGTCGAGACTTTTGAACAGTGCATTCGGGTTGCACCCTCATTCGATCAGCCTTACATCAATCTTGCCCGCATTTACGCAATTGAAGGCGCTCGCGAGAAAGCCCGCACGGTCCTATTTGATCTGCTTAAGAGATATCCCGACCATCCACAAGCGAAGCAGATGCTCAATCAACTCGAGCAGCGCTAGCGCATTGATGGCTTGGGTGTGGGAGCGGTCAGCAAATCCACAAACATCTTGTAGAAACGGTCCGCATCCAGGTCTACCTGCACCTCTTCCGGAGGGCCGATGATCTGCGGCTTATCGGATTCCGTCCAACTCAAAGTGTTGCCGTATGCGGCCCCTCGGCTCAGGTCGAGGTCGAGATAGCGCGTTTCTTTGGCGGTGATCAGACTCGGATCCAGCCAGGCCGCTGCCGCCAATTCATCCCACAAGTAGTTGTACTGCCCAAAAAGGCGCCCGTACGTACCGATATACTTCGCCGCGGGAGACGAACCGGCCTTCACGCGATCAATTAACGCCTGCGTCATCCTTGTCTTCACCGAAATGTCCACGGTCGTGCACACAATCTTCTTCCACGGCGCTCTCAACACCATGTGCGCCGCTTCCGGATCGAACCACAGATTGAATTCGTGCCGCGGAGTGTTGACGAACTCGGGATCATCCGTTTTCGGATTCAGGCTTCCGCCCATATAAACCAATTCCTTGGCCAGGCTCGCGAACTCAGGATCAATGGCCAGGGCAATCGCAAGGTTCGTCATCGGGCCGCCGGCATAGATTGTGATTTCATGCGGAAACTTCCGCACCATGCGCACCAGGAAATGCGCGGCGTCTTCATCGAGAGGCTTCGTCGTCGGTTTGCCCTCCGGCATCGGGCCCAGTTGATCCGGCGGATGATACAAGCGCGGCGTCCACGCTCCCACCCACGGCACCGCGCCGTACTGCTGCTCCCAAAGTTCGGTTTCCTCTTTCGTTCGCACCAGCGGATACTCCGCCCCCGCGACTACCGGGATGTCCGTCCTGCCGATCAGTTCCAGCATGCGAAGCGTGTGGGCCACTTCATCCTTGAGCCAGCCGTCTCCGGTCACGACGGTCACGCCAAGAACTTCCGTTTGCGGAGATTGGATGAGTAGAAGAATCGATTGCTGATCTGTCCCGGCGGGTCCAGCTGCGTCCTGATCGATGATGATGCGCCGTCTTCCCGAGGAAGATTGGGCCAATAGCGGTAAACATCCCAGCGCTAACGCAACCGAAATCCAGAGCCTGACGAGTCGCATTCATGAGCCTCACGGAATGAACCAAATTAGGACAGCCGCACGATTCTAGTTGCTGGAAACGCCGTCGCCAAGTCTCCCCGGTTATAGAGCGAATGACTAAGGGAGTGGGTAGCACCGCAGTCGCTCTTTCGATAGCATCATCTCTGCGGATGCACAGGTTGTTCACAACTACGAGTACGAAGATATGGCTCGCCATAGTCGCGCTTGCGATCGCGACCTGCGCTGCAGCCGAACAGAAGACCGCAACTCTGCGCGGAACAGTTCATGACGGCACCCAGCGAGCAGTTCCCAATGCAACCGTCCAATTGCGCAATAGGACTGGTCCGGCGATGCAAGCCTCAACTGACTCGACTGGGCAATATCGATTTACAGGCGTGACCCCCGGCACATACCTCGTGCACGCCGAAGACAAGGACCACCTCCATTTCGTTGAGACGTCAGTGACACTCAACGGCCCGGACGAGAAACTCCTTGACCTGAACCTAACAGAGAGCGCGACCACTCGTCCCATCCAACAACCCCCGGCGTTTTTCGATCCGCCAACCTTCTCGGTCTCAGGTGTTACAGACACCACGAACCTGGGCGGGCACGGCTCCGATACCGTGGTGAAGACCCGCAACACTCTTGCCAAAGATGCAGCTTCGCTCCGCAGCCCGGGGCCGCTCCCTTCGCCCGAAACCGAGGCCTCGCTTCGTGACATCATCGAACGCGATCCGAAAAATGCCGAAGCTCATCACCGCCTCGCCGACTTTGAGGAGAGATTCGGCCAATCCCTCGAAGCAGTGCACGAATACCAGCGCGCCGCGGAACTCAATCCGTCGGAGGAATATATCTTCGATTGGGGCGCCGAGTTACTTCTGCATCATGCTGCAGAGCCAGCCATCGAGGTGTTTCAGCGGGGCACGCGCGCATTTCCGCAATCCGTGAGGTTATTGATAGGGCAGGGAGCCGCCTGGTTTTCTCAAGGGTCCTACAACCGGGCCGTCGAGAGCGTTTGCGCAGCTTCGGACCTCGATCCCGACAACCCCTCGCCCTATTTGTTTCTTGGTCTGATGGGTCGCACGGAATCGAATCCTCCCGACGCCGTGCTGGACCGGCTCCATCGATTTATGATCCGACAACCGCAGAACCCCGAGGCGAAATATCACTACGCCGTGGCTCTGTGGAAGCGGAACAAGATTTCCAGTGACGTGGTTGCGCAAGTCGAATCCTTGCTGCAAGAGGCCATCCTCCACGCCCCGGACTTCGCTCCGGCGCATTTGCAGTTGGGAGTTGTGTATTCCCAGGAGCGGGAGTTTCAAAAGGCCATCTCTGAATACCAGTCGGCAATTAAGTCAGATCCCCACCTGGAGGAGGCGCACTACCGGCTGGCCCAGGTTTATCGCCAGGCTGGCGAGCCGGATAAGGCGAAGGCCGAGATTGAAACCTACGAGCTGATCGTGAAAGAAGAGGCGCGCCAGGCCGAGAGTGACCGCCATCAGGTCCAGCAATTCGTCTACACACTGCGCGATCAGCCTGCGCAGCCTAACCCATAGGGGACGACGGTTCCCTTGCCTTCGAAAATCTGCGGTGTATAATCCGCCCCGTGGATTTGTGGATGTTCCATTCCTAAACTAACCCTGCGAGGAAACATGTCCGAGATTCGGGAAGACAATTCTGCCAGCCGAGTTGCCACCTACCTTGTGTTCATCTTTCTGGCGGCCGCCATCATTGAAACTATGATCGCCACACTTGCTAGATAGCTGCTGCCCTTAGCGGACGGGCCGCTGCACTCCATTCGCCCCGCTGGAGCACGCGATGCAGAGGCAGTATTGTGTCCGCTCGCGCGCCCTTTCCCGTGTGTTACACTTTCTCCTTCATACTGAAAGCTTTTCAGGCAGGATTGCCAATCCACAAATGCTTTTTTCCAAAGAATATGTGGGCTATTTGGCCCGCGAAGTCACCAAGAAATTGATCGCCGGCAAGCTAATCGAAACCTCGGCTGTTCCCGCGGTCTCTGAACGTGTCCACTCCGCCCTGGTGGACGAACTCTCACTCGAAGATCGCATCAACGACGAAGTTCGTGTCATTCTTGAGGCCTATTCCGAAGAAATGCGTAAGACCGGCGCCAATTACCAGGAGATGTTCCGCAAGGTGAAGAGCGAATTGGTGCGCAAATACAAGGCGGTGCTGTGAGACTCAGCCGCGACAAAGTCAATGTTCTGGCCCGCGCCGTAGCCGAGGTCCTCAAGCAGATGGACGAAGTCGAGTTCATCGAAGATCCCAATACCATTCGCCAGGAAACCCGCAAGATCCTCGAAGAACTCCTGAACCAGGAAGAAAGAATCGACGTAGCCGCCCGCCAGAAGATCGAAACGCAGAAGCGGACCATCCTCGAAGGTTCGCAGGAGTGGGACATCCTCTACCGTAAGTATTACAACGAGGAAGTCAAGAAACTCGGGGTCTAGTTCGCACCCGCCTCCCTGGAGTTGACCGTGGTCAGCCCGCCCACAGACTTAAAATCCATTCTGAAGCAAGCCGCGGAGCAAGCAGGCTTCGACCTGTTCGGAGTCGCTCCCGCAGGGGACTCGCCTGAACTTCGTTTGTTTCCAGAATGGATTGCCGCCGGCCGCGCCGGGGAGATGAAATACCTCGAATCCCGCGATGAGCAGGGCCATCTCAAGCGCGGTTCGCTATCCCGCGTTGCTCCCTGGGCGCGAAGCGTGATCGTCTGCGCCATCAACTACAACACGGAGCACCCCTACTCGACCGAAGTTAAAGACTCAGGCCGCGGATGGATTTCTCGCTACGCCTGGAGCCGCGAAGATTACCATGACGCGGTCCTGTCGCGCCTCAAGCAGGTCGAAGCCGCAATCCATGAGCACATGGCACAGCCAAGTTCGCCCCTCGTGACGCGCAGCTATGTCGATACAGGCCCCATCGTGGAGCGCGTGTTTGCGAAGTATGCCGGCGTAGGCTGGCTGGGCAAGAACACCTGCCTCATCAACCAGCAGAAGGGGTCGTGGCTTTTTCTGGGTGTGATCCTCACTTCTCTGGAACTCACCGCCGACCTCCCCGCACCAGACCGCTGCGGCTCTTGCACCCGGTGTATTCAGGCTTGCCCCACCGAAGCGATCGTTGCACCCTACCAACTCGATTCCAACAAATGCATTTCCTATCTCACCATCGAGAAGCGCGGATCGATCCCGGAAGAACTTCGCCCCGAAATGGGCCGCCACGTCTTCGGTTGCGACATCTGTCAGGACGTTTGCCCCTGGAACCGGAAGGCGCCGGTCTCCAACGCGCCGGAATTTCAACCTCGTCCAGGCCTGGTCAACCCTGCTCTCGATTGGCTGGCCGAGCTTTCGGTTTCCGACTTCCAGCAGACCTTCCGACGCTCGCCCATTCGTCGTACCAAACGTTCAGGCATGCGGCGAAATGTCGCCATTGCGATAGGAAATAGCGGCGACTGCCGGCTTATCCCGACTCTCGACAACCTCCTGGCCGACGAAGACCCCGGCGTGGTCGAGGCTGCCAACTGGGCCAAATCCCGACTCGCAAAGCAAGGGTAAGCGCTTAGCCACCTTGCGCTCTCCTGAAGCCCACGCCGAAGCTACCACCGGCGTTAAATGGATTTTCGCTATTTGTTTGCTATCCAAGGTTCCCGAGGGAGGGTGTCAATTTCCTGAACTTCAGTAACTGGTTTTCCATTTGAAGAGCAACTAATCTTCCGCTAACGGGTTCTTATTAGAGAACTTAGCTGTTTTATCCAGGCAAGCGTTTGCAAGCAATCGAAGATGTCACGAGCCCTCAAATACGTCGTAGGAACACTCGCGCTCTTTGCGAGCGTCCTGTCGTTCTCCGTACCTCAAGCGAACGCCTCCTCCGCGACCCTGCTTTTGGAGGAACCCTACGGCACGCTCGGATTTTTTACTGCTACTGGGCACGTGGCTGTCTATCTATCCGGGGTGTGTGCCGACACTCCTCTGACCCTTCGACGCTGCCTGCCGGGAGAAACCGGCGTGGTGATCAGCCGGTACAACGGCGTGGGAGGATACGATTGGGTTGCGATTCCGCTCATCCCCTACCTTTACGCAGTAGACCGTCCGGAAGATGTCCCCCTATTTGCCGACGCCAGGATGGTCGCCTTCCTGCGGGACCGCTACCGCCGTCAGTACTTGGAAGACGTCGCTCCTGACCTTGCGAACGGAGATACACCCGGCGGAAACTGGTATGAACTCGTGGGAACCTCCTACGACCGCACAGTGTATGGCTACGACATCGAAACGACCCCTGAGCAGGATGACGCACTCATTCGCAAGCTGAACGCGTCGGAGAACCGGTCTCATTTCAGCACCGTCTCTCAGAACTGCGCCGATTTTGCCAAAGACATCATCAACTTCTATTATCCGAGGGCGCTGCACCGCAGTGTGATTGCCGACGTTGGCATCACCACTCCCAAGCAGACGGCAAAGATGATGGCGAAATTCAGCGCCCGCCATCCTGAAATTCGTTCCTCCCGGCTCGTGATCGCCCAAGTGCCGGGTAGTCTGCCGCGAAGTTTCGCTGTTCACGGAGTGGTTGAGTCCTTTTTCAAGTCCAAAAAATACATCGTGCCCAGTGCAGTCGTGAGCCCGATCTTTGCCGGATGCGTAGCTGCGGTTTATGTTGGCACCGGCGCCGGTCGCTTCGACCCCGCCCGGGGCGCGATGGTCTTCGTAGTGGACGGGCCGCCTCAAGCCCCGCTCGGGCATGAGGACCTGCGAGCGTACCAGTTGGAATTGAAGCATCTGCTGGCGGACGATTATCCCGGGAAAGAAACGCGAAACGTAAACCGAGACTGGGAACATCTGCAAGCCAAGGCCAGGGCCGCAGTCGACAAGCAGGGCCGCCCGGTGCTTGAGATGGACCTCGGAGACACGGTGGTGCAGATCGGAGCGGCAAGAAGCAATGTGCTTGAGAAAGGTGCTCCTCCGCAATTGATCCGGCAACTCCTCGAGGCCCGCCTGCAGTCGGAGTTACGGCGCAAAGCTGCGCCAGGCCTCACGGACGTTGAAATCGCCCGAGACTGGAAACTGTTGCAGCAGGCTATCAAGGGCAACGATTCCCGTGCCGGGGAGCGCAGCACGGCCCGCGCTGAAAGTCTCCACGGGAATAGTCCCTAAACTCTCTTTGATCCTTGTCATCCTGAAGCCCGCGCCCTTTGCGGGCTGAAGGACCTATGTATTCTGCAGCCACCGTATGCGCAGCCGGTCAAAATGCATAAGTCGCCAGAACGAAGGCCCCTCAGCTCTCGTGAATTCTCAGGGTTCCTGCGGTGGATGCGGCGGCATGCCTGAGCCTGGGACCGGGGCCTGACCCAGCGGCTGTTGCTGCTGCAATTGCATCTGCCGTTGCTGCATTTCCTGCAGCATCTGCTGCGGAGTCTTTACGCCCGGCTGATCCCCTTGCTGCTGCTGTTGCTGTTCTGCATCTGCGGCAGTTTGATCTGCATTCTCATCCGGAGCAGGCTCCTCCGGTTGGTCCGCGCTGGCATCCTCCGCAGCAGGTTCCTCCGGCGGTGGCTGCTCATCCATGGCTCGTGCTGGCGCCGGCTGCGGTGCGCCGGCTGCGGGAGCCGTTTCTGGCCCCGATTTTGCCACCAGGACTACACGAGTCAAGATCGACGCATCATCCGGCGACCCCAGCAGCACGTAATTGAAGCGCGACCCATTCAGCAGGTCTGCCATCACGTCGCGCGCAGGCCCCGGGCCCAGCCTCGTCACCACGCGGTCAGTCGCACTGGGGATCTCGATATCTGCTCCGGTTTGCTTCTTGACCGCGCGCAGGATGTCGCTCAACGTCGAATTCGGCGCCACAATGGTCAACTGCCCGTTCCGATACTCCACCTGCGGCGGCACTGCCGCGATCGAATCCAGCGGCATCTGCGGAACTGGCCCGGTAGGCCCGGCGAACAGCGGCGGAGGTGCCTGTGCCTTTTTCGACTTGCGCTGACTTCGAGCGCTTCCGTCACTGGCCCAGCTCACCCCCCCCACGCACAGGACTACAATTGCCGTCGCTCTTATGAATCTCGATCCCGTGCTCATAACTGCTCCTTCGAGGTTTTCGGGGGACTACTGCGGGGCTTCCGTTATGTAGTTAGATTCTAACACCAGGCAAAAAGTGCGCCAGAATCACCGATTCCCGCCTCTGGAAGAACGCTTTCAGGCTACATCCTTGCAGCCTTTCGGCGTATAGCACGAAATGGGGGAGGTTCCAGAAGTGGGTTGTAGTCAACCATTTCCCGCGGCGTACAATCTTATTGCAGACACCTTGGATGACAGTGCGTCAGTATCGGGCAGCTTCCAAACCCATGATAATAAAAGGGGGACTAGCATGAGACGGGAGCCGCGTTTCACAACCTCTATGCTTTTATTGGCCCTGCTGTTCCTCGCCGGCCTGAATCTGGCTAAAGCACAGACTTGCCAGACCTCCGCCGACCTCGACGAGGCCACCCGTTCCGCCATTACGACCGCTGCGCAACGGTATTTCACCGCGGCCTCCGGCGGGGACGTCGCCACCCTGCGCCAGAATGCAATCTCTAGCCTGGCTGCAGATTTTTCAGGAATCGAAGGCCTGGTGAAGGCTCGCCAGACCGAACTGAGCGGCGCTCAACCGACGATCAAGAACATGTTCCTGCTCGACGAGCAGGGCCTCGCCCCCGATCCACACGCCGAATTCTACTGTGGCGTTTTCGGTAAGAACGGACAAACGCCCACCAGCGCCGCCTTTTATCTGGAAAATCTTCCTCCCGGCAAGTACGCCGTCGTGCTCATCGACGCCGCTGCGCCGAATGCCCGTACCAGTTTCTCCGAAGTTCTTCAATTAGTCGGAACCGACTGGAAATTGGGAGGTCTTTACATCAAGCCCGGGCAGATTGCCGGTCACGATGGCGACTGGTTCGCTAATCAGGCCCGCGATTACAAGACCAAAGGCCAGATTCACAACGCCTGGCTGTATTACCAGGAAGCCCGAAATCTCTTGTCCCCTCTTCCTTTCATGGGAACCCTGGCAACTGACAAGATGTTCGACGAAGCGCAGAAC
>Ga0335069_10015336_pt1 | contig 10712 bp, 8 predicted proteins | sample Lox_Sample_11_FD_206714 | JGI IMG/M metagenome (GOLD analysis project Ga0335069, IMG submission 206714) | Soil microbial communities from Loxahatchee National Wildlife Refuge, Florida, United States - Lox_Sample_1.1 | ecosystem: Environmental > Terrestrial > Soil > Wetlands | place: USA: Florida... | reverse complement strand
AGTCATCCGAAACAGAGATGCAAGCCTCTTCATCGATGGAACTAATCCCGATCCGGAGGGAGCCGGGATAGACTGTTTTGATTGCCTTGGTGATCAACTCGCAAAGAATTAAGCCGCAAGGGACCGCTTGATCCAACCCGAGGGAAAAGCTTGGCCCCTGAGGCTGAATTTCTACCCTGGCATTTCTGTAGATGCTCATAAGGTGATCGGTGAGCTCACGACAATAGGTGAGAATGTCCATGAAGCCAGAGGAGTTGTCATTATACAAGAGTTCATGAACGAGCGCTATCGATCGGATTCGGCTCTGGCTATCAGTGAAACATGCTCGAAGTGTTGCATCCTTGACGCGTGAAGCCTGAAGATTCAGGAGGCTTGAAACTACCTGTAAGTTGTTCAGGATGTGATGGTGGACATCCCTTAGAAGAACCTTCTTTCCCGCGCAAGATTCACTCGATTGATCGGCGGCCCGTTTTCGTCCGCTGACGTCATGAACAATGTACGCTCTGCCCAGGGATGTGCAGTCGAGCCCCTTGAGGATGTCCCCCGTGACTTCGCAATCCAAGCGAATACCACCATCCAATACCAAAGTATACTCGTGAGGGCCAAGAGGTCCTTCGAGTCTGAGGCTCAGATTTCGTCGAGCGATGCACTGTTCTTCGGGGGCAACGAAGGAAAGAACATTTCTGCCCAGAATCTTCTCTCTGGGAAGAAGCAGGAGAGCGGCATCGTTGACAAAGAGAATGTTGCCATCGAGGTCTGTTCGCAGAAACAGGTCAGGAAATGTGGCGATGATCTTGCGGCTGAACTCCTCTGCGGCTTGCGATGAGCCGTCGGCTGGTATGCGCTCACTGATTTCGCGAACGAAGACCAGTGTCATTTCCTGAGCTTCTTCATCTTCGAATGGGATCCAGGAGATATCGGCGACAAAATGTGTCCCGTTCGTGCGCTGGAGCATAAACTGACCTGTAAATTCTCTGGCGTGACGGCCGCCCGGCCCCTCTCTATTGCCCGCCCACGGGCAGACAGTGGCGATATTCTCGCCGATGCAATGATCTTCTGGCGCGCTTAGAAACATCATGTTCACACAACGATTGCTTTCAATTACTTGTCCATCCCGGTCCATCAGGAGGACACCGTCTAACGTGTTATCGAACAGCACTTCGAACCTTCTTCTCCAGGACTTCTCGAGCCGTTCTGCGCGATTCCGCTCTGATCGTTCATCGGCAAAGGCTGAAGCCCAGCCCAGCATTGGGCCACACACGGTCGCTCCCACTACAAGGATCAACGACAAATATCTGATGGTTCGCACTTCGGCATGCAGCTGTCCACAGATCGCAAACCACGAAAACAATTCATCGGGTACAAACATCCAACTCACGCTCACAGCGAGAAAGAGGACAATGATCGCAGTCGCGATCTTCCTCGGATCCCCAACTCGCTGTTTCAGGAACCCTTTCTCCATCTTCATTCGCCTTCTTGCGAAACTCCTGTAATATGTAGAGTCTAAAATCCACGGCTGAATCAGTTCGTGCCCCCCGTCCACCATTCTGAATCTTTCAAGTCTGAGAGTTCCTGGAGTGCCAGGCACAGTTCCCCTTTGTCCTGAGGAAGCTGGAACCAAAAATCGATTCCTTTCGCCCTGAACGCCTGCGGAGGTGGCGGTCCTGTCAGCGTTGAGATCATGATGATGGTTCCTCTCCAGTTGCGTGATGCGATGTCCTCCACGACATCAATTGCCTGACCATCGAGAAGGACATCTTCCAGGATAACAATGTCAGGTCGCAACCTGACTATGACCGAAACCGCCTCCGCAGCACGTCGGGAGTGCCCAAGAAGGTCGAACGACGCCGCGTGTTCTATGAGTGCCTGGATGACGATCAAGCCTGCGGATCGAGAACCGAACGCGAAATACACTGTCATTGCTTTCTCACTCGAGAACCTGACGCAAGATCAGAAAGTGGGATCGTTTCTCCTATAGAAAGAAGACGGAATTCGCTGTAGAACTTTCCACTACTCAGCATGACGTAGGAGAATCGGATTCAGAGAAGAGGAAGAGAGAACAACGAAGGGCGAGACACACGGGGGAGTGTCAGAAATCTACGAGCTTGTGTTCCACAGCATATTTGACTAACTCTGCCGTTGTGTTGAGGTTCATTTTGCCGAGGATGCGGGCACGATGCGTGCCCACTGTGGAAGTGCTAATCGAGAGACTTTCTGCAATTTGCGTCAGGGTTTTCCCCTGTCCGAGAAGACAAAGGATCTGAAATTCACGGTCGGAGAGCGCTTCGTGAGGGAATCGATGACGAGTTTCCCTGTCCTCAGTGGCCAGGTTTTGCACAAGAACGGACCCGACATATTTATGCCCCCGGTTCACAGTGCGAATTGCCTCCAGGAGCTCCTCGGAGGGGCCGTTCTTTGTCAAGTACCCCCATGCGCCGAGGCTGAGGGAGCGATCGACGTACTCTATCTCGGGATGCGTACTCAGTATAAGCACGCGCACCATCGGCAATTCAGCGTGAAGTTGTCGCAATACTTCGAGTCCGCTCTTTCCCGGAAGGGAGATATCCAGGACAAGGATATCAGGCCTGTCTGCCCGGGCCCTGGTCAGGGCCTCATCACCATCTCGTGCCTCGCCGATGATCTTGATGTCGGGCGCACGTTCCAACCTGGATCGAAGTCCCTCCAGAATGAGAGGGTGGTCATCGACAATAAGTATGCGAATCATGTTGCCTGCCTGTTTAGCTACCCGACTTCGGGAGTTGAATAACGGCCTCCGTTCCCGAGCCGACAACGAACGTCCGTCTCCCCCCGAACGGGTAGAGGCGCTCTTCGATACCTTTGAGGCCAAACGATCGGCTGCTCTGTATGGCGCTTTCAGAAATACCGATACCGTCATCCTTCACACTGAGAACAAATTCGTCGCGGGTTTCGCGCAAGGACACTTCCACGTGTGAAGCCTTTGCGTGTCGGGCAACGTTGGTTAGCAATTCGCCGAGGATTCTGAAGAGAGCGGTGGATCGGTCTTCGGAGATCTCCGGCTCCGAATCCGGAAGTGACAGGCTGCAAGAAACGCCAGTTCGTCGTCGAAACTCTTTCACCTGCCATCGGATGGCGGCAACCAACCCAAGCTCATCAAGAACCATCGGACGCAATTGCGCGGAGATTCTATGCACTGCCTGGATGGCACGATCGATGAGTTCAGGAAGCTCCCGGGTTTTCTCTGGTGCGTTGCCCCGGCGATGTCTTCCCGCCCGATCTGCACCTTCAACACCCATCTTGATTGCGGTGAGAATCTGACCAAGTTCATCATGGATTTCACGCGCAATTGCTTTCCTCTCCTGTTCGCGTGTGGCTTCAAGACTGGAAGAGAGTGCGTGCAACTGGCTCATGGACTTTCGGAGCGCTTCTTCGGCACGCTTGCGCCCCGTAACGTCCCTGCTGATGCTGAACACGGAGATCACGTTTCCCCCGGGATCGATGGCCGGGAAAACCCGCCAATCAAAGATGAGCTGCTCCCCGGCGTTATGGAACTCGAATTCACCTTCAAAGGGGATTTGCGATCGGTAGACGTTCTGGATTACCTGAAGTCTGTGCGTTGCTTCTTCTTCCGAGAATAGACTCACCTCGTCCAACCGTTTTCCCGCGAATTCTGGGGCAGGAGTCGGGCTCACCTGGCGGACGGCACTGTTCACGAAAATATAGTGCCCCGTCTGATCGAATCCAGCAATGATGTCGGGGGTGTTCTCAACCAGCGCCCTGTGGAACGATTCACTTTTGCGAAGTGCGTCGTCGGCGCGAACACGGTCGGTGATATCTTCGTAGACGCCGAGGACCCCACTGACTTCTCCTTTCTCATCAAGAAGCGGAAACTTCGACGTGTCGATCCACAAACGACTTCCATCGGCTTGCTGCAGGGGTTCGATGACATGGAGACGCGGCGTGTTTTGCCGCATCACCTGGAGATCATCATCGCGGTATGATTCAAGGTCGCGCACCGACCAGGGAAGATCGAAGTCTGTTTTTCCCGCCACTAGGTCCGGCCGATCGAGCCCCGCCGCCCGGGCGAAGACGGTGTTACAACCGATGTATGTGCTATTGCGATCCTTCCAGAACACGTATTGAGGTATGGAATTCAGGATGTTTGAGAGCATCGTCTTATGGCTAAGCAAAACAGCTCCTACGCGTTCGCGTTCGCGAAGCTCTTCCTGGGCCCGGTGCATTGAAAGGGCGACGGCTTTCGCCGCAAGGTACTGAAGGCTGGCGATGCCGATGAAAGTGCAAAAGATCCCAAACCAGTGTTCAAGGGGAAACGGTGCGGTGAGACTGTTCGAGAGATAGAAGGAGTTCTGGACGATGGCCAGTGCGAGCGTCAAGAGCGAGCTCACCAATGCAGTGACGATGCCAGCCTTTTCCCCAAGAAGGAGGCCTGCGGCGACGATAAGGATTGCGTACCACCCTGCAGCGACAGAACGGACTCCCCCGTCCACCACGACAATCGCTGTCACAAGAAGAAACCCTCCAAGGAGAAATAGACGACTCGCCAGCCGAGTCTTGCCTTTTGCATTGAGGAGGAGCAATGCGATCCATTGCAGATAGCCGAATCCTACCCCGACAACATACCGCGGGTAATGGTCAAGGCCGAAGAGGATGGGTGAAGCTACAAGGATGAGCGTTCCTACGCCGATCAAGGTCCAGAGAATTGCTCGAAGGTGTTCTGCAACTCTCGGATTCACCTCGTCCCGATGAGGGGAATCCGCAACAATTGAGCTCCGTGTGTCCATGGCTTTGTGTGCACTGTAAATGTCGACTTCTTTGTGAAGCAATTGTCCAGAACTTGCGCCTGGGGTACTTCTTTGTATTTCGTTCGATGTTCCAACGACGCGATGTGCGTTTCCATCATGGCAATTCCAGAATAGTCCTCGAGGCCGGTCAATCCTTCTTCATTGCAGAACTGTTTGGGCGATTGCGTTCGCCATCTGTGCAATCGTCCGGGTCACGTGGACTCTCGATGACCCCCACAAGAGTCGTTTGAGCAGCATGCCGACGATGAAGAGCTGCAAGATTTCAGAGACATCCCGTAAATTGACGGATGAGGAGATCACTTCCCGCGCCTGAAATTCCGCAAGCCGACCAATGAGATGTATTTCTCCTACGCGTGTCAGCTCTTTCATGAGGGAACGCTGGCGAGTAGGGGAGATGATCGTTCGTGAGAGTAGAAGTCGGAGGAATGCCGGATTCCGGCCGAATGCGTCGATGGCTGCTGTGAGAAAGTTGACAATCTCCTGCTCTACCGTGTTGCCTGCGGGATACTCTGTCGCCTGTGTGTTGGCATCCCGTGCGGACTGAAGAATGATTGCTCTCAGGAGGCCCTCTTTGCCTCCGAAGTAGCGGCTGATCAGAGCTTCATTGACGTCGGCATGCTCTGCGACCATCTTGGTCGAGGCCCCATCAAAGCCATGTCGCGAGAAGACATCGAGCCCGGAATGGACCAGCTTCTGCATGGTCTCCTCGCGGGAACCTCGTCTGCGGAGTGAGCGTCTTGTCCGTTGATGTGGTGCCATGGGTGTTCGCTTTGCGCTTTCAGGTTGTTGGTTGTAAGTAAATGCTTACTTAATATAGTGACCCACCTCCTCAAAGTCAAGCCCTGCTCCGGACGATCGCGGGGAAGCCCATCGGGTCGACTGTCGCTCACCGCAGTTGGGAGATGAGGACCGGCCGGCGGAGCAGAGAGCCTGCTCGGGACAGTGATAACGGCGACTTCACATTCGATGGTGCTTGTTTGGGGAGCGCCTGTTCCTGCCGACTATTGTCGAGGATCAACCGTAACTCACGGCGATGAGAATGGGAGGTTGCACGGTCAGGATGTACAAATGACCGGGTTTCAGAAAAATGTTGTGCTGGAACAACTTCAATGACACAAGCGGTTTGACTTGGAAATGTGATCTGAAATCCGCATTTTTGCAGGAGTTCCAAGATTTTCCGTCTCCCACCACCAGAAAACTCCTCACCACTGCCATGTTTGAAAGACTGCGGAATCAAGTCCTTGGGTCCGTGGAAATGTCGGAGGAAGATTTCCATCTCGGCACGACCATGATGATCCCCAAGAAGTTGAGGAAAAGACAATATCTCCTGCAGGCAGGAGACGTCTGCAGGTGGATCGCGTTCGTCTCGCAAGGCTGCTTGCGTCTTTACACGCTTGACGATCAAGGAAAAGAACACATCCAGAGGTTCGCGATTGAGGGTTGGTGGATCACCGACACGGCAAGTTTCGAGGCAGGTGAGCCGGCGGCCTACAATATCGATGCGCTTGAAGATTCGGAGTTGCTCCTGCTCGATCATGGATCAGTCGAGAAGCTGTCATCTGCAAATCCGATGTGGGATCAGTACTACAAGCGAACTCTCGAAAATGACCTCAAAGACGCACTCCGAAGAATTTCAGACTTCGTGAGTGCATCCGCCGAGGATAGGTATATGAATTTTCTCAGATTGTATCCCGACCTTTTCCAGCGAATTCCTCTGCACCAGATCGCTTCATACCTTGGCATCACGCCCCAATCCTTGAGCCGCATCCGCCGCGAACTCGCCAACCGCAAGTAGCTTTCCCTTATCCTTACCAAAAGTTCATCACCTCCCTTACCCTTGGTTCAAGGAATTTCTCAGCATTTTTGAATGCGGCGCGGCTCGCGCTGATGTATCTTGTTGGCGCATCAAGCACCAACAGTCATCAAGCAATGAGAGACACGGCGACGAAAAAGACAATCGCAATCCTGGGGGCTGGGGGACGGATGGGATCGGGGATTGCACGAAGCCTTGCACGGACAGGGTACCGTGTACTGCTCTCCGATGAGAGTGAGAACGGGCTCCTTCTCGCTTCCGAGAGACTTCCGTTTCTCCTTGGACAAATCAAGATAGGGGTCCCACAGGCGGATGTCGAAATCGCAACTTCGCTTAGAGAGGCGAGTTGGGAAGGGGACATCGTTATTCCCACCGTGCCCTATGAAGTGCAGGCTGAAGTCGCATCCAAGATCAAAGACGTCGTCACCGGCAAGATCGTCATCAGTACGACAAACCCGCTGAAGAAGACATGTGACGGACTCCTGACCCCTCCCACGACGAGCGCCGCTGAAGAGCTCGCGCAACACCTTCCGCATTCGAAGATCGTGAAGGCGTTCAATACCATCTTCCCCGCACAGATCGAAAGACCAACAGTTGCCGGTACGAATGTGGATGTGTTCGTCGCCGGAGATGACCGGGAGGCTGTATCGACAGTGGTGGAACTTGTCAAGGATGCGGGATTCAACCCCGTCCTCGTCGGGGGACTGGCAATGAGTCGGACGCTCGAGAACATGATGGTGCTCCTGATCAGCCTCTCAGCACGAAACCATTATCTCGGACCAGTGGGATGGAAGGTGGTGCACGACACCACAGATCAGATTGAGCAAGGTCAGCTCGATACAAATCCAATTGAAGATGAACGAAATGGACCGTCTCGCCACTGAATTGACGAACACTCCTGACCTCATTATGAAACCTGAACAGTTGGACGCCATGTTTCGCCTCGCAGGCTTGCGCAAGAAACCTCTTCACGACGCACTTCGCATGCTGGGTTTGAATCCCTATGCTCCCAAAGTCTGGGCCGTAGAGGATCGGGCTCATGTGGCTTCAGCAGTCGTAACTTCGATGCTGTATTGCTACGCTCCCGGCGTCCCGGATGGTACACAAATTGGTTGGCTGGCCCCGCAGTACGGTGGTCCGCACTGGTTCATCGCCTATCCTCTGGAGGACGTGCGGCCGTTCGATCGGAATATCCACATTGAACATACCTACGAAGGGGATCGGTACGTGATTATCGATCTTCTCGGAGATGTCGCAGAAGAGGATTTTCGCTACGAGCTGGGACGCATCATGCCGAGGACAAGTGAGTACTGGCCGCCAATGATGGTGCAGTTCCTTGCGAAGCTCTACGGGTACGATTATAGGAATCCCTATCGAAGCAGCGAAGGCTGGACGCCGAGTCCTGAAGTGACGGCAGAGTGTGGATTCGGTGACAAGGACTCTGCAAACGCGTCACACACAGCACTAGGTCGCCCGTGAACATGAACAATCACAATCAACATACTTGGGGGGTCATCCTCGCGGCAGGGGACGGGACACGGCTTCAACCCTTCGTTCGGTCTCGCTATCATCTCACGTGTCCAAAGCAGTTCTGTGCGTTCACCGGGTCTCGTTCACTGCTGAGGCACACGATCGATCGCGTGGAGACGATCATTCCTCGGCAACAGCTTGTGACCATTGTCGGTCGTCGTCATATGAAGTATGCAGAACCGCAGCTGGCTGACCGACCTCCGGATACAGTACTTATGCAGCCGCGCAATCGCGAGACGGCCCCCGGGATCCTTCACTCCCTGTTGCGGATTAACCGTCGTGATCCAGAGGCGGTGGTATGCCTTTTCCCTTCAGACCAGTTCATTCTCGAAGAGCGCCGATTCATGGCTTGCGTTCGTAGGGCGACAAGAATTGCGTCAGTGTATCCCGGCTCTCTCATTCTTCTTGGCGTACAGCCGACGTTCGTGGAGGATGGCTACGGCTGGATTGAGAAAGGGGAGAGACTCTCCGGGGAGAGCGCGGGGCAGGTCTACCGCGTACATCGGTTCATTGAAAAGCCCGATATGCGGATGGCACAGGTCCTGTACCTCACCGGGAGCCTGCTGAACACAATGGTCGTCGTGTGCCGCGCGCAAACCCTGCTCAATCTCTTTGAGAGGAATACACCATCCTTGTTCGCCGAGTTCAGCAAGATCAAATACTCTCTCGACACACCCATGGAAGCTGAGCTTCTCGACTCACTGTATGCGCGAATCCCGGCAGTGAACTTCTCCTATGCAATCCTCGAACGGAATCCGGAAGAGCTTCGTGTCCTCGAAGTTAGGAATGTGTACTGGAGCGATTGGGGTGTTCCTGAAAGAGTCGAATTCGATCTCAAGACCTTTTTCGCTCCGGCTGCCCGAACTGCCAGGACACCTATCGCCGAAGCTGAAGACCCGAGAGAGGCGAGGAGAATCAGCGTGCATGCAGGAGCATCCTTTGGTGACGCGGCATCGAGGACACGATGGCAGAATCCACTCTAGGCGTACCCACAACTGATTGAGGGTGTCCCATGGAAGAAACATTCAGAAAAATGAAATCGCCAGACAATGTCAAAACCCAGATAGCGGTGTTTGTGATTGTCTCCGCGATATTCTTCGCGATCCAAATTCGCCCAGTGTAGTGTTCGGTAGCAATGTCCACACGGGACAGAGCATGCCCTTAGACTTAGCAACCATTGACGGAGGTCCTATGGACTCGGCAGAAAAGCAAACAGAGGGAACAAGCGATTTCACATCGGCCCCGTCGGGGAGATATCCTGATGGAAGGACCGGATCCCAGAAGGCTCCGGCAGGGGCGAAGATCCCGCCTCCCAGGATCTGGGGGTGGTTCCTCTTCATTCTCTTGACGAATTACATCCTGGCGTCGCTCCTTTTGCCCAATCCGGAATCGCCTGTTACAGTGCCGTACACTGTTTTCAAGACGGAAGTTGGGAAGGGGAATGTGGATGCAATTTATGGCAGGGGTGAGACCGTTGCGGGACACTTCAAGGCTCCGGTCATGTACCCATCAGACTCCGCTAAGGCTGCAGCGATAAGGGAGCCATCAAGACCCGTGAGCAACTTCACAACGACGCTCCCATCTTTTGTGGACCCTGGTCTGGAGGCGTTCTTGATCGACCACCGCGTCGAGATCAGCGCAAAGCCGATCCACGAGGAGCGCAGTTCTTTCGTGACGTTTCTCTATAGTTTTGGCCCCGGTCTGCTGTTCATCGGCTTTTATGTTTGGCTCTTCCGGCGATCAGCCAAGCAAGGAGGTTCACTGGGAGGAGGGATCCTGGGCATCGGCAAGAGCGGAGCACGACGCTACGATCAGGAGAAGGATACAAAAGTCTCCTTCAATGATGTTGCAGGCATTGACGAGGCCAAGAATGAGTTGGTAGAGGTTGTCGATTTTCTTAAGGATCCGAGCAGGTACTCCCTCCTGGGCGGCACATCACCGAAGGGTGTACTTCTCGTGGGCGCGCCGGGCACGGGGAAGACGCTGTTGGCGAAAGCAGTCGCTGGCGAGGCGGGGGTTCCCTTCTTCTCGATGAGCGCATCGGAATTCGTGGAGATGATTGTTGGAGTAGGCGCGGCAAGGGTTCGTGACCTGTTCAAGGAGGCACGCGAGCACGCCCCCGCGATCATCTTTATCGATGAGCTGGATGCTATCGGTCGCGCCCGTGGGCAGTTCGCTGTCGGTGGCTCAAGCGAGCAGGAGCAGACCCTCAACCAGATCCTGACGGAAATGGACGGCTTTTCAGGCCGGGAGGGGATCATCGTGTTGGGGGCCACCAACCAGCCGGAAGTGCTCGACAAGGCGCTCCTCAGGCCTGGACGCTTCGACCGACGCGTCGTCGTGAACCTGCCGGACAAGTTGGGGCGCGAGGCGATTCTCAGGGTCCATACCCGGAATATGCCGCTCGCGGCCGATGTTCGCTTGACGGACCTTGCAGCTTCCACGCCAGGGTTCTCGGGAGCCGATCTGAAGAATCTGAGCAACGAAGCGGCCCTTCTGGCAGCCCGACGCCGTCAGACTGAGGTTTGTGAGAAGGACTTCACCGACGCCCTCGAAAAAGTCGTCCT
>Ga0335069_10015335_pt1 | contig 10712 bp, 12 predicted proteins | sample Lox_Sample_11_FD_206714 | JGI IMG/M metagenome (GOLD analysis project Ga0335069, IMG submission 206714) | Soil microbial communities from Loxahatchee National Wildlife Refuge, Florida, United States - Lox_Sample_1.1 | ecosystem: Environmental > Terrestrial > Soil > Wetlands | place: USA... | reverse complement strand
AAGCTCGCCGGCCGCGTCCGATTGCTTCGCAAGTATGCCCCCGCTCGTCTGGTGGACGCTGGGATTCGGAAGGACCTGCAGCTCGACGCGCTGACGACATCATGACCGTGAAGGCGCTGCCCGGAACCAAGACCGGCACAGCGATCGTCGCCAGTGTCCCCAGATTAGGAAGAGGCCAATGAGCGAATCCGACGAGCACGACCCCGAACGTTTGCGAGACGTTGCCCTCATCGTTGGAGGCGGGCCAGGCATCAGCGCGAGTTGCGCCCGGCTCTTCTCAAACAACGGCATGCGCGTCGCCATCGCCGCCAGGGATGCCGACAAGCCGGTTCTGCAGGCGCTGGAGAAGACGCACGGCATACGCCGCTACGCGTGCGATGCCAGCGAACCAGTGGCCGTGGAGCAGCTGTTCCAGCAGGCGGTGTGCGACCTGGGGGCGCCGACGCTCGTCGTGCACAACATCGACGGCCGCATGATGGGAATCTTTCGGAAGGGCATCATCGAAGCCGACCCGAGTCTGGCCCTCGAGGTGCTTCGGAACTCGGCGTTCAGCGCCTTTCTGGTCGGGCAACAAGCGGCGCGGCTCATGCGTGACAACCCACCGAACGAGCACGGCACGAAGGGAACGATCATCTTCACGAACGCGAGCGCAGCGCTGAAGGGCTTCCCGTTGAGCGGTGCGTTTGCGATGGCCTGTCAGGCCAAGTCGGGGCTTGCACAAAGCATGGCGAGGGAGCTGATGCCGGAGGGCATCCACATTGCGAACGTTCCGATCGACGCCGCGATCGGTTGGACACAGGAAGACGGCAGCCGCGCGCACCGGCTGGCGGGAACGGCCGTCGACGACAACATGGCCGACCCGGACCGCATTGCGGAGACCTACTTGCAGCTGCACCGTCAGCATCGATCCACGTGGGCGTTCGAAATCGTGCTGCGGCCGTGGGTCGAGAAGTGGTGAGGCGCTTGTCCGTCTTTTCCCGGTGAGAACAACGTAGACTCGAGGAGGGTCCATGTCAGCGAACGACCCGGAGTGGAAATCCACCGCGTGCATTCTGTGTGAGTGCAACTGTGGCATCGAGGTTCAACTCGGTGGAACGGACGGCCGCCACCTGGTGAAGGTCCGCGGTGACGACGCCCACCCCGCATCAAAGGGCTATGCGTGCGAGAAGGCGCACCGACTCGACTTCTATCAGAACGGCCCGCATCGGCTGACGAAGCCGCTCCGACGGCGCAGTGATGGGTCGTTCGAAGAAATCGACTGGGATACGGCGATCGTGGAAGTGGCCGCGCGTTTGTCCGCCGTGCGTAAGGCGCATGGGGGCGAAACGATCTTCTACTACGGTGGGGGAGGACAGGGGAACCATTTCCCCGCGATCTACAACAGTGCGACCCGGGCAGCTCTCGGCTCCATCCATCGCTCGAGCGCGCTCGCCCAAGAGAAGACCGGCGAGTTCTGGGTCGCACGGAAGATGGTGGGATTCTATACGCGGAGCGACTTCGAACACACGGAAGTCGCGTTCTTTCTCGGCAAGAACCCCTGGCAATCCCACAGCTTCCCCCACGCCCGGGTGACGCTGAAGGAGATTGCGAAAGATCCGAGCCGCTGCCTCATCGTGGTGGACCCGCGCCGCACGCAGAGCGCCGAACTCGCCGACATCCACCTGCAGGTCAAGCCGGGGACCGACGCGTGGCTCCTCGCTGGAATGCTCGGCGTTCTCGTGCAGGAGAAGCTGCTTGCCAGCGAGTGGCTGGCACGGCACGCGGAAGGGCTCGCTGAGGTGCTGCCCCACTTCACGGGACTCCCGGTCGCTCAATACTGCCAAGCGTGCGGCGTGCCCGAGGATCTGGTGCGCAAGGCGGCGCGGCGGATCGCCACGGCTGCGAGCGTCGCATCATTCGAAGATCTGGGCGTGCAGATGAACCGGCACTCCACGCTGGTCTCCTACCTCCACAAGCTGCTGATACTGCTGACGGGCAATTTTGGGAGGGAGGGGTCTGCCTACGTCCCGACGATGATGGTACCGTTTACGCAAGGCAACGAGGGCGGCGCGGGCGTCGGGGCGATCTCGCAAGATCACCAAGACGACGTGGGGCCCGCACGGGTGACCCCGGTGACCGGCGCGCTCCTGATCGGCGGGCTCACGCCGTGCAACGTGATTCCCGATGAGATCCTCACCGATCATCCGAAGCGGTTTCGCGCGATGATGGTCGAATGTGCCAACCCCGCGCACTCACTGGCGGACAGCGTCCATATGCGGGAGGCCCTCTCGTCGCTCGAGCTCCTGGTGACCATCGACGTCACCCTCAGTGAGACCGCTCGCCTCGGGCATTACGTGCTCCCGGTCGCCAGCCAATTCGAGAAGGCGGAGGCCACGTTCTTCAACTTCGAGTTTCCACACAACTATTTCCACCTCCGGCGGCCTCTGATGCCGCCGTTGCACGGACTGTTCTCCGAGGCTGAGCTGCACTGTCGGCTGCTCGAAGCTCTCGGTGAACTACCTGCCGAGCCGATCGCCGCGCTGCGGGCGGCATGGAAGCAAAGCCGCCAGGCCTTCAGAGAAAAGGTCTTCGAGCTGGCGATGAGCGATCCCAGACTGATCGCCCTCGCGCCCGCCCTGCTCTATCGCGCGATCGGTGACCTGCTGCCGGAGGGCTTGGGAGAGGCCGCGGGCGCGTGGCTGCTGTGCCAGACCCTGGCCCAGACCCATCCCGGGTCTCTGGCCCGCGCCGGGTTCACGGGGGAGCCGGGTGAGGCCGGCGATGCATTGTTCGACGCGATCCTGGCCGCGAAGAGCGGGGTCGTCTTCGCGATCGATGACTGGGCGGAATGTCTCGATCGACTGCGGACGCCGACCGGCAAAGTGCAACTGGCGATTCCGGAACTGTTCGTCGATCTCGATGGGCTAGCCACGACGCCGCCGTCCCTGACCACGGAGGACTTCCCGTTCCTGCTCTCGGCCGGCGAACGGCGTTCCTTCACGGCCAACACGATCATACGGAATCCCGACTGGCGCAGGAAAGATCCGGGCGGTGCGCTGAGCATCAACCCGGAGGATGCCAAGAGCCTCGGGGTGGTCGATGGTGCGCGCGCGCGGCTCACCACCCGACGCGGGAGTGCCGATGTGTTGATCCAAGTCTCCGATCGCATGCAGCGCGGCCACGTCTCGTTGCCGAACGGGCTTGGTCTCGATTTCCCCGGCGCGGATGGTCACAAAGTCACAGTCGGGGTTGGTCCGAACGAGCTCACGCGCAGCGAGGACCGGGACCGGGTCGCCGGCACCCCGTGGCACAAGAGCACGCCGGCGCGCCTGGACCCGTTGTGAGGCGGTGTCCCGAACCCGAAGGATGTCGAGGCCGAGGAGCAGCTCCTCGCGAGGGCCCGCGCGCTGCATTCTGATCAGACCTTCGGCCCGGACGCGCCTTCCCGGTTCCGCAAGTAATGAGCCGAAGGGAGGTACGCGACCTCCGGGGCCGCGCGCTGCGCGACCTACGGGTGTCGGTGACCGACCGTTGCAACTTCCGATGCCGTCATTGCATGCCGAAGGAAGTCTTCGCGAAACGCTTCCAGTTTCTGGGACGCGGCGAATTGTTGTCGTTCGGCGAGATTCATCGGTTGGTGCGCCTCTTCCGGGACCACGGGGTGCAGAAAGTGCGCCTCACCGGCGGCGAGCCGCTCCTGCGCCGACGTCTCGAGCGCCTCATCGAGATGCTGGCGTACTGGGACGATCTCGATCTGACGCTCACCACCAACGGCTCCCTGCTGAAGGACAAGGCGCGCGACCTGCGTGCGGCCGGATTGCGGCGCGTGACGGTCAGCCTCGATTCGCTCGATGACGGCGTCTTCGCGCGGATGAACGACGTGAGCTTTCCGGTGGCGAAGGTGCTCGAAGGGATCGCGTCGGCAGTGGCCGCCGAATGGCGTGGCGGCCCGAGGACATGGGGCAGTACTCCGGGTTCCTCCACTCCGGCATGATCGCCGCCTTGCTGGACACGGCATGCGGGTTCGCGGCGGCGACGATCGCGGGATGGTCGGTGCTCGCCTCGCAGTTCTCGGTGAACTGCCTCGCCCCAGCGGTGGGGGATGAGTTCGTGGCCATTGGGCGGGTCGTGAAGCCGGGCCGCAAGCAGATCTTCAGCAGTGGGGAACTCCACGCGGTGCGCAACGGCGCGTCCAAGCTCGTCGCCACGGCCACCACCCTCCTCGTTCCGGCCGGATGATCGATCCCGTGCCGACCAGCAGTTCGCCGTCCGCGACTGCGAGGTCTACGGGATGCCCCCACAAAAGGAGTCACCAATGAGGCAGAGTCTTCCCGTCGCTGACGTTGGCCCCGTTCGCAGACAACTCAGAGCTAGAGATCGGCACCACTATCGGCAGCGGATGGCGTCTCGCGGTTGTCGGTCGGGGTGTCGCGAGCGTCGCCTCACGCGTATTTTTCGCCGCGCACCACGCCGACGTCCGCTACCCACGCGACGACGGCGTAGTTCGGGAAGTACCGCTCCTCCAGCATGCGGAGGACAACCTCCACGCTCGTCGGCCCGACGAGCGCCTCGAGGCGGACGTTGTCTCCCGGCAGCTCACCCGTGCGTCGGCCCCGGGAGCCTTCGCCCCGCACCTCGGTGAGGGTGTACCCGGTTGCGCCGGCGTCGCGGAGGGCCCGGATCAACGGCTCCTTGAGCACGGCTTCGGCGACGATAGTGATCAGCTTGAGTGTGACGGTGTGCATCAGGCGCCTCCGTGCAGTGTGCGAGCAATCTGGTAGTACAACGGTATGCCGACCGTCACGTTGAAGGGGAACGTGATCGCGAGCGCCGCGGTGAGGTAGTAGGTGGGGTTCGCGGTCGGCAGGTTCATCCGGGCGGCGGGCGGCGCGGCGATGTACGATGCGCTCGCCGCCATGGCCGCCAACATGGTGCTGCCACCTGTCGAGAGCCCCGCGAGCGTCCCCAGCGCGGCACCGAGGGCGCCATGCACGACCGGCATCACGACGCCGAAGCCGATCAGGAAGAGGCCCACCTGACGGAGGTCGGCCAGGCGGTCGGCGGCGACAATGCCCATCTCCAGGATGAACAGGGTCAGCGCACCCTTGAAGCCGCCGTCGAAGAACGGCGCCACTGCTTGCCATCCATGCTCGCCCATCAGGTACCCGACGAGGAGGCCGCCGACGAGCAGCACCATCGTGCGGGCGGTCAGGATCTCGTGGAGCGTCTCTCCGAACGATCCGCGGCTGCCCGCCTGGAGCGCGCCGATCGCGAGCGCGATGTGGATGCCCGGGCTCTCCAGCAGCGTCAGCAGCGTCGGCATGAATCCCTCGGGCGCTGCGCCGACGGAGGTGACGAACGTCTGGGCTGCGATGAACGTCACGGCCGACACCGACCCGTAGTGGGCCGCGATCGCCGCGGCGTTGGCGGCGTCCAGGCGCCCGACGTAGCGCAGCACCAGATACGACGTCACCGGCGTCAGACACCCCAGGAGGAGCGTCACCGCCGCGGGGCCCGCGATCGTCGCGTACGCTGCATGGCTCAACTCGACCCCGCCCTTCAAGCCGAGGGCGAACAGCAGGTATATCGACAGCGACGTATAGAGGTCCTTGGGAAGCTGTAGCTCGCTCCGGACGAGGCGCGCCGTGACCCCGAGTGCGAACGCGAGCACGATCGGCGACAGCAGATTGGCCTTGAGGATCTCGCTCATGGCTCCCTCCCCGGATCGGCCGCCACGAGGTGGGCGGCCCCGCTGTCGAGGTCGTAGACGGCCCCGACGATCCGTAACGAGCCATCGGCGACCATCGGGGCGAGGATCGGGCTCGACGTCTTCAGACGCTCGACGGTGGCACGGACGTTGTCCCGCACGGCGTTGTCGAGCTGGTCGCCCGGCTCGGCGGTGGCCTGCGTGATGTTGGGTCGGATGGCGTCGACCACGGTGCCGACGTGACCGGGAACCGGACCGCCCTTCAGCGCGGCCTCCACCGCCCCGCAGCGTTCGTGACCGAGGACGACGATCAGACGCGCGCCGAGCTTCGCAACCGCGAACTCGATGCTGCCGAGCGCCGCGTCGTCGACGACGTGGCCCGCGGAGCGGACGACGAAGACGTCGCCGAGTCCCTGGTCGAACACCAGCTCCGGTGGCACGCGAGAATCGGCGCACCCGACGATCACCGCATACGGCTTCTGCCCGGCCGCGACTTCGGCGCGCCGCGCCGCGGTCTGGTGCGGATGGACGGCGTGCGCACCCGCGAAGCGGTGATTGCCGTCGAGGAGGGCGGCGACCGGGTCCGGTGCGGCCGCGCGCGCGGTCCCGGCCGAGAGCGCCGCCGCGAGGCAGGTCACGAACAGGCGTTGCATGAGGGTCTCCTTTCCTGACGAACGAGTTGCTGGAGGAGTGCCACGCGCGCCTCCAGGAGTTGGGGTTCCGCGACCCGCGCCGTCACGTGCCCGAGCTTTCGCCCCGGGCGCGGCGCCTTGTCGTAGAGGTGCAGATGCGTGTCCGGGAGGCGCAGGATCGGCGTCACGTCCGGCAGCGTGCCGATCACGTTGACGAGCGCCGAGTAGCCGGTGACGGCGGTGGAGCCGATCGGGAGGCCGAGGATGGCCCGGAGGTGGTTCTCGAACTGGCTCGTCGCCGCCCCTTCGATGGTCCAGTGCCCGGAGTTGTGGACGCGGGGGGCGATCTCGTTGACGACGAGCTTGCCGTCGACCTCGAAGAGCTCGAGCACGAGCACGCCGACGTAGCTCCACGCGCGGAGCACGCGGGAGGCGAGTTCCTCGGCCTGGTGCTGGAGTTCCGACGCGACGTCGAGTGCCGGCGCGATCGACCAACGGAGCACGCCGTCCGTGTGATGGTTCTCGACCAGCGGATAGAAGCGCGTCTCCCCGGACGTTCCCCGCACGGCGATGATCGACAGCTCGCGGGCGAACGACACCCGCCCCTCTACGACGGCGGGCTCGCCACCGACCTCGATCCAGGCGCGGTGCGCGTCGAGGACGTCCGCGATCACCGCCTGGCCGACGCCATCGTACCCGAGCCGTCTTCGTTTGATGATCGCCGGCAGGCCCACCGCAGCGAGCGCGGCCGGCAAGGCCTCCGGAGCGTCGACCGGCACGAAGGGCGCCGTCGGCACCCCCAGCCAGCGCAAGAACTCCTTCTCGGCGAGCCGGTCCTGCGAGACCCTGAGGGCTTCGGGAGTCGGATAGACCGGCACCCGTCGATCGACCGCAGCCGCGACGGCCGCCGGGACGTTCTCGAACTCATAGGTGATCACCTCGAGGCCGTCGATGAAGCGCGTCAGCGCTGCGTGGTCGTCGTAGGCAGCGCGCACATGCTCGGCGATCGCGCTCGCAGGTGGTGATGGTGCGGGATCGAGGCACCGGAAGCGGAGGCCGAGCGGGGTCCCCGCCAACGCCAGCATCCGGGCGAGCTGTCCACCGCCGAGGAGTCCGACGACCGTCATCCCTCCACCTCCGGAATCGGCTGGGCGAGCACGGCGTCGGTCTGCGCTGTCCGATGGCGTCGGAGGGCCTCACGGATCTGGGGATGCTTGTTCGCCAGCATCGCGGCGGCGAGGAGCGCGGCGTTGACGGCCCCCGCCTCGCCGATCGCGAGACTCCCGACCGGGATGCCGGCCGGCATCTGAACGATGGAAAGCAGCGAGTCGATCCCTCGCAGTGCATGCGAAAGCACCGGCACTCCGAGCACTGGCAGCAGGGTCTTCGCTGCCATCATGCCCGGAAGGTGTGCGGCCCCGCCGGCACCGGCGATGACCACCTCGAGACCACGCGATTCCGCCGATGCCGCGTACTCGAACAGGAGGTCCGGGGTCCTGTGAGCCGAGACGATGCGGACCTCATGCGGGATCTGGAGGCTCCGGAGGGTCTCGACCGCCCGCCGCAACGTGCTCCAGTCGGAGCCGGAACCCATGATGACTCCGACGAGCGGAGACCGGACGTCGCGAGCGTGCTCTTCCCTCGTCATGACGTCTTCTCCCTCAGGCGACGACGTGCCTGCCGCCATCGACGAAGACCGTGTCCCCGGTCAGGGCCGCCGCGCCGTCGCTGACCAGGAACGCCGTCAAGGCACCCACGTCGTCCGGGACCACGAGCCTCCCAAGCGGCGTCCGCGCCCGTGCGTCCGCGAGGAGCCCCTCGAAGTCCGGGATGCCGCTCGCGGCCCGGGTCCGCACCGGCCCCGCCGAAACCGCGTGGACTCGGATTCCGCGGGGCGCCAATTCGAAGGCGAGCGACCGCACGACCCCCTGCAGTGCGGCCTTCACCGGCCCCATCACCCCGTACTGCGGCACGACCTTGTCGGCGCCGTAGAAGGTCATGGTGACGATGGCACCGCCGGTCATGAGCGGCTCGGCCAGGCGCGCGACCTCGATCAGCGAATAGCACGAGACCCGCATGGCCAGCTGGAAGCCGTCGGCCGAGCAATCGACGACCCGCCCGTGCAGGTCGCGCGCGGGCGCGAAAGCGACGGCGTGGATCACGAAATCGAGTCGGCCCCAGGCCGCCGCGATCGCGCCGAACAGCGCCTCGCTCTGCCCGGGGACGGTGATGTCGAGCGGCAGGACGAGCGTGCATCCCAGTCGTTCGGCAATGGCACGGACGTGCGGCTCCGCCTTGGCGTTGAGGTAGCTCACCGCCAGCTCGGCCCCGTGCGATTGCAGGGCGCGAGCGCACCCGTACGCGATGCTGTCCTCGTTGGCGATGCCGATCACGAGGCCCCGCTTGCCTTCGAGGAAGCGGCGTGGCTCGGGGGGTGGTGGGGCAGCGCTGTCGTGGGCGTCGGTCATCGGTCCTCCGCGTCGACGGAGTGGCGGGCGGCGTCGACGGGCGCTAAAATACGACCATGAACACGCGAAGTCAAGTTCGTGTTTCACGCGTCGCGAAACGTAGTGCCGGCCCCGGAGCGGGCGGGGCACCGACCACGCCCGCGATCCCCCCGTGGACGTTCCTCACGAACCACGCCCACGTCTTGATCTGTCTCGCCCGGGACCCCGCGGCCCGGATGCGAGATGTCGCAGCGCAGGTCGGCGTGACGGAGCGGGCCATCCAGCGGATCGTTTCCGAGCTGGAGGAGGAGGGCTATCTGCAGCGGGAGCGGGAGGGACGGCGCAATCGCTACGAGATCCGGTCGACCCTGCCGCTGCGTCACCCCGTCGAGCGCCACTGCCAGGTGTCGGCGCTCATTCGGATGGCGGCTGGAAGGGCCTGATCCCGGCTTCGCGCGAGCTGCTGATGTCCGCCGAGAGCCTGCTGACCGACTTCGTGGCGCGCGCGCCCGCGTACACCTCCGACTCGCGACGCGCCCGCCCCGGCGACGTGTTCGTCGCGCTCAAGGGCACCACCCGGGACGGGCACGACTTCGTCCCGGCGCTGGTCGCGAACGGGGTCCGCTGCGTCGTCGCGGCGGGCAGCGTCGCGCGGCTCGGACTCGAAACCGCGGCTGCCGGCGGGTCCGTCGTCGAGGTCGACGACCCGCACGCCGCGCATCGCCTGCTCGCGAAGGCGTTCCGCGGGCGGTTCCCCGGGCAGGTGATCGCGGTGGGCGGATCGTCGGGAAAGACGACGGCGAAGGAGTTCCTGGCCGCCGTCCTCGCGGCGCGCTTCCGCACGGCGAAGACCGATGCGTCGCAGAACGGGGAGCTGGGAATTCCGCTCACGCTGGAGAAGCTCCGGCCCGACGTCGAGGTTGGAGTGGTCGAGGTCGGGATCGACGCCCCGGGGGACATGGCGCGGCACGCCGCGATCGTGGCGCCGGACGTGGCCGTGTTGACGTCGATCGGCGAGGAGCACCTGAATCTGCTCGGCTCGGTCCAGACGGTCTTCCGGGAGGAGACGGTGTTGTTCGACGTGACGCGGTCGCGCGGCGGCATGTGCTTCGCGCCGCGCGACGACGACTGGCTGCGCAAACTCGATGGGGCTCCGGGCGTGGTGCTCGTCCCCTCCGAGCCGGCGGCGGTCGAGCCGGCGCTCGCGTGTCCGCTGAAACATCCCTACGCGCGGCGGAACGCGGCGCTGGCGACCGCGGTGGCGCTGCACCTCGGCATGACGCCGGCAGACGTCGTTCCCGTGCTGGGCCGACTCACCCTGCCGGCCGGGCGCGGCGCGGAGCGGCGGCTCGCGTCGGGGACGCTGTTGCTACTCGATCACTACAATGCGAACCCGTCGTCGCTCCGCGCCGGGCTCGAAGCCGCGCGGGCGAGCGCCGACGAGGAGCGCGCGCCGCTGGTGCTCGTCCTCGGCGACATGCTCGACCTCGGGGCCGAGAGCCGGCGGGCGCATGCCGCGATCGTCGACGACCTCGGGCGGGCGGGCGCGTCGCGGATCTGGCTCGTCGGGCCGGAGATGGGGCGGCTCGCGCCGGCGCTCCGCGGCGCAGCCGGGGAGGTACGCGTCTATCCCGACAGCGCGGCGGCTGCGCTCGACGCCTCCGATCTCGACGCCCCGCCGGCGGTCGTACTCTTCAAGGGCTCGCGCGGCATGGCGCTCGAACGAATCCTCGAGCGCGTCGAACGCCGACGAGAGGAGGAATGAGGGGACCGTCACCGTCGTCGGCGGCGATCCGACCTGCAACCTCGACGGCGTCGACAGCGACGATGAGAAGGGGGTGGGAAGACCGTGAGCCCCGAGCGGGATGGCGAAGTGGGCACGAGCCTAACTCGCGGCGATCCTGAGATTATGCCCGCGGATCATGGTCCAGCCGATCGTCGATCAGC
>Ga0335069_10015334_pt1 | contig 10713 bp, 10 predicted proteins | sample Lox_Sample_11_FD_206714 | JGI IMG/M metagenome (GOLD analysis project Ga0335069, IMG submission 206714) | Soil microbial communities from Loxahatchee National Wildlife Refuge, Florida, United States - Lox_Sample_1.1 | ecosystem: Environmental > Terrestrial > Soil > Wetlands | place: USA... | reverse complement strand
CCTTGTAGCCTAGATAGCAGGGGGCCAATAGGACTTGGATTCCCTTTTCGGCAGCCTTCTCAATAACCCAGTCTGCATGGGAAAAATACTCTTCGTTAGGAGCGGAAAAGTCCCCTGGTGTGGCAAAGGGTCCCACTCCATCACGGTTCACCGGGCCGTGGAATTTATGCTCGATCAGATTCACCATGAGCGTGTTGAATCCTTTGACTCGGCGGTTCTCCAGATACAGATCAGTCTCCGCCTGAGTCAATCCTGATATGAGAGACCACGGTGCATCTCCCTGGACGAGGAAAGGAGTATCACGCTGATCTACCAAATACCGTTTGTTTGAGCTGATTTTGAGAGGATAGACAGGTGTCGGCATGGGGCCCCCAAAATCCTCTGAAAGGAAAAGCCAGAGAACCGCCGCCAGCAGGAATACCCCAATCCGACTGCTGACAATTAGACACTCCAGTCGTTTGCGCATCTCAGTTTTAGACAATGTCCTCGCGCTTCTCGTCCCATTTGACCGGGCGGCCCTGCCGGTAGGAGCGCACGGCCATTTGGCAGACGATAGCGGAGCGGAACCCGATCTCGAATGGACAATTGGGTTCATTGCGGCTGCGGACACAGTCGAAGAAGTTCTGCATGTGTTGGGTAGTAGCATCTGCATAACCTGAGTTTTCAGATGTCTCACTGGAGGGTCCAACCGCAGACTTCTCATCTTGGGGTAAGTAGCGGGGTCTGTCGGTCTCGGTGTGGACCACTGTACCCTTATTACCCAGCAAGAGGTCGTGACCTTCTCCATAATAATTATTGGAAAACATGGAATTCCAGCTGAAGAAGATCTTCTCGGGGAGGTTCATCGTCACATCCATCATGTCGGGCAACTGCATCTTGGGAGAAAGATAATTGGCGCCGGTCATCGTCACGCTTTGCGGAATGGAGAGTCCCAGCGCTTTATACCAGTATCCCACCTGGTGAACCATGTTCTCAAAGACGTTGCCTCCGGAGTAGTCCCAGAAAAAGCGCCAGTTAATGTAGCGTTGCGGATCAAAGGCATAAGGCTTGGCTTCACCCTCGAAGGCCCTCCAATCGACGTGCTCAGCGTCGCAATCCGGAGGGATCTCTCTCGTCCATCCGCCATAAGGTGCATTCCGATAATGATGGGTATGAACGGCGGTGATGACGCCCATGCGCTCGGGCGTGATGAATTCGCGCACCTTCTGCATGCCCGGACCACTGATCATCTGGATGCCAATCTGGACCACGCGTCCTGAACCGTCTAGCGCTTTCCGCATGCGCTTGGCGTGATCGGGATTGAAGGCCATGGTTTTTTCCTGGTAGACATCTTTGCCGGCCTGGATCGCAGGGACAAAATTCAAAACATGCTGGTGCTGAGGAGTGGCAATGAGGACCGCGTCGATGCTTTTGTCATCGAGCAACTGTCGAAAGTCCTTATAAGTCTTGATTTGAGGAGCAATTCCTTTCGCTTCATCCAGACGCCGGGTATAGATATCAGCAACTGCAACGGCTTCGGCGTTGGGACATTGCAGGGCCGCTTTGAATATCTCCTTCCCGCGGCTTCCAGCTCCGATCAGGCCAAACCGAATACGCTCATTGGCCCCCAGGATCCGGCGAGATGCAACCAGCCCGGAAACCGTAAGGCCGGCTGCGCTACTTAATAACTGCCCCATAAATTTGCGGCGATTCGACATACGATGCCTCCTGAATTATTAATATGGATAATTCAAACACTGGAATATTTCTTGCACAGAGTTCTGATCTTTTCGATGAGCTTGGGCACACCGGTCATTGCATCTTCATCCCCCTCATACTCGGCAGACATATAGCCCTTGTAGCCTGCCTTTACAAACATTTGCCAGACGCGATCCAGATCCAACGGGTTCTTGGCTTCGCCATAAAAGTCGCGGACATGAGTGTGAGTGGCGAAGGGGACACAAGCCTCAATTTGCTGATAAGGATTTTCCTGGAAATTGCTGATATCCAGATTGCACCCAGCATAGGGCGAATCAACCTGGCGCAGAATCTCCAGGATATTAGAAGCTTTTGATGTGATTCCGCCGTGACTCTCAATCCCGAGACTAATCCCTTTAGTCGCGGCATAATCGCAAGCGGGCTTCATCGTTTCGACCACCCATTGAATCCCCTGCTCCTCGCTGGCTCCTTTTGGAACCTCACCCCCAAACACGCGGAGATGTGATGCGCCCAGTAATTCCGTGGCGTCCACCCATTTTTTGATTTTTTCGAGTTCATCGCGGCGTTTCGTAGAATCAGGCTGACACATGTTAGTGCCAATAGCCGCGCCTGAAAAGGGCATGGCATTCCGGTAAGCAAGGCGCCTCAGGCCGGCGAGATAGGCGGGCTCGGTAGATTTTAACCAGTACGTGGTGATGTCTACTCCCTGAAAACCCAACTCTACGGCCTTCCCGATGAAATCCTCCATGGTCATTCGGCCTGCCTCTAGATACTTGCGGTAGGAATAGGCGCAGCATCCAACCAGAAGCCGGGGACGGGAAGCAACCGGTACTTCTGCTGACAGAATATTCAGGCTGTTGCTCATATCTAAAGCTCCAAGAGCAACTGTACCTGCTGCTTTCATGAAATCCCGCCGGCGAAAAGTGTTATTCATTCTGACCTCCTTTGATCGTTACCCTCCTGCTTCTTTCCGATGCGATTGACGGCCTCCTCGGAACCTATCGGCAGGACAATATAATCCTTGTTCACAATTGAATCGTGTCCCGAAGAAACCTGACGAATTCCTCAATGTCATCTTCTGTTGTGTCAAACGATGTCATCCAGCGAACTTCAGCCGTGCTCTCATTCCACACGTAAAAGAAGTATTCCTTTTGCAGAATGGGTATACATTGCCGTGGCACAATGGCAAAGACGGCATTGGCTTCAACCTTTTGAGTAATATTGACGTGGGGGATTTTCTGAACTTCTTCAGCGAGCTGTTGTGCCATCCGGTTTGCGTGTTCCGCATTACGACGCCACAGGTCGTTGGAAAGGAATGCTCCAAACTGGGCGGAAATGAAACGCATCTTGGAGGCAAGCTGCATTCCCTGCTTGCGGTTGTACTTTAGATTCTCAGAAAGGGCCGGTGCAAAAAATACCAGAGCTTCCCCATACATCATGCCATTCTTGGTGCCCCCAAAGGAAAGTAAGTCCACACCGGCATCCCCAGTCAAAGCTCTGAGCGGCACTCCCAGGCTTACAGCGGCATTGGAAAGCCTGGCGCCATCCATGTGAAGCAGCATCCCGTTCTGATGGGCACAATCAGCCAGGACCGCAACTTCACCTGGAGTGTAAACTGTCCCCATCTCAGTTGATTGAGAAATGGAAACCACTCTGGGCTGAACATGGTGTTGGTCACCCACCCCGTGTAGCCAGGCTTTGATTTCCTCCACCCGGATCTTCCCGTCCCGAGTCGGAACAGTGAGCAACTTGCAACCGGTAAATTTCTCCGGAGCGCCGCATTCGTCGACATTGATATGGGCCGTTTCAGCACAAATGATGGCATTGAAGGGCCGGGTGACTGTCTGCAACCCGATCACATTAGCTGCTGTTCCACCAAAGACAAAATAGGTATCGATCTCCTCACCAAAGGTGCATTTGAATATATCCAGCGTAGACCTTGTGTAAGGATCATCGCCGTAGGCGATTGCGTGCCCGGAATTAGCTGCGGCAAGAGCTGTTAAGATTTCGGGATGGATTCCGGCATTGTTGTCACTGGCGAAGCTGTGCACGCGTCTCAAGAAACCCATCCTTAACTATACACGACGACATTAGTAATGCCGTCCCCTCACCCGGTCCGCTAATGTGGCCCACCCTCTCCCGCCGCACGGCGGGAGCGAGACCAGGGGTGAGGGCCCGAAAGTTACGAACACAAAGATGCGGCATAACATATGTCCCATGCAGAGATCATGATTTTCGGTCGAAAAAAGGGCTCTTGCCCGTAATGCTCAACGGGATGCCCAGGGCCTGCTTGACTCCTTCCCCAAACAGGTTCAAGTCCAAGGACGATCGCCCAATTGAAAACATCAATCGAGTGTCCACGTGGAAACTGGCCGCGACGCCGACCGCTGAACACGCAGCAATACCCAGGTCCATAGAATTGAAAGCGCAGGCGCCATGGCTGTTTTTCAGCGATTCACAAGTCAGATGGCCGCAAAATCCGCAGTCGAGGCTAGCGGGATTCGATTCTACCCCAATGACGATAACCACTGGTGAGGCCGAGATACAGTTGGCATCCCGTTCAAATCCTGGCCGGTTTTCCAGCCGCGCAATTTCCTTCATCTTGTTGGCCAACACCCGCCGGGAGTCCTCGTCGTCAAGGGCAATTACTTTAATGTTGTCTATCCCGCGGGTCTTAGGAGCCGTTCTGGCTGCGGCCGTCATCAAAGCAGCCACGTTGCAAGCAGCCTCTTTTTCGAGTTCAGCAGATTCTTTCATGGTGAGCACCTATGTTTTGATCGTTTTAGAGAGTTCTGCCACGCAAGCATGGCCGACGGCCGAATCAAGGAGCCTCTGGCATCTTGGTTGGGGGAGGGTTGACGCCCCGCGATAATCGGTCGAGCTCAGCTGCACGTACCGAAGGACGGAATATTTTCTGGTGTCGTTACAGGCCAGTCCCCCTTATTATGTAGGCCTAAAATTGAACCCGTGAGGTCTTCCGGGACTCCCGGTTCAAGTCTAACCTTTCTCCGATTCCACCATACTGGCGGTTCTTATGTCCTTTCTGCTTCTTGTGACACCTGCTCGGCTCCTTAAGATGAGCCCAGTCGACCTGACGATAGTTGTTGTTTACTTCATCGTCGTTCTAGCGATTGGAGTCTACTTGAAGAAGTACACCAGTACAAGCGAGGAGTTCTTTCTGGCGGGCCGCAAGATGACCGCCTGGATCGCAGGATTGAGTTTCATCTCAGCTAACCTCGGATCGCTCGAGACCATGGGATACGCAGCGGCCACCTACCAGCACGGCCTGGTGATTGCTCACGCTTACTATATTGGAGCCATTCCGGCAATCCTGGTCCTGGCCATGGTCATGCTGCCGTTCTATTATGTTTCCAAGACCCACTCGGTACCCGGTTACCTCAGGCTGCGGTACGGGGAATCGACCCGGACCGTCTCCAGCATTACTTTTGCCGTCATGACCATCCTCATGAGCGGAATCAACATGTTTTCGATGGCCAAGGTCATGCAGGTGATCCTGGGCTGGAACTTCAACTACAGTATGTGGATTTCCTCGCTGACGGTGGCCGTCTATGTGATGTTGGGAGGTCTGCTGTCGGCAATCTTCAACGAAGTACTGCAATTCTTCCTCATCTGGCTGGGTTCGCTATTGATTCCAATTCTGGGTCTGATCGAGTCGGGCGGCTGGAGCGCATTGGTAGTTCGCATTAATGAGCGATTTGCCGGCCAGGACTACACGCACCTCTGGCGCAACATGGGCTCTTTCGCGGACAACCCAATGGGGTTGGACTGGATTGGAGTCGTCCTTGGCTGGGGCCTGGCGATCTCGTTTGGCTACTGGACCACGGATTTCCTGGTTGTCCAGCGGGTACTTGCCGCCAAGGACCTTCGTTCGGCACAATTGGGTACGATTCTGGGAGCAGCCTTAAAGATGATGGTTCCGCTCATTGTCATTCTCCCCGGATTACTGGGACTTGCAATTCTGCCCATGCATTTGGTCAGCGAGCCGGAGGCAATAAGAACCGGGGCGCACAGCTATAACGAAGTACTTCCCCTGATGATGGCGCGGTATTGCGGTCCTGGTCTATTGGGTTTGGGTGTCACCGCCCTGATCGCAGGCTTCATGTCAGGTATGGCGGGGAACGTCAGCGCCTTTGCCACCGTCTGGACATACGACATTTACCGCGCTTTGATCCGAAGAAAGGCCGCTGATGAACACTACGTGAAAATGGGCCGCTGGTGCTCTATCCTGGGCGTGTTTCTCAGTATCGGAACTGCCTACCTAGTGATGTTCTTCGACAACATAATCGCCTATGCGCAGGTGATCTTCATTTTCGGGATTGTGCCGCAGTTCGTCACGATCATCTTGGGAATGTTATGGAAGAGGACTACACCAAAAGGCGGCTTCTACGGTCTATTGGCGGGAACAATGGCCTCAATTGCGTTATTCAGCTGGGTAAGGCTGGACCCTGCAGCACTGAAGTATGTGGCCTTTAATGTGCATGCCAGTGAAATGGCGGATAACGTCTACCGTGCCTTCTGGTGCCTGTTGGCAACTCTTCTCGTAACGGTGGGGATCAGCCTGTTTACCAAGCCCAAGCCGGAGGCCGAGTTAACCAACCTGGTTTACGGATTCACTCCATTCCCCAAAGAAAGCGGTTTGAGTTTTGTTCAAAAACCCGCCTTCTGGGCCGCTCTGGTAGGGGCTGCTTTTATCATTGTCAATGTTGTCTTCTGGTAGTTGAAACCCTCCTGTCCATGGGCAATTACGAAATTCTGTTAAAGCACTGTCAGCTACCCGTCTCATTCACTTCCGTTGCCTTTTCAGGGTTAACCGGTGCGCGGGAACGAATATACGGTGATCTTCAAGTGGCAGTTCCTTTTTCCTGGTGCTTTAGATTTGCTCGGTTATCGGCAAACAGAATCAAAGTCGTTCCAGCCAGCACCAACAAACCGCCAGCCACGATGGCTGGCGTAATTCGTTCTTTCAGAAAGATTGCCGAGAGGAGGACCCCGAAGAATGGGAGCAGGTAGATGGAGAGAGACACCTGGGTAACCTCCAGGCGGGAGAGGACGCGAAAAAACAGGACCATTGAAATCCCCCAGGAGAAGAAGCCCAGTATCCCCAGTCCAACCCAGGCATCCTTGGGATAAGCGCGAACAATTCCCCATTTCACAGGTTCCAACCAGACCAGCAATAGAAGGCATATCAGGCCCGTGAACAGGTAGGAGGTCATCAACAATCGGATTGGCTGAAAGCGTTCCAACAATCCCTTACTGAAAACATTAGTAAAGGCGCTTCCCGAACAACCTATCAAGATCAGGCCATTTCCGAGCAAGTAGCGGGCATTGAGCACCTGGAGATTTCGCCAGTCGATTTCCGAGGAAATCACGGCTCCTGTAATTCCCAAAACAAAACTCAGCCACCGCCACCGATTCATACGCTCCTCCCGGACCAACGAGGCCAGCATAGCCGTGAACACGGGGATGCTCAAGGTGAGCAGCGCCGCGTTTGTGGCCAGTGATCGCTCAATCCCCCACGCCAACACTACCGATGCAGGAAGAAACCCCAAGGCGGTGGCCATGAGAAAAGGGAACAGGTTTCGCCCTCGGAACAGGGCAAGCGCCGGAGGCTGATCGGGGTGAGCGCGAGACTCGAAAAGAAAGAACGGAACCAAACAGAAGGCTCCCAATACGAACGTCAATAACGAAAGAAACACGGGCCCCATACTTGTAACGCTCGTCTTGGTGGCTGGATACTGTGCGCCAAACATTAAATTGCAGAGGACCAGGAGCCCGAGATCCGTGAGCCGGGCCGGACGACGCAGGGAGTTGGAGACAGCAACTTGTTCTGCCATAGGGCGAGCATTCTATACGACACTGGAGGGTATGCGTAAAGAGAATTCGAAGTGTCAGGGGGTGAGCCAGCTAAACGGGAGATTCCGGAGGGTTGAGCCGTACGAAACCGCGAGCGACGTGGCAAATGGGGCCTCGAAAGGTGAGGGCTGTCACCCGCTCGGTTCTTTCTTGCGATTGAACAACGTGCTAGTTGGTTTCTGTCGCTAAACCGCAGGATTGCGTGAAAACTTCCCTCCTCGGCTGAGGAGGGGTCGTGGCGCGCAGCGCCGCGGGGGTGGTGGGAATTGCCGCATTACCAATACTGGGTTGGCCTTTCCAGGAATGTTCGAACCACCCCGCCACGGCCTGTGGCTGCGGCTGCCCCTCCTTACCCAAGGAGGGGAGCCCTTTTGCCGAGTTACGCGACAGAAACCAGCTAGAACCGTTCGCTGTCCAGCATCTTCATCTGGCGCTCATCGTAACGTGTACCGGCGACTGCCGAGGCGGGAATAACCTCTTCGATGCGGGCTATCTCGGTCGCTGACAATTGGACGCGCAGAGCGTCCAGTGATTCTCGGAGTTGAGTCCGGGTGCGGGCGCCAATGACGGGAACTATGTTCTTTCTTTTTGCCATCACCCAGGCGATTGCCAATTGGGAAGGACGAATTCCCTTTTGGACTGACAAGCTACGCAACGCTTCCGTGAGACGTCGGTTACGATCGAAGTTTTCTCCGCTGAAGCGTGGGAGGTGGGCCCGGAAATCGCCTTGCGCAGCCGGGACGGACCCGCTGAGCAATCCACGGGAAAGAACACCGTAGGCCGTTGCTCCAATTCCGAGTTCATCGAGCACGGGAAAGATGCCGGTCTCGGGGCCACGACTGATGAGCGAATACTCGATTTGAAGGTCGCTGATGGGATGGATGGCATGTGCGCGGCGGATGGTCTTTGGTCCCACCTCCGACAGCCCGACATAGCGGACATAGCCGGCCTTGATAAGATCGACAATCGCTCCTACCGTCTCCTCGATCGGGACGTTGTGGTCGAGGCGTGATGGGCGATAGATATCGATATGGTCCACCCCCAGGCGGTTCAGGCTGTACGCGAGAAAATTCTTAACGGCTGAGGGATGGGCATCGAACCCCAGCCATGCACCGTCCGGGCTGCGCAAAGCTCCAAATTTCACCGAGAGCAGAACCTTCTCACGGCGGTCCTTCAGAGCACGTCCAATGAGCATTTCGTTAAGTCCCATCCCATAAAAATCGCCGGTATCAATTAAAGTAATGCCCTGATCCAGCGCCGCATGGATGGCAGCAATACTCTCGTTCTGGTCTGCATAGCCGTACATGCCCGACATGCCCATACATCCGAGAGCCAGTGGAAAGACCTTAGGCCCTGTAGAGCCGAGTTGGCGGAGTTCGGTGCCATCTTTGGTAGTCATGGTTGATCTCCTCTGTTGTCTGTAAAAGCCGTTTGCCCTGTGAACGAATGCATTTCAAAGTGCGACTGAATTAACTCATTTACTCACGGTCCCTGCGCCGCGGGGGCCGCGGGGCGCGGCGTCTCCAGCCGCACTTTGAATTACACCCCCTATGAACAATTCTCCATCTGGATTTCCTGTGTCAATGATAAGCTATTGCCAAGCCCAAGTTGCGTATTTCTTCAATTCTGGAGGTGTTTATGGTGCCCGTAACATCACTCCTGGTTCCGATCCTTTTGTCGGCTGTAATTGTCTTTGTGGCGAGTTCCATTCTTCACATGGTATTGCGATACCACCGTAACGATCTGCGCAAGCTTCCCAAGGAAGACGAAATCATGGCTGCCTTACGCGGTTTTAGTATTCCGCCGGGAGACTATGCCGTGCCGTGCGCCGGTTCGATGGAAGGTATGAAGAATCCTGAGTTCCAGGACAAGATGAAGAAAGGTCCTGTTGTTTTCATGACAGTGATTCCCAGTGGCCCACCCACGATGGGGATGAGCCTTTTCCTCTGGTTCCTTTATTCGGTTCTGGTGAGTTTCTTTTCGGCCTACATCACGGGACGGGCGCTCCCGCCGGGGGCGTACTACCTCGCGGTATTCCGATTCGTGGGGGCCACGGCTTTCATGGGCTACTCCCTCGCGCTCCTTCAAAACTCAATCTGGTATAAGCGTAACTGGGGGACGACCCTCCGGTCGATGTTCGACGGCCTTGTGTTCGGACTCTTGACGGCAGGCACATTCGGATGGCTCTGGCCCCACTAATGGGAAGACGAAGAAAGGCACCGCACTTGACTTTTTGACTTTTCGCTATGCTGGTCTAGGGATTCCGAGTGGTTACCAATCGCAGGCATCACAGGGTGATGCCTGCGCCAGCCGGCGGCACACTCTTCAATTAAACCCCGCCGGTTAGTGGCAAGAGGTGGGACAAATCGAGACCCTTTCCAGGAATGAAAATGGTAAAACTACTTGGCCAGAGGAAATAGAGGCATTGTGAAGCGAATTGGAGGCTGCTTTCTCATCATAACCGCGGCAATCGTGGCAATGACAGTTCTGAGCGAGCCGTTTGTCACGGAGCCAAGCGCACACCCGAAAATATTGCAGTCTGTTCCACTCACGATTGACTATCCGGTCGAAGGCTCCATCTTTCCGCCGGAATTTCCTCCTCCGACTTTCCTCTTTCGAGATGCCGATGACAAAGCCACTGGCTGGCGCATCGACGTTTCATTTGCCGATGGTTCCGCGGGGCCCCACGCAAGGTCAAAGGGTGAGCGGATGCGCATCGGCAGGATTGACCCGGAATGCGTCGCGGTGACGAATGAACTCCCCAAGCTCACACCACAACAAGCGAAAGTCCGGACCTGGACTCCGGATGCGCTGACGTGGGAGTCCATCAAAAAGCACTCGATGACCTCGGCAGCGACGATAACGATTTCTGGCTTCCAGGGAGTGAACTCGGAACATCCCGTTTCCCGCGGCCATGTCACGTTTCGTACGTCGAAGGACCCGGTCAGTGCGCCGATCTTTTATCGCGATGTGCCGCTGATGCCCACGGAGACACAAACGGGAGAAATCAAGCCCCTGGCTTCAGGGGCGGTCCGATTGATCCGCTGGCGGCTTCGCAATGTCGGAGAGCCCTACAGCCGGGTGGTGTTAGAGAATGTCCCCATGTGCGCCAATTGCCATTCCTTCTCAGCCGACGGCAGA
>Ga0335069_10015333_pt1 | contig 10714 bp, 11 predicted proteins | sample Lox_Sample_11_FD_206714 | JGI IMG/M metagenome (GOLD analysis project Ga0335069, IMG submission 206714) | Soil microbial communities from Loxahatchee National Wildlife Refuge, Florida, United States - Lox_Sample_1.1 | ecosystem: Environmental > Terrestrial > Soil > Wetlands | place: USA... | reverse complement strand
GTCTCCGGTCTGTCCGGGGTCGAGCTCGTCGTCGCCAATACTGACGCTCAGGCTCTCACCTCATCGCGCGCCGATCGAGTCATCCAGATGGGCCTTCGGTTGACCGAGGGTCTCGGCGCCGGTTCGAAGCCAGAAGTCGGCAAGGCGGCGGCGCAGGAGGCGCTGGACGAGATTCGCGATCACCTTGCCGGCTCGAACATGGTTTTCCTCACAGCCGGCATGGGCGGCGGTACTGGCACAGGTGCGGCTCCTGTCATCGCCACAGCCGCCCGTGAGATGGGCATCCTCACGGTCGGCGTCGTCACCAAGCCGTTCCACTTCGAGAGCGGTCGCCGAATGAGGGTCGCTGAGGCCGGCATCGCTGAAATGCAAAAGGCAGTCGACACGCTGATTATCATCCCGAATCAGAACCTGTTCCGCGTCGCCAGCGAGAAGACGACCTTCGTCGACGCTTTCGCGATGGCCGATCAGGTGCTTTGCTCGGGCATTGCCTGCATCACCGACCTCATGGTCAAAGAGGGACTCGTCAATCTCGACTTCGCGGACGTTTGCTCAGTCATGAGCGAAATGGGCACGGCGATGATTGGGACCGGCGAAGCTACGGGGGAACGGCGCGCATTGCGTGCCGCCGAAGCAGCGATTGCCAATCCTCTGCTCGATAACACATCTATGAAGGGCGCCCGAGCCCTGTTGATATCAATCACCGGCGGCGACGGTCTGACGCTCTACGAGGTGGACGAGGCCGCCAGCCGCATTCGCCAGGAGGTTGACGACGAAGCCAACATCATTCTAGGCGCGACCTTCGAGCCCACCCTTGAAGAGGCGGTGCGGGTGTCGGTCGTCGCGACGGGTATCGAGCAAGCGGCCAATCTCCAAATCGATGGTATGTCCGCTCGGAACTTGACCCAAAAGGTTGTTCCGTTCCCGCGGGTTGCATGACTCTCGGGGGCTTCGAAGGCCTGATCCGAATCCGCTCGAGCAGGAGCGAACCTGTGCCGAGGCTCGCCGGCTTGACCAGTTTCAGCCGGAATTGATGCCCAAATTTGGCGTAGCCTGCTCGCGGTTACTTGCCGGTTACAGTCTCGCAATTTCAGTCGGTTGCACGCGCGTTCAAACCTGTGCACGCGGGTTCACGAATCCGTCCCGGCCCCATTTCGTGGATTCCCGTGAACCCGCGTGAACGCCCTTGAACCGCGGTGCATTCCTTAAGGCAATGGACGCCTATGCTGAGCGTGGTGACGCGGCGGTTTCATTTTTCTTAGAGGAGGTTGCCGCTCGTGGCGCGGAGCTCGAAACCGCAACGGCCGCGAGACTTGATCAGTTTTACGGCCTCCAGCCAAAGCACAGTTTGCCAAATGTCAGTGACGGACCGCTCGCCCTGCCAGATGCAGATCAAGAGAGAGTCGCAGCCGCCGCAGGGCGGGCGTTCACGGACGGCCTGGATGTCGAGGTCGATCATGATCGCAAGACGGGCCGCCCGATGGTGCTTGTCAAATCAAGCCCTGCCGCTTAGCGCGCATTTCTCATAGGAGGGGCTAGGTCTTTCGCGACCCGACGATGATTGCGCAGTGGCGGTGGCGAGGACGAGCGCGTCCCTGGCGCGGTTTGCGCGGATGGGGTCGGTCTTTTGGGGGTCTCCGGTGGGTGGTGGGTTGGATTGCCGGCGTTTGTTCGGCGTCGCGGCGACGCGTCAGGCGGTTGTGACGAGGCGGGCGGCGGCCAGCCGCCATTCGTCGGCGTAGGGACAGGCTGAGGCGAGCGCGAATTTGACGCGCCGCGCGCTGACGCGGACGAGACCTGCGAGCTTGAGGAGCTTGAGCCGGATCGTGCCGCAGGTCGCTTCGGCGAACTGGGTGTGGGCGAGACCGATGCGCCTGAGGGCGCACAGGAGCGCATAGGCGAACGAGGCGAGCCAGAGCCGCAGCTGGTTGGCGCAAAGGGTTGCGGTCGAGGTTCGGTCGGCGAACAGGTCGCCTTGGCATTCCTTGATCCGGTTCTCCATCTCGCCGCGGGCGCAGTAGACCTTCTCATAGAGAAAGCGGGCGCTGGTCTCGGCCTTGTTCAACGAGGTGACGATGAAGCGCGGATTGGCCTCGCCGTTTGTCCATTCCGCCTTGGCGACGACCCGGCGCCGGCGCGACCAGCTGTCGAGCGTCGCATAACGGAAGTCCCGGAAGCGGCGAGCGGGCTTGCCGGTCGCGGACGCCTCCGCCTCGGCCTGCAGGAGTTCGACGCTGATCTCTTCGACCAGCCGCGCATTGCGAGCGAGCCCGAAGACGAAGTCCACCCGGTTCGTCTCGCACCAGGCCATCAGCGCCTCGCGGGCGAACCCAGAGTCGGCGCGCAGCAGGATGCGCGTTCGCGGCCAACGCCTGCGAATCTGCGCGACGATGCGCGCCACTTCCTCAACCGAGCCGGCGCTGGCGTCGATGTTCGACGGCCTGAGCTTGGCCGCCAGCAGATGCCGGCCGCAGAACACGTAAAGAGGCAGGTAGCAGTAGCAATCATAGTAGCCGTGAAAGAAGCGGCCTTCCTGATCGCCGTGCAGCGGGTCGTCCGTGGCGTCGAGGTCGAGGATGATCTGCTGGGGCGGCCGATCGTGCGCCTCGAGCAACAGGTCGACGAACAGGGCCTCGATCGCCGCGGGCTCATGGGCGATCTTGCGGTACTTCGTGGGCGTCTCGCGCGACAGTTCCAGCCGGTTCAGCGTCGATTTGCCCGCCACCGGCGCGCAATCCTCGCGCCTGGCCTCGAGCTTGCCCGCCAGCACCGCCATCAGCGGGTCGTGACGAAGCTCGTCGTGATCGTTCAGATCCTCGTAGCCGAGCGCAATGCCGAACACGCGCTGCCCGATGAGCGTGGCGACTGAGTGCTCGACGAGCCTCGGGTCTCTCGCGTCGCGGAAACATCGCGCAATCCGGCGAACCAGGCCCAGACGTTGGTCGGCGGCGCCCAATAGCAGGCCGCCCGCGTCGGACGTCAGCGCGCCGCCGTCGAACTCCGCCACAACGGACCGACCCTCGACCCGTCCAAACATGCTCCGTTCTGCGCTACACTCCGTCTGCATCGGGCCGCCTCTCCAAATCAGCGCAAGTCGTTCTCGCAAAACAACTTTTGCCTGATTCGGCGACCCGATGCGCTACCCAGTTTGAGAAATGACGGCTAGCCGCCGGCTCGTGCGGCTGCGCATGGGCGGCGGAAGTCTACCCCGGGTGCGCAGTTCCGCCCACGACATTCCATCACGTCTGGTACATCGACCCGGCCAATGGCAAGACCCAGGCCGAAGGCGGCCTTGGCACCCGGGCCGCCCCGTGGAATTCTCTCCAGGCGGCCTTCTCTGTCCAGCCTGGCTACAAGGCGCCGCTTCTCTCGACCGCGCCTTACAGACATCCGAATCCAGCCAACCCCTCCCAGACAGTCTCCCCCGGCGGGGGCCCGATCGAGCCCGGCGACGAAATTCTGCTCATGAGTGGGAACTACGGCGACATCTCGACCAGCGACTGGAACGTCGGGCTCAGAAACCCCGCTTTTGTCACGATCGCTGCCGCGCCGGGTCAGACGCCGGTGTTCTCATTTCTGGCAGCCGTCGCCTCGACATATTTCGTGTTTTCGGGGATCAGGGTCGAAGGGACCGCAGACAGTTCCCCGTTGCACGCGAAGTATCCTCTGGTTCTGGTCGGCCCTCACGGCCCGGGGCTGACGAGCTCGAACCTGGTCTTCACCAATATGCGTCTCACGTCGGCGGACGATACCTCGGGCTGGACCCAGGCTGACTGGCGCGCGCGCAGACGCATCATCGGGATTTCCGCTCAGGGAGGCGCGGACACCCCCTGCGTTTCGGTGACAAACTCGCACATTTCGAACGTCGAATTCGGCGCCTCCATATCGGCGAACAATATGCTGTTCTCCGGCAACGAGATCGACGGCTTTGGCGACGACGGGATCGACTACAGCGCGAGCAACATTCTGATCGAAAGGAACTACATCCACGACAACCTGGACTTCGCCGACGGTGCGCATCCGGACGGCATGCAGGGATACCCCGGGAAGTTCAGCAATGTCGTGATCGACAGCAATCGGGTCATTCGGCAGACCGATCCGCACCTGTCATTCCCGAACTTCCTTCAGGCGATCGACGCGTTCGACGGCGATTGGACGAACCTCACCGTCACGAACAACGTCGTCCTGACCACCTCCTGTTGGGGCATGAGCTTTGCAAGCGTGCATCATGGCCGATTCATCAACAACACTGTTCTGTCCGACGAATGGCCTTCGAGCAAATGGCCTCGCCCAGCCGGAAACTGTAAGCCGCTCTTAAGCGTGAGCAATATGACCCATGACGGTTCGGCGTCCAACGACGTGATCATTCGCAACAATCTGACCAACGGCCTAAGCGTCTACAACCTCGACCCCGACATGGTGATGGATCACAACATTTGCGCCGCCATAAATGGTGCGTGCCGAATCCTCGCCTATTTTCCGGACGGAAAGACCAATTGGGGCATCTTAAAACCGGGCGTCTACGGCGATGCGAACCTCATCGACCGTCGCGGCGCGGAGTCCCAGTTCGTCGCCTTCGATCCCAACAAGCTCCTGTTCGACCTCAGACTGAAGTCCGGTGCGTCAGCGATCGGCGCAGGCAACCCTGCCGAAGCGCCCGCCAGGGACATCACTGGCGCCGCTCGCGGAAAGCCGGTCGACGTCGGCGCTTATCGTTATAACGGGGGGGAATAAGGTCAGCGCACTGGCGCGACGGCGATCGAGCCGCGCTGGCAGCTGTGGCGCGCGACTTTGCGGCAGACCGCATAGGACGAGAGGTCTCTGGCGATGCAAAAACGCACGTCGGTCAGTTCCCCGTTGCTGCAGGTGACCGCCATATTGTCGGGGTGAAGATTGGCGTTGGCCGCGGCGAAGGCCTGCTCGATGTCGCCTGGAGCAAGGTGCAACTGCTGATGGGGAGCCTGAAACATCGGAGGGATGACGAGGCGTCGGCGGATGTTGCGCACAGTGGCGAAATAGTCGTGTGCGCTCAATCCCGTGCAGGTTCCATGCTTGCGATATTCGTAGGCCGCGAGACTGTCGTTCGGATAGAGGCCATGCTCGTCGGCTAGGTCCTCCGGCGTAGCGTCATGGCCGGCGCAGCTTTCAGGGTTCGGACGGTAGTCGTTGTCAGGCCAGAGGCCGTGGACGACAAAGCCATTGCCTGACCCGGTCGCGCATTCCGGCGACGACGTGTCCTTGCCGCCGATGTCGCAAAAGCCGGGGGCCCAGGACAGGGTCATCACATAATAGTCGAACGGCATCGTTGCGACCGGCGGCGCGCTTGCGGCCGGCGGAGCGGTTTGCGCGTAGGCCGCGATCGGCGCGCCGACAAGGACAAGCGCAAAACTCACGACATTGATGGCCAGCCGCGCCATTGCGACGTCCCGCCGCCCGCTCGCGCCGACCTAGTTCCGCGCGCTGAGGCCGTACTCGCCGGCCCATTTGTACTTGCCGATCTCGCGTTCGATGATCGGGCGAAGGGAGTGGCAGGCGGGCGCGTAAGCGAAGTTCGGGTCGAGGCCGACGACGCACCATTCCACGCCCCAACTCATTCCGATGATGCCGAAGGCGGTGACGACGTTGTAGATGACCGTTCGCTCCTTCGAGTCGCTCATCGCCGCTCGCGCAATGCAAAAGCGGCGCGGGATATAGGCAAGGCCGTTCGAGCGGAAACCGATTTCGCGCACTCGGTCGAAACCGGAAATGGCGAGATCGGAATGCCAGAACTCCTGCTGCGTCTGGACGAACCGGCCGCTGATCGTCGAAAGGACGCCGGCGTCTTCGCAGGCCGGCATGTTGGCGATAAACGGGGCCCAGCGAGCCTCGGCCGGCGCATCGTATTGATTGAGCTCGGCCGGACCGCCGGCCTGCGCGGCCGGGACGAGGAGCAGAAGGGCCAAGAGGCCGAAGATCGCCCTTTTCAACACGATCGCTCCCCTCTGGCGGACCGAAACCCTGCCGGCGCACGAATCTCGACAACCGCCACAATGAGCCGCCGCGGACGGCAAATCAAGCGTCCGCGGATAAACGGCGCCAGGCGCGGCAGGCCCTCCCGCTCAGGAGAGGCGGTTTTTGAGCTCGCCAATCTCGCGCGCCACCAGATCCGCGCCCGCTGTGCCGCGCATCTCCTCGGCAAGAACGATTTCGGCCGCCTTGGCGGCTTGGTCCGCCGCAGCCGCGCGAACCTCCGCAGTCGCCTGAGCTTCGGCAAGAGCGATCTTGTCCTCGGCCTGCCTGGTTCGTCGGGCGATGAATTCCTTCAGCCGCTCGGCCGCCTCGGCGGCCAGCTGCTCGGCTTGGGCGCGCGCCTCGGCGACAATGGCGGCGGCGTTCGCTTCTGCTTCGGCAGTCTTCTTCTCGAAGCTGGCGAGCAACGCGGTCGCCTCCTGCCGCAGTTTGGCTGCCTGGGCGAGCTCGGCGGCGATCGCTTCGCCCCGCGCGTCGAGCGCCTTCAAGACGATGCGGTGGGCGCCGAAATAGAGAAGAACGCCGACAAAAACCAGGAAACCGAGAAGAACGAAAAACTCGGCGTCGATTTCCATCACGCGGCTCCGCTGAGCGACTTGACCGAGCTGACCGCGGCGGCGACCGCCGCCGGATCGGCAGGACGTCCCGAAAGGCGCTCAACGATTGCCCCGGCTGCGTCGCGCGCGACCTCGGCGACCTTGGCCATCGCCTCGGCGCGCGTCGCCGCGATCTCGCGTTCCGCTGCGGCGAGCCGGGCGGCGAGCTCGTCCTCCAGGACCTTGCGCTTTGCCTGCGCATCCGCCGCGGCGGCGTCGCGAGCCGCTTGGGCAAGAGCCTGAGCCTTCGCGCGCGCCTCGGCCAGCGTCTTCTCATGCGCGGCCGCCGCGGCGTCAGCCTTCTGCTGCATCGCGGTCGCTTCGTCGAGGTCGCGCGCGATTCGCGCCTTGCGGCCGTCGATCACCGCCCCGAGCTGAGGCAGCCCGCGCTTCGACATGTACCAGTAGAGGAACCCGAAAGCGATCGCGAACCAGACGAGCTGTGACGGAAAGGTGCCCGGATCGAACGGAGGGAAGTTCGAGTGCGGCGCGCCGCCCTCCTGACCGACCTGGGTTTGAGTCTGGGGCGCCTCGTCGTTTGCGCTGGTTTGGTCGGATACCGCCATCACGAACCCTTAGGGCGCCGGGAAGACCTCACATGCGCCTTCACTCGACCAAGAAGAACGAAGTCTGAGACGTCAGACGGCGAACAGCAATAGGAAGGCGATCAGAAGCGCGAAGATGCCCAGCGCCTCGGTCACCGCGAAACCGAAGATCAGGCGACCAAACTGACCCTCGACCGCCGACGGATTGCGCAGCGCGCCGTTGAGGAACTGGCCGAACAGCGTGCCCACGCCGATGCCGGCGGCGCCGGTTCCGATCGCGGCGAGGCCGGCGCCGACATATTTGGCGGCGATGGCAAGCTCGTGGGGTTCCATTTCCATAACTCCTTAAGTGACGGTTCTTGAAGTCTTGCGGTTGAGTGGCGGTCAGTGGCCGCCGGGGTGCAGCGCGTCGTTGAGGTACATGCAAGTCAACATCGCGAAAACGTAAGCTTGCAGGAAGGCGACGAGCAGCTCGAGGGCGAAGAGCCCGATGGTCATAAGGAACGGCAGCACCGCGAACGCCTTGAACAGCGCGCCGGCGCCGAGCAGCATGACGACGAAGCTGCCGAAAACATTGAGCGTGATATGGCCGGCGAGCATATTGGCGAACAGGCGCACGGAATGGCTGACCGGACGCACAAAGAACGAAAAAACCTCGATCGCCACGACCAGCGGCAGGATGTAGATCGGCACGTCCGGCGGCACGAACACTTTGAGGAATTGCAGGCCGTGGTCTCTCAGCCCGACGACCACGACGGTGAGGAACACGAGAAGCGCCAGCGCAGCGGTGATAATGATCTGGCTCGTCACCGTGAACGAGTAGGGGATGAGACCGACCAGATTGCAGATCACAATGAAAAGAAAGATGCAGAAGACCAGCGGGAAGAAGCGCATGCCGGTCTCGCCCGCCGCCGACCGGACCATGCCGGCCACGAATTCATACGCCATCTCAGCCATCGCCTGCAGGCGGCCCGGCACGCCCGCGCCGCCCCGCGCGCCGATCGCCACCAGAAGACAGCTGAGCGCGACCGCGAGCAGCATGTAGAGGCCGGAATTGGTCAGCGAGACATCGTGCCCCGCTACCTGAATGGAAACAACGGGCTGCAAGGCAAATTGGTGGATCGGATTGATCGCCGGTCCCGACTCTGTCGCCACGTGCGCTAGTCCTCGTCGTCGTCCGCCGCGCTGACGGCTCCGCGCCCCCCCAACGAGGCGTCCCGTTCGGCCCCCGAAGCCGAGCGCCGCACGTCTTTATCCGGCGAGTCCGTGCGAGACAAGGGCGAATCGCGGCTGGGCGACGCCCCCTTTGGCGAAGTCAGTCGAATCACATTCCACACCCCTGCCGCGACTCCGAGCAGGAAAAATACAATTAGGAATGCAGGATTGGTTCCAAGCGCCCGGTCGAGCGCCCAGCCGACGCCCACGCCCACAAGGACCGCCGAGACGAACTCGCTGCCGGCGCGCAGGCCGAGCGACATCGCCGATCCGGCGCCATCGCTTCTGGCCTCCCGCTGCTTCGGCTCGGAAGGACGGGGGGGCGCGGCGCGCCTGTTGAGGTCGCCCCTCAGGCGGTCGAGGCGCGCGCGCAGCGCGGCTGGATCGTCCTGATTCCGAGGGTCCGAAGCCATCGCCTCAAGTCCTCCCTGTCGGGCCAACAGGTTGAAGAATTCGATGGCGGAGTCAATCGGATCTGTTCGTTGAGGTCAGCCCCTCAGCGGCGCGCCGGCCAGTCCCCCTTCGCCTCGCGAGCGCAGTCCCGCGTCTCGCGTCGCCGTCCGCGGAAGCTGGCCCAGGAGCGCTTGACCCTCCGAGCGTCCTCGGGCAAGGCAGGCGCTCAATTTGTGAATATGAATGGCTTTCGGATGCCAAATCCGCCGCCTTCGCCGAAAACGACGCCTCCGCCGAAAACGACGCCTTCGAAAACAGCGAAGCGCGAGGGCGGCTTCATCACGACGTTCCGCCACCGCCCGAGGCTGCTCGCCGGAGCGGCCCTCATGGTCGCCGCGTATATTCCCTTGCGGCTCGGAGTCGACATTCGCGAGGCGACCCGCCTGCTCATCGCGTGGAATGTCGGCGCCTGGGCGTTCCTTGCCCTCATCCTCATCATGGCGATGGACCCGAGGCGGGAGGCCCGGGTTCAGTCGAGGCCGGAAGACGAAAACCAGTGGGTGCTGGTGGTCCTCGGAATCGTCGCGGCCTTGGCGGCGATTGCCGCGATCGTCTGGGAGCTCGGTCCGGTGAAGGACATGACCGGCTGGCTGAAGGCCGGCCATCTCGTGCTGGTTGGCTTGACGGTGCTGAGCGCCTGGACTTTCCTCAACGTGATGTTCGGACTGCACTACGCGGGGGCCTACTTCCAGCCGAAAAAGGGCGGAATTCACGCCGGCCTTGATTTTCCCGGGACCCCGCAACCGGGCTGGCTGGAGTTCTTCTATCAGGCCTTCGTCATCGGCTGCACCTTCGCCTCGTCCGACGTCAATGTGACCTCGATGCGGATGCGACGGATCGTCGTCATTCAGGGCGTCGTGGCGTTCTTCTTCAACGCCATAATCCTCGCATTGACCATCAACGTCACCGCGAACCTGTTTTAGAGGCCGCGCGAGCCGGTTATAGAGCCGCCATGACCGACCCTTCCGCTCTCGTCCGCGCCGCGCTGCCGCGCGGCTTCGCCGACCGCGACCAGGCCGACATCGCCGCCGCTGTGGCGATGATGGCCAAGATCCGCGAAGTCTACGCGCTCTACGGCTTCGAGGCGGTCGAGACGCCGTTCGTCGAGTTCACCGAGGCGCTCGGCAAGTTCCTGCCCGACCAGGACCGGCCGAACGAAGGCGTGTTCTCGTTCAAGGACGACGACGAGCAATGGCTATCGCTGCGCTACGATCTGACGGCGCCGCTCGCCCGCTATGTCGCCGAGAACTACGACCGCCTGCCCAAGCCCTATCGCAGTTATCGCGCCGGCTGGGTCTTCCGCAACGAGAAGCCGGGGCCCGGCCGCTTCCGACAGTTCATGCAATTCGACGCCGACACAGTCGGCGCCGCCTCGCCGGCCGCCGACGCCGAAATTTGCATGATGGCCGCCGACGTGATGGAGGCGCTTGGCGTCAAGCGCGGCGACTATGTCATCAAGGTCAACAACCGCAAGGTGCTCGACGGGGTTATGGAGGCGATCGGCCTCGGCGGCGAGGCGAACGCGGGGCGCAGGCTCACGGTCTTGCGGGCGATCGACAAGCTCGACCGACTAGGCCCGGATGGGGTGCGCGCGCTGCTTGGAGCGGGGCGCAAGGATGACAGCGGCGACTTCACCAAGGGCGCGGGGCTGGACAGCGAGGCTGCTGAACGGGTGCTCGCTTATACGGCCGCGCGAGCGGGCGACAATCACGCGACGATCGCCGCGTTGGCGGCTGTGGTGAAGGGGACGGCGAACGGCGAAACCGGCTTCACTGAGCTGAGCGAAATCGTCGCGCTTGTCGAGGCTGGCGGGGCCGCCGGCCGGATTGTCATCGATCCCTCCGTCGTGCGCGGGCTCGAATATTACACCGGCCCGGTCTTCGAAGCCGAACTCAC
>Ga0335069_10015332_pt1 | contig 10714 bp, 8 predicted proteins | sample Lox_Sample_11_FD_206714 | JGI IMG/M metagenome (GOLD analysis project Ga0335069, IMG submission 206714) | Soil microbial communities from Loxahatchee National Wildlife Refuge, Florida, United States - Lox_Sample_1.1 | ecosystem: Environmental > Terrestrial > Soil > Wetlands | place: USA: Florida... | reverse complement strand
GTGGAGGCCCAGGTGCCGCTCATCGGCATACTGGCCTGCGTGTTCGTCTTTGCGTTCGTGAGCGTGCTGGTACGCTACAACGGGCGATTCGAGGAATGGCCGCCGGTGTACCTACTAGTCTCCGTTGGCGTTGTCTGGGTGTGGCTAGTCTACTCACTCATCGCTGGTATACTCAATGCTTAAGACGAAAGAGGGCACGATGGAAAAAGAGACTTGTGGGTGTCCGTGGGGGTGTCCACGGTCTACCGTAGGGTAGGAAGGGACTACCAATGCTCATAACGAACCCGACTATCGGGTCGGACGTGGAGTTCTTCGTTGAGGACAAGGAGGGCATGATAGTGTCCGCCGAAGGCCTCATTCCCGGCACGAAGCAGGAGCCGTTCCGGTTCGACCCACACAACCCGTTCTTCGCCACGCAGTTGGACAACGTGCTTGCGGAGGGCAACATTCCGCCGGCCAAGTCGGCTGCCGAGTTCATAGCGTCACTAACCGCACTGCGGAAACACATGGACACTGTTCTTGGTGCAAAGGGGCTGCATACGAAGGCGTCCGGCGCAGAGGTACTCCAATCGCGTTTCCTGGAAACAGAGAACGCACAGACTCTTGGGTGCAGCCCGTCGTTCGATGCGTGGTCCATGAAGGAGGTGTCACCGCCGCCTGAGTTGGCGAAGAAGCCGTTTCGGTCGGCAGGGTTTCACGTCCACGTTGGATACCGTGAGCCAAATAAAGGCATCAACGTCCTGATAGCACGAGCAATGGACCTTTATCTGGGGCTGCCAGCCGTGCTTATCGAGCCGAACGCAGAGATGCGCCGCAACGCAGGGTTCGGGTTCCCCGGTAACATGCGCCACCAACCGCACGGCGTAGAGTACCGTACTCTCTCATCGTTCTTTGCTCGCGACGAACGCCTAATCAAGTGGGTATACGACAACACTATGGCCACCATCGCTTTCATGAACACAGGCGGCGCACGGTTCCTTGATGGGCGTAGCGGTCGTGCCATCTGTCAAACCATCGCCGAAAGCGACAGAAAGTCGGCTGCTGCTCTAATCAAAGCCTACCGCGTTGAGATGCCGAGGTAAGTAACATGTCCCTTCGATACTCCGTACTTGCGCCCCCAGGGAAGGTACCGTCCTGCCACTCTACGTCCACTAGGGAGTGTACCCACATCAACGCCGGTTGCTTTGGACAACACTACCGCTATCTGTCGTACGCGGAGTCCATTACCGTCTACAAGGACAAACAAGGCCCCTTCTCGCAACGCGAGGAAAGACGGTACTGTGAACTGCTGAATCGTATTGGCCTCATGTGCGAGTACCGTACAAACGGTAGTCCGCACCTTGTGATACCAGTAAGTAAGCAGCGACAGTTCAAGTCACTTGTGCTGCTGAACGCGTCGCGTTACATGGGGTGGGACATTGCGTGGCCGGGGCAGAAATATATCGGTGAGGCGTTTCTACGTCTAGCGAGGGACGATATGTCGCCGTTGATGCTCTGGAATGTGTTCCTACTGGCTCACGGCGCACACGGCTCACATAACAGTGCAGGCCACTACATGCTGGGCAACGACAGGCACAACGTGTTCGAGGTCGTGAGTGTGGCAGAGTTCGAGAAGCAGATGAACTGGCCGGACCCATGTGTGCGCACTAGTCCATACCCCGGCGCAACAAACAACGGACCACTGCGGCTACGTGTGCTACCGGGACCGCACCGCTCTGCTGCGGCATGGGAAGCGTGGGCGAAGACGTTGATGGAAGGCAGGCACAGCGTTGAAGAGTTACTGCACTTCTCGGAGGACCTCTCTCGTGCGCCAAGGGTGCAAGCAAGTATCGAGAAGATGCTCGAAGAAGAGCGCAAAGTGCTTGAGATTGGCATGAAGACAGCCGAGGCGTGGGTAAAACTAGGCTGGGAGTTTCTCTTCTACTCAAAGGATAACCGGTGTGGCGTTCCCTCGCGTAACGGTTGGACTTGTACACAGAACTTGTCCCACACGGGGCGCCATACATCTCTTGGAAGCCCGTGGTCGTGGGATGACAGCGGGGTAAGCATACCTACAATAGGCAATCAGGTCTGGAGCGTCTCCGGTACTTTGTGTCTCTACATCTTCGAGAATGGTAGTATGCAACTAGGCGGCGCTCACGCTAATGCGAAGACGCCGCCACAAGCGCCGGCTGCATACCTTAACGCACACCGCACCCGACTAGATGTTTACTATGGCAGATTTTAAGTTACGCTTACAGTGTTGTAGCCGACCGACCTCCGTTTGACTGTTCTGTGCCGCAGAAGAGCGTCGAGGAAGTTGGCTTCTCCCCCAGAGTTAACTCGTGTAGTTGCTCTGGGGGCTCAGATTTCCCCGGTAAAAGTACCCTCCGTCAGCCGGGGCGCTTAGTAAGGGAGGGTACACGGTCATATGACAAGAAAGGACAAGTCCTAATGGCTAAGTTTGCCAAAACCGTCGCCACCGCAGTGGCAGTCATCAAGGCTCTCGACGACCCGTCGTTGGGGAAGGGTGCCTACAACATCACGAGTTACAGTTCGGCCCCCGCGTCTAACCTCCGTACGTTCGGTGGTTCCACGATGCGCTCGGGCGGCAGTTCTCGCGTGACGGGTCACTGCCTGGCGCAAATCGTCGCAAACTCGAAGGGCGTCGCGTCGCCGTACGGCAGCGACAACACCGCCAACCTGCTTGCCAACACCCCCGGCATGAAGGCGTACCGTAACCGTCTGCGCGCGGCCGGCTTCTCGGCAAACCGCCTTGCGGAAGCACAAGCGGCTTACGAGAACGCCCTCGGGCACTCGGCAGGCAAGGCTGCAGTGGCGAAACTCGTAGCGGGCTGGTACGCTTCGGCGTCGGCCTACTTCAACGGCGGCAGCCCCGCTTCCGTCGTCACCAAGTTGCTCAAGTAGAAGCAACCTATTCACTTGTGTGGGTGGGGGGCTCCGGCCCCCCTCCTTCACTCGCTTTTGATGGAGGCTGGGTGAAAACTCTAGTCCACACAGACTACAACGCCCCTGTGGAGAGCGTGTTCGGCTCGAAGGCTGAGTACGACCCGAACAAAGAGGGGCTCCGCTTTGGCTGGGAGTACGAAGTCACATGCCGAAGCCGCGACTACCGATACGCTTTCCTGGAGCATCTGGAAAAGCAGGGCTGGGGTGAATGGATACTCAGCAAACATGATGGCTCCACTGGGTTTCGATTCCCCACCGAACTAGTGTCGCTGCCGTTCCCATTCGAACGGTCACGTGAACTGCTGCACAGCCTCGGTCGCGAGGTCGAGGCGTTCAGCGATAAAGGGCTGTCTCTCGCCGGATGCGCCGTGCATATCCACACGACAAAGAGCGCTATTCCAAGACCGGTTCTGTGGCGCATGGTGCAGGCCGTAACGGCGTCGTCAACCCACACCCCTCTGTGGGCTGGGCACGGCACATTCGACAAGGAGACAGGTCGCCGGCACCACAACCTGGACAAAGATGCCTTGCGGCGACACATGGACGAGGCTGCACTGCTCGCTGAGTTCTGGAACCTAGTAGCACTACGCAGCGAGAACGACTACAGCATGCGAGCCCCGTACAACGACGTAAACGAACTAATGCGGGCAAACGGCGAACGGAACCACCACCGGGCGGTCGTGCCAGGCCAAAGGACACCAACAATCGAGTGGCGCATCTTCCGTGCTGCTCGGCAACCTCGGGTGCTTACGTCGTATCTGGAGATTCTGGAGGCACTGCGTGTTTTCTCGTCGGAGGCTCCATCCCACTTCTGCACAGGGGTCGGGAAAGGCTGGACCGACGGACTCTTCCCGTTGCAGGCGTTCCTGCCATACATTCAAGAGCATAGTCACCGATACCCAAGCATTGCGGCGCGACTCCGGCTCTCAAAGTTCAACGGGTTCACGTCCCAGGGCGCAAGGATGACGCAGCCGACTAGTGAACCACACGAGGACATACGCAGGGGATGCTTAGTTTGGGATGACCACGACGAACACAAGACAACGTGGACGGTGCTGGAGGTGCGCGACAGTGAGCCGGATACGCCGATTATCGTTAGGTCAGAAGGGCAACGTAGAGCCCACATCTACCCCGGTAGTGTGATTCATGTCTGTCCGAGCGCCATCAGTAAAGGAGTTTTCGAGTAATGTGCGTAATCATACTCGCAGCGCACGACAAAGACATACCGATTGACCACTTGCAACAAGCCATTCGTAGCAACCCCGAAGGGTGGGGCCTACTCGCTTATGACGACAAGGACTTCAACAAGGCCAAGCCGGTGTACGGGTGGACAGAAGCATCGGCCAAGCGTGCATGGCGCGAGGCTAAAGGAAAGACACGCATATTCCATGCTCGGATTGCTACCTCGGGCGAGAAAGATGTTTACAACCTACACCCGTTCGATGCCACATCCCCCAGTGGGGTCAAGCGTTGGTTCTTCCACAACGGCACCGTTGCGATGCCGCTGTTCAATCCAAAACGGAGCGACACGTGGCATCTAGCACAGTTCATTCGAACACAGGAGAACAGCGAGGAGTTTCTGGACGGCCTAGCATCGTATGCCGTCAAAGAGGTCTCTCGCTTCCTACTCGTTACACCAGAGACCGTGTGGCGAATGGGCAACGGGTGGGTGGAACGCGACGGTGTCTGGTACTCGAACCACTCCGCCTTCTCGCAACGAGCCATTAGCGGTTCACGTTCCTATGGCGCCGGAGGTACTGACTACACATGGCGCGTACAGGAGAAACCAAACGGCCACATTTGGTCGGCGCGCGTTCTGCCTGGAAGCAACAAGCACGGGGCGCTGTCAAAGTCATTGGACTGGCGGCGATTCAACGACGGCGTATGGCGGCCGCTTACCGTTCCTGAGTTCAAGAAGCAGTATGACCAGGAAATAGCCGCTATGCCACGCGTTAACGCGTCAGCAGAGCCTGCTGAAATCCTGAAGTCGGCTCGGTTGATTGCTGACCACCGGCCCTACGAGGAGTTGATACACCGACTGTTCACTGGGTACTACCCACAGCCAGGGAAGGTGTCGAACGTCACCTCCGCTGCTGCTGTCACAGCAGCCGAGGACCGCATCATCAACCTTAACCTAGCCACACAGTATGGACTGTCAGACTTCTACGTCGAGATACGTATCATGACCGCACTTTACATCAAGACCGGCGTGGAAACGACCGAGGGTGACGTGCGGGGCCTCATCGACATCTACCAGCAACAGAATCATGCCCACCGCCACGCCGCAAACAGAGCCGTGCTGGACGGAAACTACTGTGTCCACGGTAAGGAGTGGACGGACCCTTGTGACCAGTGCGAGGCGCAACACAAGAAATAATGCTACCCCAGGGAGCCAAAGTTTTTCCGCTGGCCGAGGGCACAAAAGTGCCCAAGGCCGGCTCACGAGGACACTATGATGCCACTGCTGGCGATGCGCCAGTGGGGAACTATGGTATTGCCCTCGATGATGCTTTCCTGGTGGTGGACTTCGACCGTGAAGATAGTGGTGGCTGGAAAGAGCGGCTACCGGCAACGTGGCGGCAGAAAACGCCCCGCGGCGAACACTTCTTGTACCGTCTTCCTAGGGCGTGCCCCGAAGCCAGGAATACCAAGTTCCTGTCGGGAGACATCAAGGTACGAGGCTACATAGTCGGCCCTGGTTCCGTCGTGGAGGGCAAAGAGTATGTGATGGTGGACGCCAGGGAGCCTGTCGACGCTCCGGAATGGCTAGCAGAGTACGTCACTACGCAGTCGCAGCAATCCGAACTCTCAAAGGAGGGAGATAAGTCTGCCCTAGGAGAGGGCGAACGGAACGAAAGTCTCGTCCGCTTTGGAGGGTTGATGCGACGCATGGGACTAGAGGAGGCGGCTATCGCAAAGGGCTTAGACGCTCTCAACAAGACGCTAGTTGAGCCTCCCTTGTCCCGTGCCGAGGTACGAGTCATAGCGAAACATGCCGCTAAGTACGGTGTGGTCGCTGGCGGCACAGGCCCACTCGTGCCTGATGGTTGGACTTCCGCAGCCGACATTTCCCTGGTTGGCCCACCGACCCGTTGGTGGGTAAGAGGCTTCGTGCCCAAGGGAGAACTAGTGATGCTGTATGGCAGAGGAGGTACAGGTAAGTCGTCATGGGGGAGTTGGCTTGCCGTCGAGGCCACCAGGAAAGGAGCGCGCTTTGCGTTTGCTGGTGTGGAGGAGCCTTTTGTACGATTTGCGGCGCGTTCGGTCCTGGGAAACGCTGTCCCAGATTTACTACTCAGGGTCCCACAAGCAAGCGGACTTGTGCTACCGAGAGACGCCGCGAAACTAGCAGAGGTCTTGGAGATAACCCAGACTGACATCCTCTACTTCGACAGCATCTACGCACACTTCGAGGTGGTAGCAGGGCAGAATTCGGCCGAGAGAGCCCGGCGTTGCCTCAGCCCCTTGGCGGAGATAGCCCAGGAGATGGGTAAGACCATCGTGGCCGTGTTTCACGAGAACAAGATGGGGCAACTACTTGGGTCGCTTGAGATGGAGAACGTGGCACGGGTCTCTTTGCATGCGACCCGAGAGGAAGCCAGGCCCCTGTTCATCTCAGTGGACAAGACAAACTTACGGCGACCGGACTACCACATGACGTTTGTGGGGCAGGAGGTCGCCATAACAGACCCGCACAGCGGGGAAATGCAGTACGAGGAGATGGAAGATGGCACGTTGAAACCAGAAACCATGTTCGTGTTACGCCGTGGAGAAGACGTGGCGAGAGCGTCCGTCATGCTGGACAGCGTTGAGGATACAGCCGAGGGAGTCCTGGAGGACCTCCTGGCCGCCCATCCAGAATGGTCGAACGCTAGACTTGCCGCAGAGAGCGGGCTATCGGTAGCAACGGTTGCTCACACGGTTCCTGAGATACGCCGGACGCTTGGATTGCCTACCAATACTGGTAGTGTAATCAGTGAAAGGTATACTATTGGCTAATTACACTGCTTGCCTAGAGAGAGAGAATGAGCGAGCGAGACCCACTATACGAATGGCAGACCACAGAACTTGCTAACTACGGAGGAGTACCCAAACGTGCCATCTTCGCCAGCCCGCGTCTGGGCAAGACTAGACTTGCGACCGAGGAACTATCGCGGCTCCCGGACGAGCCACCCCTACGGGGTCTCGTCGTATGCCCTTTGGTTGTTGCGCCTCAGTGGGAGAACGAATTAGATGCAGCAGGGCTTCTTAACTTCCCTCTCTACTCCGGAACCAGGAACGCCCGACGAGAGCGCCTCTTCGGCCCCGGCATCGGAATCATCAACGACGACGTCCTCGCGGACCTCTATCAAGAGTTGGCCCGCTGGGGACCAGACGCTCTCGTCGGGGACGAATCACACCGCTATAAAACACCGGGCTCCAAGCGTGGGAAGGCGTTCCGGAAACTAGCATGGCAGACGCCGTGGGTCAGAATCCTCACAGGCACCCCGACGCCGAACCATTACGGGGACCTTTGGGGGCAGATGGTCGCACTAGACCCCGAGGCGTGGGGCAAATCCTACGAAAGGTTCGCCCAACGGTACCTAATTCGCGACTATATGTTCCCGTCTCGGGTGCTGGGCTACCGAAACCTCGCGGAACTCCAGGAAAAGATGCTCCGCTACGCCTCCGTCATTCGACGGGAGGACGTATTCGGTCCCGATTCCTGGCAGATTGTGCGCCGCAGTGTCACACTACCGCCAGCAGCACGCCATATCTACAACACGATGGCGCAGCGGTGGTTCTATGCGGATTCGGACTGGACCGCGAGCGCCGACCACGTACTGACCCGCTTAACTCGCCTGCAACAGATTACCTCCGGGTACCTCCCCAACGACGAGGGCGAGGCTATGCCCGTCCATACTGCGAAACTAGACGCCGTCATGGCGGACCTGGACGAGATTGTCCAGGCCGGCGAGAAGGCTGTCATATTCCACCGCTTCCGGTGGGAGGGAGAACACTACCAACGTGAGGCCCAACGAATCTGTCCTGTCACTTGGCGAATATCTGGAGACACACCCGCCGGGGACCGAGCCGCTATTATTGAGCGCTTTCGGGATGCCGACGGCAGCCGCGTGGCCGTTGTTCAGACGCAGGCTGGAGGACTTGGGATTTCTTTTGCCACAGCAACCCATGCCATGTTCGTTTCGCGTGGTTTCTCGTTTACAGACGACGAGCAGGCTCGTGACCGTGTCTATAGCCCTGGTGCTCGAAGGGTCGCCACTTACTACGAGGCCTCCAACACGGTTGACGAGTATATCTCCAGAGTTCTTGCCTTCAAGCAAGACGTTCACCAAGCCATTCGCAACGCCGACCGAGAAGAGTTGGTGTTCGGGAGAAAGAGATAATGCCTGAATTTCGGGACCGCGAGTCCCTTGCCCACGAGGCTTCCAAGCAACGTGCTACAAAAGACGCCAAAATGCAAAGCACATGGTCGAGCATGCAACCCGAAGCGCGCCTCGGCAGCATTCAGGGCGGCACGGTGCGCGACGGCATTGGAGGCACTGTATTCCAGGTGCTTATGCGCGGTTATGTCAGTTTGTGGTGTACACTAAACGGGGGGCGCCAATACTGGTCCCCTATGCTTGAACCGGGCTGGTATTGGGTAAACTCTCATGGCGACATCTACACAGCGACCCCGCAAGGTGAACGGCTCAACCTCATCTATAGTCTCACGGATAGGGCCGCCTCGCAACCTGCGTCCGGCTGGGCCGCACAAGCAGGAAACTGACCGCCCGAGGAAGAAGAAAGGCTGGGAGGAGGACGATGAGTGACTTGCTGCTGCGCGCTGGGCGAGGGTGCCGTTACCCCGTGTATTCAGGGGACGGGACCGGATACTGCGCCGTACCTGGTGGTGGGACAGAATCCCGGAGGCCGGGAGGACCTGATTGGTGCGCCCTTTGTCGGCCCGAGTGGGACGATTCTAAGAGGGATGCTCGCCGACGCTGGTTTCAAAGAGGGGGAGTACCGGCTCACGAACGCAGTGCGGTGCCGAACGCCTCGGAACAGACCACCTTCCCCTACCGAGATTTCGGCTTGTCGTCCCCACCTGATAGAGGAGATTCAACGTGTCCAACCAAAAGCCATCATCGCACTGGGTGATGTCGCCCTCCGGGCCCTCACTCGTATGGGAGGTTTGGGAGGACGAAGGGGGCGCAGTGTGCCCCTCCACGCCGAGTTCGGCTACACCGGAGCCGAAGTCTACCCCACCTACCACCCCGCCTTCGTCCTGCGGGTGCCCGTGGCACGCCCCACAGTCGTCTCAGACCTCACGAGAGCGCGTCGAGCCTTCGAGATGCCGCAGACGGTATTTTACGTTCGTTCCAGTAGTGTTCCAGGAGTTGGAGGCAACGCGACTGTTGCGGCGTATGACATCGAGACAGACTACTGGTTCACCGGAGGAGACACCGTCATCCAAGCCGCAGTCTCGACTGCGGACGGCTCTGTCGTGGCCGCAGAGGACGTTCACAAACTACTTGAAGCGTTGCAGGCGGCTCAACGCGAGGGACTACTCATCGTCGGGCACAATTCCTGGGCCTTCGACGATAGGCTCACAGGAGTAACTAGTGACTATGACACAATGGCGCTTGCGTACGTGGACGATGAGAGTCAACCGCTGGGCCTTGAGGCTCTATCTGTTAAGTACCTTGGCACCCCTGGCTGGAAGGAAGAAGCAAAAGGACAAGTGGCGCCTGGCTCTACTGCGTTCGCAGAGTACAACGCACGCGATAGTCTGCACACCCTCCGGCTATACGAACGACTACGCGAACGCCTTGGGGACCGAATCAATTTGGTCGACTGTGTTCTACGGCCTGCGTGGCAGGCCCTACTCAGTTGTAGCAAGCGTGGGCTCTTTGTGTCCGCCGAAGCCGTAGACACGGCCGCTGCCCACTACGAGGCGGAAGTGAAGCGACTGGCGGCGCTACTGCCCGTCGAGAACCCCAACAGCCCGCGGCAGGTTGCCGCGCTCCTCATGGACGAAGGGCACGTCCTGCCACCGACGGCGACCGGACGCCCCTCCACCACTGATGCTGTTCTTTCGTCGTTGGAGGAGACAACCTATGTGAGAGTCCTGCGCGACTTTCGGAAAGCAAGCAAAACCGTAAATGCGTTTATCAGACCCTATCAAAAAGTGGTTGAAAGCCCCGACCGGCGCGTTCACCCTACTTATACTCTTCTGCGGACTGCTACTGGTCGGACCTCAGCTCGTGACCTCAACGTCCAGCAGCTCCCCCGCGACCCCCTCATCCGTGCCTTCTTCGCCGCCCCCCCAGGGTCCGAGCTTGTCACCTACGACTACAGTGCCGTTGAGTTCCGTATCGCTGCCTGGGTGGCGGGAGAACGTGGAGTGCTTGATAGGTATAACGCAGACCCAAACTGGGACCCGCACCGATATCTGGGTTCCTTGCTCTACGATATACCTGAAGCTGAAGTCAGTAAACTACAGCGCCAGGTAGCGAAGTCCGCCAACTTCGGCCTGCTCTACATGGCGCAGGCGCCGACGCTGCAGGAATATGCCCGTAAAATGGGCGTTTCCTTGACACTTACCGAGGCGGCCGAAATCCGCCACAAGTGGCACGAAGTGTTCCCCGCGTTCCGCGGATGGTACGCAGACGTAGCCGCGCACCTATTTAAGGAAGGGTACATTGAAACTTTCACCGGACGCCGACGACACTTTGGCGACCCGAGTTTATTGCGGGGTCATCGACGCGGTGAGGCGCTTCGT
>Ga0335069_10015331_pt1 | contig 10715 bp, 9 predicted proteins | sample Lox_Sample_11_FD_206714 | JGI IMG/M metagenome (GOLD analysis project Ga0335069, IMG submission 206714) | Soil microbial communities from Loxahatchee National Wildlife Refuge, Florida, United States - Lox_Sample_1.1 | ecosystem: Environmental > Terrestrial > Soil > Wetlands | place: USA: Florida... | reverse complement strand
TGCGCCAATGTCCGCGAAGGCGCAGAAATAAAAATGGGACAGCCGCTGCTGCGGCTGCATTAGGTATCGTCATTGCGAGCGAAGCGAAGCAGTCCCAGTTCGGCGGCGGGCGCCCTGGATTGCTTCGTCGCCTCGATCCTCGCAATGACGTTCGAAAGAGCTTCAGCTCGCCTTCTTGATCAGCGCTTCGTCAAGCTCGTTGGCGCGCTTCCAAGCCGGCCGGCTTGTCACCCGCTTCAAGTAGTTCTGGAAGGCCGGCCGCTTTTCGAGCGTGCCGAACATCATGCCAAAGCCGATATGCGAGCCGACATAAACGTCGGCGGCGGAAAACCTGCCGCCGGCGAGATATTCGCTCTTCGACACCGCGGCCTCGAGTGTATCCAGCGCTGCGTTGTAAGTGCCGTAGCCGATCATGCGCTCGCGTTCCGGCGGCACGACAAAGCCGAGCGCCTTGTTGCTCGTGGCGGCCTCGAACGGGCCGGCGCAGAAGAACAGCCAGCGATAATAGGGTGCGCGCTCCTTCGAGGTCGGCGGCGGCGCAAGCCCCGCTTGCGGAAAGGCATCCGCGAGATAGGCGCAGATCGCGGCGGACTCCGTGACGACGGCGTCGCCATGGCGCAGCGCCGGCACTTTGCCCATCGGATTGATGGCGAGATATTCGGGCCCCTTCATGGTCGAGGAATAATCGAGCACTTCGACTTTGTAGGGTTGCCCGACCTCTTCCAGCATCCAGCGCACAATGCGGCCGCGCGATTGCGGATTGGTATAGAACACAAGTTCTTCGGCCATGAGCGGTCTCCCCGATTTACCGAAATTGATCCCCGAAATCAGACACCCAACGGATATGGGAGAGCCGGCAAGGAAGGACAATAGCGTCAATCGGGCGCGCGCAGCCGGTAGCCGATGCCGGTTTCGGTGAGCACATAATGCGGCCGTTCAGGATCGGCCTCGATCTTCTGGCGCAATTGCCGGACATAGACCCGCAGATATTGCGCGTCCGTCAGGTCGTCCCACAATTCGCCGAGCAGGAATTTGTGGGTGAGCACCTTGCCGGCATGCTGCACCAACACGCGCAGCAGGTCGTATTCCTTGGGCGAGAGCTTCACGTCCTTGTCGCCGACCTTGACGATCCGGCGCACCAGATCGACCGAAAGATCGCCGACGCGGAACACCGGCCGTTCGCCGTGGGTCTGCAGCTGATGGCGCAGCGCCGCGCGCAGACGCGCCAGCAGCTCGTCCATCCCGAACGGCTTGGTCACATAATCATCGGCGCCGTAGTCGAGCGCCTGGACCTTGCCGGCTTCGTCGCCGCGGCTCGAGAGAACGACAATGGGGACGCTTTCGTTGCGGGCGCGAATGGTACGCAGGAGATCATGGCCCTGCATATCGGGCAGGCCGAGATCGAGGATGACGAGATCCGGCTTCTCGTTGAGAAGCTCGAGCGCGACCTTGCCGCTGGGCGCTTCAAGGATCTGATAGCCATGCGCGGCGAGTCCCATGCGCAACAGCTTGCGGATCGGCGGCTCGTCATCGACCACCAGCACGCGAAGCGGAGCGGCGCTCATGCTGCGGCGTCCAGTTTTCGCGCCTCGTGCGCGACCGGAAGCGTGATCGTGAACACGGCGCCGCGGCGGTCAGTGCGGTTGCCGGCGACAATGGTGCCGTGCATCGCCTCGATAAAGCCGCGGGAAATCGCAAGCCCCAGCCCGGTGCCGGGCCGCACTTGGTCGGTTTTCTGCACGCGATAGAATTTATCGAAGATGTGCTCGAGGTCGGCGGGCGGGATGCCTTCGCCCTCGTCGAGAATCTGCACGCAGACGGTGGTGCGGTCGCGCCAAGTGCGGATCGAGACGGTGGTGCCGGGCGCGGCGTATTTCGCCGCATTGTCGAGCAAGTTGAACAGAACCTGTTCGAACAGGACAGCATCGAGCGACACCATCGGCATGTCGGTGGACAGGTCGAGCCGCACCGAATGATGCCGCAATATCTTGGTGGTGCGTTGCAGCGTCGAGCCGATGATCTCCGACAGATCATGTGGCGCGAGCTTTGGCGCCACGGCGCCCGATTCGAGCTTGGTCATGTCGAGAAGATTGGCGATGAACCGGTTGAGGCGCTCGGATTCGTCGATGATGGTCGCCAGCAGGTCGGCCTTCTCGGCATCGCTGAGCCTGTCGGCAAGGTCGCGCATCGTGCCCGCGGAGCCCAGCACCGAGGCCAGCGGAGTCTTCAGGTCGTGCGAGATCGAGGTCAGCAGCGCCGAGCGCAGCCGCTCGGTTTCCGCGGTGCGCTCGATCCGCTCCATGTTCTCGACCAGCTGCACGCGCTCGATGGCGAGCGCGCCCTGATCCATCAGCGCGTCGAGGAGCCGGCGCTGGTCGGGCGTCAGCAGCGGGCCGGTCTTGTCGCTGTCGATGCCGATGACGCCGATCAGCCCACGCCCGGTATGCATCGGCAGGAACAGGCGCTTGGCGCCGGGCAGCGTGTCGGAGCCGCGGCCGGCCGCGCGGTCGTTCTCGAACGACCATTTCGCCGCGGCGAGATCGGCGTCGTCGAGCGTGTCCTCAGGCGGATAACCGGATTTGACGGCGATCGTGCCGTTTTCCGGCAGCAACAGCACGACGCGCACCCGCAGCATCAGCGCGGTCTGATAGGCCGTAGCCCATAGAACGTCGTCGAGCGTGCCGGCGCCGGCGAGCTTGCGGCTGAACGAATGAAGCGATTCCACGGTGCGCACACGGGCCTGCGCGCTCATCGCTTGCGTCCGGGCGCGCGCAGCAACGTTGGAGACGATGATCGCGACAAGCGTGAACAAAGCGAAGGCCGCGATATTGTGCGGATCGGTGATCGTGAAGGTGTAGATCGGCGGCAAGAAAAAGAAATTGTATGCCAGAGCGGAGGCGAGGCTCGCGAACAGCGACGGCCATAGGCCGAAGCGCACGGCGACGGCGACCACCGCGGTCAAAAACACCAAGTCGACGTTCTCAACGCCGATCCAATAGTCGACCAGTTCGGCGCCGCCAAGCGCACCTGCCACGGCCACAAGCGAGAGAAAGTAGGGCAGCGGATCGAATGCTTCATCGCGGTCCGACGTGCGCACCGTCTTTTTCGGAATCGGCTGGCCCGCGACCTGGTCGCCGGCGATGACATGGACGCTGATATTGCCGGAGCGGCGCACCAGATCGCGCACCACCGAACCGTGGATCATTTCGAACCAGCGCGACCGCGTCGACTTGCCGATAATGATCTGGGTCACGTTATTAGCATGCGCATAGCCGATCACGTCGTCGGCGATGCTTCTGACACCGGCCGGAATGGTGATCGCTTCGCCGCCGAGCGCCTCGGCCAGGCGGAGCGTGTCGGCGATGCGGTCGCGCTCCTCCTCGGTGAGCTGCAGGCTGCGCCGGCCCTCGACATAGAGCGCCATGAAGGGGCCGTGCAGCCGGTCAGCCAGCCGCTTGGCATAGCGCACCAGCCCGGCGCAGCGCGGATCCTCGCTGATACAAACGGCGATGCGCTCGCCGGCGGGCCATGGGCCCTGGATGGCGTGCGCCTGCATTTCCGAGAGCAATTGCTCGTCGACCCGCTCGGCGGTGCGGCGCAGCGCCAGCTCGCGCAGCGCCGTCAGATTGGCCGGCGAGAAGAAGTGCTCGAGCGCGCGCTCGGCCTGTTTGGGCACATAGACCTTGCCTTCTTTGAGCCGCTGAATGAGGTCGTCTGGGGTGAGGTCGACCAGCTCGACGGCGTCGGCGCGGTCGAACACGGCGTCGGGGACGGTCTCGCGCACGCGGACATGGGTGATCTGCGCGACGACGTCGTTGAGGCTCTCGATGTGCTGGATGTTGACGGTGGTATAGACGTCGATGCCGTAGCTCATCAGCTCTTCGACATCGAGATAGCGCTTGGGATGGCGGCTGCCGTCGGCATTGGTATGGGCGAGCTCGTCGACCAGAACGATCTGCGGCCGGCGCGCAATCACCGCATCGAGGTCCATCTCCTCGAGAAGCTGGCCCTTGTATTCGATCTTCTTGCGCGGGATGACGTCGAGGCCTTCGAGCAGCGCTTCGGTTTCGCGGCGGCCGTGCGTCTCGACCACGCCGACCACGACATCATAGCCGTCCTTCTTGAGCCGGTGCGCCTGCTGCAGCATCTCGTAGGTCTTGCCGACACCGGGAGCCGCGCCGACAAAGATCCGAAGCTTGCCGACACGCCGTTCTTCGCGTCGCGCCTGCTCGAGCAGCGCTTCCGGCGAAGGCCGGGGATGTTCGGAGTCGCGCCGCTGATCAGCCATCGCCAACCGGATGTCTTTGGGGTGGTTGTTAGGTGCTTCCTTCTAGCACAAACCGTCCCGAAAAATGAGGACCGCTCCGAAGGCACGCGGAGCGGTCCACTTGGGGGGACAGGCCTTTTCGCCGGCGGCCAGTTTATCGAGCGCCAGATTGAGTTCGAGGACGTTGACCCGCGGCTCGCCCAGCAGCCCGAGCCAGCGGCCCTGGGTATGGTCGGCGACCAGCGCCCGCACGCGGTCTTCCGGCAGGTTGCGGGCCTTGGCGACGCGCGGCACCTGGAACAGGGCGCCCTCCGGCGAGATATCAGGATCGAGCCCGCTCGCTGAGGTGGTCACCAGATCAATCGGCACCGAGGCGGAGGGGTTCTCCTTCTTCAGCGCGTCCATGTCGCCCTGCACGCGGTCGATCAGCGCTTTGTTGGACGGCCCGAGATTCGAGCCGCCCGAATTCTGCGCGTTGTAGGGCGCCGGGACGGTCTTGGTCGAATCGTTGGGGTCGGGCGCGGTCGTCGCCGAGAGACGGCCATGGAAATATTTGTCGCTGGTGAACACCTGGCCGATCAGCTCGGAGCCGACGACCTGGCCATTGCGCTCGATCAGGCTGCCCTGCGCTTGGCGCGGGAAGATGACTTCGGCAATGCCCGTCATCGCCAGCGGGTAGGCGAGGCCGGTGATCAAAGTGAGGGCGACGAGGACGACGATCGCCGGACGGATTTCGCGCAACATGGCAATTCTCCTAAGATCTCATCAGACCAGATGCAGGCCGTTGACCAGCACGTCGATGGCCTTGATGCCGAGGAACGGAATGATCACGCCGCCGACGCCGTAGATCCACAGATTGCGGGCGAGCAGCGCGCCGGCGCCGATCGGGCGATAACGCACGCCCTTCAGCGACAGCGGAATCAGCGCAATGATGATCAGCGCATTGAAGATGATCGCCGACAGGATGGCGCTTTCCGGCGTCGCCAGCTTCATGATGTTCAGCGTCTGCAGCTGCGGATAGAAGGCGACGAACATCGCCGGGATGATGGCGAAGTATTTGGCGACGTCGTTGGCGATCGAGAAGGTCGTCAGCGCGCCGCGCGTCATCAGGAGCTGCTTGCCGATCTCGACGATCTCGATCAGCTTGGTCGGATTGGAGTCGAGGTCGACCATGTTGCCGGCTTCGCGCGCAGCCTGCGTGCCGGTATTCATGGCGACGCCGACATCGGCCTGCGCGAGCGCCGGCGCGTCATTGGTGCCGTCACCGCACATGGCCACGAGCTTGCCCTTGGCTTGTTCCTCGCGGATGAGCCGCAGCTTCTCCTCCGGCGTCGCTTGCGCCAGGAAATCGTCGACGCCAGCCTCGGCGGCGATGGCGGCTGCGGTGACCGGATTGTCGCCGGTGATCATGACAGTGCGGATGCCCATGCGGCGCAGCTCGGCGAAGCGCTCGCGGATGCCGCCTTTGACGATGTCCTTCAAGTGAATGACACCGAGCAGCTTGCCGTCCTTGGCGACGGCAAGCGGCGTGCCGCCGGACTTCGCGATGCTGTCGGCGATCGCGTTGATCTCACGCGCGGCTTCGGCGCTGACATTGGGACGCAGGGCTTGAACGGCGCCGCCGGTGACGACCGGAGCAGGACCGTTGAGGAAGCTCAGGATCGCATCGACCGCGCCCTTGCGCACCCAGGACGAGCCGATCTCCACGCCGCTCATCCGGCTTTGCGCGCTGAACGGGATGAAATTGGCCTTCAGCTCGTGCAGCTCGCGACCGCGAATGCCGTACTTTTCCTTGGCCAACACCACGATCGAGCGGCCTTCCGGCGTCTCGTCGGCGAGCGAAGCGAGCTGCGCCGCATCGGCGAGTTCCTGCTCGGTCACACCCTGCACCGGCTTGAACTCGGTCGCCTGGCGATTGCCGAGCGTGATGGTGCCGGTCTTGTCGAGCAGAAGCGTATCGACGTCGCCGGCGGCTTCCACCGCACGGCCCGACATCGCCAGCACATTGAAGCGCACCAGGCGGTCCATGCCGGCAATGCCGATGGCGGAAAGGAGCGCGCCGATCGTGGTCGGGATCAAGGTGACGAACAGCGCCACCAGGATGACGACCGAGATGGTGCCGCCGGCATAGGCGACATAGCTCGGGATCGTCGCGGTCGCGAACACGAAGATGATGGTCAGGCCAATCAGGAGAATATTGAGCGCGATCTCGTTCGGCGTCTTCTGCCGTTCGGCGCCTTCGACAAGCCTGATCATGCGATCGAGGAAGGTCGAGCCGGGCGCCGCGGTGATGCGAACGCGGATCCAGTCGGACAGCACCTGCGTGCCGCCGGTCACGGCCGAACGATCGCCGCCGGATTCGCGGATGACCGGAGCGGATTCGCCGGTGATCGCGGCTTCGTTGACGGAAGCCATGCCTTCGACCACTTCGCCGTCCGAGGGGATAGTGTCGCCGGCTTCCACCAGCACGACATTACCCACCTTGAGCTCGGTCGAAGGGATGAGGCGATAGTTCTGTTGGTCGTTGGCGCCGGTGATCAGCTTGGCCTGGGTTTCGGTGCGCTGCCGGCGCAAGGTGTCGGCCTGCGCCTTGCCGCGGCCCTCGGCGACGGCTTCGGCGAAGTTGGCGAACAATACCGTGAACCACAGCCAGAGGATGATCTGGAACTCGAAACCGATATTGCCGCCGCCGGTGAACAGATCGCGGACCAGGATCACCGTCGTCAGGATGGTGACGATCTCGAGCACGAACATCACCGGATTCGACATCAGCGTGCGCGGGTTCAGCTTGGCGAACGCCGAGCCAATCGCCGGTACGACGATCTTCGGATCAAACAGCGCCGAGATCGGCATTCTCTTGCGTGAAGTGGAGGATTCCATAGCAGTGCTCCAGAAGCTTTAGTTCGAAGCGAACAGGGTGCCGGCGTTGATCGCGAGCTGCTCGACGATCGGGCCGAGTGCGAGCGCCGGGAAGAAGGTGAGGCCGCCGACGATGACGATCACGCCGACGACGAGGCCGACGAACAGCCCGCCGGTGGTCGGGAACGTGCCCGCGGAGGCGGGGACCAGTTTCTTGGCAGCGAGCGAGCCCGCGATCGCCATGGTCGGGATGATCATCCAGAAGCGGCCGACCGCCATCGCCATCGCGCCGCTCAGATTGTAGAACAGCGTGTTGGCGCTCAGGCCGGCAAAGGCCGAGCCGTTATTGCCGTCCTGCGACACATAGGCGTAGAGCACCTCGGTGAAGCCGTGCGGCCCCGGATTGCCCATGGCGGAAACCGCCGACGGCACCAGCATCGCCACCGCGGTCCAGCCGAGATACATCAGCGGCAGGATGAGGACGGCGAGCATCGCCATCTTCACTTCCTTGGCCTCGATCTTCTTGCCGACATATTCCGGCGTGCGGCCGACCATCAGTCCGGCAATGAACATCGAGATGATGACGAACAGCAGCATGCCGTACATGCCGGAGCCGACGCCGCCGACGATGATCTCGCCGAGCTGGATATTGATCAGCGGGATCATGCCGCCGAGCGCGGTGAAGCTGTCATGCATGGCATTGACGGCGCCGCAGGACGCGTCGGTGGTGATGACGGCGAACAGCGACGAGGCAATGATGCCGAAGCGAACTTCCTTGCCTTCCATATTGCCGCCGGTGAGGCCGAGCGCGTTCAGCGCATCGTTGCCGTGGGCTTCCGCCGCGTAGCAGGCAACGGTGCCGGCGAGGAACAGCACCCCCATCACCGCAAATATCGCCCAACCTTGTTTCTGATTGCCGACCATGCGGCCGAACACATTGGTCAGTGCCGCGCCGATGGCGAAGATCGAGATGATCTGCACGTAGTTCGACAGCGCCGTCGGGTTCTCGAACGGATGCGCGGCGTTGGCATTGAAGAAGCCGCCCCCATTGGTGCCGAGCATCTTGATGGCGATCTGGGAGGCGACCGGGCCGACCGCGATGGTCTGCTTGGCGCCTTCGAGCGTGGTCGCATCGATGTAGGGGCCGAGCGTCTGCGGCATGCCCTGCCAGACCAGGAACAGGGCGTAAGGCACGCAGATCGGAATCAGGATGTAGAGCGTGCAGCGGGTCATATCGACCCAGAAATTGCCGACGGTCTGCGCCGAATGCCGCGCGAAGCCGCGGATGACCGCGACCGCGAGCACGATGCCGGTGGCCGCCGACAGGAAGTTCTGGTGGGTGAGGCCGAGCATCTGCACGAGATAGGACATCGTGCTTTCGCCGCCGTAGTTCTGCCAGTTGGTATTGGTGATGAAGCTGATTGCCGTATTGAACGACAAACCCTCCTCGACCGCGCTCTGGCCCGCCGGATTGAAGAGGTCTTGCAAAGGCAGCAGGGCCTGCGCGCGCATCAGGAAATAGAGAATGAGAAAGCCGCCGACGTGAAACAGCAGCATGCCGATCGTGTAGATCAGCCAGTTCTGTTCGCGCCGTTCGTCGACGCCGGCGAGCTTGTAGATGACGATCTCGATGGGGCGCAGAATTGGTGAAAGGAAGTTGCGCTCGCCGTTGAAGACGCGCGTCATATAGCTGCCAAGCACGGGCGTGATCGCGATGATGATCGCGCAATAGAGTAGAATCTGAGTCCAGCCGATGGCGGTCATGGTCGTTGTTCCCTCAGAACTGCTCGGGCCGGAGCAGGGCGTAGGTGAGATAGATGAGCAGGCCCACGGTCACGAGCGCCGCGAGCGAATAGTCGAAGGTCATGGTTGGTCTCCCACTCGTCAGAGCCTGTCGCAGGCATAGACGTAGCCGATCGACAGCGCGAAGAAGGCGACGCCGAGCGCGATCATGATGACGTCCATCATGGAAATGTCTCCGAGCAAAAATCCTGCTGCATGCCAGCAGATGCCTATCGGCGGCTCGCAACCTTGATTTGCATCAAGCCTGAGCAAAAGAGCCCGCCCTTAGTGGCCGATTACCTGTCACTGCAGGCATAGGAATTCGAGACGGCCGGCCTAAAAACGTTATAGGAATTTCATAAAAGCGGCTGGCGCCGGAGTCCGGATCAAGCGAGCAAGCATCTGAACCGCCGAGAGATTTGTCAGTGGGCGCTTATAAGCAGGCGCTGTTGATAATAATGAACTCGCGCATGGCTCCCGCGCGTGCGGAACATTGCGCCGTTGTGCTTGCTCTCAATGGCTCAGATGAAGGATTTGCGTCGCCACGCCGAATTTGGCGAGTGTTGCAGCCGCCAAGAGGCCAACAACAGACGCCGCAGCGGAGAGCTCCGAGAGCGTGCGATTGGCCTGACGGAAGAGTTTCATGACACGTCTCGACATCGAATGAATTACCGGAACAGTTTGTGTTTCCGGCCGGGTCGTTCTCGATCAGCTTTACCGAGATCGATGTGTCGCTTGTGGCATAGGAATGCCAGACGGAATGCGCGGCTCAAATATAAGTAAGCGATAAGCTTTGACCGCGCCTCCTGCGGCCCGCTTCAGGCCGCGTTTACGCTCCTATGCCGCCTTTATGACAAAGCCGCCGCCTCCGTCTCGATTTCATATGCGATCAGCGACAGATTCCGGTCGACAGAAAGCACGGCCATGACTGCGTTCCCAAAAAGAAATGCGTTTCCGAAGAGCATGATCGTCGGACGCGCTCCGCATGCCACGGCGCTGCGGCTCATCGTGGAAGATCGGAAACAGGCGGCCAAAGTGCAGCGCAAATTTCCACAGCGGCCGGATCTGCACGTACTCAATGCGGCGATCCCGCTGTTTTACATCTGCCAAAATTGCCACGGCTTCTGGGTCGCGCGCGATGCCGAAGGGCAAACCGGCGGCCTGTTCCTGCGCAAGCAATCGGCGCTGCGCTTTGCCCAACAACAAGGCGCGACGGGATGCGCGATCATGCAAATCAACGAATCGACCGAACTCGACATCGCCAACCAAGGCAACCGCATTGCCAAACCGCTGGGCATGATCATCGATCTCGTGAAGCGCCGGGCGCCGCTCCTGGCGGCGTTTGCCGGCATGGTGATCGCGGAATGGCGCAAGCTCGTGGCCGAGATCTCGTCTGTGCTCGCCAGCGGACGGAAACATCGCGCTGCGGTCGAACGCGAACTGTTTCACGGCGAGACTCGGCTGTGCTCGAAAGGCGACGACGATCTGCCGATCGTGTGAACTCACTGAGAACTCAAAAAGTGACCCGCCGGTCAAATCGCGTGGCCGCGGTCCGATGGAGCACGACAATGAAGTGTACCGTGACGAATAACGACAGCGAGCCTCCCTCGTGTCTGCAGCCGATTTTCATGATCGGTCAGGACAGCCGGGGAAACTGGGTGGTCCGCGACAAGTCCGGCACCCGCGGTGGGCTGTTCGTCGATCGCACCGAAGCGCTGCGCTACATCCGCTCCGAAAGCGCAGACAACGCTTTGGTGACAGTTGCCGGATCTTTGGAGCTCGATATTCCCGCACCGCCCGTTGCACC
>Ga0335069_10015330_pt1 | contig 10715 bp, 4 predicted proteins | sample Lox_Sample_11_FD_206714 | JGI IMG/M metagenome (GOLD analysis project Ga0335069, IMG submission 206714) | Soil microbial communities from Loxahatchee National Wildlife Refuge, Florida, United States - Lox_Sample_1.1 | ecosystem: Environmental > Terrestrial > Soil > Wetlands | place: USA: Florida... | reverse complement strand
CCGCCGAGAGTGTAGGAATCTTCGTGAAAGCCAGATCCATCGGCATTTGCAGTTCATCGCCGTGCTCGCCGTAGTATTGCTTCAGATCATCGGCTTTTTCCGCCCAGGTTTCGCCGATCAAGACGGCGTGATGTTCATCCGCGACCTTGCGCAGATCACGCAGTGCGCGGTGGACCTCCGGCAGATTGTCGTTGTAGATGTCCCGTTCCGCAGGATCGCCTAGCTTGTTCAGGCCAGACAGAACCGGATTGTCCCGCAGGTCAGGATCTTCAAATAAGTTGTCGACGGCGTCCAGGCGAAATCCCGCGACACCGCGCTTATACCACCAACGCGTCACATCGAACATGGCCTTTTCAACCGCGGGATTGCGCCAATTCAAGTCGGGTTGTTCGGCATAAAAGCGGTGATAGTAATACTGATTGGTTTGCGGATCGAGTTTCCAAGCCGAGCCACCAAACAGCGACTCCCAATTGTTCGGCGGCTGCCCATCTGGTTTTCCGTCTCGCCAGATGTACCAATCCCGATGGGCCGAGGTTCGCGACGAGCGGGAATCGATGAACCACTTGTGCTGGTCAGAAGTATGATTCAGGACAAAATCCATGATGATCCGGATATTGTGTGCCCGGGCCTGATGCTCGAGCGATTCGAAGTCCTTCAGATTGCCGTATACAGGATCGATGGCCTCATAGTCGGAGACGTCGTATCCAAAATCGACTTGCGGCGACGGATAGCAGGGGGTGAGCCAGATCGCATCGATGCCAAGGTCTTTCAGATACCCGAGACGGGCAGTAATGCCGGGGAGATCGCCGATGCCATCGCCGTTGCTGTCGGCAAAGCTGCGCGGATAGATCTCATAGAACACGGCGTGCTTCCACCAGTCATGGGAATGCTCCGTACCAGGCTCCGCGGCCCACACCGCCGTAGTCAGAAAAACGAACATCAACAGCGATACGCTTTGAAACCAGTTCGCGCGATTCATTCTCTCCCCCAAATCAGGCAACTCCAGACTGCTCGTCCGTCACTCGCAGCATCAAGCCTGCCGCGAGAATCATGAAGACACCACCTGCGACCACGGCTGTGATGCGGTTGTTGTTCAGCAAGTGATTCATGATCCAGCCGAAAAAGAGAGACGCCAGAATTTCCGGAATGACGATAAAGAAGTTGAAAATGCCCATGTACGTTCCCCTCTTCGCAGCGGGCAACGACCCCGCCAACACGGCGTAAGGCATCGAGAGAGTGCTGGCCCAGGCAATGCCAACTCCTGCCATGGTCAGCAGGAGAACATACTTGTCATGGATCATGACTACCGAGATCAAACCAACCCCGCCACATACCAGACAAAGACTATGCGTCGCGGTCCGGCCAAGCCGTCGCGCCACGCCGGGCAACAAGAACGAAACCACGAAACACACGGCGGAATACATGGCGAAGCACAGTCCGGCCCACTCGACTCCCTCGGTGTAAATCGGCGACGCCTGATCGGCTGCGCCAAACACGTTCCGTGCCACAGCCACCGGAAAGTACAACCACATGCAAAACAGGCCCAACCATGTCAGCAATTGCACCGGCGCTAGCTGGCGCATGGTGTGGGGCATCCCCGCAATCGCGCCAAGAATTTCTTTCGCGTTTCCCCACAAGCCGCTTTTCTCAGACTTCGCGTGCGCAAACGCTTGCAAGTCCTCAGGCGGATATTCTGACGTGCTCAAGATCGTCCATAGGACCGCGCCGAAGAAGGCCGCGGCCCCGAGATAAAAGGAGAGGCGAACCGTGAGGGGAATCGCATGTGCGTCAGCCGAAATGCCACGCACATGGAAAATATTGGTTAGGAGCCAGGGCAGTGCCGACGCGACGACCGCACCTAATCCGATGAACAGGCTCTGCATGGCGAAGCCTTGGGTTCGCTGCTGTTCCGGCAGGAGATCGGCCACGAAAGCCCGGAACGGCTCCATGCTGATGTTGATCGACGTATCCAGCACCCAAAGCAGGCCGGCGGCCATCCACAACGCCGAACTCCTCGGCATAAGAATCAAGGCGAGCGAACTAAGAATGGCTCCAGCAAGAAAATATGGTCGCCGGCGCCCCAGCCTTCCCCAGGTGCGATCACTGGCGTGCCCAATGATCGGCTGTACGATCAACCCGGTTAGCGGCGCAGCCAACCAAAGAATGGGTATCTGATCGGCCCGAGCGCCCAGGTATTCATAGATGGCGCTCATGTTTGCCATTTGCAGGCCCCAGCCAAACTGAATGCCGAGGAACCCGAAACTCATGTTCCAAATCTGCCAGAAGCTACGGGGCGGTTTGTGCATGGGTTCTGGGATTGCCCGCTAAATATTATTTGACCTGATAGACGCTCACGCTGACCGGCGGCACGGAAACGGCCCAGCCGCTATCCGTCTGTTTTGCCTGTCCGTCGCCGAAGATTTTCTCCAACTGATGCGCCTTCTGCAGGACATCGCCGTCGAGTTTAATGGGAATGTCTCGTGCAGACGATGAATTATTGAATACTACCAACAGCTTCTCTTCCGCACTCTGCCGCACGAATGCGTAATAGCTCTCGTCCCATCCAATATGCCATTGCGCTCCATCACGCAGCGCCGGATGTTCCCGCCTCAGCCTCAGCAAGGTCTGAACATATGCGAAAATCTCCTGCTCTCCCGGTGTTCGACCGCTCACCGTAAACGCATTTCGCGTATCGCCAGGAAAGCCGCCGGGAAAATCTCTCCGATTATCCGGGTCGTCTCCGCCTTGCATACCGATCTCATCGCCATAGTAGATCTGGGGAATGCCGCGAAGGGTTAGCAGAAGAGAGACCGCGGCTTTGACCTTCTGCGGTGATCCCCCCACATCTCCTGAGAACCGTGGCTTGTCGTGATTGTCGATGAAGGTAACCAGATTTTCCGGGTGTGCGTACAGCCAATCCCGCTGTAACACGTCAATCATCCGTTGGATCGGTTGACCTTTCACGATCACGTCATGAATGGCGTAGTACAGGGGATAGTCGAAGATGGTCGAGACACGGGAGTCAATGCCGTCGAATTGTGTGCGCCCGCCATCAAAGAAAGACGTGATGGTAACGTCGCCGTCCGAAACTTCTCCGATGCTATCGATCCGCGGATACGGCTGTTGCAGCTTCGGCAGCCACTGGCTCCAGAACTGACGCGACGAGTACGGAAACGTGTCCAGGCGGAAGCCATCGAGATGCGAACTCTCCGTCCACCAGATGGCGTTGTCGAGCAGGTATTCCGCAACCTCCGGATCGTCGGTATTGAGATCGGGTAGGCGATCGACGAACCAACCTTGAATGGTTCCACGACGCTGAGCCGGAGTAGCGTGGGGATCGGTCAGCGGCGCGAAGTTGTAATCCGGCGGCAGGTGATTCTGCGCCGTACCATGGAACCACGTTGGTGAAGGAGGCTGCCGCACCCAGGGATGGTCCGGCCCGGTGTGATTGACCACATAGTCAATCAACACCTTCATCCCGCGCTTGTGCGCCTCGGCGACCAGGTCATCGTAGTCCTTGAGCGTACCCATGTGGTCGTCGATCGCATAAAAATCGACGACGTGATAACCGTGATAATCCGAGTTGGCATTCTTCCAGACGGGCGTCAGCCAGATAGTGTTAACGCCGAGATCATGAAGGTAGTCCAGATGATCTCGCACGCCCCGCAAATCGCCGCCATGATAAGCCTGAGGTTGATTGCGATCGTAGACACCGTTTGATCCTGCCGGTTTGTCGTTGGCGGGATCTCCGTCGGCAAAGCGGTCCGGCATGATGAGGTAGATAACATCGTCCTGATTGAAGCCGTCGAACCCTTTGGCGTTCCCGCGCCGCTCAACCGTGAACGAAAAGGTCGCTGCCCCGTTCGCGGTGCTTACTCGAAATTGCGCTTCACCCGTCTTGGCCGAACTGGTGTCGAGCCACGCAAACAAGTAGTGACCGGTATTCTCGCTCTGAACTCGTTTGATCTTAATGCCTGCATTATCTGATAGAGACGCGCCTTGCAGGCCCTCTCCCTGAATGAGAAGCATCGGACTTGGCAGCCCGATCCACCAGTTGGGGGGATCGATCTTGCGCACCACTGGGCTTTGCGCGCTCGCCAGCGAAATGAATGCGAGCAGACACAGCAGGACAAGACCTGGATGGCAGGCGACCCTGGATTTCATATGGATATCAATAAGCGGGAGAGCAGGCGTGCTGCTCTCCCCTTGCAGTTTTAGAAGCTCACCCGGACCGACAACTGGATCTCTCGCTGACTATCGAGACGCAGCGAAGTCACCTTGCCAAAGTTGCCGTCGTTGATGTTGCCGTCCGGTGGCTTGAATTGAGGTGTGTTGAACAGGTTGAAGAACTCTCCGCGCAACTGGAAGCGGAAGCGTTCCGTGAGAGGAAATTCCTTACCCACACTCAGGTCGACAGTCTTCGTCCCCGCGCCGGTAAACGGGTTCCGTGGCGAATCTCCAGCGTGGATCGGGGTCCCATTGGCTGGATTGGTCGGAACCTTCACGAACGAAGCGGTGTTGAACCATTCCTGCAGGTTTCCGCTTTGTGATAACGGCCCCGCCAGATCCGGTCTGGTGCTCGGGCTGTAGCAGTACTGGCAAGTCACATCGAATGGAAAGCCGCTGGCAAGAGTTACGATGGGATTCATCTGCCAGCCGCCGAGAATGGCGTTCTCGACGCTGCCCCAGTTGTTGCCAACCATTTTTCCGTGTCCGAAGGGCAGCTCATACAGAGCGCTAAACACGAATCGGTTTCGCACATCCAGGTTGGAATTCGCGCGTTCTTTCGTCGGCCACTGGAACGGATCGACCATGTTGCCGCCGTAGCGGTAGTCGCTGTCGAATCCCGGGGGCGAGTTGTCGATCGCGTGCGACCAGGTATAGGAACCGGTGAACTGCAAGCCGGCATTCAGCCTGCGCTCCGCCTGTACGTGCAACCCGTGGTAGATAGAGTCTCCGCTGGTGTCGTTCGTTGGAATCGTGCCCAACGACGGAAACCGTTTGATGCCCGTGTTATATGCCGGGCGGTTGATGTCATAGAACGTCGAGAGGTGCGTGCCCTTGGTTCCGACATAGGCCAAGGTCAGCGACGTCTTGGTGTCGATCTGTTGTTCGACCTGCAAGTTCCACTGCTGAACATTGGAAGTAGTGTCGCTCGGCAACCAGGCCGTCAAGCTGACATTCTGTGGGTTCGTCAGGCTGAAGCCAGGTAGCGGTCCCTTGGTCGGCATGCCATTCGCCGTAATGGTTGCAACGTTTGGAGCACCGTTGGCCAGAGGCTGTGCCAGACCACCGAGAGTCAACAGGAACGTCGGCGCGGTCGCCGAATATGCGTAGTAGGAACTGCCGCCAAAGGGCGGGTTCTGCGACATCTGCTTATCAATGCCCTCGCGATCGATGAAGTAGAACAGGCCGTAACCGCCCCGAATCACGGTTCTCTGATCACCGCGCAGGTCATAAGCGAATCCAATGCGCGGCGCGAAATCGTGTTTTGGGTTGTTCAGCGTGCTGTCGGACACGCCATTCTGTCCAGCCAGAATGATGTGGCCGGTGTTGATGTCAAAGTTGGCCATCCGGTTATCGATCTCGGTCGGCCAGGTGAACAGGTCGTAGCGAAGACCGAGGTTGAGTGTCAGCCGATTTGTGATGCGCCAATCGTCCTGCCCATAAAACCCATTCTCCCAGCTCCGCGTGTGGAACATTCCACTCGCGGGACCGACTTGGTAATCATTCATCCAGCCGACCAGCATGTCAGACTGTTCCCATCCGGTGGAGAACGGCGCCGACGAATTAGCCTGGAAGAAACCCTTGCCCGCGATCGGATTGAAGAAGTTGACCTGCCGCCAGATGATATTGCCGCCGAACTTGAAGGTGTGGCGCCCCTTCACCCAGGAGAAATTGTCCGCAATCTGGTAGCTGTTTTCAGGCACCAGATAATCGCCATAGTCACCGGTGTAAGAGATCTGACTTCCGCTGTTACCGATGAGGGCGCCGCCACCAAGTAACGGGCTGGTGTTGGCGTTGGGAATTCCCAAATCAGCGCTGATCGATTGCGAGTCAAAAGGCGGTTCATATCCCAAGAAAGAGCGCACCCAGCCAAGGCGGAACTCGTTGACCTTAGACGAGCCAAAAATATGGTTTTCGCCTAACACCACGCTGCGCGGATGCTGGAACTGGTTTCCGGAGCCGTAGCCCGCAGGAAGAGTGGGCATCTGCGAAGTCGTGATGTCGAGATCCTGGCCATAACTGTAGCGTCCAAACGCCTGGTCCCGTGTACTTATGACCCAGTCCAGCCGGACATCGAAGTCATCGTAACGCTGCCGCTGTACGCGATGGGCTTCGTAATTATTTTCCAGGCAGGATCCATCCGTCCCAGTCAAACCGCAGACCGGATTGCTGCCGGAAGTGATGTTGGGCAAGGGGAAAGCATTCAGATAGTTGTGCCCTGCCGGAACAAACATCGATGGATCGTAGATGTTACCGGGAACCGCCACCCCACCGCCGCCCGGGTAAAAAAGCTGCGTCGGCAGCTGCGAGAAGTTTCCATCGCGTTCCTTCTGCGTCGGTACGGTGATGAATTCACCAGCGATCGGCAACGACTGCCGCACGCCCTGGTAATCGGCAAAGATGAACAGTTTGTTCTTGATGATGTCGCCACCCGCGGCTCCGCCGAACTGATTGCGGTGGAACAACGGTGCCGGCTCCGTAGGACTGAAGTAGTTGGGACTGGCATCCGCCGCACTATTGCGCAGTTGCCAGAAACCGGTGCCGTGCCAGGTGTTCGTTCCAGATTTATAGGTCGCGTTAATCACCCCGCCGCCGGCGCGTCCGTACTCCGCCGGAGCCACATTGGTGTCGACCCGGAACTCTTGGATCGCATCCGGGGGCACGAAGAAAACGATGGTATTAACCAAGGACTCGTTATTGTCGATACCGTCGAAAAGAAAGTTGTTTGCCTGGACGCGTACGCCGTTCACCGACAGCGCTCCGCCGCCGCTGGTGGCGTAACGGAAAGTTTCGGCCTGGTTGCCAGTACCTGACTGCTGGTTATCCGGCTGGCCGCGCGTAACTCCGGGAACCATGGCCGCTAACTGGGTAAAGTTGCGGCCATTCAAGGGCAGATCCGTGACCTGCCGCCCTACGATCGTGTTGCTCACTCCTGAAGTTGTCGTATCGACGATCGGAGTGGCCGCGGACACCTCAATACTTTCACTCGCCGAGCCCGGTTGCAGGCTGAACCGGAGATCCGTGACTTGGGCCGTTTGCAATACCACCTGTTGTGTCTCGCTGCGGAAATTCGTCTGCTGTACCTCAACCTTATACGGCCCGGGATCCAGCGCCGGCTGGCTGAAAAGTCCGTCGCCGTTACTCTTGACGGTCACCGCGCGGTTCGTTCCCGTATTCGTGATGGTTACGGTTGCATCAGGGATGACTGCTCCCTGCGAGTCCTGCACCGTGCCTTGGATCGTGCCTGTGCTGGACTGCCCAAACGCCATGCTGGCTACCAGTTGCGTGAAAACCACAACCAGCACCAGAAACAGCTTGCGATTCATAGCAATCTCCCTCTTATTAAATAAGTCGTGAACTTTAAATCCACCATCGGAACTTCAGTGCCCTGAACAGGTTCCCGCTTCCGGAACCTGTGCATGCTTCACCCTTCGCACACACTCCACGCCTGCTTGCGGCACTTGTAACCGATCCTTACTTATTCCCGCGGCCGCCGTCAGTGATCGATGTCACATTTCATTTCACAAGAAAGCGCATCAAGACTCGTCGTTGTCGCTGCGCGACCTCAGCATTGCCAGAATTCGCGGCAAGCTGCCATACCGCAGATTTCTCAGCGATGCAAAACTTTACAGAGAATTTTGAACGGCGAAGTCTGCGCCTCCAGGCCCACTGGTCATAAGTTTCCCTGAGTTTGATACCGTTACAAATAGAAGCGCTTCAGTTGCAGCAGGTTAGGAGTTTTGTTACTTTGATGTTACATCCCTCACATGGGCCCCCACATGTCAGAACGGGACCAATTCCTGGGAGAGATCGAGCGGCTTGCCAACAGCCATGCTCTTCACGGCTCGGAATCGCTGTGCAAGCTCCTGCGCTACTTGGCCAAGCACAACCTCGACCACTCAGGAGTTCCGCTCAAGGAATATCAGATAGCAACCGAGGTCTTCGGCCGCCGGGCAGACTTCGATCCGCAGGTGGATTCCACGATCCGCGTGCAAGCGGGACGTCTTCGCGCCAAACTCGCCGAGTATTACTCGTCCGAGGGCGGCGAAGATCCCATCATCGTCGAGCTTCCCAAGGGTAGCTACGCCTTGCAGTTCCATCACCGGCCCGTGGGTAAGAATGGAACCAATGGGAACACCGGTTCTCAGGCCAAGCCGCACGACACGAATGGCTGGATGATCGCTTTGATTGCGCTCGGCGCTCTACTGATCGTGGCAATAGTAGTGATCGCCGCCTCAACCGTGTCCCGAAAAATGACGCCGGCGCCTACGGCCGAGCAAGCGGAAACAGCACCCGCAGAAATGCAAGCCTTTTGGAAGCCTTTCCTCAGTCTTCCAGGCGAGCCATGGCTGATCTTCAGCAACGCGGCATTCGTCGGTCGCCCCGAAACGGGAATGCGCTACTACAATTCCGCGCACGATCCTGAAACCGTCCTGCGAGATCACTATACCGGTGTTGGTGAGGTTCTGGCCGTCCACCATCTCGACCAGATGTTTGAGAGGTTTCACCGCAAAATTCGGGTCAAGCGCGGCAGCCTGTTCACGCTGGACGACCTTAACAATAATGATCTGATCTTTCTGGGTTCGCCGTCGGAAAACCTCACGCTTACCGAGATTCCCAGCACCCACGAGTTCGTCTTCCAGCGCCTGACCGATGGGCCTCGCAAGGGAGACCTTGCGATTGTGAATGTTCATCCCAGGACCGATGAACCGAAGGCATTTCTTGCAACACCTGCGAATGAAACCCTGACGGAAGACTACGCTGTGGTCGGATTGTCCCCCGGCCGTGATCCCGGGCGTTGGGTGCTGATTCTGGCGGGAACCACTACCTTCGGCACGGAATCGGCTGCGGAGTTCGTCTGCCGCCAGGATTCCCTACATGAATTGCTAGCACAATTGCCATCGACGAAAGATGGTGAAGTCCATCCCTTCGAAGCTCTGCTCCACGCGAAAGTGGCACGTGGAGTTCCGGTCGAAATCCACCTGGTAGCTGTCCACTACCGGACCGAATAGGCAGCCTACTTCTTCACCTGAATTCCCAGTTCCTTTAACTGGGCGTCACTCACCGGCGTGGGCGCGTCCACCATCAGATCCACCGCTCGAGCGGTTTTGGGGAACGGAATCACCTCGCGCAGACTGTCGGCTCCAGCAAGAATCATGGCGATTCGATCAATTCCCAGAGCGATGCCGCCGTGCGGAGGCGTGCCATACTCCAGCGCTTCCAGGAAGAACCCAAAGCGCGCCCGCGCTTCTTCTTCGTTCATTCCCAGCGCATGGAATATCTTTTGCTGAATATCCTGACGATGGATACGGACCGACCCCGACCCCAGTTCGGTGCCGTTTAACACTACGTCATAGGCGAGTGCACGCACCGCTCCCGGATCGGACTCGAGCTTGTCCATATCTTTCTCGTGCGGAGAAGTAAAGGGATGGTGCGCCGGCACCCAGCGTTTGTCCTCCTCGCTGTACTCGAACATCGGGAAATCAGTCACCCACAGGAAACGAAAATCCTCTGAGGCGTCACCGGTGCGATTGAAGGCCCCGTGGCGGTCACGATATTTATCGGCGAGCCTGAGCCGGTAGGCGCCCGCCAACTTACACAGGCCGCCGAGAGTCGCATCGGTTCCTGTTTTAGCAGCGACAAGCGAGACCAGGTCGTCTAGCGTGGCCGAGCACATGCCTTTCAGATAGTCGGACGCCTGTGGCATCGACTTCTCCAGCCGATCCATGTCCAGCAAATTGAATTGAGCGTGCGACCCGAACAGCTCTTTGTTCTCGTCCCGCTCCTTGCGCGAGAGCTTGCCGACTTTGGGAGTGAGAACCGCCAGCAGCGGCAACTCCTTATTAATCCCGAGCTTCTCGAAGTCTTCGGCGGCAAATGCCTCGCGCACGTCGGTCATCGCCGGCAGACGCATATCGGGCTTATCGCTGCCGTACAGACGCATGGCCTCGTCGTAGCTCATTCTCGGGAACGGTGTCTTAATCTCCTTCCCGCCGGCGCGAAAAGCCGCGGTTAGAAATCCTTCCACCACTTCCCACACTTGCTCAGGTTGCGGGTACGACATCTCCAAATCGATTTGGGTGAACTCCGGCTGGCGATCCGCTCGCAAGTCTTCGTCGCGGAAGCAGCGCACAATCTGAAAATATCGTTCAAAGCCCGATATCATCAGGATCTGCTTGAACAGCTGCGGCGATTGTGGCAGCGCGTAAAAGCTCCCAGGCTGCACGCGGCTGGGCACAAGATAGTCGCGAGCGCCTTCAGGAGTAGACCGCGTCATGAAGGGCGTTTCGATCTCAAAAAATCCTTGCGATGAAAGATATTCGCGAATCGCCAGGACGATATGGTGCCGCAGTTCGATATTGCGCTGCATGGCATCCCGCCGCAGATCGAGATAGCGGTACTTAAGCCGCATCTCCTCGTTAGGAAGCACGGAATCTCCGGGCAAAAATGGCGGCTGCTTCGAATCATTCAGAATGCGCAACTCGCTA
>Ga0335069_10015329_pt1 | contig 10715 bp, 9 predicted proteins | sample Lox_Sample_11_FD_206714 | JGI IMG/M metagenome (GOLD analysis project Ga0335069, IMG submission 206714) | Soil microbial communities from Loxahatchee National Wildlife Refuge, Florida, United States - Lox_Sample_1.1 | ecosystem: Environmental > Terrestrial > Soil > Wetlands | place: USA: Florida... | reverse complement strand
GGTGGTTCTGGCGTATTACCCACCTCAGCGCCTGGGGGCGTAGCGGGCGAGGTTAAAGAGGCCGGTGAGCTTGTCCTGGACGGGGCTGGTTTCGGTGAGCATGCGGTGGGCTCGGGGCCGGCCGCGGTCGCCGTGGTAGAGCAGGACGGTCTCGCTGATGCCGGCGAGCTCGCGCAGCAGTTTGCTCGTGCTGCGTGCATCAGCCAGCTCCGGTCAGGCCAGTTGTCTGGTCGCCCGGGAGAACTGGGTCAAGAAGGCCGTTGCGAGCCCCTTCCCTGAGGGGTGCCGTGCGCGGATGCTAGACGCAGAGGGGAACTGGCCAGAGAGCTGGGCCGAGATGGATGAATCGTTTCCTGCCTTGCATAGGGCGATCTTGGGTGTGGATATCGAGGGGTTCGCGGATCGAAGACGGACTAACCACGATCAGATAGCGATGCGGACCGGGCTGTACCGCTGCCTCCGTACTGCGTTCGCCAAGTCCGGCGTGTCCTGGGATGCCTGCTACCGCGAGGATCGCGGCGACGGGGCGCTGATCTTGGTTCCGCCGGATATACCCAAGACCCTGCTGGTGAGCCGCTTCCCGCAGGAGCTGTCGCTAGCCCTGGGTTTGCATAACGAGGCTCATGCGGCGGAATCCCGGATCCGGGTCCGGCTAGTGGTACATGCCGGGGAAGTCCACCGGGATGGATACGGCGTGGTCGGCACGGCGATCAATATCGCATTCCGGCTGCTGGAGGCAACTGCACTGAGGCAGGCGCTGGCCGGATCGCCGGGACTGGTTGCGCTGATCGCCTCCCAGTGGTTCTTCGAGGAGGTCATCCGGCACGTCCCGGCCAGTGATCCGGCCACGTACCGGCAGGTGCGGGTGCGGGTGAAGGAGACCGACGAGCTGGCCTGGATCTGTCTTCCCGACAGCCCCGATTTCCCTGATGGGGGCCAGATTTCTGCGAGCGGTGCGGTATCGGCTAACGTGCCGCAGCAGCTGCCGGCGGTGGTCAATGGCTTTGCCGGGCGGAGCATCGAACTGCAGAAGCTGACCGCTGTGCTGGATGATGCCGGCCCGGCGGGCACCATGGTGATCTCGGCAGTGGACGGCATGCCCGGGATCGGGAAGACCGCCTTGGCGGTGCATTGGGCACATCTGATGGCGGATCGGTTCCCTGATGGCCAGCTGTATATCAATTTGCGGGGCTTTGATCCGGGCGGCCTGCCGGTGTCTGCATGTCACGCCATCCGCGGTTTCCTGGATGCGTTCGGAGTACCCGCTGAGCAGCTCCCGTCGAGCCTGGATGCCCAGGCCGGCTTGTACCGCAGCCTGTTGGCAGGGCGCCGGGTGCTGGTGCTGCTGGACAACGCCCGCGACATCGAGCAGGTGCGTCCGCTCCTGCCGGGGAGCGCAGGATGCCTGGCCCTGATCACTAGCCGGAACCGGCTCATGGGCCTGATCGCGGAGGGGGCACACTCGCTGACCCTGGATCTTCCCACCGGCGCGGAGGCGCATCTGCTGCTTGAACGCCGACTGGGCCCAGATCGCCTGATCGCCGAGCCGGCACCGGCCCGGCAGATGGTCGAGATGTGCGGTCGGCTTCCGCTGGCGCTGAGCATCGTGGCCGCCCGGGCTGTCACTCACCCGCATTTTTCACTCACCGATCTGGCGGCCGAGCTCCACAGGTCCCGGGAACGGCTGGATGCGTTCGACGGCGGGGACCCGTCGGCGAACGCGCGTGCCGTCTTCTCATGGTCATATCAGCAGCTCAGCATGACGGCTGCGCGGATGTTCCGCATCCTGGGCCTGCATCCGGGACCGGATATCGCCGTGCCCGCCGCTGCCAGCATGGCCGGTGTTCCTGCTGCCGACGCGCGATCGGCGCTGGCTGAGCTGGCGCGGTCACACCTGATCACTGAGCATGTCCCGGACAGGTTCGCTTTCCATGATCTGCTGCGCACCTACGCCATCGAGCAAGCCGAGAACATCGACCCGGCGGCTGAGCGTCACATGTGCGTGTTGCGGATCCTGGACCACTATCTGCATACCGCGTATTCCTCGGCGCTCAGGCTCCATCCGCGTCGAAGCCTGATCGCGCTTGGGTCCCCGCTGCCGGGGGTGATGCCAGAAGAACTCCGCAGCTACGCGGAAGCGTGGGCATGGTTTGAGAACGAACGCCCCGTACTGATATCCATCGTGGAGCTCGCGGTCGCAGCCGCGGCAGACACACATGCGTGGCAGATCCCCTGGACCCTGGTTGATTTCTATAGCCGTCGCGGATACTGGCAGGACTGGGCGGCTGTACACCAAGTGGCCCTTGCCGCCGCTCAGCGCAGCGGAAACCGGCAAGGTGAGGCACATGCCCTGCGGGGCCTCGGCCGGGTTCTCTCCCGACTTAGCCGGGCAAATGCAGCCTACGCAGGCCAGGCCAACGAGGCCCATGTATATCTTGCCCGTGCACTAGCTATCTTCGAAGAGCTTGACGACGTGGTCGGCCAGGCATTTACGCATATCGACCTCTACTGGCATTTCGACAACGAAGGCGACCGTCGCGGTTTGCGGCATGCTCGTACGGCGTTGGAGCTTGCCCGCAGCTGGGGTCATAGTCAGGCGCAGGCACGCGCGCTCAACACCATAGCCTGGCATCATGTCCGTCAAGGAGAATATGAAAAGGCGATAGAGTACGGCAAGGAATCACTGGCGCTCTCCCTGGAAACCGGCGACCGGCGTGGCGAAGCCGATACGCTGCACGCGCTTGGAGACGCCAATCTCGCGCTCGGTCACTGCGAGGCAGCCACCGCCATCCACCAGAAGTCTCTCGCCCTCCATCGCGAATTGGGCGACCGCTATGGCGAGGCCAAGGTTCTCACCCATATAGGCGAGAGACAGCATGCCGCCGGGGACACCGCATCCGCCCGTGCCAGCTTTCAGCAGGCACTCGATATACTCCATGAAATTGGACTCGGCAAGGCACGGGATAGATACCCGAATGCTAACCATATTCGTGCTCTGCTCGATAGGCTCGCCGCTATTGATGATGCCCTGATAAAAAGTCGGCTCCAGGGCACGCGCTGAATTGCCCGCGCATCAGAATTATCTGATCTGCGCACTACCGCTTGCCCAGCACCAAGAAACCCATGTCGAGCATATCGGCCGTTCCGGCAGCTTCTTTATGGTCGCGGGCGGTGACTGCCGGTGGTCGGCCTGGCAGCCCGCAGAGGACGGCTGGCCCCCGGAACGGCAGAATGGGCCGTTGTGCAAATGGCTCGTTTTCACGCAGCCGGTGACCTGCGGCTGGAAGAAGCGCCTGAGCCGGTTCCCGGCCCCGGGGACCTGGTGGTCCGGGTCCAGGTGGCCGCGGCCGCCGGCTGCGGGCGCTGCCGGGACTGCGCCGCCGGGATGATGAACATGTGCCCGGACCTGCGGGCCTTCGGGTATGACCTCGACGGCGGGTTCGCCGGGTAGCTGCTGGTCCCGGCCTGGGCGCCGGCCGCCGGCGGGGTCAGCCGCATCCCGGCCGGCGTCAGCTTCGCCGAGGCGTCCGCCGCCGAGCCGCTGGCCTGTGCGGTCAACGCACAGGACCTGGCCGGGGTCGGCCCGGGCGATGACGTGGCGGTGATCGGCGCCGGCCCGGCGGGATGCCTGCATGCGCGACCGGCCCGGGCCCGGGGCGCGGGCCGGGATCACCCACCGGTTCGGCCTGACGGGCATTCACGCGGCGCTGGAGGTGATCAGGCAGGGCACCGCGATCAAGGCAACCATCGAGCCGTGACCGCTGGCCGCAACGGCCTGGCACCGGCCGCACCGATGCGACGGCGCCTGACCGGTAGCCGCCGTCCCGCGCCGCCGCGATCCCGCGGACGCGCCGGTGCGGATGGCTGTTTGCCGGTGGCGGCATAGCCAAGGGGGCCGGACGGCGTCTTTAGAGGATGAGGATAGGAGATGCCCGGTGGATGAGCGTGCCCGGCAGGACTTCGCGGAGTTCGTCGCGGGCAGGTCCGCCGAGTTGCTCCGCCTGGCCTATGTGCTGACCGCCGATCAGGACGCGGCCGAGGATCTGCTGCAAACTGCGCTGACCAAGGCTGCGGCGCGGTGGGGGCGCATCCACAGCGCGCCGGAGGGTTACGTACGGCAGATCATGTATCGCGAGCAGGTCAGCTGGTGGCGGCGGCGCGCCCGGCGGCCGGTGACGGTGGTGGCGCGGGTGCCCGAACTGCCCGCGCAGGACCAGATGGTCATGGTCGAGGCGCGGCTGGCGCTGCGGGATGCGCTGCTGGCGCTTCCGCCCGGCAAGCGCGCCATGCTGGTGCTGCGGTACCTGGAGGACCTGCCTGAGGCGCAGGTGGCCGCCATCTTGGGGTGTTCTGTCGGCACGGTGCGCAGCCAGACGCACAAGGCGATCGCCCAGCTGAGGTCGGCCCTGCCGTCACTCGGCCTGACCAGCACGGAGGTGGGCAGATGAGGGAAGCGGACCAGCTGATCGCCGACGCCTTGCGCGACATCGCAGCCGAGGCCGGCCGGCCCGGGCCGGTGGCCGGCGCTGCCTGGCGGGCCGGCCGGCGTCGGCGCCTGGCCATGCTGGCCGCATCGGCGGCGTCCATCGCCGGCGCCATCGCGCTCGCGCTGATCGTCGTGCTCCCGCTGACCGCGGCGCCCGGCCCCGCATCCCCGCCGGAGCGGGGCAGCCCGCTCGTCGCGATCACGCTCTCGCCGGCCACGCCGGCCAGCAGGGACGTGCTGGCTGTTGCCGCCCGGCTCCTGCGCCAGCGCGCCGCGCATCTGCACCTGCCGGACACGGTGGCGCAGGTCTCCGGGCCGAACGTCGTGCTGACCGGGCCGGCCGCCGATCAGGCGCAACTCGAGGCCCTCGCCACGACCGGCGTGCTGAACTTCCGGCAGGTGCTGCTCTACCAGCCGTACCGCGGTACGAAGCACGGGGACGCGAGCCTGGTGAACCACGGCACACTCGCGCTGTTCCGCAAGCTGGCCTGCACGCCGGACAACCCCACCTGGAAGGACCAGGTCGGGTATACCACCGCGGAAGATTACGACAACCCGGGCACGCAGATCGTCTTGTGCGACAGCAGCGGCAGCAAGTACGCCCTGGACGTGGCCAAGGTGCCGGGCACGCAGATCGCCAGCGCGGTCGCCGCGCTGTCCACGATCACCAGGCAGTGGGACGTCACACTGAGCCTCAAGAACGAGGGCGCCGCCGCCCTCGCCAGCCTGACCGCAGAGCAGGCCGCCAAGTACTACCCCGGCGCCCAGGCCGGCAACCAGGACGACCGCTGGCTGGACACCATCGCGCTTGTCCTGGACGGGAAGATCATCTCCGCGCCGCAGGTCGAAAGCCCGATCCCGGGCGGCATCGCCCAGATCGCGGGGAATTTCACCCAGGCCCAGGCCGAGATGCTCGCCGCTCAACTGAAAAGCGGTGCCCTGCCTGTCGATTTCCGGGTCAGCGCCACCGGCACTTTCACCCCTTTCATCCCCAGCCAGCGGGCCGCCGGTTAGCCGGCCAGGAGCCCTGGCCACTGCTCCTGCGTCAGCCTTGGTCCCCGGCTGGCCTGGGTACGCGGGCCAGGGTGTGATCATGCGGCCTGGACGGAGTCTCATGCCGGACCTGTGCCCGGCCTGTCCGGGACATGAGAGTGCCCCGGCCGACGGCGTGGTATAGTGCTGCGCCCTGACGGGTCGCGGCCTCACTCCTGGAGCAGGCCTGCGACTGCGAACGCCCGGCGGTAGATCTCCCGGATGACCTGCTGTTTTCGGGCGTTGTACTGCATGACGTGCTCGCCGCCCGCGTTGGCCTCGGACGCGGCCTGGCGCTTGGCGGCGGCGTAGCGGTCGCGCTCGGCCGGGTTGCCCCGCAGCCAGTCACGGAAGATCCGGTGCCTGACCGGCTCGGGGCTGCCGGGCCCGAAAACATGCAGATTGCAGCGCGGCTCGTCGGCCTGCAGAGCCCGGTGGCCGTACCACCAGGGCTCGCGGATCACCAGCTGGAACCCGGCCGTCTCCAGCGCCGGTACGTAGTCGGGCTCGCGTTCGGGGTCGGCCACCGTCAGGTCGATGTCGATGATGGGCTTGGCCGCCAGCCCCGGGACTGAGGTGGAGCCCACGTGCTCAAGCTGCAGCACCCGCCAGCCCAGGGCCTCCCTGATCCGGGCGGCGAGGTCGTCGTACTGCCGCGGCCAGGCGGGGTCGGGATCGGTTATCTCGATGCCAGTAGCCGGGGCAGCGCCGGGCACCCATGGATCGGCTCCGGGGGGCGGCGGGGAGTCATCGAACGACACGATCTCGGCTCGGCTGGGCATCAGCGCAGTCTATTCCCCGCCGTCCGCCCGGCACGTGGCGCTGGCCTGCCAGCCTCTCGCCGGGGTCGGCGTGATCGATGGCCCGGCAGACGCGAGGGCAGCAAATTGGCTGGCCTGCCAGGCCCGGCGACTTGAAGCGCCGCGCACAGCCGGGCCTGTCTCCGGCCGCGAACTGCCCGGCACCGGCCCGGGCTGCCTGTTTGCGTCCCGGGCACCTGCAAGCAAGACTCACAGGCATGACATCCAGCACCGACAGCAACCCCGAGGACGAGTACGCCGACGACGAGTACGCCGACCGTGACGCCGAGGATCGCGAGCAGCCCTCGACGCCAGCAGGAATTCCCGACGACGAGCCCGAAGCAGACGTGCTCGAACAGCGCCAGGAAGTCCCGTTCCGCGAGGACGACCGGTAACAGCCGGTGCCCCTAGACCAGCGCCTCGACCGCTAGCGTCCCGGCGCGAGCCAGTCGCTCGTGCTCGGCTTCCTGCACCGGCCGGGGCTGCCCGGCCCGCCCGCGATAGCGGTCAGCCGCGACCGCGCCGCGCTGGTAGGCGCTGATCGCGGCGGTGGCCGCGTCGACGCCGACCGGGCCGTAGTACAGGCCGTGCGGCAAGATCACCAGGTTGGCGGCGAACCGGTGGCCGCCGACGTGCGTGGTCTCCCAGATCTGTCCCGGATGCCGCGCGGCCAGTTCCTGCGCCAGCGGCCCGCCGAACCGCGCGCAGCACGCGCTGCGCCGTCCGTGCGTGCAGACCAGGAAGACCGGCTCGCTGACCGGCGACCCGAACGACGGCGGGATCCCCGCCGATACTTCCTTCAGGTCACGCTCGGTCAGGTCCGGCACCGTGGCCGGCATCTTCCCGCGCCGCAGGAAGGGCTCGCGGCCCGCCACCCAGCCGGCCATCACCGTCCGCACGTCGCCCACCTGGCGGCGCCCCGGCCTGCGGATCATCTGCACCCTGACGCCGAGATCGGCCGCCAGCGACACCAGCGCGCGCAGCGGCGCGGGCAGCGTGGCCTCGGCGGGCTCGTGCGGCCAGGGCCCCGGGTGCTCGATCAGCAGCCAGGCCCGGGACGCCTCGGGCGCCGAAGCCGACGAGGGCTCCGTCCCGTCATGGCATTCGGTGCCGTGCTCGCAGACAGCGGCCACGCTGGTCAGCCTCCGATCGCGTATTTCCTGTTTCATGCTAGTTGTCACAGACAGTGAAAGCGGATGCATGAGGAAGCCGCAGGGTCAGCTGTTCCAGCCGCCCGCTGACTGTATTCGCCGGCGGTTTCGGATGCCATGACACCCTGATGGCCTATTTCCAGCCAGTACGATGTCACATTGATACGGCTATATCCGTAATGATGTGACATTGTGTGAACCTGCATCGGCACGCGCTGGTGAGCGGGTGACGTGAGAGGCGGATGATGCTGCACCACGGCGCCGGCCAGGAAGAACACCACGATCACGCCGTCCAGGTAGCGCCCGGTGGTGCCGGCCCGAGGCAGAACCGGCGCTGCCAAGGCAGTTGCCTCCCTGATCTCGAAGGATGGCCCCGGCCTTGGCCCCGGGCGGCGCGCTCCCGCGCTCGCCGGGAACCGGCGGCGTCCGCGCGCATGCAAACAGCCTGATGGTTCAGCCTGAGGACTGGTTGCAGGGACGTTCCAGGGATTCTGTGTCCGCGCCAAGAACTCGCCTGGGTGTAACATCTGTCGCGTGACGCGGTGGTATCGGCGCTTTACCCTGGCTCCGGGCGGAGCCAGGCGCTTGCGCCTGCGCTTACCGCCGCCCGGAGCCAGTAACAGACAGACCCGCTGATGGGTGTGCTGGCTCCCGGCTCCCGGGCCGCCGCCCGCCTGGGAGGAGACGCGCCGGATGACGCGCACCAGCGATACCCGAATCACCGGCTACGAGCCGCTGCTTTCCCCCGCCGCCCTGCTCGACGAGCTGCCGCTGAACGAGGCGGCCACCGCCACCGTGGAGCAGAGCCGCGCCGAGGTCCGCGCCGTGCTGGACGGTTCCGATGACCGCCTGCTGATGATCGCCGGGCCCTGTTCGGTGCACGACACCAGGGCCGCGCTGGAGTACGCCGGCCGGCTGCGGGAGGCCCGCGAGCGCCACCAGCACGACCTGCTGATCGTGATGCGGGTGTACTTCGAGAAGCCGCGGACGGTGACCGGCTGGAAGGGCCTGATCAACGACCCGGGCATGGACGGCGGCCATGACGTGCACCGCGGCCTGCGCACCGCCCGGCGGCTCTTGCTGGACATCGTCGAACTCGGCCTGCCGGTGGGCTGCGAATGGCTGGACCCGATCACCCCGCAGTATATCGCGGACACGGTGACCTGGGGCGCCATCGGCGCGCGGACCACGGAGAGCCAGGTCCACCGCCAGCTCGCCTCGGGCCTGTCGATGCCGGTGGGGTTCAAGAACGGGACCGACGGCGACGTCCAGGTGGCGGTGGACGCGTGCCGGGCGTCGGCCGCCGGGCACACGTTCTTCGGCGTCACCCACAACAGCGTCGCCGCGGTGGTGACCACGGCGGGCAACCCGGACACCCACGTGATCCTGCGCGGCGGCCGGTCCGGCCCGAACTACGAGGCCAGCCACATCGCCAAGGCGCTGGACCTGATCACCGCGGCCGGGCTGCCGCGCCGGCTGATGGTCGACGCGAGCCACGGCAACAGCGGCAAGGACCACCGCCGCCAGCCCGCCGTGGCGGCCTCGATCGCGGACCAGGTGGCGGCCGGGGAGCACGGCCTGACCGGCGTGATGCTGGAGAGCTTCCTGGCCGAGGGCCGGCAGGAACCCGGCCCCCCGCCGACCCTCAGCTACGGGCAGAGCGTCACCGACGCGTGCATGGACTTCGACACCACGGCCGCCGTACTCGACGGCCTGACCGCCGCCGTCCGGTCCCGCCGTAAATCTTTATGCCGAACGAATCAGGCGCGTGCCCCGCTCACCCCACCACGGGCAGCCGGGCGAGGGCCTCGTCGATCCGCTCCTGCGACAGCTCGAAGTCCTCCATCTCGCCGGACAGGTAGCGCTCGTAGGCGGCCATGTCGAAGTGCCCGTGGCCGCACAGCGCGGTGAGGATCACCTTCTGCTCGCCGGACGCCGTGCAGCGAGCGGCCTCCTCGATGACGGCCGCGAGCGCGTGCGACGGCTCCGGGGCCGGGATGATCCCCTCCGAACGGGCGAAGGTCACCGCGGCCGCGAAGCACTCCCGCTGCGCCTTGGCCACGGCCTCGAACAGGCCCAGCTCGTACATGTGCGAGAGCAGCGGTGACATGCCGTGGTAGCGCAGCCCGCCCGCGTGCACCGGGTCCGGGATGAAGTCGTGGCCGAGGGTGTGCATCTTCAGCAGCGGGGTGAAGCCCGCCGTGTCGCCGAAGTCGTAGGCGTACTTCCCGCGGGTGAAGGACGGGGCGGCCGTGGGCTCGACCGCGCGGAATACCGGATTGGCCCGGCCGGCCAGCTTCTCCCGCAGGAACGGCAGGAACAGCCCTGCGAAGTTGGAGCCGCCGCCGGTGCACCCGACGATCAGGTCCGGCGCGGACTCGCCGGCCGCAGCGAACTGCTTAAGCGCCTCCTCGCCGATCACCGTCTGGTGCATCAGCACGTGGTTGAGCACGCTGCCGAGCGCGTACCTGGTCTCGGGGTCGCCGCCGGCCGCCTCGACCGCCTCGCTGATCGCGATGCCGAGGCTGCCCGGCGAGTCCGGGTCGGCGGCGAGCACCTTCGCGCCCGCGTTGGTGGCCCGGGACGGGCTCGGGTGCACGGCGGCGCCCCAGGTCTCCATCATGGTGCGCCGGTACGGCTTCTGGTCGTAGGAGGCGCGGACCATCCAGATCTCGCAGCCGATGCCGTACTGGGCGCAGGCGAAGGCCAGCGCGCTGCCCCACTGGCCGGCGCCGGTCTCGGTGGTGAGCCGCTTGGTGCCCTCGGCCGCGTTGTAGAACGCCTGCGGGACTGCAGTGTTGGGCTTGTGCGACCCGGCCGGGGACACGCCCTCGTACTTGTAGTAGATGCGCGCGGGCGTGCCCAGCGCCTTCTCGAGCCGGTGCGCGCGGTACAGCGGGGTGGGCCGCCAGAGCCGGTAGACGTCGAGTACATCGGCCGGGATGTCGATGTAGGAGTCGGTGGCCGCTTCCTGGCGGATGAGCTCCATCGGGAACAGCGGCGCGAGGTCCTGCGGGCCCACCGGCTGGCCCGTCCCCGGGTGCAGCGGCGGGGGCGGCGGCGCGGGCAGGTCGGGGATCACGTTGTACCACTGGCGGGGGATCTCGGACTCATCCAGGGTGATCTTGGTGCGCTCGGTCACAAAAGCCTCCGGCCTGAAGTGGAATTCTGTTCCGAACCATACGCCCTCCCCAGCCCCCCCACACAAGAGATCGCCCCCGGCCGTCCCAGCCCGCCGCTCCGCGC
>Ga0335069_10015328_pt1 | contig 10716 bp, 7 predicted proteins | sample Lox_Sample_11_FD_206714 | JGI IMG/M metagenome (GOLD analysis project Ga0335069, IMG submission 206714) | Soil microbial communities from Loxahatchee National Wildlife Refuge, Florida, United States - Lox_Sample_1.1 | ecosystem: Environmental > Terrestrial > Soil > Wetlands | place: USA: Florida... | reverse complement strand
GCGAGCGGGAAAGGTTTTGCTGAAAGTCGAAACTCCGCTGACCGGAGACTTGAGCGCGGCCTCATCGTCAAACACCATGTACTTCACCAGTTGCCCAATCTCCGAGTTCATCTGCGCGTCGTCCCATTTGTTCTCGCGCAGCGCGATGCGCGCGTCCCATCCCACGCGAACCAGCAGATTGGTCATGCGCACCTGGTGCTCCAGCGTCATCAGCGCTACTAAATCACTGGTCGGGCGAAGATAACGCGACGTGTCAAAGTAGGTAGATAGATTGGTGACGTCCTTGGGTGGATCCTTCAGTCCTTCGCCCGGGTGCAGCGGATCGATCAGCGCGATGTTGTTCCCATAGCTGGTCATCGTGCCGAGATTGCCGGTTACGTACCAGCCGCCCCAGCGCTCGCTGATCGGGACTCGTCCATCGGTGATGAATGCGCTGCCATGACCTTCACGATCGTCGGTGCGGGGATGCACGGAGCTGACCATAAGGCCGGGAATCGCCAGTGTCGGCGGTCCTTCGTGGCAGCGCAGGCAATCCTGCCGCCGGCCGAGTTCGACCTTGTCCGCCTTCGCCGTATCGAGCGAATAAAGGTATATGCCGCGAACTGGATCTAGGCCGGTTAGCTCCAGCGCGTCGCCGTTTTGCACGTAGCCAACAGCCACGTTGTCGTTGAAGTAAATCGCCCGAGGCGTGCGCGGATTGATGTGATTGGCTTGAATGCTTCCCTTCGAGAAAACCAGCACCTGCGAGTCCGCGGGAACATCCAGCGCCTTCAGCAACGCAGGCAGATATCCAAAGCCGTTGGGTGCGTAGTCGAGCTTTGCTTGATCAGCTTCGACCTTACGGGCCAGTTTCCCCACTGGATCGTTTGGCAGCTGCTTCGAGTATTGGATGGCGGGATCGTCGGGATTGATGTAGAGGGCGTCCTCCAACGCGTCCACGAACGCCCACGCAGTTGCCGCCGCAGCGAGGAAGAGCAATACACCGAGTTTCATGGCTTCAAACCTCCACTTTACGACTGTTTGACTCCGCTTTAAAAGCGAGTCAGGGCTTGATGTATAGAATATCTTCATATAGAATGTCTTGTTATGGACCTCCTGCAGGGCACTCTGGACATGCTTGTGCTGCGGACGCTCCTTGTGGGTCCGCTGCACGGGTATGGCATTTCGAAGGTGCTTCGATCCAGCTCGGGTGAGACTCTCGATATCGAATTCGGCTCGCTCTATCCGGCCTTGAAGCGTCTCGAGATCAAGGGCTGGATCGCGTCCAAGTGGGAAACTTCAGAGCATAATCGGCGCGCGAAGTTTTATCGGCTGACTCCCGCTGGCCGCAAACAGCTTCGCCAGGAGCACTCCAAGTGGGCTGAATTCGTGAGCGCCGTCACGCGGGTGATGGGTCCGGTGCCCGGAGAAACGAAATGATATGGAGCAGGTTTAGGTTCCTCCTCCCCCGGCGTCGCCGCGCCGACGAACGGGAAACCCAAGAGGAGCTTGCCTCACTCAAGGAGTTGGCCGAGCCTGGCGAGCTCGGCAACCTCACGCTGGCCGCGGAAAATGCCCGCGCAGAATGGGGCTGGACCTGGCTCGAACGGCTGGTTCAAGATCTGCGCTACGCGGCGAGATCGCTGAAGGGTACGCCTGCCTTCACGCTGGTCGCAGTGTTGACGCTGGCGCTCGGTATCGGAGCGAATGCCTCGGCGTTTACCGCCGTCGAAATCTTCTTTCTCAAGAAAGCGCCAGTGAATCATCCGGAAGAGCTGTGGCAGCTCTCCTGGAGCTCTCGCAAGCGATCCTTCGGCGGCAAGAGCCTGATGCAGCCGATGTACGATGCGTACTTCCTCAATCAAGGCAAGACCATCGATCAGTTCTCCTATCCGGCGTATCAGAGCATTCGCGACAAGAACGCCAGCTTTTCTGAGGTTTCCTGCACGCGCAATGAGTTGGGCGCGACCCTCGCTTCTGGTAACTACTTTCAGATGCTGGGCGTGCCGGCGTTGCTTGGAAGAACCTTCACGCCCGATGACGACCGCATCGGCGGTCCTCCTGTCGCGGTCCTCAGTTACGGTTTTTGGCAAAGCCGCTTCGGCGGCAACCCGGACGTTCTGGGCCAGCTCATCACCAAGCCAGCGAATGGCCCCAACTTCGCGACGCCTTTCACCGTTATCGGCGTAATGCCCGAAAGCTTTTACGGCATCGACCCCGGTACTGGAGGAATCATCGCGGCGATGCAGCCCGCGCTAAGAACGGCGGGATCGCTCACGGACGATCGGAATTGGAACACGTGCAACACGGTGATCGCGCGATTGCGTCCCGGCATAACGATGGAGCGCGCGCGTGCGGAGTCCGAAGCGCTGGTGTCGCAATCTATTCAGGCAAATCCGCCGCCCGAACCCTACGAGCCGCCGCGAATTACACTAACCAACCTCGCCCGCGGCATGGACACGCTGCGAACCGGCGCTCAGAGGCCCCTGCTCATTCTATCTGTCGCCGTGGGCGCGATCCTGTTGATCGCTTGCGCGAACATCGCCGGATTGCTGTTGGCGCGAAGCTCGGCGCGAAGAAAGGAAATCGCCACGCGTCTGGCACTAGGCGCTTCGCGAGGACGTATCATCCGCCAGCTCCTAACGGAAAGCCTGCTGCTCTCGTTGCTCGGCGCCGCGCTGGGGCTGGCGATCGCGTTCGCGGTGAGCCCGCAAATTCCGCGCTTGTTTACACGGACCTACAATCTTCCCAAATTCCCGTTCAATGTCGAGCCGGATCTGACGGTCGCCGGATTCTCTGTCTCGCTTGCGGCCCTCACCGCAATGCTTTTTGGTTTGGCGCCCGCGTTGAACTCGACGCGAATCGACCTCATCGGCATGATGAAGAACTCGATCGGCGCGCAAGGCCGAACTCGATTTGCGAGCGGCAGGGCGATGCTCGCCATCCAAGTCGGACTGTCGACCGTCTTGCTGATGGGAGCTGGATTGTTCCTCCACACGCTCCTCAATCTGGAGGCCGTGTCGCTGGGGTACATTCCGCGAGGCCTTATCTACGTCACCGTACAGCTGCCGCCTGGCCATCCCGAAACCGTGAACGCCACCATGGACCAACTGGCGAGTGTGCCCGGAATCAGTTCGGTGACAGCTTCGGTGTGGCCGCTGTTCACCAGCGCGCCGGATACTTATCTAGAGGTCTGCGTCCCCGGCGAAACGCCGCGCGATTTCGACGACCGTTTCGCCGATTCCGATTCGATCCTCCCGCGCTTCTTCGAAACCTGGGGCGTGCCGCTGCTCCGCGGGCGCGACTTCACGATGGCCGACGGCCCGGGTAGCGTAATCATTAATCAAGCCTTCGTCACCCGCTACCTCAAAGGCGACCCGGTGGGGCAGACGGTGCACCTCGGCCCGAACTGCGCGGCCGAGACCGTCGTCGGCGTGGTCGCCAACAGTTCGGACCGTCCTCGAGTCACGCCTCGGCCGTTCGTTTACCGCCGATGGTCGCAGCCTCCGCCGCAAATCACCTACACGGTGCGGACGTCTGGCAGCTACGCCGCAGTTCTGCCCGCGCTCCGCCGCATCGTCAACGATCTGAACACGCGGGTCTATGATCCGCTCACCACCGGCGAGCAGTATCGCAGCGACACGATGAACCAGGAGCGCTTGTGGGCATCGCTGCTGAGCGGCTTCGGAGCCGTGGCCCTGTTCATCGCCTGCTTGGGAATCTATGGGATGCTTGCATATCTGGTCGCGCGGAGGACACCTGAGATCGGAATTCGAATGGCGCTCGGCGCGCGGCAAAGGGAGGTCATGAAGATCGTGCTGCGCGAATCTCTGATGCCAGTCACGCTGGGGCTCGCCGCCGGTCTTGCTGCCACTTACCCGCTCACGCGCATCATTGCGAACATGCTTTTCGGCGTCACTCGCAACGATCCTTGGACCATCGCGGCAGCGACTTTGGCTCTGCTCCTCGCTGCCGCAGCTGCCGCATTCCTGCCGGCCCGGCGCGCGACTCGCATCGACCCCATGCGCGCTCTACATTACGAGTAGCCGCCGCGCGCGGCTTTATCATGGTGGAAGCCCCGCCATGAAGCACGTTCAACTGATCACGGATGGAGCCTGCCTAGGCAACCCCGGCCCCGGCGGGTGGGCCTACATTCTCCGCTACGGCGAACACAAGCGCGAAATGGCTGGTTCCGATCCGGCCACGACCAACAACCGGATGGAGCTCCGCGCGGCGATCGAAGGAATGCGGGCGCTGCGCGAGCCTTGCGAGGTCGAGGTCGTCACCGATTCCGAATACCTCAAGAACGGAATCACCAAGTGGATTCACGGCTGGAAACGGAATGGCTGGAAGACCGCGTCTAAGAAACCAGTGATCAATCAAGACCTGTGGAATGAGCTTGACAAAGAGGCGTCCCGGCATCAGGTCCACTGGACGTGGACGAAGGGACACGCGAACCACAGCGATAACAACCGCTGCGATGAGCTAGCCACCCAAGCCGCCCGCGGCGTAAAGTAGGATCAGGATGACAAAAACATTTCGGTCTATTTTTGTTCTTTCTGCATTCGCGTTTTCTTCGCATGCTTGGGCGCAGCCATTCGGGGTCGGATTGAAGCTCGGAACGACGTTGACTGACGCTGTCTCCTCAATCGGTTCAGAATCCATTCCTAACAGCGCCAACGTCATCGTCGGCCCGTACGTCGAGCTGCGCCTGCCGCTCAACTTCTCGGTCGAAGCCGACGCTCTGTTTTATCCCGGTCTGTACAGCAATGCTCCGAGCGGCGGATCGATGTGGCAATTCCCAATCCTGGCGAAGTACAAGTTACTGAAAGGCCCGGTCCGGCCGTACATCGAAGGCGGGCCATCCTTCAGCCACATTTACGACGTGGCCACTCTTCCGGACATCCTGCACAACTCGAACTATGGAATCACGTTGGGCGGCGGTATCGAACTCAAGCTGCTCGCGCTGCGGATCTCCCCGGAGATCCGATACAACGGCTTCGTGTTCACGAATCTTCAGGACCCGCTCGGATTCTTCAAATCGAACCGGAATCAGGCGGTTTTCCTGGTCGGAATCGGCTTTTGAAGCAAGAGATCTGAAGTTGGCTTATCCGCGTTCATCGGTGTTCATCAGCGGCACGTTTTTGTTGGCCGCTGATGAAAGCTGATGAACGCCGATCTCGGCCGAACGCCGAAGCTGTTAAACTGAAACATTGCTTCGGGCCGACCCAATTCCACGCCCGCGCGTGTGCGCGGTCAGCTTTCTCAACACCGTGCCGCTGGTGTGGGGCATGCTGCATTCGCCTGACGCGGAACTGCGGGAAACATTCGACCTGCGCTTTGCTTTACCGTCGGAATGCGCCGCGCAGATGGCTTCCGGCCAAGCCGACGTCGGCATTGTTCCGGTGATCGAGATGGCGCGCCAGAAGCTCGGCTATTTTCGCGGAACTGGGATCGCTTGCCACGGACCGGTGCGCAGCATCCTGCTGATTTCGAAGGTCCCTTTCAGTCGGATTCGGACGCTTGCCGCGGACGCAGCGTCGCGGACCTCGGTCATGCTTGCGCGCGTCATCCTGGCCGAAAAATATCGGGCCGAACCGAACGTGATCACGCGTCCCGCGGATCTTGCGGCGATGCTCGGGGAAGCCGACGCGGCGCTGATCATCGGCGATCCTGCGCTGCGGCTCGACCCCTCGACGCTTCCATTTGAAACCCTCGATCTCGGTCAAGAATGGGTCGCGACGACCGGTCTGCCGATGGTGTTCGCGGTTTGGGGCTACCGCCGCGATTGGGCGGGCGCTTCTGAGCCGCATCACGACCGCTATTTGCGGGCCTTCAATGATTCCTGCCGCTATGGCATCGAACATGCCAACGATATCGCGCGTCTGGAAGCGCCGCAGCGCGGCGTCAGTGAGGAAGTGGCTTTGCAGTACGTCACCAAGCACATCGTCTATGAGCTCGGCGAGCGGGACTACCAAGGCCTCGAACAATACGTGAAGCTCGCGATGGCCGTCGGAGTATCGGCATGATGACTCGCGCCGAAGCAATCGATTTCTACAACAGCGGCGATCTGCTGGCCATGGGCATGGCCGCGGATTCGGTGCGCCACAAGCTCCATCCCGATAATGTGGTCAGCTACATCATTGACCGCAATATCAATTACACGAACTTCTGCACGGAGTACTGCAGCTTCTGCGCGTTCTATCGCCCCATGGGGCACGCCGAAGGCTACGTCCATTCGAAGGACGTGATCTTCCAGAAGATCCAGGAGACCATCGATCTCGGCGGCACGGGCATTCTCATGCAGGGCGGATTGCATCCCGAGTTGGGAATCGAATGGTATGAGGACCTGCTGCGGTCCATCAAGCAGCGCTTCAATATTTGGTGTCACTGCTTCTCCGCGCCGGAGATCGTGAACATCGCGAAGGTCAGCGGCCTGAGTCTCTATGACACGCTCGCGAGGCTGCGCGACGCTGGCCTCGATTCTCTTCCCGGGGGCGGAGCGGAAATTTTGGACGACGAAGTTCGCCGCCGCATCAGCCGCTTAAAGAGTTCGGTCGACGACTGGGTCAACGTGCATCGCGAGTGCGCCAAAGTGGGTCTGCGCTCCACCGCGACGATGATGTTCGGCACCGGCGAAACCATCGAGCATCGCATGAACCATTTCGACATCGTGCGCAATCTTCAGGACGAGACCGGAGGCAATTTCACCGCGTTCATCCCCTGGAGCTTCCAGCGCGAGAACACGTCGCTGGGCCGCTTTGTCAAGGAAGAGGCCACGGCGGTCGAGTATTTGAAGGTGCTCGCGCTTTCGCGCGTGTATCTCGAAAACATTCTGAACATCCAATCGTCCTGGGTCACGCCCGGCTTGAAGACCTGCCAGCTCGGCCTCAAATTCGGCGGCAACGACGTCGGCAGCATCATGATCGAGGAGAACGTGGTCAGCGCGGCGGGCGCGCATCATCGTGCGTCCGAAGAGGAGCTGCGCCGCCTGATTCGCGGCGCGGGATTCGTACCCAAACAGCGCGACTCCTTGTACCGGACGTATTTTCTGAACTGATGCAACTTGAAATCTCGATAACGCGTCACACCTCCGTGCGCTTTTTTGCCTGTTTCCTGGCGTTCGGTAGCTGCCTGTTCGCGGCGCCCCCCGCCGATTCAAATCCGGCTGCTTCCAATAGGGAAATGAGCGACGCGTTGCGCAAGCTTCCCATGCGCTTTGAGCAGGACGCGAACGGGCAGTGGACCGCGCGCGGAGCGGGCTACGCGCTCGCCTTCGAAGATTCCGCAGTCGATTTCCACGTGCCCGATGGAGTGGCGCGGCTCGTCTTTGAAGGGAGCGAGGCTTCGAAAACCAAGGCGAAATGGGAGCCCTCCGAAAAGGCGCTGGCTCCGACGAATTATTTCCGAGGCTCGACGTTCCGGTCCGCGGACGCCTTCGGCAGGCTGCGGCGCTCGAGTTTGTATCCCGGAATCGATGTGGTCTACTACGGCAACGGCGCGGAACTCGAGTACGATTTCACGCTGGCGGCCGGCGCCGATGCGTCGCGCATCCGGATGCGCCTCACTGGCGCGGGCGAAGCTGCTATCGATGAGACCGGCAACTTGGCTTTGAAGTTGGGATCCGGAAAAATCGTTCAGCGGATTCCCGTTGCGTATCAGACTTCGCCTTCGGGCGAGGAAGCCGCGGTCACCGCTCGCTACCGGGCGGCCGCCGATGGCAGCATCGGCATCGAACTAGGGGCATATGATCACTCCCGCCCCTTGGTAATCGATCCAAGCATTCTCTACGATTTCTGGCTTACCGGAGTCAACGCGCAGGTTGCGATTGCCCTTGGCCACGATGCGCACGGCTTTGAGTACATGGGCGGCTACACCTATTCGCCGGATTTCTCGGCGGGCGGGACGGGCGGGTTCAATCCCAACTACTCCAGCGATGAGGATATCTGGCTGATCAAATTCAATCCGTTCCCCGCAAATCCCAGCGCGGCCATTGTTTATGCCACTTACGTCGGCGGCACGCTCGATGACGACATTCGGTCTATGGCCGTGGATCCGAATGGGGTGATTTATTTCGGCGGCACCAGCCTGTCGCCGAATTATCCTGTTTCCGCGAACGCTTATCAGAACACGCTGCCGAACACCAACGCGAACTTGAACGGGTTCGTGACCGCGATCGACAGCAACCAGTCCGGCTCCGCTGGTTTGGTTTATTCGAGCTTTTACGGAGGAAGCAACCAGGTTGTCATTAACGGGGTCGCGGAGTTCCAGGGAAAGATTTATGCGACCGGATGGACGGCGACTCCGGATCTGCCCTTGGTGAGCGCGTTTCAGAGTACCGAAGCCGGCAGCTACGATTCTTTTGTCGCGGTGTTCGATCCATCGCAGTCGTCCGCCTCGTCGAGCCTTATATTCAGCTCTTATCTTGGCGGGTACGGGCAGGACGTAGGGCGTTCGATCTCGGTGGACTCTAACGGGCTGATCTACGTCACCGGTTACACGTTTTCGACAAACTTTCCGGTTACCACGAACGCGTTCCAGCCGATTTATAACGACGGCGGCGGCGACGGTTTCGTGACCGTGGTCGATCTGGCGGCGCAAGCAATTCGTTATTCGACGTATTTGGGTGGCACCGGCATCGACGTGCCGACCAGGATACAAGCTTTGGCTTCAGGGAATATCGCGGTGGCAGGCTATACCTTCTCAACCGACTTCCCGCTATCGCCCAATGCGGCTCAACCGATTTACGGAGGCAACGGAGACGCTTTCATCGCGGTGATCAATCCGTCGGCGGCAAATCAGGCCGAGGCGCTGGTGTACGGCACGTACTATGGCGGCAGCGACGCGGAGGTCGCGTACGATTTTAAAGCTGACGCGAAGGGATTATTCTATATCGCCGGCTACACTCTTTCGAAGGACTTGCCGGTGACGCCCGGGGCAATCTATGCCGCTTCGGCTGGAGGCGGGATAGATGCGTTTGAGGCGATCATCGATCCGAATACTTCAGTGACGTACGGGAGCTACATCACGGGTCCGGGCAATCAGGTTGCCTACGCCGTCGATTACGATAACTCAGGGAACATTTACGCGGCGGGCTATGCTACTAGCGATATTTTCCCAAACAATACGCCTCCGCACGGTGTAACCGGCGTCTACGACGTATTCCTGCTGTTGGTGTCGCCGCACTAGTTTTGTACAAAATTGGCAAAACCGCCCGTTTGCAAAAACCGGCGGCAAGAGTGCTGCGGCTGAAAATACGCCAGCGCCTCGAGCGGCAGGGCGCTCAAGGCCGGCGTTTCCAAAAAAACAAAATTAAGCGGCGGCGCTTTCCTTCGGCTTGTTCTTGCTTCCAGGAGGCCGTCCGCGGCGCTTCAAGGCCGACATCCAGGCTGGCGGCCGGCCACGGCGTTTCCCTCGACCGCGGGCCAGTCGCTCCAGCGTGACGATTGCTTCTTCGACCTGTTCCCGCTCCTGCCGTAGTTCGGCAAGCATTTTCAGAACATCCATATTTGTTTGTTGGCTCGACTTTCCTAAGTTATCGCGTCAGCCCGGCTTCTTTCGGAAAACCGAACGAGAGTAGAACTTGTACCCCGATGCTGACGTTCAGATTTTATATCGAATTTGGGCGGACTTCAAGATATCTGTTCTGAAAACAGAACGAAATTGCATTTTCAGCCCTGATTATCGCTCGCGGAAGGCAGATTTGCCCGCCAGTACCGGTAAAACGGGACTCCCGCCAGGATTACCGCGAATCCGATCGCCGATTCGCGCGGCGAAGAGAGCAGAGTTGAGTATAAAAGCAGGCCGGCAACCAGCACGAATAGAATGGGGACCGCCGGGTATCCGGGAACGCGGTAGGGCCGCTCGGCTTCGGGCAGCTTGCGCCGCAGAACGATAACCGCGGTCGCGGTCAGCGCATAGAGAATCCAGCTCGGGAAGATAACCAGCGTGTAGAGTTCGTCATAATGACCGCTGAGAAGTACTAGACAGGACCAAGACCCCAATAAACCGATTCCCGCGGAAGGAGTGCGAAAACGCGGGTGAACCCGGCTAATCGGACGAAAGAAATAGCCGCCGCGAGCCATGGCAAACGGCACTCGCGAGCCGGAAAGCAGCGATCCATTCAACGCGGCGAGTATCGAAATCATTACAGCCATGCTGACCAGTGCTCCGCCATGCGGTCCGGCAATTCGCCGCATCATATCGGCGGCCACGCGGCTGCTCGATGCCACGTGCGAACTGTCGAGCACCGTGAAGTACGCCAGATTCGCGGCGAGATACACCGCGATCACGGCCAGAGTGCCTCCAATCACGGCGCGCGGGAAGTTACGCCCGGGCTGGTCGACCTCCGAGCCTAGCATCCCCGCGTTGTTCCAACCATCGTAGGCCCATAGCGCGGCCACCAAGGCTTTGAAGAAGCCGGAAAATCCACCCGGAACAGCGGCCGTGGTGGTGCGCAGGTTGCCCGGATCGGCTGCGCGTGAGAACATCGCCGCTATAATTATTCCCGCGATCACCGCGATTTTCAGTGCGGTTAGAATAATCTGTGCGTTGCCGCCCAGGCGCACGCCGCGATAGTTTCCCGCCGCGACCAATAAAATCGCGCCAATCGCCGCGATCTGCTCCCAGCGGATGTCGAGCGGCTTCCAGTCCGGCCCGATGGGCAGCGGGATCGTCACGAGGGTGCCGTTCAATGCCGGAAAAAAGTCGCCGAGATAGGTGGCGAACAGGGTTGCA
>Ga0335069_10015327_pt1 | contig 10716 bp, 12 predicted proteins | sample Lox_Sample_11_FD_206714 | JGI IMG/M metagenome (GOLD analysis project Ga0335069, IMG submission 206714) | Soil microbial communities from Loxahatchee National Wildlife Refuge, Florida, United States - Lox_Sample_1.1 | ecosystem: Environmental > Terrestrial > Soil > Wetlands | place: USA... | reverse complement strand
CGCCGGGAATTTCCCGGCGCGCCGTTGTTTTTGCCCACTACAGCGGTTTCACAGTTGCTGTGTCCCGGAGCCACAACGCCAAGTGGCTTTTCCATCAAGGAAAAGCCACCTTGAATCGCGGACAGAAACGGCTACAAGTGCTGTGGAACCGCTCTAAAAAGACGCCTCGCTACACGATCCCGTGCACTTTCCAGGTTCCGTTCTCGTAGGAGAGATCGGCCTGCTTCTTCGAACTGAGCTTGTTCCCCGGGTTATGCGCGATATCCTGCAGCGGCTGCGGAACTCCGTTCAGATTCACGCTCTCCGTGTAGGTCACGCTCTTGGCCGTGCTCACACCGGCCAGCACCTCGTCCTGAGGGTCCTGCACGTCCCTGGCGCGCTTGGTGCTGGCAGTCGTGGTCACGATCAGGAAATGAGACTGGCCATCCTGCTCGGGACGCCACTCGATCACGTCCCCGCCGCTGGCTAGCTTGAGAACCTTTTTGCCCGCGTCCGTGAGCGCGTAGTCCGCCCAACGCTGGTTGGGGTACACCTTTGTCAGCTTCCAGTAGCCTGCCGTGAGGCCCTGCTTCAGGCCCACGTTATCCACCGTGATGGTGACGCCCGAGGGCGTTTGACTGTCGTAATGCGATTGGATCAGCGCCTGTGCGTTGTCCCTGCTCAGATCCGGCGCCGACTTGCATCCCGTCATCAGGAGCCCCGCCACACCGAACATCAGGGCTCCCAAAGCATAGACTTTGAAGAGCTTCTTCACAGTGTCCTCCTCCATCCGTTCCCATGCTGTGTGCCGCTTCCAAGACCCCGCCGCGCGAAATTACCCGGAATCCCCACCCTTCGCGAGAGACTGCTCGACCTTCGACAGCAACGGCAGAGGGTGATCGGAATCGACTCGTATTCTTTATCTGACTTTCCCCCGGTGTCAACGGAATTGAAAGTGATGCAGGACACAGGGGTTGAGGGAAGGTCAATGAGGAGGCCGGAAACGCCGGAAGTCCGGCCCGCGACGGCATTCCATTCCCCCGGCTCCATCTCGGAACTATGTGAGCCCGCTTACCACCCGTATAGGGCGCGCCGCCGCGCGCGCCGGCCTTCAGGGATCTATTCCTCCAGCGCCAGCGATTCGATCCTCCGCATATCGGGAATCACCACCGTCTGCCGTCCCGGCAACACCAGCTTTTGCTTCGCCCACTGCGAAATGATGCGGCTGATGGAAAACAGTGTCGTTCCGGTCATCTGCGCCATCTCTTCGCGCGACAGAGAGATTTCAGTGCCCTTCGGTCCCTGGCTTCCGATCTCCTTGCTCAGCCGAACCAGCGCAAGCGCAAGCCTGCGGCTCACGTTTTCGGTGGCCAGTTCCCTGAACCTCTCCTCCAGTTCGTGCACCCGGTCCATCAGGATGGCCGACATGTTCTGGCGCAACCGCGGGTTCCGCGCCATAAGGAAGGCGATCGCCTCGTGATCCCAGGACCACGCCGTGCATGGTTTCACCGCGTGCGCGGAGCAGGAGTAGGGCCGGGCGTTCATCTCCGCCCGGATGCCGAGCACGCTCCCCGGACCGCAGATCCACAACAGGACTTCGCTGCCGCTGTGGCTGAGTTGCGTGAGCTTGACGTACCCGCTTCTGAGAAGAAACAGCTCTCGCTGGGGCTCGCCCTGCATGAAGAGCCGATCCTGCCGGTGAAAGGTTCTCAAACGCGATCGGGAGGCGAGATCAAAGCACTCCTGATCGCTCATGCCCAGGCCGAGCGTGGAGGCCTTGTAGAAACTGAGCCGCTCCATCAGGTTGTGAGCCGAACCGTCGGAAGCAAGCCCTTGATCGGATGCGTGCAGAATCGATGCGACCATAGTTCCCCTTCTTGGTCGGAAAGCACTGCCGCTTTGTGATTCGGGTCCGCCCATGCGACAAGACGGCTTCCTGCGTTCCAGGAATCCGAACACAACCCGTACGTACCGCAGTCATGCAGTGGCCAGTAACTGGAGGGAGGATGGCTGCACACGAATTATGCACACACAGTCTCAAATTGCGAAAGTGACCGTCGTCACCTGCACGGGAGATGCACGTCACCGCAATCCCGGTGCCTCTCGGTGACCTCCAATACGCTCTCGTGGTATTGCCACACCACCATCTATTGTGATACGGCGAATCAGACTGCCGTCCGCGGCCGCTCAATGCGCCGGCTCGGCAATGCGTCCCAGCAGAAGATCCAGAAAGCCTCGTTCATCCGATTGCAGGCACACCTGCGCATTGGGCTTTCCTTCCACCGCACGCGTCATCCCCCGGCCGTCCACTTCAATCCGCATGGGCTTCACCGGACATAACTCCTGACGCACCGCATACGCCACCGCCACCGGGTCGAACAGCGTGGGCGCGGAAGCGTGGTTCTCATTCAGGGCCGCCCACTGGTGATAGAGCAGCGTGAGCTGGTCCGTCAATGCCGCGCCCGTCGCATAAATCCGCTGCTGCTCCGCCGCCCCCAGCTGGATCTCCGTCGAGTCCAGCGGCATCATGTACACCGCCACCCCCGAGGCCAGCAGCGCCTGGGCTCCCTCGGGGTTGCGCGCGATGTTCCACTCCGGCTGCGGCGGTGTGTGGTTCGAACTTGCCGTATCGTACCCGCGATAGACGCTGCCGCCCATCATCACCACCCGCTTCAGCTTGCGAAACGTCTCCCCATCGCGCTTGATCGCTTCGCCCACATTCACCAGCGGGCCGATGGCGATCAGCGTCACTTCGCCAGGATGCTGCTTGATCTGCTCCAGCATGAACGCGACGCCATCGGCATGTTTGCGCTCCGGTTCGCGTGCCGCATACGCCTTCTGCGTGAACACGTTGTTCGCCGTCGTCGCCTTGCCCGCGGCCACGGGAATCTCCGTGTGGCCCACCGCCGCCAGGTAGCGATCGGCCAGCCGCGCGCGCAGCTCCGTGTCGCCGAAATCCGTGGTGATGCCAAGCAGTTTGATCTCCGGGCTGCGCAGCACCAGCGCCAGCGCAAAGGCGTCATCGATGTCGTCGCCGATGTCGGTGTCCAGAATCGCAAGTTGCTGCCGGCCGGCGGGAACCGGCCGCGCCGCCGCTGCAAAGTCCGGAACCGGCCCGCCCCCCGTCCTGGAACAGGCTCCAAGACACAACAACCCCATCAGCACTCCCGCCAGTCTCGCTCTCTTCATGCACTCCACTGTAAACGCCCCTGCCCCGGCGCCAGCCGCGGCTGCAATTCCGCGCGCGGGCCGGCCAGTCTGCGTTAGCATCAATGCACGTCCTCGTTCCACGGCAAGAGGGTATCCTCCATGCGAATCGGCAACGCGCTCAGGCATCTTGCAGCACTCCTGCTTGCCCTGTGCGCCGGCTCGCTCGCGGCGCAAACATTCGACCTGGACCGCGGACGCGAACCGGTGGCTTCGCTCGACGGCTTGTGGCGATTCCAGCCCGGCGATTCGCCCGTCCACAACGGCGTTCCCGACTGGGCCGCCCCCGGCTTCGACGATTCCGAATGGCCGCTGCTGCGCGGCGGGCGTCCCTGGTCGTCGCAGGGATACCCGGGCATGAGCGGGTACGCCTGGTACCGCTGCCAGATTCGCATCCCGGCCGGGGAAGGCCCGGTGTCTCTGCTGTTCGCTCCCCTCATGTCGGGCTTCACCGTATACGTCGACAGCCATATGGCCGGGGGCGCCGGCACGATGCCTCCCACCAGCACACCCAATCCCAGTCTGCGATACCTGCTGCTGCCCCTGACCGCCCAGGCCAGCCCTTCCCCGCGGACCGTCCATGTCGCCCTCCGCGTCTGGCATTCCCCCATGTGGGCCGGTTATGTCGGCGGAGGATTCTATTGGCCCGGCAGTGTTGCCGGCGATCCCGCACTGCTGGCCGCTGAAAAGCAGCACACTGACAACCTGCGCTACGTGCGCTTCGTCGACCAGTACGCCTACTCCATCGCCTCCGGGCTCATCGGCATCGCCATCCTGTGGCTCTTCCTCATCCGCCCCGTCGATCGCGAATACCTCTGGTTCGCCATCCTCGTCCTGGCCCAGTGCGCCGACTGCGCCTTCTTCATCGCCAAGGAGGTCTGGGCCATTCCGCCACCTCCCGTATTCGACTTCATCGACGGCGTCTTCAACGCCACCGTCTTCGCCGCCTATCTCTTCTTCGTCACCCGCGTTCTCCAGGCCCCCATCGGCCGGCGCGCCACGGCCGTCATCCTTTTGCTCGCCGCTACTCCCTTCTGCGCCGTTCTCTACTGGCCGGGCTGGGCATCGCCTGCCACTTCCGCCGCCTTGCAGCTTTCGCTGCTGATGCCCGCCATCCTCTGGCCCATCTACCTGCTCGTCCAAGGCGCCCTCCGGGGCAACAGGGATGCCCGCTTGTTGCTCCTGCCCACTCTCGCCGCCAGCGGCTATTACGCCTTTGACAACCTGGTAATGCTGCTCACGCAGGCCGGCCTGGTCACAAGGCCGGAATGGATTGACCGGCCCCTCCCGCTCCCGCCGTTCGCCATTCGCATCCAGACCGCGCTCTACCTCGTCTTCCTGCTGGCCATGCTGCTCTTTCTCATCCGGCGATTCACCCGGGGACGCCAGCGCGAAGAACGCATGGCCGGTGAATTCGAGGCCGCCCGCCAGGTGCAGCAGATGCTGCTCCCCGACGAACTCGACCAGTGCGCCGGCTTTCGCGTCGAGAGCATCTATCGCCCCGCCGACCAGGTGGGCGGCGACTTCTTCCAGCAAATCGCCGACAGCGACGGCGGCATGCTCATCGTCGTCGGCGACGTCAGCGGCAAGGGCCTGCCCGCCGCCATGATCGTCTCCGTGCTGGTGGGCGCCATCCGCGCCGAGGCCGCCCACGGGGTCGATCCCGCTGCCCTTCTGCGTTCCCTCAACGAGCGCCTCATCGGCCGCTCGCAGGGCGGATTCGTCACCTGCCTGGCTGCCCATCTCAGCGCCGGGGGACTCCTCACAGTGGCCAACGCCGGCCACCTTCCGCCCTACCTCAACCTGCAGGAGATCGGTGTCCCCGGCGCCCTGCCGCTGGGCCTCGTTCCGCGCGTTGACTACGATCTCACGTCGACGCAGCTTGCCCCCGGCGACCGCCTCACCTTCCTTTCGGACGGGGTAGTGGAAGCCCAATCCCGCGACGGTGAGCTGCTCGGCTTCGAGCGCGCCCGCATCCTCAGCCGTGAATCGGCCGCCGCCATCGCGCGCGCCGCGCAGGAGTTCGGCCAGCAGGACGACATCACCGTCGTCACCGTCGAATTCATGGGAATACCCTGCGAAGGCCCGGCGGAGACGCGCATCGATGAGTCCTCCGAGCACGTCGCGCGCGACGCCACACGCGCGTAAGCCGCATGCGCACCCGCACAAACTCGCCAGTGCAGACAGATTGCACCGCAGATGCTGAAGGACGTGTTTCCTTGAATTGGGGGCCGACTGCCGGGCGCGCCGCTGTCTAAGCCACTCTTTCGATCGGTTGATGGTGCAGGCGGATCAGCTCATCCGGGCGCAGCGTTGCCACGGCGTAGGAACGACCCTCGTCATCGCAGAGGTCGACAAGCTATACGCCTGAAGCGACTTCTTCCACGATGGTCCCCACCTGGCCGCGGATCAGCTTCTGCTCCTGCAGGTCTCGCAGCACTGCAACCACTGGGAACTGTTCCATGTCTCGCATGCCCACACGAATAGAACAAAACAGGTCACAAACCTGCCTCGGCTTCGCCGATCCGGAGGATCCAACAGCTTCGCGATCTCGATGGTGGCAGGGTCGCCGCTAGGCAACCCCATCTGTCGCTACCTCTGAAGACCGCCGCCGCCGCGATTCTCGACCTCGACCGAATCGGTTCCAGATGCCTCCGCAATCAGCACCGGAATCCCATCCACAACGGGATACCAGCGTCCGCACCCGGCGCATACCATGCGAAGCTCTTCGAGCCGCAGCTCTCCGTGGCACGCCGGACACGCCAGCAGCTCGCGCAACTCGGCAAACTTCAAATGGAACCCGGTCTCGGGCGGATCGGCAGGCATGGGTCAGACTGCCTAGTGAATCGTGGCGTCGGGATTGGCGTTTGCCGCGTCGGCCGGACGCTGCGGACGGCTGGCAAACTCGCGCTCGATTCTCTCGTTCGTGCCCCCGGAGGCAAACTCGCAGGCCACCCGGATGCCGTTGTAGATCGCGTTGTCGTTGGACGAGCCGTGCCCGATAATGCACACCCCGCGCACCCCCAGCAGCATCGCGCCGCCGTACTCGGTATAGTCCAGCCGCCGGCGGAATTCGTTGAATGCCTGCCGCGAAAGCAGCGCGCCCACCTTGGCCGTCACCGTGCGGTTCAGCGACTCACGCAGCGCGTCGCGCACAAAGCGCCCGATGCCCTCGCTGGTCTTCAGCGCCACGTTGCCCACAAAGCCGTCGCACACGATCACGTCGGCATGACCGTTGAAGATATCGCGACCCTCCACGTTGCCAATGAAATGAATCGGCAACGCCTTGATCATCTGAAAGGCTTCGCGAGTCAGCTCGTTGCCCTTGGTCTCTTCCTCGCCGATCGACAGCAGCCCCACCCGCGGCTTGTGGATCTTGAGCACGCTCCGGGCATACATCTCGCCCATCACCGCGAACTGCTCCAGGTTATGCGCCTTGCAGTCCACGTTCGCGCCCACGTCCAGCAGCACGCACGGGTTCCCTTTCGACGTCGGCATGGGCGTCGCCAGCGCCGGGCGATCCACCCCCGGCAGCGCGCCCAACACCATCTTCGCCGTGGCCATCGCCGCACCGGTATTGCCGGCCGTCACAAAGCCCGCGCACTTGCGGTCGCGCACCAGCTTCAGGCCAACCCGCATGGAGCTGTCCTTCTTGGTGCGCACCGCGTGCGCCGCTTTCTCGTCCATGCCGATGCGCTCCGATGCGTGGACCACGCTGATCGGCAGATCTTCGTTTTCGAGATGCTCGTCGAGCAGGTCGCGCAACTCCGGACCCGGCCCGATCAGGTGCACCCGTACCGGCAGCGTGCGGCATGCGAGGATGGCGCCCCGAATCTCAGGCTCGGGTGCTTTGTCACTTCCAAACGCGTCCAGCGCGATGTCGATGAGCATGCGTGCGGCCCGCCCTCGGTTACTTGGCTTCCTTCACATCGAGCACCGCACGCCCCTTGTAGGCGCCGCACTTGGGGCAGGCGCGATGGGGCAGCTTCTTCTCGTGGCAGTTCGGGCACTCGGAAACCCCCGTCGCGGTCAGAAAGTCGTGGGCACGGCGGTTGGCGGTGCGGCGCGTAGAGTGGCGCCGTTTCGGATTCGGCATGATGCAATTCCTTTCGTGTCTCCGCCCGGCTTGCGCAACTCCGTCGGGCTGCCATCCAGCCCAGGCGTAACACCCTGATTCTAAGGGATCAATCTTTAGGGCTTGATCCGCTCGCGAAGATCGGCCAGTGCCTCCCAGCGGGGGTCGCTCGGACCTTCCTCGCAGGAGCAGGACTGGCTGTTGCGATTGCCTCCGCAGCGCGGGCAAAGCCCCTTGCAGTCGGGCTTGCACAGCGTCCTGACCGGAAGAGACAAAAGAACCTGCTCCCTCAGCACATCTTCAAGCAACAGACTGTCTCTCTGATAATACCCGATTTCAGTGTCCGGCGCAGAGATGGACCGCTCCGCAGGCCCCGCATCCGCGCCGATCGGACGGAACAGCAGGTCGAAGTCGGCCTCCAGCGGAATCGGCACAGGCTCGACGCAGCGCGCGCAGGGTACTTCAAACTTCCCTTCCCAGTGGCCCCGCAGCCGGATATCGGCCACGATCTCCTTCGGCCCGCGATGCTCGTGCAGCACCTCCGCACGCCCCTCGGCCGCCAGAGAACCCTTCTGCTCGGCCTCTTCGCCGTACCCGATCGCTCCAGGCTTGAACTGGAGAGCGAAATCGATCGGCTCCCGTTCCAGCTCAACAATCTTGAATTCCATACTGTGAGCCTAAGTCCCCGCCCCCGCCGCGTCAATGCACGCAAGCTCCAGCCGGAGACAAAGTCCGGAACGAGACGCAAGCAGTTCCCCAAACCCCGGCCGGCAACTCGCATGTCAATTCCGCTGCACCGATCGCACACCAACACGCTGTCATCCTGAACGCAGGAAAGGATCCGCGGTTGCTTGCAGAAATGCGGCAAGCGTAATCGATCTCCCGCAATTCCATTGGCCCCCATCCGAACCTGGTGTACGATTCCGCCATGCGGGAAATGCATCTGGCGGTCTTCGCAATGACCATCGCGGCGGCGTTTTCGGCGCACGCACAGCAGAGTCGCTGGGCGTCGGCGGACGATAAGACCGCGCAATACATCATCGACATGGAACGTAAGTGGGCTGAGGGTGTCTGTGCCGACAACGGCGTCGTCGCCAGCCTGCTTGCCGACGACTTCCAGGGCACGTCCACCAGCGGCGTGCGCTTCACCAAAGCCGATGAACTGAAGGACGAGAAAGGCCCACGCACCGCGCATGATTGCGGACTCGATGAGGCCAAAGTGCGTTTCTTCGGAGACAGTGTTGCCCTTGTCTATGGCAGCGAACATGCCGTCGGCAAAGACAAATCCCAGCCCAGCGCAAAGGTCTGCCAGGTCTGGACCGACACGTGGCTGAAACGCGGCGGTAAGTGGCAGATCATCGCCTCGCAGGATAATCGCGCGCCATGTAAGTAGGTCCCCGCACACGCCTCGACGGAGGCTGAAGTAGCCGCCCGGCTACTGATTCTCTCACGCCGCATAGCTGCCCAGGACTCCCTCATCGCTACGTCAATCGCGCGTACTGTCCCGCGAAGCCGAGCCACCAGTCAGAATATTGCGATAGGGGCGATGTGTACGCTTCGGTCCTGCGGTGAGGCCCCAGCAACGACGTTGCCAAAGACAGACAATCTGATCGGGCGCGAATTTACGTTTCCGATAATATCCTCAGTTTTCGAACTCAATTCCGCACTTCTAACGCGCGCCTCAAAGTAGAGTGGGTTCGAAATTTGTTCGACGACGGGAGCCCGAAACCGGTAGGAATCCTGCAATCTATCAACAACCCAGTCGCCTTCGACAAGAACCAGGCCATGCAGAACCGACAGCTCATCCCCGAGGCGCCGCACTTCCTCTGCTAGAAGTCGGTCTCGTACGGACTGAAGCTTCTTCGAATCTGCAACCACCCCATATTTGGAGAGGAGCGCGGTGGCATCTTCCAATTTCTGCAGCTCATCTGATTTCCATCGCTGATGGCCATATCGCTTCAGCTTGCCCTGGTCATAAAGGAATCGAAGTAAATCCCGTAGCTTGCGTTGTGGGTTCTTCTCGGTCTCGCGGAGTTCGGTTTCTACTGCTTTGGCTTTCGAGATTCCAGCGTTTGTTTTAAGGTATTCCTCAATCGAAGCGCCGGCCTCCAAATGGGCCGAAGTCTCTATCTTTTCTCGAACAAGCGCGGGGACTAGGTCAGGCTCATACTGCCCGTATAGTGAGTCCACCTCTTTCGGGTCGATGTAGGAGAAAGATGTTGGTTCGGAAAGCGGAGGTTCTTCCTGGGGCCCCTTCAACTTTTCCTGGAAAGCTTCCAGGTCCTTGCGAGATTTTGCAATTTGAGCTTCGAGTTGGCGCGATTCGACACTCCGCAGGCCCGAGGTCGCCAGACCCAGCCCAAACACGATTGTCAGAACGCTGGCTGAAGCAGCGGCGCCCCTCTTCGAGCTAACCCATAACTTGAATTTGGCATTGAATGAGACTAGGTTCTCAGGCACCTGTGTTCGGCTAAACGCCAAGACTATCCAAGCAGTCAGGACAATTGGAAACAGATAGGAGAAGGCATTAAGAAAAGCAACATAGTTACCTTGTTCCCAATACTCGGGGTTCCTGAAGTTGCCTTCGAAGATGAATTCGTACCACCACTGCGGATACACAATGACACCGACTGCGCACCAAACAAGAATGGCGAGGACGGAGAACGCGGCTATGCGACGAAAAAGCGCCATACTCAAGCTTGAGCACCTTCTGCTAAACGGCTTCGGCGTACCGGGCCTGAACCCCCAGCCCTCAGGCCGGTCCAGTTACGTCTCAGGAGGCTGTCTCTCCTTAGTCTCCATCCTCGGTCTTCGTCAAAGCCGAAACATTGAATAGTCCGACCTCTTTCTCCGCAGAATCGAACCAAACGCAAATCGCTACACCCGTCGGTTTGAAACCTGTAACCGTCATCCGCGGTCCGCCGGACTTGAGTTGCACAACATCACCCACTTGAATCTGGCCCATGTTTAATCTCCTGAACAGGAGTGAATTGACCCATCATAACTCGCTGCCGTAGGGTACCCCATTTCTCCGGTTGTCGGGACCCGGAGTCTTTTTCGAGACCGGGGTTCCCCTTCGAAAACCGGATTCGGCGAAGCACCGGCTCGATCCTCGAGGGCCACCGATCCATTGTTCCCGGAGCCCCACGCCTGAGGGGCGTCTAGGCCCTCGATCAGTCTTGAACTTCGCCTGTTCAGGCATGATTCCTTTCGCTGCAAATGGCTGATTCTGCTTTACTTTTATATCTAAACTCTGCTATAATACTAAAGTGCCTCCACGCTCCAGACTCCTCTATCTGCGCGCCGGCCACAAAGGAGAACCCATGACTTCCGCCACAACCTCCCTCGCCGCCTTCTTCGCCACCTTCCAGCACAACAGCGCCCACGGCTCCGAAGCCGACACCCTCGCCCAGTTCGCCGGCACCTTCCTCGCCGCCGGCCCCGACGGCGCCAAG
>Ga0335069_10015326_pt1 | contig 10716 bp, 9 predicted proteins | sample Lox_Sample_11_FD_206714 | JGI IMG/M metagenome (GOLD analysis project Ga0335069, IMG submission 206714) | Soil microbial communities from Loxahatchee National Wildlife Refuge, Florida, United States - Lox_Sample_1.1 | ecosystem: Environmental > Terrestrial > Soil > Wetlands | place: USA: Florida... | reverse complement strand
CGATGATCATCACGCGGATCACGGTCGGACCTCCTTCACGCGGACGGCGGCGCGGGCGGCAGCCACCGCGCCGGCGGGATCCGCGGGACGCGCCGCGTCCCGCGCGCCCTCCTCCCCCGCCTTGCGGCGGCGGTAGATCGGCGCCTTCAGCGCCGACACGTACGCGAAGCGCCGCGTAAAGCCGCTCAGGCTTTCCGAGTGCCCGATGAACAGGTACCCGTCGGGATGCAGCGCCTCGGCAAAGATCCCGTCCACCAGCTTCAGCTGCGTGGGTTTGTCGAAATAGATCATCACGTTGCGGCAGAAGATGATGTCGGAGACGTCCCACGGCGGGGGATCGGTGAACAGGTTGTGCACGCGGAACTCCACGCGCGACCGCGTCTGCTCGTTGACCTGGAACGACCCTTCCCCCAGCGGCACGAAATGGCCGGCAAGCAGGTCGGGCGGCACGAACCGCAGGGCGCGCTCGCCGTAGATGCCCTCGCGCGCCCGCGTGATGACGGTCGTGCTGATGTCCGTGCCGACGATCTGCGGCTCGGGAGCCCCCGCGGCCTTCGCGGCCTGGTCGGCCACGAGCCGCAGCGTGTAGACCTCCTCGCCCGTGGAGCACCCGGCGCTCCAGATGCGCACCCGTGGGCGCCCGCGGAACAGCTCGGGGAGGACCTTGGCCGACAGCGCGGCGAAGTGGGCGTTCTCCCGGAAGAAGTAGGTCTCGTTGGTGCTCACCGCGTCGATGAAGCTCACCATCTCGGCGCCGCCGCGCGGGGCCATGAGCAGATCGTAGTAGGCCTCGTAGCTCGAGAGCTTGAGGAGTGACAGCCGCTTGCGCAGGCGGTTGGCGATCAGGATCTGCTTGCCATCCCGCATGTGGATGCCGGTCTTCTCGTAGATCAGCGCCCGGAACTTGTCGAACATCTCCTGGGAGAGCGCCGGGCCGCCGGCAAAGGTGAACGGGGTGGGCGCGGCGCTCACGACTGTCCTCCGCGGGAGGTGATGGCCTTGAGGGTCTTCACCGTCACTTTGCCCGTGACATTGCTGAATACCACGGTCCGCCCCGCGGTGCCGCCGGTCTCCTCGAAGATGACCGGGATGCGCCGCTCGGCCAGGACCCGGCGCGCGGCCTCCACGTTCTGGTCCCCGATGGAGGCGATGGTCGCCGAGCCGGCGGGGAACATCTGGGCCCCGCCGATGAGAAGCGCCTGCAGCGCGGACGGCCGGCAGCCATGGCTCGCCATCCCGTCCAGGAGCGCGGGGATGGCGGAGTCGGCGTACTTCCCGCTGGCCGCGTCGTCCGAACGCCGCGTGGGCAGCATGACGTGCGCCAGCCCGCTCACCTTGCGCTCCGCGTCCCGGACGATGACGCCGACGCAGGAGCCGAGCACGGTCTTGAGGTTCCGCCCGTCCGCGACGATCTCCATCTCGGCCATCTTCACGATCACGGTGTCGGACCCGGCACCGGTGACGAAGGGGATCGGGGAGGCGGCAGTGGCCGTGGAGGAGCCGGCGGGAGTCGCGGGGGCGGGGGCGCGCAGTTCCATTTCCTCTACCCCTCCACCCGCCCCGCGGCGCCGGCAAGGGCGCCCATCAGGCGGCGCATCGAGTCGGGCTCCAGGAAGAGCACCTGGTGGCACACCACGTCCTCCGACCCGCCGCCGTAGATCACCGCCTCGGTGAGCAGCAGGCGGTCGCCGGGCTGGTTGAAGCGCGCGAGCACCGAGTCGATGACCGAGAGACACATGTCGATGCTGACCTCGGGCACCTCGGGGTGCAGCGTGATCCGGGCCGCGTCCGCCATGGCGTTGATGAAGCACGAGGCAAGGATGTTTCCCATTTCGGAGACGCCGGACAGGTCCACCGTGGAAAGTTCCGTGGTGGTCGCGGGGGCGCGCCGGTGCAGCAGGTCGTCCAGCGCCAGGAGGTTCTTGTGCGGGATGACCAGCAGCATCCCGGCCGCCAGGTCGCCCTGCACGCCAATGTAGATGCCGCCGACGGTGCTCTCCTCGCCTCCCATGATCTCCGCCACGTCCTTGATGGGCACCAGCCGGGACTCGGGGAAGCTCACGCGGATCTCCTGCCCGGTGAGCTCGCTCAGGGCCATGGAGGCCTCGATGGCGCCCTGGTTGTTCACGTCCTCCAGCATCCGGCCCTTCGAGCCGGTGACCTCGCGGGCCAGCTGCTCGATCTCCTGCGGTCCGGCGCCGCCGGCCGCGGGGACTTCGACCGGCGCCGGGGCGGTCGCGGGCTCCTGGGCCGCCGATGGCGGCGTGGCGCCGGCCGGGGGTCCGGACCGTGGATCCGCGGTGCCCGTGGGCCCCGCGTCGGGCTCGTCCTGCAATTCCACCCGGCGGACGCCCCCGCGGCGGGACTCCACCCGCTCGGCCTCCTGCACGATGGTCAACCCGTTCACCGCGGCAGCCCCCGAACCTCCGTGGTGGCGGCTGATCATCGTCTCCACGTCCACGATCAGCGCGATCTTGCCGTTGCCCAGGATGGAAGCGCCGATGAGGCCCTCTACCTCGCGGTAGTGGCGGCTGAGGCTCTTGATGACCACTTCGCGGGAACCGATGATCCCGTCCACTTCCAGGCCGACTTTCCTGCCCTCGTAGTCCACGACCACGATGGGGCGCACGGCCGGGCTTCCGGCCGCCGCCCCGGTGGCCGGTGCCCCGGCGGGCGGCACCCCTGCCGCCTCCGCGCCGGCGGCGGGCATCCCGTCCACCGGGGCCTTGGCGTGGCCGTTCGCTCCGGCCCCGCGGGCGCCCTCCACGCGGTCACGTCCTTCCTTGAGGGCGGTGGCGAGGTTCACCATGGCCAGGACCTCGTTTCGAAGCAGCAGCGTGCGGCGGTTGCCCACCGACTTCAACATGGAAGCGGCGGCTTTCACGATCTCCCGGACCGCGGAAATCGGGATGGCGTACGTGGAGCCCGAGGCCTCCACGAGCACGGCGGTGATGATGGCCATGGTGAGCGGCAGGGAGATGGTGACCGTGGTCCCCGCCCCGGGGGTGGATCGCACCCGCAGCGAGCCGTTCAGGTCGTCCACGGCCTTCCTCACCGCGTCCATCCCGACGCCACGGCCCGAGATGTCGGAGACGGTGCGCGCGGTGCTGAACCCCGGCAGGAAGATGAAGCCGAGCACCCGCTCCGCGCTGGCCCGGGGGGCCTCCTCGTGGGAGATCAGTCCCTTCTCCAGTGCCTTCTTCACTATCGCGTCGCGGTCCAGCCCGCGGCCGTCGTCGCTCACCTCGATGCAGATGTGGTCTCCATCCTGGTATGCGCCCAGGCGGATGGTGCCCTCCGCCGGCTTGCCCCCCCGCACGCGGTCCGCGGCGGGCTCCAGTCCGTGGTCCACGGCATTTCGCACCAGGTGCACCAACGGCTCGCCGATGCGGTCGATGACCTTCTTGTCGATCTCCGTCTCCTCGCCGTAGACGTCGAGGATCACCGACTTGCCGCTGGCCTTGGCCAGGTCGCGGACGACGCGGCGGAAGCGGTTGAACACGTTGGAGACCGGCAGCATCCGCGCCTTCATGATGCCGTCCTGGAGGTCGCGCGTGATGGCGGACAGCGCCTCCGTCTTTTCTTCCAGGTCGAAGATCGCGCGGGTCTTGCCCACCTGGTCCTTCAGCGCCTGCGTGGCGGCGACGAAGCCCGAGTTGTGGATCACGAGCTCGCCCACGAGGTTCAGCAGGGAGTCCAGCTTCTTCACGGAGACCCGCACGACCTCGTCGGGGCGCGCACCGCGGGCCAGGTCCGCCTGCGCGCCGTCCGGCGACGATGCAGGCGAGGGCGAGCCGGCGCGGTCATCCGCGGCGGCGCCCTCGGCCGCGACCGGGGGTGCCGCCGCCGGGGAGGCAGGCGTGGCGGCGGTCGGCGGCGCGGGAGCCGCGGGCTCGGGAACGGAGGGGGTCACGGACACCTGGTCGACGGAGATCGCGGCGGCGAGGGCCGCCGCATCCATCCGTGCACGGACGGTAACCACGTATACGAAGGGATCGGTTCCATCGCGAAGGGCGTCCGGCGACGGTGCCTGCTCGAGCACGGTGCCGACGCGGTCCAGGCGGGCCTTGACGATGCACGAGCGCAGGTAGGCTTCCCGGTTCTGCCCTTCGATCTTCACCACGAGCTGGCTGGTCACTTCTTCCGCGGTGCCGGCGGTCGGCGCGGCTTGTGCCGGGGCCCGCGCGGGGGTGACCGCAGCGGCCGCGGGGGCGGACACGGCGGCCGCCGTGGGGGCCCGCGCGGGGGCCGCGACCTGCGCCGCGGCCGGGCTGGGAACGCTGGCATCCTTCGGGTCGGTGCTGCCGGCGGGGGCAGGCGCGGCCTTCGGTGCCGCTGCTTTCGGGGGTGCCGCTTTCGGTGCCGCCGCTTTCGGGGGTGCCGCCGCGGCGGAAGTTCCCGCCGCCGCCGCGAGGCGTGCGAGCAGCTTGTCCACTTTCTGCGCAGATGCGCTTCCGCGGTCCTGCCCGGAGGAGAACGCGTCGATCAGGGACCGCGCGAGGTCCAGGCCCTCGAACATCAGGCCTCCAAGGGTGTCATCCCAGCGGCGCTGGCCGTCGCGGACGCTGGACATGGAAGACTCCAGGTCGTGCGCCAGCTTCTGCAGCACGTCGAACCCGATGAATCCCGCCGACCCCTTCAGCGTGTGCACGGCGCGGAACAGGGCGTTCAACGGCTCGCGGTCGGACGGGTCCTTCTCCAGCGCGAGCAGGCTCTCTTCCCACTCCCGCAGCTGGTCTCCCGCTTCCTCGCTGAAGATCGCCAGGTACTCGGCCTTCACTTCCATTCCACCGTCTCCCCTTGGAGCCATTCCCGGGCGCGCGCACGCGCCCAGGCGGCATTCAGGTCTCGCTCAGGATTCCGTCGTCCGAGGACGGGCCCATCTCCTGCAGCGTCTCTTTCTCTTCCACCGCCACGCTGATCTCGATGGGGCCATACTGCGTGATCAGCCCCAGCACCAGCGCGGGCTTGGGAACCAGGTGCACGCTGAGGTTCGTCCCGGAGGCGATTGCCGGGGTGGTGATGTTCAGGATCTGGTCGCGGCGCTGGTTCAGGATCGCCGTGGCATTGCCGGTGATCATGTTGGCCACCTCGCCCAGGCAGTCCAGGAACAGGATCTTCTTCTCCTGGGGAGACTTCCCGCTCAGCATCTTGTCCACCAGCCGCTCGGCCAGCTGGCCATCCAGGCTGTACACGATCTGCCCCGTGAGAAACCCGTAGATGCCGATGATGATCGATACGCCGAACGACGGCTCCACCTTGGCCTTGTACGACAGGTGGCCCCGGCGCACCTCGATACCGGCGATCTGCGTGACCACCTTCATGGCGGCCTCGACGAACGGGTTGACGTGCTTTGCACTTATCTTGATCATGCCTGTCCTCCCGCCGGCCTAGTGCAGGGCCTTCTCTACGGCCGAAAGTATGCGCTCCTTGGTGAACGGCTTCACCACGAAGTCGCGCACCCCCAGGGCAATGGAATCCAGCAGCATCTTCTCCTGGCCCAGGGCCGTGACCATCACGATGCGTGCATTGGGATCCGCGGCCAGGATCTCGCGAGCCGCTTCCAGGCCGTCTTTGACCTTCATGGTGATGTCCATGGTCACCAGGTCTGGCTTCAGCTGCGCGTATTTCTGCACCGCCTCCACCCCGTTGGTCGCTTCCCCGCAGATCTCGAATCCGCTGGGCGTCAGCGTGTCTTTGACGATCGTCCTCATGAAGTTGGCGTCGTCTACCACCAGGACTCTCTTTGCCATACCAGTAGCTCCTCCCCCCCTTTGCGGGATGACCCACGCAGGAATCAGTCGTCCACTATGCAACGACCATGCCAAGCGCGTGGGCGTCGAACTGAAACCTTGGCCCGAATTCCCACCGAAAACGCGGGAAAACGGGCGCTGCGCCAGGCCGGGCTCCGGCCCGGCCGCGAAAGCCTGCTACAATGTGGAACAGCGTTCCACGGTTCTGGAACAGACCGACCGCTCGCGATTTTCAAGCTGCGACAGGGTCATCTCGACGACTCTCAATCTGCGACGGGATGATCGTTGCGGCTCTCGATCCCGTACTTTTTCATCTTTCTCCAGAGCGTGTTGCGCCCCATCCCGAGGGCCTCCGCCGCCCGGGTCTGGTTGCCGTCCGCCTCTCGCAACGCACGCAGGATCGCCTCGCGCTCGGCTCCCCGGATCGTGGCTTCCCCTCCGGCGGCCGGCGGGGGGGAAGCGGAGCGCGGCGCCGCATCCCCGAGCGTGAAGATGAGGCGGAACTCCTCCGCGGAGATCACCGGGGAGGAGGACAGCGTGACCGCGCGCTCGATCATGTTCTCCAGCTCGCGGACGTTGCCGGGCCAGTCGTGCGCCAGCACGCCCTTCAGCGCTTCCGGAGACAGGCTCTGCGCCTGGCGGCCCAGCTTGCGCGCGCTTGCGGCGAGGAAATGCCGGCACAGCGGGACGATGTCCTCCTGGCGCTCGCGAAGCGGCGGGATCACGAGCGGGATCACGTTGAGGCGGTAGAACAGGTCCTCGCGGAACTTGCCTTCCTTGATGAGGTCGGGGAGATTGCGGTTGGTGGACGCGAGGATCCGCACATCCACGCGACGCGTGGTGGAGCTTCCCACGCGGCGGATCTCTCCCTCCTGCAGCACGCGCAGCAGCTTGCCCTGCAGGAGCAGGGGCATGTCCCCGATCTCGTCCAGCAGCAGCGTGCCGCCATCCGCGTCCTCGAACAGGCCCTTCTTCTCCGTGGCGGCGCCGGTGAACGCGCCCTTGGCGTACCCGAAGAGCTCGCTCTCCAGGAGCGCCTCCGGCAGCGCCGCGCAGTTGATGGCGATGAACGGCCGCGCGGCCCGCGCGCCGCGGAAATGGATGGAGCGGGCCACCAGCTCCTTGCCGGTCCCGCTCTCTCCCTGGATCAGCACGCCGGAGTCCGTGGCGGCCACCATCTCCACGAGCTCCAGCACGCGCCGCATCCCGGGGCTCGCCGCCACGAGACCCTCGGCGGAGTAACGCTCGCCGACCTCGCGGCGAAGCGCGCTCACCTCGTTCCTCAGTGCCCGGCGCTCCACCGCGCGGTCCACGGTCAGCAGGAGCTTCTGGGTGGCGATGGGCTTGGTGAGGTAGTCGAACGCGCCGGCCTTCACGGCCTCCACGGCCGAGTCGATGGTGCCGTAGGCGGTGACCACCAGGACCTCCGGCTCGTAGGGCCGCGCCCGCGCGAGCCGCAGGACCTCCAGCCCGTCCCCGTCCGGAAGCATCAGGTCGGTGATGACCATCTCGAACTCGGCGGCCTTGAGGGCTTCCGCGGCGCCCCGGGCGTCGGGTGCGGTTACCACCTGGTGCCCGTTGGCGCTGAGCATGTCGTGGAGGAGATTGCGGATGGTCTCGTCGTCGTCAACGACCAGGATTCGGTGTCCCCGCACGCCCATGTCTCTCCGCTGTACTAGTATGTATCAGGGGAGGGAAAAACGCCATAGCAACCGAAAAATCGCCTCCGGCGCGCCGGGGCGGTATGTTGGCAGGGGGGTGCGCGCAATGAAGAGGATCGCGATGGTCGTGGACGAAATCTACGAGGACCTCGAGCTGTGGTATCCGCGGCTTCGGCTCGAGGAGGAGGGATGGAAGGTGGTGGTCGCGGGACCCGCGGCGGGGGCCACCTACGCCGGCAAGCATGGGTATCCCTGCCGGGCCGAGGCGGCGTTCACCGACCTTCACGCCGCCGACTTCGACGGGCTCCTGATCCCCGGGGGGTTCGCCCCGGACAAGATCCGCCGGGACGCGCACGTGCTGCAGCTGTGCAGGGACGTGCACGCCTCGGGCAAGCTCCTGGCCTTCATCTGCCACGCGGGGTGGGTGCCGATCTCCGCGGGGATCCTTCGCGGACGCAAGGCCACCAGTACCGTCGGGATCCGGGACGACATGGTGAACGCCGGCGTCACCTGGGTGGACGCCCCGCTCGTGGTGGACGGGAACCTGGTGAGCTCACGGACGCCCGCCGACCTCCCGGTTTTTGCCAGGGGCATGGTCGACTGGCTTCGCGCCCGGTGAGACCTCAGGCGCCCCGGAGCGCCCCCGGCGTCCCCGGGTGCACCGGGAGAACCGCGGCGGCGAGCGGCGCCCCCGGGTCGCGCCCCGGCGGGGCCGCGCCGTCCGCGGCCGCATCCGCGCAGAGGCGGAACCTGCTGACCAGCCCGTGCAGCTGCTGCGCCATCCCGGCCATCTCCTCCACGGAGGAAGCCATCTGCTGGGCGGCGCCGGCGGCCGCCTGCGTGATCTCGTTCACGCTCTCGATGGCCTTCCCCACCTGGCGGGAATTCGTGGTCTGCTCCTCGGTGGCGGCGCTGATGCCCTGGCTCATCTCGTTGATGCCCTGCACGGACGAGGCGACGCGCCTGATGGCATCTGCCTGCTGCTCGATGGATTTGCGCAGGTTGGCCACCATGGCGGACGCCTCCGTGGCGCCGACGATCACCTCTTCCATGGAGGTGCCCGAGCCCTGGGCGAGCTGCACGCCCCGTTCGACCTGCGTGAGGGTCTCGCGGATGAGCGCGCCGATTTCCTTGGTGGCCTGCGCGCTGCGGTCCGACAGCTTGGAGACCTCGGAGGCCACCACCGCGAAGCCACGGCCGTGCTCGCCGGCGCGCGCGGCCTCTATGGACGCGTTGAGCGCGAGCAGGTTGGTCTGGTCGGCGATGTCGGTGATCACGCCCACGATTCCCGCGATCTTCTCCGAGCTCTGCGAGATGTCCTTGATGGCCGCGATGGCCTGCGTGACCGAGGCGGAGCCCTGCCGGGCGCGCTCCACGGAGTTGCCCGCGCTGGCGGCCACCATGCCCAGGGTGGAGGAGACCTCGGTCACGGACTGGAGCATCGCCGTCATCGCCGCCGAGGTGTCGGACACCGTCCGTGACTGGGACTGCGCGTGCTCGGAGACCTGCCCGGCGGAGGCGGCGAGCTCTTCCACCGCGGCGGAAGTCTCTTCCAGCGTGGAGGCCTGGTTCTGCGCGCCCTCGGCCAGCTGCTGGGCGGAGGAGGAGAGCTCCTCCGTCCCTGCGGCGAGCTGCGAGGAGCCGTCCTGGATCTGGCGCGTCATGTCGCGCAGGCTGGCGGCCATCGTGTTGAGCGCCTCGGCGAGCCGGCCGATCTCGTCCGCCCGTGTCCCGACGTCCACGTCCACGGTCAGGTCTCCGGTGGCGATTGCCTGCGCCATCTGCACGGCGCGCGCGAGCGGCCGGGAGATGGACCGCGCGATCACCAGCACCGCGGCGACCACCAGCACCACCGCGGCGGCGCCGACGGCCACGATCAGGACCAGAAGGATGCTGATGGGGCCCAGCACCTCCTCGGTCGGGATGTCCGCCACGACGGTCCACTTGGCCGCCGTCTGGTCCCCGACGAGGAAGGGCTCACCGATGGTCAGCACCGCCTTCCCTTTCAGCTTGCGCTCGAGGACGAAGGGCTCCGTGCTCTGCAGCCGCGCCCGGAACGCCGCGTCGAGATCGAGATCCACCGCCCTTCGCCCGATCAGCGAGGCGTCACGGGCCCCGGAAATGGTGCCGTTGGGGGAATACAGCGTGAGTGAGCCGCTCTTGTACAGGACGGTATCCGTCACCACCTTGTTGATGGTGTCCAGGGAAAGGTCCACGCCGGCAACTCCAATGAACTGGCGGCTCTTGTTGAAGATGGGGGCCGAGAGAGAAGTCATCAGGATCCCCGAGCCGTGCACCGTGGCGAGGAACGGGTTGAGCACCGCCTGGTGGCCCGAGATGCGCGGGATCTGGTAGAAATCGCCGAGCCCCGGGGTGTCGTAGTTCTGAAGGGCCTCCAACTGGCCGGCGCCCTGGTCGTCCCGGGTCCAGTGCGGGATGAAGCGTCCGGTGGAATCGTGACCCCGCTCGTCCTGGAAGTCCCTGTCCTTCCCGTCGTAGGCATCGGGCTCGAATGCCACGTACACGCCGGACAGCGTGGGACTGCGCTCGATGTAGTACTGCAGGATCGCGTTGGCCTGGCGGCGCGAGATGCCGGCATTGGCCGCCACGGAGCCGGCCTCGAACACGCGGCTGAGGCTCACGGCCTGGTCCAGGGCGTTTTCCAGGATGTTCTGCACGGTGCGGCCCTGGGATTTCGCGGTCTGCATGGCGTAGGAGATGGCGGCTTCCTTGGCGAAGCCGTTCACGCGCAACGCGATCACGGACACCATGGCTCCCACGCACACGATGATGAGCACACTGATGAAGAACGTCAGGCGCGCCCCGAGCCGCAGGCGGTTGAACTTGAACATGGCTGCCTCCCCCGGGCGACTGCCGACCGGAGCTAACTTCCTCCCGGCGCGGCCGGCGCACTTGTGGACCTACCGTTTCTCCCACTCGTCCAGGTTCACGGTGAAGCAGATGGCGCCGATGGCCCTGCCCGCGCTCACCACCGGGACGGAGACCTGCACGGCGTTCGTCCTGGCGCGTGCGTCGAACTCCAGGTTGCCGCACCAGATCGCGCCGGTCCCGCCGGCGCAGGCCGCGGTGAACTTCTCCTGCTCACCCTTCCAACGGGTGGACGTGCGGTTCGTTTACCCGATGATAGTCCCTCGCGCGTCCTTTATGAAAGCCTCCGGAAGGCAGGGGTGCCTGCCGATGATCGCGGCAAGCCGCCGGGGCGCCGGGCTCGCCATCCGCGCCTTCACGCCGTGGCTCCCAAGGTTGGTGCCCCATGGTCAGCAAGATCCGTGCCAAAGCTG
>Ga0335069_10015323_pt1 | contig 10716 bp, 4 predicted proteins | sample Lox_Sample_11_FD_206714 | JGI IMG/M metagenome (GOLD analysis project Ga0335069, IMG submission 206714) | Soil microbial communities from Loxahatchee National Wildlife Refuge, Florida, United States - Lox_Sample_1.1 | ecosystem: Environmental > Terrestrial > Soil > Wetlands | place: USA: Florida... | reverse complement strand
CGTGCCGAACGAAGGCATCAACACGGGCGCATACGATCCGCTGTTCAACCGGATTTACGGCTTGACGCATCCGCGCGGACATTTGGTGTACTACGACGTTGCGGCGCGCAAGAGCGTGGACCTGGGACGCATCAACAATTGGGAATCGATCTGCCGCACGCTGGGTATCGACGACGAGGGGAACGTCTACGGGAGTTTTGGCCAGGGGCAAATCTTCAAGTATGATCCGCGGAGTGACACGATTCGCGAGTTGGAAGTGCGGGTCCCCATCCGGCAGAAAGGCATTTCCCTGGGACGCGATTACGATAAGTCGGAAACGGCGTGGCGTACGGTGGTCTGGGACCGGCGCGCGAAGAAATTCTACGGCATCGATGAAAGCGCCACGATGCTGTTTTCGTTCGATCCGCACGCGGGAACGGACGGCGACATCCGGCGGCTGGGTCAGCTGTGCATTCCCGGATTCGAAGACAGGCGCGACGTACCCTATGCCACGCTGAGTCTCACTTTGGGTCATGACGGCAAGCTCTACTACGGCGCGGCCGCGAAGGAGTTTGATTACGGAGGCAGCGCCGGCGCGGAAGCGTCCCACCTGATCACTTACGATCTGGAAAACGGGAAGAAGCAGGATCTGGGCGAAATGCTGCTGGAAGACGGCAGCCGCGTGCTGGGAACGAACGCGGCGGATACAGGGCCAGACGGGACAATCTATTTGATTGGCGCGATCGAAGTGCGGGCACACGCGGGAGAGCCGATTCGCGCAGCGGGTAAAATCGCGGGCGTGCCGTACCGGTTGGCGTTACTGATGTACCGGCCGCATTGATATGCGAACACTGGGGCTGATGGTGCTCGTGTGCGCGACAATCTTCGCGCAACGCTCGCCGGATTACGACCATTCGGTGGTGAGCCAGGTGCGCATCGATTTACGCGACCTGGGATATCCGCCGGCGGACGTGATCCCGCCGGACGAATCGGCGATTCGCAGCCTGGCGGTTGCACCGAACGGCGCGATTTACGGCGCGACCAGTGGGCGGCGCAGTCACCTGTTTGTGCTTTACCCGCAGCACGGATATGTGCAGCCGCTCGGTTACTTGAATGGGGTAACGACGGTGCATCGATCGCTTGTGGTTGCGGCAAATGGCGATGTATACCTTGGCGGCAGCATCGGTGTGGACAACGGCGCGCAAGGATACAGTAACTACGGCGGCGGGCATCTGCTGCGGTACATTCCGAGTGCGAGTGACGAAGAGAAACCGATCCGTATCGGGGCCGAATGCCCAGTACAGGACCTCGGCATTCCAGTTGCGAGCGACGCGATCTATACGCTCGCCATTGACCGCGAGCGGAACGCCATCTATGGGCTGACATACCCGACGGCACGTTTCTTTCGGTACTCGATACCCGAAGGGAAATTCATAGTGTATGGCAGCGTGGCGGAGCATCGAATTCCCGGCGAGAAGTTCGAGAAGGAACGCAACATGGGCCGGGCGCTGGCGCTAGACGCCAATGGGAGAGTTTACGGCTCAGGCAGCGACGGCGCGCTTTTTCGCTTCAATCCCGAGACGCAAAAAATTGAATGGCTTCCGCTGGCCGCGCCGACCGTTCCGGGGCGCGAGCCGTATAATCGCATCGACTGCTGGGCTGAGGGATCGAAAGAGACTCTTTATGGCGGAACGTCGGATGGCTATCTATTCCGGCTGGATCCCAAGTCCTTGTCACTCGAAAATCTTGGCAAGCCGCTGAATCAATATCGCGTTCGCGGCCTCGCGTTCGCGCGCAACGGTAAATTGTATGGCGTGGGCGGCAATGACGATGAGATGGCGCGATTGTTTTCGTACGATGCTGCGCACGGCGTGTATCAGATGTTGGGAATGGTGGACGTCAATCACAGGCCCTATTATTCGTGGCAGGCTTACGTTATCGATGCTGTGGCGCTGGGAACGGACGGCACCTTGTATCTCGGGCAGAGCGAACGTAAGTCGAAGTTATATCTTTATTATCCGGAGTAACTGCCGTGAACCGAAGAGACTTTCTGGGTTCGGCGCTTTCGGCTCCGCTGCTGGCAGCGCAGACGAGAAGCGAAGACACACCACGCGCGACTTTGCCCACTTTGCCGAAACCCCGGTGGTTGGAAGACGGCTTGATCGACGCCGGCGGCTCACATGAAGGCTACTTATTCACCGTGCGCCGCGGAGGGCAAGATCTGGATGCGCGGCAAAGTTATGAACACGCACAAAGCGAAGAAGTGATTGTTCGGCTGAGATCGCAAGGCGTCGAAGTATTTCACACGCATCTCTACAAAGGTTTCGGCATGCAGGCCGAGAAAGCGGAGATGGATGATGCGCGCCGCGTGGCGGAGATCGCGCACCGCCATGGCCTGAAAGTGGACAGCTACATCCAGTGGAACACGCTCATGTATGAAACCTTCTTCGCGGAAGAGCCGCGTGCCAAAGACTGGATTCAGCGCGATATCAACGGGCAGCCGATCCTGTTGGTCTATGGGTACCAGCAGTCATTTCGCTATCGCCCGTGTTTTGCGAATCAGAACTACCTGGATTATCTGAAGCGCATCGTGCGTTATGCGGTTGAGGAAGTGAAGACGGATTTCATCCACTTTGATAACTTTGACTTGAATCCGGAGCCGGACTCCTGCCATTGCCCGGTGTGTGTGGAGGGTTTCCGCCGCTTTCTGCGGGAGAAGTATTCGCCGGACCAGCGGAGAGAGCGGTTCGGGTTTGACAATGTGGATTTCGTGAATCCGCCGCAGTGGAACGCGCAGAATCCTCCCCAGCGGATGCAGATCATTTTCGATCCGGCTATTCAGGAATGGGTGGATTTCCGTTGCGAAGTGATGGCGCGCGCGCTCCGGCAAATGGCTGAGTATGCGAAGGGCTTGAATCCGGAAGTGGCGATTGAGTGCAATCCCCATGGCATAACGGGCGGTAACCGCGCATGGGAGGCCGGTCTCGACCATGCGCGCTTTCTCAAGTCCACGGACCTTTTCTGGACAGAAGAGGAGAACACGCCAGGGCCGACTGCCGACGGCAGGCTCATCACGAAAATCCGGAGTTATAAGCTGGCGCGTGCGTTCGGCAACATTCTGCTGGCTTATATTGCCGAACATCCATTAGAGGCGGCGGAGTGTCTGGCGTTTAATCAGACGATCGGCTATGTGGGAGAAGATCCGCTTCGGCCGCACATACTGCAATACATTGCGTTCTACCGGCGCCATCGCGATCTTTTCAAAAGAGCGCAAGACCTCGCCGATGTGGCAATACTGCGTTCGTATGCATCGATCACGTACAACAACGCCGATGCTCAATTGAGTGCAATATTGGCGGAGCAGGCGCTGATCCAGGCTCACATTCCGTTCGATTTGATTTTCGACGAACACTTGCACGACCTGTCGAAATACCGTGTGATCTTGTTGCCCGATTCCGAGTGCTTGTCCGATTCCCAGCTGGCGGCGATCCGTCAGTTTGTCGAGAGCGGCGGCGGGTTAATCGCGATTGGCCAGTCTGGGCTCTATGACCAATGGAGGCGAGTGCGCGTAAAGACGGGCCTTGAAGACCTGGTTGATGCGCAGCGCCGCCCGCAAGGATATGAAGAGCGGGTCGCCCGCGCGGAAAGATCCGGCGAGCCTGTGCGGAAAGAAGCGGGAAAGGGGCGTACCGTTTATTTGCCTTCGCTTCAATTCGACGGCCCCATACCCGAGATGCGCGATTATTTCAGTATTGAGAATCGCTTCTGGAAACGGCCGAAGAACTGGCAGGACCTGGTCAACGCGATTGACTGGGCTGCAAAGGATAGCCTCACTCTACGAGTCAACGGACCGGAATCTCTGGTTGCGAACCTGGTTACGCAACCGGAGCGCCAACGCCTGATGCTACACCTGGTGAATTACAACGCGCGGAAGGCAGCCCTAAGTGAATCAGTCGAAGTCGTGTGCCGTGTAGCGCAGCCAATCAAAGATGTTCGTCTGCTCTCGCCGGATGTGGAACAACCACAGATCCTCAAATGGAAGAACGAGGCATCTGCCATCGCGTTCTCGGTACCCGCGGTCAAGGTCTACTCGATCGTCGCCGTGACTTGGTAGGCGATCGACGGTTCACTCAGGTCCAAACCTGCTACGACAGGATTTCCTTCACTACATTGCCATGCACGTCCGTCAGGCGGAAAGCTCTGCCTTGGAATTTGTAGGTGAGTTTGGTGTGATCGATTCCCAGACAATGCAGGATCGTAGCGTGCAAGTCGTGCACGTGGACAGGATTCTTGACGATGTTGTAGCAGTAGTCGTCGGTTTCGCCGAAACTGATCCCGGATTTCACGCCGGCGCCCGCCAGCCACATCGTGAAGCAACGCGGATGGTGGTCACGCCCGTAATCACTTGCGGTCAACTTTCCCTGGCAGTAGACCGTGCGGCCGAACTCGCCGCCCCAGACCACCAGCGTATCGTTGAGCAATCCGCGTTCCTTCAGGTCCTGCACCAAGGCGGCGCACGCCTGATCCGTGTCTTTCGCCTGGCCTGCAATCTGTACCGGAAGATTTGTGTGCTGATCCCAACCTCGATGAAAGAGCTGAATGAAGCGGACGCCGCGCTCCGCGAGCCGTCGCGCGAGCAAGCAATTCGCGGCAAATGTGCCGGGCTTGTGCGCATCGGGCCCATACAAGTCAAACGTGCGCGCGGGCTCTTTCGAGAGATCAACGAGTTCCGGCACCGAAGTTTGCATCTTGTAGGCCATTTCATACTGCGCGATGCGCGTGGCAATTTCGGGGTCGCCAAACTCATCCAGTTCGAGGCGATTTAACTGAGAGACGTCGTCGATGAACCGCCGGCGCTCGCCTGCCGTGAAACCAGCGGGATTCGATAAGTAAAGAACGGGATCACCCTGCGAGCGGAATTTCACGCCTTGGTATTTGGTCGGCAGAAACCCGCTGCCCCACTGCCGGTCGGCTAACGGTTGATCGTTCGGGTTGCCCGAACCTTGCGAAATCATAACGACGAAGGCCGGCAGATCTTTGTTTTCGCTTCCGAGACCGTAGGAGAGCCACGCGCCGATCGAAGGGCGTCCGGCTATCTGAAAACCGGTCTGGAAAAAGGTCACCGCCGGGTCGTGATTGATCGCCTCTGTGTACATCGATTTGACGAAGCAGATCTCATCCGACACCTTGGCGAAATGCGGCATCAACTCGCTCACCCAAGCGCCGGAGTTGCCGTACTGTTGAAACTTGAACAGTGACGGCGCAACCGGAAAGCTGGTCTGGCTGGACGTCATTCCTGTGAGCCGCTGGCCCCCGCGCACGGAGTCGGGGAGCTCGGTCTTTGCCATATCGTTCAAGCGCGGTTTGTAGTCAAACAGTTCCATCTGAGAAGGGCCGCCCGATTGGAACAGATAAATGACGCGTTTCGCTTTCGGCGCAAAGTGGGGCAGGCCTGGAAGACCGCCGATGGGATTGATCGGATCGGCTTCGGCGCCCGAGAGGCCGCTGCCCAGCAGATTCGCAAGCGCCGCGACTCCGAGGCCGGCACTGGCTTTACCGAAAAAGTACCGCCGCGTCAGAAGAAGTTGCTGGTCGGTCATCTCACTCACTCCTTCGTGACCGTAACGTCCAGGTTGAGGATCAAGCTCGCCACGGTCATGTAAGCTGCCATTTCGCTCGCGTCATCTACCTTACTGGCGGTTTCATCGCCGATATGGATGTACTTCGCCGCCGACGCTGGGTCGGTGCGGAACGCGTCCAGGTAATAACGAAAATCGGCCATGAGAATTTCGCTCTCGCGCGGTGTCGGCGGCCGCGCCGTCGCCAGCTCGAAGCCATAGGCAATGCGCTGCGAAGGCGATTCGCTGACTTCCCGCAGCATCCTGCCGGAGAGCGCGCGAGCCGCTTCCAGGAAAATGACGTCGTTCATCAGATCGAGCGACTGTAACGGCGTGTTCGTACGCAGTTCGCGAACCACGCACGCCTCTCGGCCCGCCGCGTCGAAATTCATCATCATAGGCGGCGGTGCGGTTCGCTTCCAGAAGGTGTACAGGCTGCGGCGGTGCAGACCGGCACCGGTGTCGGGCTTGTAATCCTCGCCACCCGCGAGTTCCTTCCAGAGTCCCGGCGGTTGATAAGGCTTTACCGACGGCCCGCCGATCGTATCGACCAGCAGCCCGGAAGCAGCCAGCGCCTGATCGCGCAGCATGTCCGCCGGCAGCCGCGACCGTGCGCCTCGGGCCAGCAGCCGGTTGTCGGGATCCTTTTGTAGCAATTCCGGCATGACCTTCGACGATTGGCGATATGTGGCGCTCATCACGATGGTCTTCTGCATGGCTTTGACATCCCAGCCCGTGCGGATAAACTCTGTGGCTAGCCAGTCGAGCAGATCCAGATGCAGAGGCCACTCGCCCTGTGACCCGAAATCCTCGACCGTTTTCACCAAACCTACACCGAAATACATTTGCCAGAATCGATTCATGGTGACGCGCGCGGTGAGCGGATTGGACGGATCAACCAGCCATTTCGCGAAACCCAACCGATTATTGGGTGCGCCGGCCGGCAAAGGCGGGAGAACCGATGGTACCCCGGCGGAGACTCGCTCGCCAGGGTGATCGTAAGCTCCGCGAACCAGCACATGCGTTTCACGCGGCTGTCCTTCCCGCATCACCATGACCGTCGGGAATGTGTCCTGCAGCCACTGGCGTTCGTCGCGTAAATCGAGAATCTGTTTGCGAAGAGTTTGTAACGAAGGCGGCGCGTAGTGGTCCAGAAAACACCAGCGCAGTTTGTTTGACTGAGCAGGCGTTCGCGCAGCCGGAAGAGTCCCGGCGAGTTGGCTGATGGATTCAGGCACGGCGAGCACGGCTACATCGTCCGGCCCAAGTGCGGCGCGATAGATGCGAACACCTGCAATCAAGCCATGAAAACGGTTCTCCAGACCCAGGCCTGCTCCGATCCGCAAAGGTTGTTTCGCCGCGAATGACTGGTTCAGATCGTCCAACTGCACCTTGAGTTTGAGCGGCTCGCCATTGAGATAAACGTGAATGCCACTCGCCAAACGCGACCCATCATAAGTGAGAGTCACGTGCGACCACTGGTTCAGCGCGACCGTACTTTCGCTTTCAACCCGCGCGCCGTCGTCCAACCAACGCTGCACCAGATTGGCTTGTAGATGCCCATTTTTGAGATAAATACCCAGACCTTGCCCTTCGGCCTCGTCTTGCGCACGGCTAATAATCGCTCCCGTGGGCGATGTAGGATTGATCCAAGCCGCGATGGTGAAAGCATCATAGAAACCGAAGTTCGTGATGTTGCCAACTTCTATAAATCGCTTTCCGTCGAATGATCCGGCTTGCCCGGAGCGGCCCGCGACATATTCCGCCTCGCCGCTCTTCCACACCGGCTGAATGACCGCGGGCGACGATTCCACCACTACCGGTCCGTTCTCCATCAAATAAGTGTACTTTTCGGACTTCGGCGCATCGAGGTGCAGCTCGCCCTGAAGGCTGCCATTGAGTGGAAGATCGACGGATACTGAGCGGTCGCTCTCCCAATCGAGGTTCGCTCCTTTTAGCGACTTCTCCCAAGCGTTCTGGGCCTTGGCGATGGTCGCTTCCATTCCGGCCTGCCGCATTTGAGCTTCGGCAATTTTCTGATCAATTGCTTTGAGCCGGTTCTCCTGTTCGGCCGTGGGCGCAGCGATCGTCGGCGGTGAGTTGCCGTACTTGAACGCCTTTCCGCGTTCCGGTACATTGTTGAAGTACGCGAAGACCTGATAAAACTCCTTTTGGGTGAACGGATCGTACTTGTGATTGTGGCAGCGTGCGCAACCTAGGGTAACGCCCAGCCACACGGCAGAAGTCGTCTCTACGCGGTCTATTACATATTCGACCGCATACTCCTCGGGTATGATGCCGCCTTCGCCGTTTCCGCGATGATTCCGATTGAAGCCCGTCGCCAGGATCTGCCGCGGCGAGGCTCCAGGCAGCATGTCTCCGGCAACCTGTTCGACCGTGAACCGGTCAAACGGCATATTGCTATTAAAAGCGTCGATCACCCAGTCACGCCATCGCCACATGGAGCGCTCGCCGTCGGTCTGATACCCGTTGGTATCGGCGTAACGCGCATTGTCCAGCCACCGCATCGCCATTCGTTCGCCGTAATGCGGCGAAGCCAGTAAGCGATCGACTACCTTTTCATATGCATTGGCTGACGCATCTTGCACGAAAGCCTCAACCTCCGCCGGCGCCGGCGGCAGGCCCGTGAGGTCGAGCGTCAACCGTCGAATCAATGTGCGCCGATCCGCTTCGGGCGATGGCTTGAGCCCTTCCCGGTCCAACCGGGAAAGGACAAAATAATCGATGGCATTTTTGGGCCAACTCCGATCGCTGACTGCCGGCAACTCTCGTCGCACCGGGGGCGTGAATGACCAGTGCTTCTGCCAGACGGCGCCTTGTTCAATCCAGCGAGTCAACAGACTGATTTCGCGCTCACTCAGACGCGCGGCCCCGGCCCAGGCTGGCGGCATGCGCATCCCCTCCGCCGCCGTGACGCGACGAATCAGTTCACTCTTGGCCGGGTCGCCGGGAACGATGGCGAAATGGCCGCCCAGGTCAGCCTTCGCCCCAGCCTCGGAATCGAGCCGTAGTTTGCTTTTGCGGTTTGCTTGGTCCGGGCCGTGACAGGTATAGCAGCGGTCTGAGAAGATCGGCCGTATGTCGCGGTTGAACTCTACCTCGCCCGGTGGCGTTCCGGCATGCACCGCGATGGCGAAACAGGCTAGCCAAGCAAGCCTGAGCCCATTAAACGAGGCAGCGGTTCGGTTGAGGGTCCGCTCTGGCGTTGAATTCCACCTCCCAGGCATGTTAGCAAATCGCGGCATGATTGCTCTTCAGAACCACGTGGGCACGGGCTTGCCGTTGATCTTCAGGATCGCTTCTTCGGCCGTAGCCGATACGCGATGCATTTTCATCGCTTGTTCCAGCGCCGGCACCGCGCTCTTTGCGGCCGGACCGATATCTCCCAATGCCGCGGCCACGCTGCGCAACACGTATGCCACTTCTCCTACGGCCGCCAATCGTTGGCTCAGAGGCTCGACCGCGTTACGGGCGGCCGGTCCCACACCACCCAGAGCATCGGCCGCTGGTGCGCGAACATAAGGTGCGGAATCGCTCAGCGCTCGGATGAGTGCCGGAACAGCGCTTTCGGCCCTTGGCCCCAGAGATCGCAACGCAACTGCTGCCATGCTGCGCACGCGCGCGTCGTTGTCGGTCAATGCAGCCGCCAGGGCTGGGACGGCCTGTTCGCTCGCCGGTCCCATCTGCGAAAGCGCCGACGCCGCCGCCACGCGTACGCCAGCTTCGGGATCACGCAGGTTTTGTGTCACGTTGCTGACCGCCGTGCCGGCGTCGGCGCCAAACGCACCGATCGCGCGGAGGTTCTCTGCGCGCGCCGCACCATGCGTGCGCGCCAGTTCTGCGGCATAGAAAGAGAGCGGCAGCCCGCGATAGACAATGCCGGCGGATTGACTCGCAGGGTGCGATGCGGGCGCCACGCCAGCCTGCGCCTCTTCGGGAACCCGCTCCAGCACCACGTCATTGATACCCAAGTTGTAGCCCGAGGAACGGCTGTCATGCCCAACGCAAATGAAATTCAGCGTGTGGCGTCCCTTCTCCAGGTTCAACCAGCCCAGAGGATGCTCCACCGCGACATAGACCTCCGGCAGATAGTTGTGAAACACCTCGGAACCCGCCGACGGAATTTCCGAAGTGAGTGCTTCGCGGTTGTCCGGGTTCGTCGCCTTGCCATCCAGCAGCACGTAGTAATCGCCATAGTCCGGTGCTTGGGCGAGGCGCACGACAATTTCGTAGCGCCCTTTTTCCGGTATATCAATCGGAACATTGATGCGGGATCCTGTTGCTTCGGCCTCAAAGAAAAGCAAATCTCTGCCCCAGTCCACTTCCCGCTGCACCGATGCTTTTCCTTTCTCCACCGTCGCGTCTGCCACCGAATCCTCCACGGCGATCTGCATTGCATTTCCCAGAGGGAGGCGCTCTTCGCCATACGGCAGCTCGGGCAGGTCCTCATTGATTCCCACCTGGTACCAGAAGGCGGCGCTGGAAAAGTAGTCGGGCCGCTCTTCGAAACCCGAGCGTGACGTGCCATCGGCGTTGTAAGTCCAACCGGCGTGTTCAATGCCCGCCCAAAGTGATTTGGTAAACGGAATCGGATCCGGCACGTGCCACCGGTAGCCGGTCAACCTCGCTCCCACACGCTCGCCTTCCGCCACTGGAGTGCCGGTCCACGGACCAAACGAAACACGCAGTCCCCATGCATCATTCACGAAGTCCTCGGTCCCGGTTCCGTAAATCTGCGGATGTGTCGCGCCATCCACATAGAACAAATCGTCCCCTTCGCCGAACCAACCCACCTGCGACTGAATGACGTTCAGGACGGTCCCGACATAGTGTCCTGTTCCCTTGACGTTGAGAAACTCGTAATTCTTTCCGGCTCGCGCTGGGCGCTCCTGGCGATAGTAACCGTGGAAATACGCAACGTCATCCGGCAATGACGGGTGCTTCTGCCAATCCACGTGGTAGTAGAACATCGTCACCGGCCGGTTGCCCTCATCGGTTACGGTGATTCTGCACGACTGCCGGAATGGCATCGGCCAGTAACTGTTGCGCGCTCGCCCGAAAGAACTGTCGCGGACGGGCAGGGAATTGAGTTCTCGGT
>Ga0335069_10015322_pt1 | contig 10717 bp, 8 predicted proteins | sample Lox_Sample_11_FD_206714 | JGI IMG/M metagenome (GOLD analysis project Ga0335069, IMG submission 206714) | Soil microbial communities from Loxahatchee National Wildlife Refuge, Florida, United States - Lox_Sample_1.1 | ecosystem: Environmental > Terrestrial > Soil > Wetlands | place: USA: Florida... | reverse complement strand
CTTCGACGGAGGCGGCGGAGCAGCGGGCGTCGACGCGGCGGTCTCGAGCGTCAACAGCGGCGAGCCCATCGACACCTTGTCGCCGATCTTGGCGAGGATCTTGCCCACGACGCCGGCGGCCGGCGCCGGCACGTCGAGCGTCGCCTTGTCGGATTCGAGCGTCAGCAGGGACTGCTCGGCGGTCACCGCGTCGCCCGGCTTGACGAGAATCTCGATGATCGGCACGTCCTTGAAGTCGCCGATGTCGGGCACTTTGACTTCGATAGCAGCCACCGCAAGATCTCCTTCGCGCGCGTCCGTTCGGTCAGTTCAGCGTCGGCGAGCCGTTCAGCTTCGCGCCGGATTGGCGGCTTCGGGATCGATCTCGTAACGCGCGATCGCTTCGCTCACGCGCCGGGTCGGCAGAAGCTGGTCGTCGGCGAGCGCCTTCAGCGCGGCGAGCGCCACGTGGCGCCGGTCGACCTCGAAGAACGAACGCAGTCGGCGGCGATAGTCGGAACGGCCGAAGCCGTCGGTGCCGAGGACCTTGTAGCGCGCCGGCACGAACGAGCGCACCCCGTCGGCGATCGCCTTGACGTAGTCGGTCGCCGCGACGACCGGGCCGGTCCCCTTGGCGAGCGTCTGCTCGACGTAGGAGAGACGGCGCGGCTGTTCGGGATGCAGCGTCGACCAGCGCTCGGCGTCGAGGCCGTCGCGGCGCAGCTCGGTGAAGCTGGTGACGCTCCAGATCTCGCTCGATACGCCGAAGTCCTGGGCGAGCATCGCCGCCGCGGCCTCGACCTCGCGCAGGATCGCGCCCGAGCCGAGCAGCCGCACGCGCGGCCCGCCCTTTTTCGCCTCGACTGCGCGCAGCCTGTACATGCCGCGCAGGATGCCCTCTTCCGCGCCTTCCGGCATGCCGGGGTGGGCGTAATTCTCGTTGAGGGTGGTGATGTAATAGTAGAGGTCCTGGTTCTCTGCGTACATGCGCTTGAGACCGGCCTGGATGATCACCGCCAATTCGTAAGCGTAGGTCGGGTCGTAGCCGACGCAATTGGGGATGGTCGAGGCGATGAGGTGGCTATGGCCGTCCTCGTGCTGCAAGCCTTCGCCGTTGAGGGTCGTGCGGCCGGAAGTGCCGCCGATCAGGAAGCCGCGCGCGCGCATGTCGCCGGCCGCCCAGGCGAGATCGCCGACGCGCTGGAAGCCGAACATGGAATAGTAGATGTAGAACGGGATCATCGGCTGGTTCGACGTCGAGTAGGACGTCGCGGCGGCGATGAAGGACGCCATCGCGCCGGGCTCGTTGATGCCCTCCTGGAGGATCTGCCCCTTCGGGTCCTCGCGATAGTACATGAGCTGGTCGGCGTCCTGGGGCCGGTAGAGCTGGCCGACCTGGCTGAAGATGCCGATTTGGCGGAACAGCCCCTCCATGCCGAAGGTGCGGCTCTCGTCGGGGACGATCGGCACGATGCGCGGGCCGATCGCCTTGTCGCGCAGCAGCGTCGTCAGGATGCGGACGAAGGCCATCGTCGTCGAGATTTCGCGCCCTTCCGCGGTCGGCTTCAGCAGCGGATCGAAGACCGAAAGCGGCGGAATCTCCAGTGGGGCCGAGGAGCGGCGGCGCGACGGCAGCGGGCCGCCGAGCGCGGCGCGGCGGGCGCGAAGATACTTCATCTCCTCGCTGTCTTCCGGCAGCCGCAGGAACGGGACGTTCGCCAGGTCGGCGTCGGCGACCGGGATCTGGAAGCGGTCGCGGAAGCCTTTCAGCGCCTCGCCGCCGATCTTCTTGGCCTGGTGGGCGATCATCTGGCCCTCGCCTGCCGAGCCCATGCCGTAGCCCTTGATCGTCTTGGCGAGAACGACAGTCGGCTGGCCCTTGTGGTCGACCGCGGCCTTGTAGGCGGCGTAGACCTTGATTGGGTCGTGGCCGCCCCGCGTCAACGACCAGATCTTGTCGTCGCTCCAGTCGGCGACCATCGCCGCGGTCTCGGGGTAGCGGCCGAAAAAATTCTTGCGGATATAGGCGCCGTTTTTCGACTTGAAGTCCTGGTATTCGCCGTCGACGCATTCCTCCATCAACTGGCGCAACTTGCCGGAATGGTCCGTCTCGAGCAGGGGGTCCCAGTTCGAACCCCACAGGCACTTGATGACGTTCCAACCGGCGCCGCGGAAGGCGCCTTCGAGCTCCTGGACGATCTTGCCGTTGCCCCGCACCGGCCCGTCGAGCCGCTGCAGATTGCAATTGACGACGAAGATCAGGTTGTCGAGCTTCTCGCGGCCGGCGAGCGAGATCGCGCCGAGCGACTCAGGCTCGTCCATCTCGCCGTCGCCGCAGAACGCCCACACCTTGCGGCCGGACGTATCGGCGATCCCCCGTCCGTGCAGATAGCGCAGGAAACGCGCCTGGTAGATCGCCATCAGCGGGCCGAGGCCCATCGACACGGTCGGGAACTGCCAGAATTCCGGCATCAGCCAGGGATGCGGATAGGACGACAGCCCATGGCCGCCGACCTCCTGACGGAAATGAACGAGCTGGTCCTCGCTGAGACGCCCTTCGAGGAAGGCGCGCGCGTAGATGCCGGGCGAGCTGTGGCCCTGGAAATAGACGAGGTCGCCGCCGTGGCTCTCGTCCGCGGCGCGCCAGAAATGCATGAAGCCGGTGTCGTAGAGCGTCGCCGCCGACTGGAAGCTGGCGATATGGCCGCCGAGCTCCGAGGATTCCTTGTTGGCGCGCAGCACGATCGCCGCGGCGTTCCAGCGGATGTAGCGGCGGATGGTCTGCTCGAGCCGGCGGTCGCCCGGATGCTGAGGCTGATCCTCGGGACGGATCGTGTTGACGTAGGCGGTGTTGGCGGCGAACGGCAGCTGCGCGCCCTTGCGCCGGGCCGAAGTCACCACCGCGTCGAGCAATTGGTCGACGCGGTTCAAGCCTTCGAACGCCTCGACCGAATCCAGCGCGTCGAGCCACTCGCCGGTCTCAGCGGCGTCGCCCCTCAGGTCGTCGGTCATAGTGCCTCCCTGACGCCGCGATTCGGCGGGTCTCGTCGGCCCGCGGCTCTTGCCTCTCTCTCACGGGGATTGTCGATTGGCAATTGCGACGCAGGCGATCCACGCATGCAGAATTCGCATGGCCAAACCGCCCAACCGGCCATTTTCTCCTACCAAAGGCGAATGGATTCGACTAGACGGACCGCTGACGGATGAGGTGAGCGCATGGCGGGCCTGACAACGCATGTCCTCGACGCCAGCATCGGCCGGCCAGCGGCCGGCGTCGCGATCGAGCTCTTCGCGCTCGATTCCGACGGGCGGCGGACCCTGATCGGCCGCGCCCGCACCAACGCCGACGGCCGCACCGATGCGCCGCTGGTCGCCGCCAACGAGGCGCGGGCCGGCGCCTACGAACTCGCGTTCCACGTCGGCGACTATTTCCGCGCCCGCGGCGCAGAAACCGCCAAGCCGCCGTTCCTCGACGTCGTGCCGATCCGCTTTGCGGTCGCCGACCCCGGCGCGCACTATCACGTGCCGCTGATCGCGACGCCGTGGAGCTATTCCACCTACCGCGGCAGCTAGGCCGCCGCCCGCTGCGACGACGAAACGCATGAAAATTGGCCTAGCGCAAAGCCGACAGTGACGCTCGCGGCTTATTATAAGCCTGCATATTATAAGCGAGCATGGTTGTGGCTCTGGCGCATCCTTGGGCCGGAGGGCGAAGGTCGGCGTTCCGCATCGCCGCGCCCCGCCCGGTCGTCGAATCCCTTCGGGAACTGTCGGCTTCGCGCCGCGCCGTCATCAGCGTCTTCGTGATGACGGCGACGATCATGCAGGTGCTGGACACCACCGTCGCCAACGTCTCGCTGCCCTACATGCAGGGCACGCTGTCGACCACCCAGGACCAGATCAACTGGGTGCTGACTTCCTATATCATCGCCTCCGCCATCATGACCTCGCCGGTCGGCTGGATGTCGGCGCGTTTCGGCCGCAAGCGACTCTACATCATCTGCACCGCCGGCTTTACCGTCGCTTCGATGCTGTGCGGCGTCTCGCAGAACATCGAGCAGATGGTGCTGTTTCGCCTGCTTCAGGGCGCCTTCGGCGCGGCGCTGGTCCCGCTCGCGCAGGCGGTGATGCTCGACGCCTATCCGACCGCTCAGCGCGCCGCGGCAATGGCGATCTGGGGCATGGGCATCATGCTGGGGCCGATCATGGGCCCGGTGCTCGGCGGCTATCCCACCGAGAATTACTCGTGGCGCTGGGTGTTCTACGTCAACGTGCCGTTCGGCGTGCTGACCGCGCTCGGCCTGTCGGTGTTCATGCCGGAGAGCCGGATCCGCCGCGACATCCCCTTCGCCTGGTTCGGCTTCCTGTCGCTGTCGCTCGGCGTCGGCGCGCTGCAGATGATGCTCGACCGCGGCCAGGACCTCGGCTGGTTCGATTCGACCGAGATCTGGGCCGAAGCGATCCTGTCGGTGGTCGGCTTCTATTTCTTCGTCGCCGACAGCGTGACCGCCGAGCGGCCGTTCATCGAGATGCGGCTTTTCCGCGACCGCAACTTCTCGCTCGCGCTGGCGCTGATGTTCCTCAACGGCCTGGTGCTGATGTCGACGATGGCGCTGCTGACGCCGATGCTCCAGAACCTGCTCGGCTATCCGGTGCTGGCGAGCGGCTATCTGCTCGGCGCGCGCGGCATCGGCACGTTCGTGGCGATGAGCATCGTCGGCCGCCTGCTCGGCACGCGCGACGCGCGCCCGTTCATGCTGTTCGGACTCGCGCTCGCCACGCTGGCGCAATGGGTGATGGTCGGCTGGAACGACGACGTCTCGAGCGGCGCCATCGCTTTCAACGGCGCGCTGCAGGGCTTCGGCCTCGGCTTCGTCTTCACCCCGCTCAACACCGTCGCCTTCTCCACATTGCCCAAGGAGCTGCGCGGCGAGGCGACCGGGTTGTGGACGCTGGTGCGCAACATCGGCGCCTCGATCGGCATCTCGATCCTCATCGCGCGCCTAGTCAGCCGTATCGCTTATTTTCACAGCCAGATCGTCGAGCACGTCACGCCGTTCAACGACGCGCTGCGGCTGCCCAACGCGGGGCTGCTCGCCGACCACAGCCCCCGCGCGCTCGCCATCCTCGACGGCATCGTCACGCAGCAGGCGGCGGTGCTGTCCTACTCGAACGACTTCCTGCTGATGACGATCATTTCGCTCGTCGCCTTCCCGGTCGTCATGATGATGCGCCACCCCAAGGCGGCCGCCGCCGCCCCGCCCGGCGCCGCAAACGGCGAGGAGACCGAGGCGGCGCCGGCCGAGTGACCGGCCTCGGGCGGCAAAACACCGGCAGATTACGTGTTTAGAGCGAGAATAAATCGGAAATTAAACGTCGATGCTCAAACTCCAATCCTCAACCCTTGCGAAGCGAGGGTCCGCTTATTATAAGGAAGCATATAATAAGCGAGACCCCAGATTGACCGCCGCCTCCCCCTCCCGCGAACTCGCGTTCGCGCTGCATGACGTTGCGCGGATGATGCGCACCTATTCCGACCATCGCGCGCGCGAGGTGCATATGACGCGCGCCCAATGGGCGGTGCTCGGCAAGCTGAGGCGGCACGAGGGTCTCAAGCAGCGCGAGCTGGCCGACCTCCTCGATCTCGCGCCGATCTCCCTGGCGCGGCTGATTGACAAGCTGACCGCCTCGGGGCTGGTCGAGCGGCGCGAAGACGCCAGCGATCGCCGCGCCAACCGGCTCTACCTCACGCCGGATGCGGCGCCGACGCTGGCGCGCCTCGACGATCTCGGCGAGGCGGTGATGAAGCGGGCCTTGGACGGCCTCGACGACGAAACCATCTCTCGGATGCGGGCGGGACTCGAGAAGATCCGCTCCAATCTCAAGCACGAACTGAGCTGCGGAGGCTGATCCGGTGTCGCAATCCTCGATGAGCCCCCGCGAGCGGTCGAACGAGCCGACCCCGCTCAACCGGGCGCCGGCGACCGCGCCGCGCCCGACTGAACCGGCGCCGGCCCCCGCCGCTCCCGCTTCGCCGTCGGCCCCGCCGCGCGAGGAGGCGCTCGCCGCCCCTGCGCCGCGCAAGCGCGCCGGCCTCAGCCGCTTCGTCCTGCTGGTCGTCGTCCCGGTCGCCGCCGTCTTCCTCGGCGGCGCGTGGTGGCTCTCGGGCGGGCGCTACGTCTCGACCGACAACGCCTATGTCGGCGCCGACAAGTCGCTGATCACGCCGCAGGTCACCGGCCCGATCGTCGCCGTGCACGTGCGCGAAGGCGAGCGCGTCGAAGCCGGCGCGCCGCTGTTCGATCTCGACCCTGCGCCCTATCAGACCGCGCTGACGCTCGCGCAAGGCCGCGTCGCCGCGGCCAAGGTCGAGTTCGCCAATCTGCAGGCCTCCTACGCCAGCAACGAAAAGCAGATCGCCATGGGCGAGAAGTCGGTCGAGCTGCGACAGAACGACTACGACCGCAAGCTCAACCTGGTGAGGACCAGCGCCGGCACCCGGTCGGATCTCGACACGTCGCAGGCGGCGCTCGTCCAGGCGCAGCAGATCCTCGAGTTCGTCCGCAGCCAGCAGGAATCGACCAAAATCAAGCTCGGCGGCGGCCCGACCGCGACGATCGACGATTTCCCCGACTACATCCAGGCCAAGGCGGGGCTCGAGGACGCCCAGCGCAATCTCGCTCGCACCCACATCGTCGCGCCGATCGCCGGCGTCGCGACCCAGGTCGACCAGATCGAGCTCGGCCGCGTCGCTCCGGCCGGCCAGCCGGTGTTCGCCATCGTCCAGAACCGGGGCCTGTGGGTCGACGCCAATCCCAAGGAGTCGGACCTCACCTACGTTCGCGCCGGCGAACCGGCGAGCGTGACGATCGACGCCTTCCCCGGCCGCGAGTGGAGGGGTGCGGTCTGCTCGATCGCGCCCGGCACCGGCTCGCAGTTCTCGATCCTGCCGGCGCAGAACGCGAGCGGCAACTGGGTCAAGGTCGTCCAGCGCGTGCCGTTGCGCTTCTGCTTCGACCCGAGCGAGAACACCGATGGGCTGCGGGCGGGCATGAGCGCGATCGTCTCGATCGACACCGGCCAGACGCGCACGCTCGCCGGCCTCGCGCTCGCGCCGCTCGCCTGGATCGAATCGTGGTTCGCGTCGCCCTCGCCGGCGAAGTCCGCCGCCCAATGACGCAACCGACCGCCGATAACATGGCGCCGTTGACGCGCGCCATGCTGACGGTTTGCGTCATGATGGCGACGATCATGCAGGCGCTCGACACCACGATCGCCAATGTCGCCCTGCCCTACATGCAGGGGTCGCTCTCGACCACCCAGGACCAGATCAACTGGGTGCTTACCTCCTACATCGTCGCTGCGGCGATCATGACCTCGCCGCTCGGCTGGATGGCGACGCGTGTCGGCCGCAAGAAGTTGTTCATCGTCTGCACCGCCGGCTTCACGCTCGCCTCGATGCTGTGCGGGATCGCCCAGAGCATCGAGGAGATGGTCGCCTTCCGCCTGTTGCAGGGCGTGTTCGGCGCGGCGCTGGTGCCGCTCAGCCAGGCGGTGATGCTCGACGCCTACCCGCCGGCCCGGCGCGGCGCGGCGATGGCGATCTGGGGCATGGGCGTCATGCTCGGGCCGATCATGGGCCCGACGCTCGGCGGCTGGCTCACCGAATACTATTCATGGCGCTGGGTGTTCTTCGTCAACCTGCCGTTCGGCGTGCTGACCGTGGTTGGCCTCTCCGCCTTCATGACCGAGAGTCCGATCCGTCGCGACGTGCCGTTCTCATGGTTCGGCTTCCTGTCGCTGTCGCTCGGCATCGGCGCGCTGCAGATGATGCTCGATCGCGGCCAGGAACAAGGCTGGTTCGGCTCCGGCGAGATCGTCGTCGAAGCCGTCCTGTCGGTCGTCGGCTTCTACTTCTTCATCGTCGACTCGACGACGTCGAAGCGGCCGTTCATCGGCCTGCGGATCTTCCGCGACTGGAACTTCTCGATCGCGCTGATCTTCATGTTCCTGATCGGCATCATCCTGCTCGCGACAATGGCGCTGGTGACGCCCTTCATTCAGAACCTGCTCGGCTACCCGGTGCTGGCGAGCGGCTATCTGCTCGGCACGCGCGGGCTCGGCACCTTCTTCGCGATGATGCTGGTCGGCCGGCTGCTGGGCAAATACGACGCTCGACTGTTGATCCTGATCGGCCTCGTCCTGTCGACGGCCTCGCTGTGGGTCATGGTCGGCTGGACCCCCGACACGTCGGCCTATGCGATCGCCGTCGACTCGGTCGTCCAGGGCGTCGGCCTCGGCTTCGTTTTCGTGCCGCTCAACACCGTCGCCTTCGCCACCCTGCCCGGCGCGCTGCGCACCGAAGGCGCCGCATTGTGGACGTTGATCCGCAATATCGGCTCGTCGGTGGGCATCTCGATCGTCATCGCCCAACTGACCAACATGACGACGGTGTTCCACAGCCAGCTCGTCGAGTTCGTGACGCCGTTCAACGACGCGATGCGCTTGCCCGACGCCTCCGCCGTCGCCGGCAACTCGCTCGGAACGCTGGCCAGGCTCGACGGCCTCGTCACCCAGCAGGCGGCGATCATCGCCTATTCGAACGACTTCCTGTTGATGATGTTCGTCTCGCTGTCCGCTTTCCCGCTGCTGGCGCTGATCCGCTCGGCGAAGAGCGCGCCGGCCCCGAGCGGCCATTCGGCTGCGGCGGCGATGGAATAGACCGCCTCCGGTTCGAGACGACCGCCGTTCACCGCATCATGTCGGCGAGCGCATTGCGCATCGAATCGCTCGGCACGCCGAACAGACCGCCGTACGGCAGGTCGAGATCGCGGATGACGAAGATCGCCGAGGCGACCGAAACGGCGCAGAGCGCGATGACGATGAGGTTGAGCGCGTTGGGCGGCGCGCGCAGCCCCAGGCTGGCGAAGAGGATCGCCAGCCAGAAGACGAGCACCCAATAGAACGGCGTCGTGATCGAGCCGTGCAGGCCCTCGATCACCGCCCAGCGGCTCTTGATCACGTTGGCGTAGTCGTCGACGCAGGCGGCCGCCTGGACGCGATGAAAGGAATCTCCCGGCTCGAGGGCGCGCACGGCGAGGCCGATGTCGTTCATGACGTCGGCCAGCGTCGGATCTTCGCCGGTCTGGCGCATCCGGGCGGTGTCGGGATAGTCGACCCCCTGCGGCGGCGGCTCGTCCGGCCAGGTCGAGGCGATGACGGCGCCGACGTAGCCGCGCAATAGCGCGCGCGTCGATCCGGTCTCGGGGCCATAGTCGCGCAGACAGCGGTCGAGCTGGGCGAGCTGTCCCGCGTAGGTTCCGCGCGCCTGGTAGGCGGCTTCGAAACCCGTCTTCACCGAGGAGGTGAGCAGGCCGAGCACGATCGCGGTGAAGGTCACCAGCAGCCCGATCGCCAGATGGACGAACTCGATCGAATCGGGCGTGCGGTGACGCGCGGGAAGGCGCGAATTGACGAAGAAGCCGACCCCGGCGGCGGCGACCAGCAGGGCAAAGATCAGCAGCGGCGCCCACAGTGCGGACATGGACGATACTTCGCCGGCCGCCCTCGGCGCGTCAATGGCCGGCGCGTCGCAGGCGTCAAGCGCCGCGGCGGGCGGCGAGAAACGCCGCCATATGGAACGCCGCTTGGTCGGGCCGATGGCCGCGGTCGGCGCCGACCGGACAGGCGCGGCGCGCCAGGCAGCCGCCCGTCGCGCAGGCGCGCCCCGCCGGACGATCGAGATGCGCGACGCAGGCGGCGACGTCGTAGCCCGCGCCGGAGAACGCGCCGACCGGACAGGCCGAGAGGCACGGCCGTCCCGCGCAGCGTTCGCAGGGACTCGGCGCGCGCGGCGTCGGCGGCGTCGCCAAAGCCTCGGCGAAGACCAGAGCGCCGCGATAGCCGCGCCACAAGCCGTCGACCGGATGGATCAGCAGGCCGAGCGGCGACGCATGCACGGGTTCGGCGCGCATCGCCCAGCGCTGGAACGGCCAGTGCGGAGGACCGCCGAAGGGATAGAGCGCGCGAGCCCCGAGCGTCTCCGCCAACGCGTCGACCACGCGGCGGCTCCAGCGGTCGAGCGGATCGGCGCCGCCGTCGAGCGCCTCGGGCGAAGCCGAGAACGCCATCCAGCCGCGCGCGCGGTCGAGGCCGAGCAAGGCGATCGTCGCCCCGCCGGCGAGCGCGCCTCGTCGCTCCTCGTCGTCGAGACGGAACGCGCCGTGGGCGGCGAGACCGCAGCGCTCCGCCGCCTCGGCGATCGTCGTCCACGCGTCCATCGCCGCTCCGCGCCGATCAGCGCAACGCGCGCTGGAGGGTCGCCGCCTCCGCGCGCCGGTAGCCGAGCGCCTCGTAGAAACGCTCGGCCGCCCGGTTTTCCGTGCGCACCATCAGGTTGAGCTTCGGCGCGTCGTATTGCGCGAGCCAGCCCTCGGCCGCCCGCACCATCGCGCCGCCATAGCCGCGACGCCGCGCGTCGACGGCGACGGCGAGATAATAGAGCCAGCCGCGATGGCCGTCCCATCCGACCATTGCGGTGGCGACGAGGCGGCCGGCGATCCGGCCGGCGAGAACGGTCGAAGCCGGCCCGGCCAGCGCGCGGCGAAGATCGGCGTCGGGATCGTTCCACGGCCGCACGAGGCCCGCCTCGCGCCACAGCGCGATCGCCGCTTCGGCCTCGGTCGAAGACAGCGCGCCGATGTCGAGCCGCGCGCTCACCAGCGGATCAGCGACGCGC
>Ga0335069_10015321_pt1 | contig 10717 bp, 9 predicted proteins | sample Lox_Sample_11_FD_206714 | JGI IMG/M metagenome (GOLD analysis project Ga0335069, IMG submission 206714) | Soil microbial communities from Loxahatchee National Wildlife Refuge, Florida, United States - Lox_Sample_1.1 | ecosystem: Environmental > Terrestrial > Soil > Wetlands | place: USA: Florida... | reverse complement strand
CGGCATGTCCGCGGCCGCGAAGAGCGGACCCGACCCGGCCGCACGGGTCAGCGTCGTCGCTTCCATCGGCTACTTCGCCAACCTGGCCGGGCCGCCCGCCATCGGCGTGCTCGCCCAGTCCGCCGGCCTCCTCAGCGCCATGTGGCTCATCGTCGCCCTGTTCCTCATCGCCTTCGCCGCGGCCGGCTCACTGCGCCCGCGGCCCGCCGCCTCCCGCGCTAGCTGACCCTCCGTCCGAGCCCCGCGGCCGTCCATGTCACCCTCCCGGGGTGATACAGACAGTCCCTGATCGTTGGCATCGTGGGTAGACACGTTGTGACTACCCAGGTAGGGAGCAGGCAATGGGGGTACATGCGAGACACGAGAGCCCCCGGTTCAGCGGCTGGGCTGACCGGGGTTCTGGGCGGGCGCCGCGCAGGCAGCGGCGCACGCTGCTGGCCGTGCTGGTCGCCGTGGTCGCGCTGCTGGCCGCGGCCTGCAGTTCGTCCTCGAGCAGTCCCGCGGCGGCTTCCGGCAGTAGCAGCAGCACCGCGGCGTCGAGCAGTACCGCGGCGGCGAAGCCCACGGGCACGCTGGTGGTGTTCGCGGCCACGTCGCTGACCGACGCCTTCAACAAGATCGGCCAGCAGTTCGAGGCGGCGAACCCGGGCGTGACCGTGAAGTTCAACTACAACGGCAGTTCCTCGCTGGCGACCTCCATCAACCAGGGCGCGCCCGCCGATGTCTTCGCCTCGGCCGCCCCGTCGAACATGAAGACGGTCACCGACGCCGGCGAGGCGTCGGGCACGCCGCAGGACTTCGCCACCAATTCGGGCGAGATCATGGTGGAGAAGGGCAACCCGAAGAACATCAAGTCGGTCAGCGACCTGGCCAATCCGGCCATCAAGGTAGTGGTCTGCGCGCCGGAGGTGCCGTGCGGGCAGGTGGCCACGGCGATCTTCAAGAACGCCGGCGTGACCGTCAAGCCGGTCAGCCAGGAGACCAACGTCGGCGGGGTGGTGACCAAGGTCACCCTGGGCGAGGCGGACGCGGGCATCGTGTACGTGACCGACGTCAAGGCCAACGCGGGTAAGGCCACCGGGGTGACCATCCCGGCGGACCAGAACGACACCACCGAGTACCCGATCGCACAGCTCAAGGGCGCACCGAACGCCACCGCGGCGGCGGCGTTCATCAGCTACGTGCTCGGCCCCCAGGGCCAGGCCGTGCTGGCCAGCTTCGGGTTCCAGCCGCCGAAGTAAGCGCATGGACGAGCAGAAGGGGCCGTTCAACCCGCTGCTGGCCTGCCTGGCCGCGCTGGCCGCGTTGTTCTTCGTGTTCCCGCTGATCGGGATGATCACCGGGGCCCCGTGGGGCAATGTCTTCGGCATCATCACGAGCCAGAGCTCGCTGGACGCGCTGGGGCTTTCCATCATCGCCTCGCTGGCCAGTACGGTAATCGCGCTGTTGTTCGGATTCCCGCTGGCCTGGCTGCTGGCGCGCGGCAGCTTCCCCGGCAAGGGGGTGGTGCGCGGGCTGACCACGCTGCCGATGGTGCTGCCGCCGGTGGTCGGCGGCATCGCGCTGCTGCTGGCATACGGCCGTCGCGGGTTCATCGGCGAGCCGGTGGACAAGGCGTTCGGGATCACGCTGCCGTTCACCCTGGCCGGGGTCATCGTGGCCGAGTCGTTCGTGGCCATGCCGTTCTTCGTGATCACGGTGGAGTCCGGGCTGCGCTCGATGAACCGGCGGCTGGAGGACGCCGCGCGCAGCCTGGGCGCGCGCCGCCTGACCGTCTTCCGCCGGGTGACGCTGCCGCTGATCTGGCCCTCACTCGCGGCTGGCACGGTGCTGACCTGGGCCCGGGCGCTGGGCGAGTTCGGGGCGACGATCACCTTCGCCGGGAACCTGCCCGGGCGCACCCAGACCATGCCGCTGGCCATCTACGTCAGCCAGAGCTCGGGCAAGATGGCCGAGGCGATCGCGCTGAGCCTGGTGCTGGTCGTGGTCAGCCTGGTGGTCATGGTCTTCCGGCGCCGGCTGGCCGGCGGGACTGACCGGTCATGCTCGAAGCGGACATCCAGCTGCGCCTGTCCCGGCTCGACCTGGACGCGGCGTTCACGGTGGGCCTGGAGGGGGCCCTGGCCTCGGCTCGCCCGGGCGCGATGTCCGGCGGCCAGCAGCAGCGTGTGGCCATGGCCCGCGCCCTGGTGACCGAGCCGAAGCTGCTGCTCCTGGACGAGCCCCTGGCCGCGCTCGACGTGTCGACCAAGACCGACGTCCGCCGCCTGCTCCGCGCGGCCCTGCGCCAGTCCCGGGCGGCGAACGTGCTGGTCACCCATGACCTGCTCGACGCCGTGGCGCTCGGCGACCGGATGGTCGTGATCGGGGACGGCAAGGTCGTGCAGACCGGGACGCCCGCCGAGGTGACGTCGCGTCCCCGCTCCCGGTACGTCGCCGATCTGGTCGGCGTCAACCTGCTGCACGGCACCGCCCGCGGCACGGTGCTGGATGTCGACGGCGGCGGGCAGATCCTCACCGCCGGCGCCGCCGCCGGACCCGTCCTGGCTACGGTCCCGCCGACCGCGGTAGCGGTGTCCCGGCACCGGCCCGACGGACACGAACCGAACACCTGGGCGGGGCAGATCAGCGCGGTCGACCTCATGGGCGACCGGGTCCGGGTCCGCATCGACGGCACCCCGGGCACGCCCGGGATCACCGCCGAGGTATCGCCGCGCGCGGTCGATGAACTCAAGCTCGACGACGGAGGCGAGCTGTGGGCCCTCCGTTAACCCAGCCGCCATTACGGTATACCCACCATGATCACCAGAGGAGAAGAAGACTATGCCGCTCAGCGCACGCAACCAGATCCCCGCCCGTGTCACCAGCATCACGTCCGGTGAGGCGATCGCCAACGTCCATCTCGACGCCAACGGCGTCAGCCTGGTGGCCTCCATCACCGTGGAGGCAGTCCGGGAACTCGGCCTGACCGAAGGCAGCACCGCTACCGCCGTGATCAAGGCATCAGACGTGATACTGGCCACCGGCGACTGACGCTATCCGGGTAGGGCTGCGGCCGTGGCCTCACCGGCTGTGTCGATGATGAAGTCACGGCCCAGGCCCCGGCCCCGGCGGCCAAACGAGCCATCTGGCCGCGCGCCGCCGGCCGGGCTACCCCGGCCGGTAAATCGTAGGCTGATGAGATGACCGGTACCGAGCGACCCGGCGTCGACCCAGCCACGCGCCTGCCGGGGCAGATGACCGAGATCGAGTTCCGCTCGCTCTATGAACGGCTGCGCGCCCAGCTGCCCTGGGGACCGGATGACCGGCGCGGCGCACTGAACTACATCACACCCGCCGAGATCCTCGCCGCCCTGCGCGAGGTCACGCTGGGCCGCACCGTCTCACTGGCCGCCCCGGTGGAGCACCGGCCGGCGGCCGACAATCCCGATCCGGCCCGGCATCAGATGACGGGGCCGCTGGGCGCCGACGCCGGCCCGGGGCTGGCGTTCAGCATGGACCGGATCGCGATGAACATCCACGGCAACGCCGACAGCCACATCGACGCCCTCTGCCACGTGATCTACGACGGCCAGCTGTACAACGGGGTGGCCGCGGACACCGTCACCGCGACCGGGGCGGCCGAGCTGTCCATCGGCATCGCCGCCGACGGCATCGTCGGCCGCGGGGTGCTGCTGGACGTGCCGCGTTCCCGCGGCGTGCCCTGGCTGGAGCCCGGGGACCACGTGACCGTGGCCGATGTGCTCGCCGCCGAGCGGGATCAGCAGGTCCGGATCGGCCAGGGTGACATCGTGCTGGTCCGGGTCGGCCACCGGCGGCGGCGCACCGAGCAGGGCCCGTGGGACGCCGCCCAGGCCCGGGCCGGGCTGCACCCGGAGGTGCTGCCGCTGCTGGCCGAGCGCCGGGTCGCCGCCCTGGGCAGCGACGGCAACAACGACACCGCCCCCAGCGCGGTGGCGGGCGTCGACTTCCCGGTGCACGTGCTGACCGTCAACGCGCTGGGCCTGCACCTGCTGGACTACCTGCAGTTCACCGAACTCCGCCGGGTGTGCGAGCAGATCGGTCGCTGGTCGTTTCTGTGCGTGATCGCGCCGCTGCGACTGCCGACCGGGACCGGGTCGCCGGTCAACCCGATCGCGATCGTGTGACGCCTCGTCCTGACCCAGGCACGAGGCTCGCGGGCCGCCTGATCTAGCCGAAGGTGAACGCGTAGGCCTGGACGTCGGCATCGATGAAGGTGATCTCGAAGGTGCGGTCGGTGATCGGGCCGGGCTGCCGGATGAGCTGGTGCAGCCGCTGTTCGGCGACCGTTCCGTGGCCTTGGTCGTCGACATCGGCCCCGTGCGCCGAGCCCGGCGGCTGTCCGTCGATCAGGATACGGAAGCGCACCGGCGTGTCCGGCACGGCCGGGCCCATGACCAGGTGCAGGTCGCGGGCGTGGAAGCGGTACGCGATCTGCCCGCCGGCCTCGTTCAGCGTGGCGGCCTGTTCCTCCATGGTCCAGTCCCCGGACAGCGCCCACTGATTGAGCCTCAGTTCGGCCGGGGCCTGATAGGCGTGACGCTTTCCCGGTACCGCGCCACCGGGGGACGCGAAGTTCTCGGTGCGCTCGTAGCCGGTGTAGTTCTCCGGTGACCTCAGCGTGGCCCAGTCGGCGGGCGCCTCGGCGCCCCCGGCATCGACGGAAACCAGGTCGTGACCTGCGCCGGCGGATCCGGCCTCGGCCAGCAGCTGCTGGATGACCATTTCCGACTGCTGGTACTCGCCCTCGCCGAAGTGGTGATGCCGGATGCGCCCCTGCGCATCGGCGAAGTACAGGGCCGGCCAGTAGTTATTGGCGAAGGCGCTCCATACCGCGTAGTCGTTGTCGACCGCGACCGGGTAGTCGACGCGCATGTCCTGCACGGCGCGGCGGACGTTGCCGAGGTCGTGCTCGAACCCGAACTCGGGGGTGTGCACGCCGATCACGACCAGCCCGTGGCCGGAGTATTTCCCGGCCCAGGCGCGGACATAGGGGAGCTGGCGGAGCCAGTTGATGCAGGTGTAGGTCCAGAAATTGACCAGGACCACCTTTCCGCGCAGCTCCGCTGTCGTCAGCGGCGGCGAATTGAGCCATTCGGTCGCGCCGTCGAGAGAAGGCAGCCTGCTCTCGACGGGCAGCCGGGCCGAGGACGCGTGCAGCCCGGCGGGCGCGAACCACCGTATTGTCATGACAGCCTTCCTTTCTGCCGTGGCTGCTTGATCACAGCATCAGGCCCGGTATCCAGGATCGTTTTCCGGGTCGGCCGGTCGCGCCAGGGTAAGTCCCTGGCCGTTACCCTGGCTCGGCGGGTCCGGGTAGCAGGACTCACCGTGTCGGCGTCGCCGACGCCGGGTCGCTACTTGGGCGGCCGGCCGCGTCCCGGGCGGATGGGCGCCATGGACGCCACGTCGTGTGGGCGCGGACCTGACCACTTGGCCGGCACGGCGTATACCGCGGCGGCCACCGCGTACGCCGCCCGCTCGTAGTTGACCCGCCACCCGACGAACTCGGGCCAGGCCTCCTCGGGGGTGCGCTCGACCGGGAAGCCGACCTCGCTCATCCGGGCCACCCCTTCGAGAAACTCGGCATACGTCAGGCTGATCCCGGCTTCCGGATCGGCCTCATCGGGTATGTCGAAGCCCATCGCCCGGGCGATCCGGTTGAAGCACAGGAACCCGCTGCGCAGGCACAGCCGGGCCGGGACCACCGGCGCGTCCTTCGGGGACAGGACCAGGAACAGCGCGGCGGAGTCGAGCACGGCCAGCAGCGCGGTCACCCAGGACGACAGCGGCGTGGGCGAGCGGAACCGGACCAGCGGCAGGTAGGTGGTGTGGCTCTCGGTGACGTCCGCGGCCCAGCGTTCCCACTGGGTGTACAGATCCGGCATCGTATCCAGGGTCGACACGCCTGATCCGAGCGCGTAGTGGGTCCGGGCCAGCAGTTCCGGGCCCCAGGACGGAACCCCGGCCCGCGCGTTCAGCAGCGCTACCTCGGTCTCCCGCCGGTTGAACGCCCCGTACAGGGTCGGCAGGTAGGCGATCTGCAAGGTGACGATCACCAGTCCGACCGCCGCGGCCAGGAACACGATCACGGCCGGCGCCGCCCCGGCGGGTACGGCGAAGCCCAGGGTGAACATCGAGGACCCGGCGTCGACGAAGGCGGACAGCACGCCGCGCGCAGCGAACGGCCACAGCAGCAAGGCGAACCCCACGTAGGCCACGACGAGCCACGTTGCCAGCTGGGCCAGCAAGATGGCCGCCGCCTGGGTGGCCAGGATCCGGTCGCGCCGCCGGAAATCGGCGACTCGCGCGACCACCGGCTGGTAAGCCAGGACGACGGCCCGGTCGACCCACCGCGTCAGCCGGCTGCGGACCGAGCGGGACACGATCAAGGTCGCGGTGACGCTGGACACCGACGTCAGGACGAGCAGGCCGCCGACCACCGCCGCCACGATCCGTCCTGCCAGTGGCATCACCATCAGTGGGAGAGTACACCCAGCCGATTACCGGTCACTACGCTCACCTGTCGCTGGCGAGGACCGTGCGCCCCGACCAGGACCGGGCACCGCGTCAGGCTGGTCATGTTCATCACCCCCCAAACGATTCACCATGAGCGTCACGGCAGCGGCTGCCCAGGCCGGGATTGCCGTCAGGCGGACTCCGGTTCGGCTGGGTCGATCGGGCGGCCGGCCTCGGCCAGGATCCGCTGGCTCATCGCCAGGGTCATCCCGAACGTGAGCCACTGAGCGGGGTCGCTGCCCCACCGCTCCTGGACCCGGGCGAGTGCCCTGGTGAGGGTGTCGTCCGCGGCGCGGACCGTTTCGGCCAGACTCCGGCGGTCGGCGGGCGTGCCGGCGGAGGCCAGCCACGCGGCATAGGCGACGGTGGCCGACGCCGTGCTCGCCAGCATCGCGCTGAGAGTCGGCATCGGGCGGGCATGGCTCGATCCGTCCGCCAGGGCCCTGGCCATCGACCGGGTGCAGACGGCGATCCGCTCGCCCGAGCGGAGCGCCTCCTCCGCCTGGCCGAGCGCCGCTCGCGGTCGGCTCGCCCGGGCGTTCCACCGGGTGCTCAGCCGGAACCGCTCGTGGTCGCGGCGGGCCGCGGCGATCAAGTCGATCAGCGCGACCGCGTCCCGGCGCCATGCGTCGGCTTGCCCGGCGGTCCACGTCGACCCGATGCCCGCGCTGACCGCGCGCAAGATCTCCGCACAGCGATGCAAGGGTGCCAGCGCTTGCGACATGACGGCGTGGGGCGCCGGCGCGGACGGGGCCAGCAGAACGGCGATCACGGCCACTCCCGCACCGATCAGGGTGTCGACGATGCGCTCGCCCGCGTACCCGGGCGTGGTCTGCCCGACCAGGAACACGAGCAACGCGCTGACCGGTACCTGCACCACGCCCTGCGGGCCCAGACGAGCCGTCCAGCCCACGAGCAGGCCGACGAAGATGATGATGCCGATGCTCCAGGCGCTCGGGCCCAGGACGCGGCTCACTGCCAGCGCGGCAGCCACCCCGACCACCACCCCGGCCACCCGCTGGAAGGCCCGCGAGAGCGAGTCGTACACGGTCGGCTGGACGATCAGGAGCACAGCGAGCGGCGCGAAATACGGTCGGCTATGCGGATCAGCCGCAAGGGCCGCCACCCAGGCCAGGCCGGCGGCAATCGCCGTCTTCGCTGCCAGGAGCACCTGATCACGGGTGACAAACCCTCTAGACGGCGTGTACGGGGGCGTAGCGGGGTTGCCACATGGCCGCGCTCACGGCCTCGGCAGTGATGCCGGGCAGGTCGGCGACGCCGTCCTGGGCGGCGGCCTGGGCTACCGCGAGCGCGACATGCGCCGAGGTGGTGCGGAGGTCGTCGATGGGCGGCAGGAGAGGCGCGCCGGGCGCAGCGGTGTCGGTGAGTGCGGCGACGGCCTCAGCGGCGGCGGTGATCATGTGGTCGGTAATGCGCCGGGCCTGGGACAAGAGCGCGCCCAGACCGAGGCCGGGGAAGATCAGGGCATTGTTGGCCTGGCCGATCTGGTAGGTGACGCCGTGGTAGGTGACGGGGTCGAACGGGCTCCCGGTGGCGATGAGGGCCCGGCCGCCGGTCCAGCTCACCAGGTCGGCTGGGGTTGCCTCGGACAGGCTGGTCGGGTTGGACATCGGCAAGATCACGGGCTGGTCCACGTGCGCGGCCATGTCCCGCACGATCTGCTCGGTGAAGGCGCCGTGCACAGTAGAGGTGCCGATGAGGATGGTGGGGTTCACCCGGCCCACGACCTCAGCGAGACCGATGCCCATCGTGGTCCCGTGTCCCGGCCAGTCGCTGACCTCGGTGGCGGGGCGGGCATACGGGACCTGAAAGTCGCGCAGGCCGGGCATGTCGTCGGTGAGCAGGCCCTGGCGGTCCAGGCACCAGAACCGTGCTCGCGCTGCGGCCGTGTCTAGCCCATGGCTGGCCATGGCCTCGTGGAGCTGGTCGGCGATGCCGATACCCGCGGTGCCGGAACCGAATATGACGATGCGGTGCTGGGCCAGCGAGGTATGGCTGGCCCGTGCGCCGGCCAGTACGGCGGCGAGGTTGACCGCGCCGGTGCCCTGCACGTCATCGTTGAAGGTGAGGATGTGATCGCGGTAGCGGTCCAGGATGCGCCGGGCGTTGCCGGGCCCGAAATCCTCCCAGTGCAGGAGCGCGCCGGGAAAGACCTTGAGCGCGGCGGTCACGTAGGCGTCGATAAAGGCGTCATAGGCCTCCTGGTCAGGTCGCTTGTGCGGAACGCCCAGATACAGCGGGTCCTGCAGCAGTTCGGCCCGGTCGGTGCCGACGTCCAGCATTACCGGCAGGGTTCGGGCCGGGTCGATGCCGGCCGCAGCGGTATAGACGGCGAGCTTGCCGACCGCGATATCGATCCCCCCGACGCCCCAGTCGCCGATGCCGAGGATAGCCTGGGCGTCGGTAGCGACGATGAGGTCCACCTCGCCGGCCGACAGCCCGGAATCGCGCAGGGCGGTCTCGATCTGGCCGGGTGCATCGATGGTGAGATAGACGCCGCGGGGGCGGCGGTACTGATGGCTGTAACGCTGGATGGCCTCGCCGATCGTCGGTGTGTAGACAATTGGCAGCAGCTCGCTGAGGTGGTCGGTCAGTATCCGGTAAAACAGCACCTCGTTGCGGTCGTGCAACGCGGTCAGATAGATGTTCTTGTCGAGGGCGCTGGGCTGCTGCGAGCACTGCCGGTAGGCGCGCTCGGCCTGCTGGTCCAGGGTCAGGATCCGGGATGGCAGCAGGCCGGTCAATTCCAGCGCGGCGCGCTCGGAGTCGGTGAACGCGGTGCCCTTGTTCAGTCGGGGAATGCCGAGCACGCTATAACCCCGGCCGCTGGTCTCCCATACCCGTTCGACAGGGTTCCACCGGATCACCGGTCGGGCATCCGAACGCATGGCCTGATCTCCTTTGTCGAATCCGAGCAGGGCCGACGGGCTCCCCTCAACCATGACACTCTGATCTTGTCCCAGCCCTGGTTCTCCTAAGCCCATTTGCGGCTTCCGCTGGGCGGCTCCCGCCCGGGCGGGCGTATCAATCGGCTGGCGGCTATCTCCGTATCAGTGTCAACAGCCCGCGGGGCTAGGGGGGCGCACGGGTGATAACCGAAGAGCCGTTCCGCACGATCGTCGAGCCGTTCCGGATCCATTCCGTCGAGCCGATGCGGCTGCCCACTCGCGCCGAGCGGGCCAGCGCCTTGCAGGCGGCGGGGTATAACTTGTTCGAGCTGGCCGCTGAGGACGTGCCGATCGACCTGCTCACCGACTCGGGCACCGGTGCCATGTCAGCCGAGCAGTGGGCGGCCATTCAGCGCGGGAACGAGGCTTATGCCGGGGCGCCGTCGTTCGGCCGGTTCCGCGCCGCGGTGACCGGCCTGTTCCCGTTCGCGCACGTGCTGCCCACGCACCAGGGCCGCGCCGCAGAGAGGATCCTGTTCACCGCGATCGGCGGATCCGGCCTGATCGTGCCGAACAACACCCACTTCGACACCACCAGGGCCAACATCGAGTTCACCGGCGCCACCGCCGTCGACCTCCCGGTCGCCGAGGGCCTGCGGCCCGCCGCCCGCCACCCGTTCAAGGGCAACATGGACGTCGCCGCGCTGGAGCGCCTGCTGTCAGCGCGGGCCGCCGCGGTCCCGCTGGTGATGCTGACGGTCACCAACAACTCCGGCGGCGGCCAGCCCGTCAGCATGGCCAACGTCCGGGCGGTCCGCGCGGTCTGCGACCGGTTCGGCAAGCCGCTGTTCCTTGATGCCTGCCGGATCGCGGAAAACGCCTGGTTCATCAGGACGCGCGAATCCGGCTACCAGGACGTCCCGGTCGCCGGCATCATCCGCCAGATGGCAGCCCTGGCCGACGGCATGACCATGTCGGCCAAGAAGGACCCGCTGGCCAGCACCGGCGGCTGGCTCGCGCTGAACGACGACGCGCTCGCCGGGCGATGCCGCAACCTGCAGATCCTCACCGAGGGCTTCCCCACCTACGGTGGCCTGGCCGGGCGCGACCTGGAGGCGATCGCCCAGGGACTGCGCGAGGCCGTCGATCATGACTACCTGCGCTACCGGGTCCGGTCGGTGGAATACCTCGGACAGGCCCTGGAACAAGCCGGCGTCCCGGTCGTCGTGCCGTTCGGCGGCCACGCCGTGTTCGTCGACGCCAGGGCG
>Ga0335069_10015320_pt1 | contig 10717 bp, 8 predicted proteins | sample Lox_Sample_11_FD_206714 | JGI IMG/M metagenome (GOLD analysis project Ga0335069, IMG submission 206714) | Soil microbial communities from Loxahatchee National Wildlife Refuge, Florida, United States - Lox_Sample_1.1 | ecosystem: Environmental > Terrestrial > Soil > Wetlands | place: USA: Florida... | reverse complement strand
TCCGGCTCCGCGTACCGCGCCAGCAGCGCGCGCCCCTTGTCCTTGTTCACGACGGACGGCCGCTCGAACTTCGCAGCGTCGCCCTGGTCGACGTACCCGAGGACGAACGCGAACGTCTCCGCGTCGCCCGGCTCGAGGTGGAGGTCGAGCTGATGCGAGCCGACCGGATTCCAGCCGTGGGCGACGCTGCGCTGCGCAAGTCCGCCGAACGGCACCGCCGCCTCGTGCAGGCCGTTGTGCACGCCGACGAAGACGTCGCGCGACGTGTCGAAGCCGCTCGTCTCCCGCGTGCAGCCGAAGACGGTGTAGTGATTCCGCCGCTCGCGGTACTCGGTCGTGTGGTAGATGGCCGAGCCCTCGACCTCGACCTCGCCGACCGAATACGTGCGCTGGAAGTTCGTCATGTCGTTCAGCGCCTCGTAGAAGCAGAACTCGACGTACGAGAACAGCGTCACGTCCTTCGTGACAGGCCCCGTGTTGCGGACGGTCGTCTTCCAGATCTCCGCGCGCTCACCGGGCGGGACGAAGAAGAGGAGCTCCACCTCGACGCCGTCGCGCGCGCCGACGATGCGCGTGTAGCCGAGGCCGTGCCGGCACTCGAAGCGGTCGAGCGGCGTCTTCGTCGGCTTCCAGCCCGGGTTCCAGACCGTGCCGCCGTCGTTGACGTAGAGATAGCGGCCGACGGAGTCGAGCGGCGTGTCGTTGTAGCGATAGCGCGTGAGCCGCCGCAGCCGCGCGTCTCGCCAGAACGTGTAGCCGCCCGCCGTGTTCGTGCAGAGGCCGAACAGCTCCTCGTCGCCGAGGTAGTTCAGCCACGGGAGCGGCGTGTCCGGACGCGTGACGACGTACTCCCGCGTCTCGTCGTCGAAGTGTCCGTAGCGGTGCTCCAGCTTCGGTCGGCGGTCGGTCACGGCCGCCACTCTTACACCGCCGCGACGTAGTGGTCGGTTTCGACCTCGACGAGCTCGGCGGTCTCGCCCTCGGGCGGAAGCGCCTTGCCGTCGGCGGCCGCGTACTGCTGCTGCGCCTCCGGCCCGCCTGCGAGCTCCGCGATCTGCGCCTGCAGCTCCGGGCTCAGCTCCTCCCACTTCGAGTGGAGCTGCGGCACCGACGCGAGCAGCATCTTCGTGTACGGATGCTGCGGATTGCCGAACACCTTCTCCGTCGCGCCCATCTCGACGATGCAGCCGCGCCGCAGGATCACCGTCTTCTCGCTGATGTAGTTCCCGAGCGACAGGTCGTGCGTGATGAAGATGATGCCGAGACCGCGCTCTTTCAGCTCGCCCAGCAGGTTGAGCACGTCGATGCGCGTCGACGCGTCCAGCATGCTGATGATCTCGTCGGCGACGAGGAACTCGATGTCGAGCAGCAACGCGCGCGCGATCAGCAGCCGCTGCAGCTGGCCGCCGCTGAGCTGGTGCGGGAACTTGTTCAGCACCTGTACCGGGTCGAGCGCCACCGCCTCGAGCGACGCGGCCACCTTGCTCTGCCACGTCGGCGTGTCCATGCCGGAGAAGTAGGAGCTGCGGATCAGGTTGAAGACACGGTCCGCCTTGAAGATCGGGTTGTACGAGCTGAACGGATCCTGAAAGACGCCCTGCGTCGTCCGGTAGTACGCCTTCAGGCCGCGACCCTTCAGCGCGGAGACGTCGACGCCGTCGAGCGTGATCGTGCCGCGTGTGATCGGCGACAGGCGCAGGATCATCTTTCCGATCGTGCTCTTGCCGCTGCCGCTCTCGCCGATCAGCGACGTCACCTCGCCCGGCTTCACCTCGAAGCTGACGTCGCGGACCGCGAGCAGCTCCTTCCCGCCGAACGCGCCGACCTTGTAGACCTTCGAGACGTTGTCGATCTTCAGCAGCGGCATCGGCTACGTCTCCTCCCAGCACGCGACGAAGTGACCGTCGTCCACCTCGACGAACGGCGGCTTCTCGAGGCACTTCGCCGAGGCGAGCGGACAGCGGTCGTGGAACCGGCAGCCCGCGGGCGGATGGAGCAGTCCCGGCGGCGTTCCGGGAATGCCCGTCAGCCTCTTCTCCGCGTAGCGGATGCCGACCTCGGGAAGCGACGAGATCAGCGCCTTCGTGTACGGGTGGCGCGGCGACGAGATGATCGTCTCGTTCGACGCCTTCTCCGCGAGGTGGCCCGCGTACATGATCAGGATCGTGTCCGCGATCTGGTAGAGGATCGACAGGTCGTGCGTGATCACGATCAGGCTGGTCACGAAGCCGCGGTCGCGGAAGCCGACGAGCGTCTCGCCGACGGCCTTCTGCGTCGAGACGTCGAGTGCCGACGTGATCTCGTCGGCGATCAGCACCGACGGGTTCAACAGCGTCGAGATGACCATCACCGTGCGCTGCTTCATCCCGCCGGACAGCTCCATCGGGAACAGTCCCAGCACCGCGGGATCCAGCCCGACGAGCTCGAGCCGGCGGCGCAGCTCGGGGCGCTCCTTCTTCGGATTCATGCCGTGCGCTCGGAGCAGGTCGTCGATCAGGTCGCCGATCTTTCGCGTCGGGTTGAGCGCGCTCATCGCGTACTGCGGGACGATCGACACCGTCTTGAACCGGAAGGCGTTCATCGCGTCCGTGTCCCAGACCGGAAGCTCGGTTCCGTCGATCGTGACGTGGCCGCCGACGTAGCGCATGCGCGCGTCGAAGCGGATGAGGCTGTTTCCGAGCGTCGACTTGCCGCAGCCCGACTCGCCGGCGAGCCCCATGATCTCGCCGTCGGCGAGCGAGAACGTCGCGCCGTCGAGCGCGTGCACGTCGCCGGCGAGCGTGCGGTAGTAGACCTTCAGGTCGTCGACGAGAAGGCTCACCGGCTCACAGCTCCCGCAGCTTCGGGTTGAAGACCTCGTCGAGGCCGACGTTCATGACGTAGAGCGAGCCGACGACCACCATGATCGCGAGCCCCGGCGGGACGAACCACCACCAGAGGTGCAGCTGCAGCGCCGCGCTCTGCACCGACAGCTGCATCATCATCCCGAGCGAGATCGTTCCGGACGGGCCGAGGCCGATGAAGTCCAGCGTCGCGGCGATCAGAACGGCGCCTCCGAACAGGAGGATGAACATCATGAACAGGTAGGAGCTCATGTTCGGCGCGATCTCCTTGAAGATGATCTGCCGGCTGCCGCGCCCACTCATGCGCGCCATGTCGACGAAGTCGCGCGAGACGAGCGAGAACGTCTGCGCGCGGAGGGCGCGCGCCGCCCAGGGCCACGACGTCAGCCCGATGAAGACCGCCTCCGTCACGATCCCGCGCACCTGGAGGTACGCGGCGATGACGAGCAGCAGCGCGAACGTCGGGATGACGAGGACGACGTTCGTGATCATGTTGAGGATGTCGTCGACGAGGCCGCCGCGGTAGCCCGCGGTGAAGCCGACGATCATCCCGATGGCGGCCGCGATGCCTCCGCCGAGCGCACCGACGACGAACAGCAGCCGCAGTCCGGTGACGAACTGCGAGAAGACGTCCTGACCGAGCAGCGTCGTCCCGAACCAGTAGCCGTCCTTCGTCGTCGGCGCCCAGGAGAGCTTGCCGCCGTACTCGAGCGGCGGGTGGCTCGCGATGAGAGGCCCGATGAGAGCGAGCAGGAGCATCGCCAGGGTGACGCTGAGGCCGAAGACGAGCTTTCGGTTCCGCAGCGCAAAATGGAGCGTCTCGCGAAAGCCGCTCATGTGCTTCGCGTCGGGCTCGACCGGCGGCTCGAGCACCGAGACGAGATCGGGCGGCTCGACGACCCTGCCGGAGCTGGTCACGACCCGCCCCCCTGCATCCCGATTCGCGTTCTCGGGTCGACGATGACGTAGACGATGTCGACGACGAAGTTGGCGATCAGGACGCCGACGATGATGAACAGGAAGATGCCCTGGATCACGAAGTAGTCCTCGTTCGTGATCGCGCGGTAGATCTGGTAGCCGAGCCCGGGATAGGAGAAGACGATCTCCGTCACGAGCGCGCCTGCGATGACCGCGCCGAGCGCGAGCGCGAGGCCCGTGATCTGCGGCAGCAACGCATTCCTGAAGGCGTACTTGCGGATCAGCCGTTGCGGCGCTCCGAGCGCCTCCAGGTAGTGCGCGTAGTCGGCCTCGAGCTCGTAGATGATCAGGTTCCGCATGCCGATCGCCCAGCCGCCGAAGGCGACGAGGAAGAGCGACAGGAACGGCAGGAACCAGTGGTAGGCGAGGTTCGAGACGAAGGCCCAGGACCACGCCTTCTGCTGGGTCGGGTCGTAGGCGAACCCGACGGGGAAGACGTGCCACACGACGGCGAAGACCCAGGAGAGGAGGATCGCGAGCCACATGTACGGCGTCGCGGTCAGCGCATAGCCGAACGGCAGCAGCGTGTTGTCGAGCGACTTCCTCCGCGCGGCGAGCGCGCCGAACTTGTTGCCCGCGTACCAGCTGAGCAGGGTCGCCGGGATCAGCAGGCCGAGCGTGTACGGAAGCGCGTGCACGATGATCGTCGTCACCGGCGTCGGGAACTGCAGGATGCTCGTGCCGAGGTCGCCGTGGAAGAGCGAGATCCAGAAGTACCAGTACTGCTTCCACAGCGGCAGGTCGAGGTTGAACGCCCGCATGTAGTGGTGGTAGAGCTGCTGCGCGACCCTGGGATCCTGGACCTGGATCCGCCCCACGAGCGTGAGGACGGGATTGCCCGGCATCAGGTGCGGGATCGCCCAGTCGACCGTGACGGCGACGACGAACGTGACGGCGTAGATGCCGAGCTTCCTCAGGAAGTAGCGTCCCACGTCTCCTCCGGGCGGGTCGTGATGGAAGCGATCACCGCCCCTCCCGCTGCGGGTTGCAGACAGGAGGAGCGGTGATCGGTCATGCCGTCGCCCTCTACGCCTTCGGCGCGAGGTGCGTGATGACGTCGATACCCGTCATCTGCAGATAGCCGTTCCACATCACCGGCGTGTACTGCCGCGTGGAGGTGGAGGAGGGCCAGTTCGTCCAGTACTTGGACACGAACTGCGCCCACTGGCCGTTGTACCAGAGCGGGATGATCGGCAGCTGCTGCATGAGGATCGTCTGCAGCTTGCTGTTGATCTCCTTGATCGCGGCCGTGTTCTGCGGCGGAGTCGCGTCCAGCTTCTGGACGAGCGACCACGCGTTCTGATTGGTGTACCGGCCGAAGTTGAAGTTCGTCTGGCCCGTGCCCGTCGTCAGGATCGGCAGGTGGTAGATGCCGTTCCAGTACGTCCACGGGTTGTCGCTGATCTGGTAGGCGTTGTCGACCACGAGGTCGTAGGCGCCCGTGTTGCGGTCATCGCGCCACGTGTTGTAGTCCTTGACCTTCGCGGTGATCTCGATGCCGGCGGCCTTCGCCGACGAGATGATCATGTCGCGGGCGGCCTCCCAGTCGGACCAGCCCTGCGGGACGGAGAGATCGAGATTGATCTTCGAGCCGTCCTTGTTCATGAACATGCCGGAGCTGTCCCGCTTGTAGCCCGCGGCCGTCAGCATCGCCACTGCCTTCGCCGTGCTGTACTTGAAGCCGTACTTCGCCACGGCGGCCTTGTCGATGAACTTGCTCCACGTCGGCAGCAGTCCGGCCGGGCTCGCCGGCAGGACGAGGTTGCCGTAGTCCTGCGTGACGATCTGGTTGATGTTGATCGCCGTCGCCAGCGCCTTGCGGAACGCCGGGTCGTTCAGCGGTACGTGCGTGGTGTTCGGCTCGAGCCACGCAGTGTTCGCCGACAGCATGTACGGCGCCTTCTTGTAGTACGTCTGGACCTGGCCCTTGTTGACGAGCGTCTGCACGCCGGGCAGGTAGTTGTTGTTCAGGTCCTCGACGCCTGCGAGCACCGCCGACAGGCTGTTCGTGTTGCTCGTGTTGACGAGGTCGATGATGTACTTCGGCTTCGGCGACGGGGAGACGCCCAGCTTGGCGGCCCACCAGTTCGTGTTCTTGACGTACACGACGCGCGTCGTCGGATCCCATCCGGCCGGGTCGATCTTGTACGGGCCGGTGCCGACCGGGTTGGCCGGGCTGTACGTGGTCAGCTTCGCCGCATCGGTGATCAGCGGCTTCGCCTGCGTCGGGCTGACCATCGGCATGTTGTACATCGCGTTCTGCCACTGCACGTAGTTCGGCGTGGACTTGAACGTGATCACGACCCTGTTCCCCGCCGGCGCGACCCGCGCGACGTTCAAGTACAGGTTGTTCCACGGGTTCGTGTTGAACCGTGCGAGGTTGAGGTTGAAGGCGACGTCAGCGGCGGTGAACGGTTTCCCGTCCGTCCACTTGACACCCGGCCTCACGTTGATCACGTACTTGGTCCCGACGAACGAGGCGGACTGCGCCAGCCACGGGATGTACACGCCCTTCATCGGGTCGAACCGGAGCAGCGTCTCGTAGAGGAGCCCCACGGTGCCGGTGGCGGCGCCGCCGACATAGGGGTTCGTCCCCGTGATGTTGCCCCACTGCGAGCCGCTCGTGATCAGCGTCTGGTTGCGCGGATAGTTGGCGAGCGGGCTCTGCTTCCCGGCCGGTCCGAGCCTCTGTGCGCCCGCCCCGCCGGCTGTCATGAACACGGCCGCGACCATGGCGATGACGCTCAGGCCGACGACCGTGTTTCTCCAAGTGCGCTTCATGAGTGTGGTTCTCCTTCCCTAAGGCGGTTGGAACAGCGGCTCAGATTCCCTGACCCTCCCTTCATCACCCACATCTGCCGGGGCGCGCGCGGCGTTCCGGCGCGAGACCAAATCGTTGGAACCGCTACCGGCATTCGTGGCCTCAACGGATGCCGTGCCCCATGCGGGAATTCCCTGATCTCTTGGTGGGACTCGTGCGCCTACAAACGCGTCGGTGAGTAAACGGTTACAGCCGCCACCGGAGCATTCGCGCCCTCCGACCATCCGCGACATCGCACGGGAGGCCGGTGTTTCCGTTGCGACGATCTCCCGCGTGCTGAACAAGCAGGCCGGTGTCGCGCCGGAGACCCGCGAATCGGTCCTCCGCGTCATCCGGCAGCGCGGCTTCACGACAAACCCGACCGCGCGCGGGCTCGCCGGCGCCCGCACGGGGTTCGTGAGCGTGACGTTGCCGATGCTCGAGGGGTCGTATTTCGTGCATCTGATCGCCAGCGTCGTCGACACCCTCGACCAGCACGACCTGCGGGCGGTCATCTCCCCGACGCTGCACGAGCACGACCGGGAGGTCGGACTCCTCAACCGGCTGATGCACGGGACGACGGAGGGGGCGGTCCTGATCCTGCCGTCCGAGTCGAGCGAGGAGCTGAGCGAGCTCGTCGAGCACGGCTACCCCGTCGTCGTGCTCGACCCGAAGCTGCCGCCCGGCGACGGCATCCCGTGCGTCTCGGCGTCGAACGTGCCGGGCGCGCGCGACGCGACGCAGCACCTGCTCAAGCTCGGCCACCGCCGGATCGCCGCGATCACCGGCCCGCGAGGCTGGATCGCGACCGAGGAGCGGCTGCTCGGCTACCACGCCGCGCTCGCCGCGGCCGGGGTGATGCCCGAGGCGGCGATCGAGATCGAGTCCGACTTCAACCGCGCGGGCGGCTATGTCGCCGGCGCGCAGCTCTTCGATCTCGCGCAGCCGCCGACCGCTCTGTTCGCCTTCAACGACAACCTGGCCGTCGGGGCGATGCAGGCGGCCCGGGAGCGCGGCCTGCGGCTCCCCGAGGACCTGTCGGTGATCGGCTTCGACGACTCGGACGAGGCGGCGCTCCTGACGCCGGCCCTCACCTCCGTCCGCCAGCCCCTGGCCGAGATGGGGAGGATGGCCGTCGTCCTGCTCACCCGGCTGCTGGACGGGCTGCCGGTCGACGGGCTCGCCGTCGAGCTGGCCACGAAACTCGTCGTCAGGGAGTCGACAGCACCCGCCTTTTGACTACCCTGAGCGGGTGCGCGCCGGGGGTCTGTTCGTCCTTCTCTGTCTCGTCCTGTCCGTCGCCCCTGCGGCGACCGCGGACGGCACCCCTGCTCCGAGCTGGCTGCCCCATGCGTCGGACGCGACGTGGACGTATCAGTTCACCGACAGCGTCTACAACACGGCGGGGACGACCGAGCACGTCAGCGTCGTGAAGGCGAGCGGATCGGACTTCACGCTCGGGTGGACGATCGACGGCGGACCGAATGCGAACGGCTGCCAGTACGGCACGACCTTCAACGGGTGGGTCGCGTTCTCGGAGACGAACGGCGGCATCTTCAACGGGGCCGACGGGTGGTGCGGCAATCCGCCGCCGGCGCAGTTCCCGATTCTCTGCGCCACGAGCGCGGGCTGTCCGAACGTCCTCAGCAGCACGCTCTACAACCTGATCTGGGGGTCGCGCACGCCGATCCTCGCCGAGCCGGTGCTGCGCGGCTCGACCTGGAGCGCGACCGGCGGAGCACAGGGCGACGTCGCGAGCGCAAACGACTATGTCGGCACGGAGCAGATAACCGTGCCCGCGTTCCCGCAGCCGGTGACCGCCGCGAAGGTTCGCTCGCAGATCACGCAGGCGGGTGCGCTCGGCGATCCGTACGGAAGCGGCGTGCGCACCGTCTGGTGGGTCTACGGTGTCGGTCCGGTGAAGGTCGAGCTCGACCACTCGGGCGGCGCCGTGACGACGGCTGTCCTCCAGTCGACGAACCAGACGCCGCAGGCGCCGCCGAATGACGCGAACTACTTCCCGCTCACGCTCGGGCTGAAGGGCACGTTCTCGTGGACGAACTCGAAGTACATGAAGAACAAGCCGGAGATCGAGAGCTACTCGATCGACCAGGTGGCGAACGGATCGGCGCAGGTGTCGGTCACGAGCGTGTCGGGACCGATCAAGGTGCTGAAGAGCCTGTACGCGTTCACGTCGCGTCTCGACGGCGTCACGAACCTGCTCGGCGCGACGCAGGCGCAGTCGCTCGCCAAGGCGCCCGCGCTCGGGCCGCGCTCGCTGCCCCTGAACGAGCGGCGCCACTTCTTCACGCCGTTCGACCTGATGACGTACGGGTTCAATCCGGTCATCCCCGCGTATCCCGCCGCCGGCAACACGTGGTCGGGCGCGACGAGCGGGCGGGACTACCAGCTGTACGGCGTCACCGGCACGACGACGGTGCTCGGGGTGCAGACGGTGAAGGTTCCCGCGGGGACGTTCAAGGCGCTTGCGGTGCGCTCGGTGTTGAAGCAGCAGGGCTTCCCCTTCGGGAGCGGGACGCGCACGAGCTGGTTCGCGCCCGGACGGGGTCTGGTGAAGCTCGTCTTCAAGCACGGCGACGGCAGCGTCTCCACCGTCCAGCTGATCCACTAGCGCGCCGGTGCGAATCGGGATCGCGTCGGCGATGCTCGCGCTCCTGCTCGTGGCGGCGGGATGCGGCGGCCACTCGTCACAGGCTGCGAAGCGGAAGGCGGTCACGCAGTACATCGAGCGCGTCGACGCCGTGGAGCAGCAGCTCCGTCTGCCGCTCCTGAAGATCGAGAGGACATACCGCGACTTCAGCACGCACCCGGGTGCGATGAAGAAGTCGGCGCCGCAGTTTGCGACGGCGGAGGCGACGCTGCGCACGCTGCAGACGCGGCTCGGCCTCATCGAGCCGCCGCCCGACGCGAAGCGGCTACGGACGCTGCTGGTCGGCTTGATGGGCTCGCAGGCGGAGCTCGCGCACGAGCTGACGACGCTCGTGAACTTCCTGCCGGCGTTCTCCGCCGCATTGCAGCCGCTTGCGGCGTCGGACGCGCAGTTGAAGAAGTCGCTCGCCGCCGTCGTGGTCCCGAAGCCGAAGCCCGTCAAGCCGTCGCAGCTGAAGGCCGCGAAGGCGGCGTTCCGGCGTGCCGTGTCGGCCGCCGCCGCCGCTCAGGCCGTCGCCCTCGACACGTACCTGCACGAGGTCGCAAAGGTGCAGGACCGGCTGCGCGAGCTGCGGCCGCCGCCCGCGATGGCGCCGGCGTACCGGACGCAGCTGTCGACCCTCGCACGGGTCCGCGCGAGCGGGGCCGCGCTCGTCGCAGCGCTCCAGAAGAAGCAGTTCGCGCGCGTCGCGGCGCTCGACCGGAGCTTCCAGACGGCCGCCGCCGCGAGCACCAGCCTCTCGGCCCAGCGGGCCCAGATCGCCGCGGTGAAGGCGTACAACGCCCGGGTCAAGGCGGTCGGAGCGCTGGCGCTGCGCGTGGACGCGGAGCGCGCGCGGCTCCAGAAGAGCCTGGGCTGACACCGCGTCCGGGCGGTGACCGCCCGGGGTCGAGGCGGTGAACTCGATGCGCGAGAGGCTTGCACCGCCCTCCGATGTGTGGCACAGTCGCACTCGGGACCGGGCGACGGTTTGTCCGGATTGGGGAACGAGGGGGAGTCCAAGGGGTGTATTCGGCCGGGGCCGCTGCGGCGGAGTTTCCGAGTCTGGCTGCGTTTCGCTTTCGCGGAGCGCGGTACCTGTTTGCGGCCATCGGCCTGATCGGGCTCGCCGTTCCGTACCTCAGCGGCTTCGCTGCGTTCAGCCGGCCCGCGTACTCCCCGCCGGCCGCGTCCCTTCCCGTTCTCGGCATCCCTGTCGTCCGCTTCCCCGGACTCGCCGTTCCCAAGCTCCACCCGGCGCCGGCCGTTCCCGCGGCCGCGCGCACGAAGACGAAAGGCACGAAGCAGGCCGCTGCCCAGAGCGGCTCGCGCAAGGTCCCCGTCGTCACCGACACGTACTCCCTCTCACCGGGTGGATCGTCGGGGATCGCGAAGACGAACACGCCGGTCGATCTCTTCGCCGGCGCCCCCGTCGTGCAGGACACG
>Ga0335069_10015319_pt1 | contig 10717 bp, 7 predicted proteins | sample Lox_Sample_11_FD_206714 | JGI IMG/M metagenome (GOLD analysis project Ga0335069, IMG submission 206714) | Soil microbial communities from Loxahatchee National Wildlife Refuge, Florida, United States - Lox_Sample_1.1 | ecosystem: Environmental > Terrestrial > Soil > Wetlands | place: USA: Florida... | reverse complement strand
GCCGCTCAAATCTGCACGCGGACGCGTATTGGCCGAGGACATCACCGCGCGGCTCGATCAGCCGCCTGCGCCTGTTTCCGCCATGGACGGCTATGCCGTGCGCGCGAGCGATGCCGCGTCGGCGCCGGCGACATTGCGCGTGATCGGATCGGCGCCGGCGGGACATCCGTTTGGCGGCAAAATCGGCACTGGCGAAGCCGTGCGCATCTTCACCGGCGGCGTGGTGCCGGACGGCGCCGATGCCGTCGTCATCCAGGAAGACACGACGCAGGACGGCGATAAGGTCACCATCCGCGAAGCCGCACGATCCGGTCGCCACATCCGAAAAGCCGGTCTCGATTTCGCGCATGGCGATGTGCTGGCGCGCGCGGGACACAAATTGCGCGCGCGCGATTTGGCGCTTCTTGCCGCCGGCGACATCCCGACGGTTCCCGTGCGCCGGCGCCCGCGCGTGGCCCTGGCCGCCACCGGCGACGAGCTTTCGCCGCCCGGCGCTCCGCGCAAACCCGGCGGCATCGTGGCATCGTCCGGTTACGGATTATCCGGCATGATCGACGCGTGGGGCGGCGAGATCATCGATCTCGGCATCCTCCCCGACAACGCCGACGCACTCGCCAAACTCCCGGAACGCGCCAAAGGCGCGGACATCATCGTCACGATGGGCGGGGCTTCCGTCGGCGACCACGATCTCGTGCGCTCTGCGCTTGGCCCCCACGGCTTCGTGCTCGACTTCTGGAAGATCGCGATGCGGCCGGGCAAGCCGCTGATCTTCGGGCGGCTGAACGACACACCGCTGCTCGGCCTGCCCGGCAATCCGGTGTCGTCTTTCGTCTGCGCGATCCTGTTTCTGAAGCCGGCGCTGGCGACGATGCTGGGTGATACCGCGAGGAACAGTCTTCGCGCGGCGCGGCTGGTCCGCGCGCTGCCCGCCAACGACTCCCGGCAGGATTATCTGCGCGCGTCGCTCATCTTCCGCGACGGCGAATGGTGGACGGAACCGTTCGCGGTCCAGGACTCGTCCATGCAATCGGCCTTTGCCGCCGCCGACTGTCTGATCGTGCGCCCGCCCCGCGCCCCGGCGGCCCAAACCGGCGATCGTGTCGACGTTCTTGCGCTCGACGACATCTGACCCTGCCCTACTGCATTTTGGTCGTTGACCGCACCCAAGAACTAAAGTAGAACGATTCTCCATGTTTCGGATTTGTTCGGGCGCCGATTCGGGGCCCGCAAACAGATATCCGGCCGACCATGGAGATAAAATCGATGCTGACGCGCAAGCAACACGAGCTGCTCATGTTCATCCATGAGCGTGTGCGCGAAACGGGCATTCCGCCCTCGTTCGACGAAATGAAAGACGCGCTCGATCTGCGCTCGAAATCCGGTATCCACCGGCTGATCACGGCGCTCGAGGAGCGCGGCTTCCTGAAGCGCATGGAAAAGCGGGCGCGGGCGCTCGAGATCGTGCGGCTGCCGGAGAACATCGCGGACGCGCAGCGGCCGGCGACGACACGCAGCCAGGCGCAGCGCCTGTCGCATACGCCGAGCGCGCGCGGACGTGGCGGCGAAGCCCGCATCTCCGCCGATACGAGGAGCGGGGGCGCGCCGCGAAAGAGCGGCGAAAGCGACGGCGCCATTGCGGTGCCTGTTCTGGGACGCATCGCGGCCGGTACGCCGATCGAAGCCCTGCAGCACAAAGTCGCCGATGTGCCCGTGCCCGGCACCATGCTCGGCCGCGGCGATCATTACGCGCTGGAAGTCGCGGGCGACTCCATGATCAATGCCGGCATTCTCGACGGCGACACGGTGATCATCCACGAATCCTCGACCGCCAATACCGGCGACATCGTCGTCGCGCTGGTCGACGGCCAGGAAGCGACGCTGAAGCGCCTGCGCCGCCGCGGGGACTCCATCGCGCTGGAAGCCGCCAACCCCGCCTACGAAACGCGCCTCTACGGCGCCGACCGCGTGCGGATCCAGGGCAAGCTGGTGGGGTTGATCAGGCGGTATTGAACGGCCTCGACGGCGTCCGCGCTCTGCAAGCGTCACATTCACCGCGACCATTAGCGATGTGTCCGCGCGGCAGCTCCCCCGTTCGCACCATCAGGTCGCGTTTCAATGTTCAGATCTCAACGCGCGGAGAGAACCCCTCACCCGCTCCTGAACAGATTTCACCTTCCGAGACCCGCATCCCTCTCCCTCAAGGGGAGAGGGGAATTCAGCGCTTTGCACGAACATCTCTTCGCGGGCACCGAGCCTTGCAAATAGCGGTGCGAGGCTCAGGCTTCCCCTCTCCCCGACCTGCATCCCTCTCCCTCAAGGGGAGAGGGAAATTCTGAATCTTGCACAACCGCCCGTGGAGCTCCGGTGTCCGCAACATGATGTTCGTGCAAAGCGCTAATTCCCCCTCTCCCCTTGAGGGGCCGGTAGCAGCAGCGTACCGGCGGATGCCAAACGCCGGCCGAGACGTCTGCTCAGGTGCGGGTGAGGGGTTCTCTCCACGCGCTCCCAGGTCATAGGATTCAGTGTCGTCTCCTCACGGGCGCGCTCCACGGCCTTGCCCCGCGTGTGCCTTCGACGGTTTCGACGCGCAGCGCTTTTCCGAACCACACCGCGTAAGCCCCGTTCCGCGCCACGTCGAAGCGGTCGATGACGAGCTTCGGGCCGATACAGCGGTGACGCGTCGGGATGGCGCTGACGACGATGTCGGCGCGAGTGCAGTCTTCGGCGAGCGCGTCTTCGCGCGCGATCGCGGCGATGGCTTTGCCGTCGCGGGTGTGCGCGATGCAGCCGAAAGCGTCGCAACGGACGCCGTCTTTCACGCTCGCGACGGCATCGTCCGCCGCGCGCGCGTCACCATCGCGCTTCAGCCATTCGGTGGCGGAATATTCGTCCGTAGCGGGACGCAGCAGGTGCAGCACGCCGTCCTTGCCCCGCAAAGCCACGGTCTCGCCGTCGCGCGCGATCAGGAGATCCGGCGGCTCGACGAGAAACGCGATCAGAAGTCCCGCTGCGATCGGCGCAAGCCCCAGCCAGCGGAAGCGGGCGCGCCAGAACGCGATCCACAGTCCGCCGCCGGAGACGAGCACCAGCGCCGACACCGGCCACGCCGACACGATCGAAACCGCGCCGGGGAAATGCGACACCGTGCGGCCCACCCACAGCATCGCGTCGATCCCCCAGCCCATCACCTTCAACGGCCAGGCATCGAGCCCCAACGGCATGACGAGGATCGAGATCGCCGCCGCCGGCATGGCGATGAATCCCATGATCGGCATGGCGCCGAGATTGCCCAGCACGGCGTAGTGCGTGGCGCGATCGAAATGGAACGCCGCATAAGGCATCGTCGCGAGGCTGCCGACGAAGCTCGTGATGGCAATGCCGCGCATGTAACGCCGCACGGCCGCAAAGCGCGGCGACAGTCCGGTGATGGCGCGCGGCCGCCGCTGTTCCCATTCCGCCACCGCGATCAGCGCCGCCACCGCCGCGAACGACATCTGGAATCCCGGCTCGATCAGGCTTTCGGGCCGCGACAGCAGGATGATCGTCGCGGCGAGCGCGAGCGAGCGCATGGAGAGCGCCGGGCGGTCGACCAGGATTGCGAACAGCATCATCGCCAGCATGATGAAGGCGCGCGTCGTCGCCGCCGCCGCGCCGCTGATCACGAGATAGAAGCCTGCGCCGCAAAGCGCGGCCACCGCCGCCCATTTCTTGATCGGATACGCCAGCGCAAGGCGCGGGAATGCCGCCAGGATCGCGCGCACGGCCCAGAACAATCCCATGCCGACGAGCGCCATATGCAATCCGGCGATGGCGAGGACATGCGCCAGCCCCGCGTCGCGCAATGCGGACTCGTCATCGTCGGAAATGCCACCGCGATCGCCCGTGATGATCGCCGACGCAATGGCGCCGGTGCTGCCGGGAAGCACGCGATGAATGCGCTGTGAGATGCGCCATCGCAAATGGAGCACGATGCCTCGGATGCGTTCTGCGAATCCGGGCGGCGGCGCAGGCGCCAGCGGTTCCGGCGGCCCGTAGGCGTAGCCGACCGCGCCAAGACCGTCGAACCAGGCGGCGCGTCCGAAATCATAATCGCCCGGCGAGGCCGGCGCCGGCGGCGGCATCAGAACGGCCTTGAAACCGACGCGCACGCCCGGAACCAGAAGTCCTTCATCGTCGCGAAACGACACGCGCACCTGGCGAGGCATCGTGCGGCCGTAATCGCGATCGACATGCTCGAGCGCGATCACTGCGCGCACGCCTTTGCCGTGGGCTTGCGCGAACTCGACGCGGCCTTCCATCAGGGCCGGTCCGATCCGGCGCGCAAGGACCGGCGCGGCGACATGCTCCGTACGCAGCTTTGCGACGCCGAAGCCGATCAACAGTGCGGCCAGCACGGCCAGCACGGCCTGCGCGAAGCTTTCCGTCGTGAGAAGCGCGGCCAGTGCCACCAGGATGCCCGAGGCCCCGAGGCTCAGGGCCACCGCTTTGGGCGGCTCGAAGGGCAGCGCGAAATAGAGGCCGATCCCCGTGGCCAGCACCACGGGCAGCCATAACGCCCAGCGGTCACGCTCCGCGAGAAGCGCATCCGCAACCGCGCGAGCTGCGCTCGCGAGCCTTGCGAGCCATCGGCTCGCCCGGCGCGGCGCCGTCAGAATGAGAGCTATCCCCACGGGAACCGGTTTGCTAGAAGCCTCGCAATTCACCCGGCCGAACGCGTCGGCTTCTCCCGTGGGCTTTCAAAGTATGCCTGAGAATTCCAAACCCGTCCTCAGATTTCCGCCATCGCCGACCGGATTCCTTCACATCGGCGGCGCGCGCACCGCGCTGTTCAACTGGCTCTATGCCAGACACACGGGCGGCACGTTTCGCCTGAGGATCGAAGACACCGATCGCGAACGCTCGACGCCGGAAGCCGTCGACGCGATCCTCAACGGCATGGAATGGCTCGGCCTCGAGTGGGACGGCCAGACCGTGTATCAATTTGTGCGCGCCGACCGGCATCGCGAAATCGCGGAACAAATGCTGCGCGACGGCCGCGCCTATCGCTGCTATGCCACGCCGGAAGAGCTCGACGAGATGCGCGCGAAACAGCGCGCCGAGGGCAAGCCCGTGCGCTACGACGGCCGCTGGCGCGACCGCGATCCTTCCGACGCGCCCAAGGGGGCGCCGTTTGTCGTGCGGCTCAAGGCGGAACAGCACGGCGAGACCATCGTTCGCGATGTGGTCCAGGGCGACGTGCGCTTCGCCAACGAGCAGCTCGACGACATGATCCTCCTACGCTCCGACGGCACGCCGACCTACATGCTGGCCGTCGTCGTCGACGATCACGACATGGGCGTGACGCACGTTCTCCGCGGCGACGATCATCTCAACAACACGCCGCGCCAGATGCAGATCATCAAGGCGATGGACTGGCCCATGCCGGTTTACGGCCACGTGCCCATGATCCTCGGTCCCGACGGCGCCAAGCTCTCCAAGCGCCACGGCGCGCTGGCGGTCGAAGCTTATCGCGACATGGGTTATCTGCCGGAGACGATGCGCAACTATCTCCTGCGTCTCGGATGGAGCCACGGCAATGACGAGATCATTTCCACCGAGCAGGCGATCGCGTGGTTCAATCTCGAGAATATCGGCCGCAGCCCTGCCCGCTTCGATTTCAAGAAGCTCGACAATCTGAACGCGCACTACATCCGCATCGCGGATGAAAATTCGCTCGTCGCCGAGGTCGAAGCGCATCTCAAGCGCGCGACGGAGCCGATCGCGTTGTCGCTCGCGGCGCGCGAACGATTGAAAGCCGCGCTGCCGGAGCTACGCGAGCGCGCCAAGACCATCGTCGAGCTCGCCCATTCCGCCGAGTTTCTGTTCAGCGATGGACCGCGCGAACTCGACGCGCAGGCGGACAAGATCCTCACCCTGGATGCGCGCGCGACTTTGGGCGCGCTGGTGCCGCTGCTGGAAAAAGCGGATTGGCAGGCTCAAAGCCTCGAGGAGACGGCGCGGAGCTTCGCCGAGGCCAGGGGCCTCAAGCTCGGCCAGGTGGCGCAGCCCATCCGGGCGGCGCTGACCGGCAAGGGAACTTCACCCCCAATTTTCAGCATGCTCGCGATCCTGGGTCGCGAGGAATCCCTTTCCCGATTAAGGGCTTACGTCGCCTGACACGCGTGGCAAAAAACCGCCAAAAAAGGCGAAAAACAGTGACCATATTAACCGCAATTGGCTATGGTTGCTGCACTGCAAGATGAGCGCGGCATCCGGAACCGCCCGGAACAACAAGGAGTGGCTCCATGAGAGAGAGCAAGGCTAAACCCGCCGGCTCGGCGAAACTGACGATCAAGGACAAATCCTACGACCTGCCCGTATTCGCAGGCACGACCGGTCCGGACGTCGTCGATATCCGCCAGCTCTACGGCCAGGCCGACGTCTTCACCTACGATCCCGGTTTCACCTCGACGGCCAGCTGCGAAAGCGACATCACCTTCATCGACGGCGACAAGGGGATTCTCCTTTATCGCGGCTATCCGATCGACCAGCTCGCGGAACATTCGAACTTCCTCGAGGTCTGCTATCTGATCCTGCACGGCGAACTGCCGAGCAAGAAGGAGATGGAAGGCTTCGACAAGGCCATCACCTATCACACGATGGTGCATGAGCAGCTGTCGTCGTTCTTCCGCGGCTTCCGGCGCGATGCGCATCCGATGGCGATCATGTGCGGCGTGGTCGGCGCGCTTTCGGCCTTCTATCACGACTCCACCGACATCAACGATCCGCGCCAGCGCGAGATCGCCTCGCACCGCCTGATCGCGAAAATGCCGACGCTCGCCGCGATGGCGTTCAAATATCACGTGGGCCAGCCTTTCGTGTATCCGCTCAACAATCTCGGCTACACGGAGAACTTCCTGCGCATGTGCTTTGCGGTGCCGTGCGAGGAATACAAGATCAATCCGGTGCTGGCCAAAGCGCTCGACACGATCTTCATCCTGCACGCCGATCACGAGCAGAACGCCTCGACCTCGACGGTGCGCCTCGCGGGCTCGTCGGGCGCCAATCCGTTCGCCTGCATCGCGGCCGGCATTGCCTGCCTCTGGGGCCCGGCGCATGGCGGCGCCAATGAAGCGGCGCTCAAGATGCTGGAGGAGATCGGCTCCGTCGACCGGATCCCGGAATTCATCCGGCGCGCGAAAGACAAGAACGATTCCTTCCGGCTGATGGGCTTCGGCCATCGCGTCTACAAGAACTACGACCCGCGCGCGAAGGCGATGCAGGTCCAGGCCCATGCGGTGCTCGACGAGCTCGGCATGCACAACGATCCGCTGCTGAAGGTTGCGCTCGAGCTCGAGAAGATCGCGCTCAAGGACGACTATTTCGTCGAGAAGAAGCTCTATCCGAACATCGATTTCTATTCCGGCATCACGCTGAAGGCGCTGGGCTTCCCGACCAGCATGTTCACGGCCCTCTTCGCGCTCGCGCGCACCGTCGGCTGGATCGCGCAGTGGAAGGAAATGATCGAGGATCCGCACCAGAAGATCGGCCGTCCGCGGCAGCTCTACACGGGTGCGAAAGAGCGCAACTACGTGCCGGTGTCCAAGCGCTGATCAGACGTCACGTGAGGGGATGATGGCTGAGCGCCAATCCGTGGTCATCATCCCGCTCCCGACGGCGGACAATGCCGTCACCTATGCCGCGGCCCGCCTCGTCTTCGAGGACGGACGGCCCTTCGCGGAAGCCGTCGTGGAAATCCCGGGAACGCGCTTCGCGCCGCCGCGCCGGATTTCGCTTTCGCCGCACAGTCTGACGCGCCTGCGCGACGGCAATGCCGCGCGGCCCGATCTCTATCTCTACGAAGGCATGATCCTGCCCGCGCCGCCGCAGGCGATGGACTAGAGCCCGACTATTCGCGATTGAAGCGAGCACATCGCAATCCTCCCCCGAACATAGTTCGGGGGAGGTGGATTGACACGCGCAGCGTGGCAAGACGGAGGGGGCATCGCGACGCCTGTCTCGCCCGTGTCAGCCCCCTCCACCGCTGCGCGGTCCCCCTCCCCCGAACTTCGTTCGGGGGAGGATTAGACCAAGTTAAGTCATTGAGATAAAAGGAAGAAATTCTGCTTGACACGTATGAACCATATTGGTATATAAGACTGATTTGGTCTAATAAGGTCCGCCCTTGGCGCTCGTGCCTGCCCTCCTCCGCCGTCTCGCGCATTTCATCCGTGTGCTGATGGAATTGGCCCTGCGCCACCCTGTTCTTCGTCATGGGACCGGGGCGCGGAATGCCGGAAAGGCCCGTCGCAACGGCACCGGATGCACATCGCGGCGAGACCGCAAAAAATTCCACCCTGAATTTCACCCTGATAGCAGGGGAGAAGCGGATGCTCCCTCAACCGCCGGCCGGCCTGTCGACGAACGCCAGCAGCGCCCGCGCGGCTCTGAGGCTCGGCTCTTCGCCGCCGACGCCGAGCGTCGTGCCGATCAGTTTCAGATCCTCGATCTGCCTGCGCCGCTCCGCCGTGTCGCCCAGCAGCGGCCGCAGTGCGCGCGCCAGGTTCTCGCCCGTGCAGTCCTGCTGGATGAATTCGGGGATTGCGGCCCGGTCGAGGATGATGTTGCCGAGCGTTGCGAAGCGCACATTGATGAAGGCGCGCGCCAGCGCGAAGGTGAGCCAGCCGAGCCTGTAGCCGACCACCATCGGCGTGCCCGCAAGCGCCAGCTCGGTCGTCACCGTGCCGGAGGCGGCGAGCGCCGCGTCGGCCGCATTGAACGCGGCGAACTTGTCGTCCTCGCCATCGAGAATGTGCAGCGGCACGGGCCAGTTTGCGGCGCGATGGCGCACGGCGGCGGCGACATGCGGCACGGTCGGCAGCAGGCAAACAAGGCCCGGTATCTCGCGCGCAAGTCTCGCGACGGCGTCGCGGAACGGCGGCATCAGGAGCCTGACCTCGTTCATGCGGCTGCCGGGCAGGACGGCGAGCACTTTGGCGTCGGCTGCAATGCCGAGCCGCGCGCGCAACCGGTCTCCGCCCGTCATGCGTTTCGCGCGTTCGATTACGGGATGGCCGACAAACGTCGCATGCAGGCCGTGTTTCTCGAAGAACGGCGCTTCGAACGGCAGCAGCGCCAGCACGAGATCGAAGTAATGCGCCATGCGGTTCGCACGATAAGGCCGCGACGCCCAGACCTGGGGCGCCACGTAGTTCACCGTGCGGATCGATTTGTCGATGCGCTTCAGGCGCTGGGCGATGCGATGGGTGAAATCCGGACTGTCGATCAGCACCACCGCGTCGGGTCGCGTGCGCAGGGCAAAATCGGACGCCTCGCGCACGCGGCGGAGGATCGCCGGAATGCGCGGCACGACTTCGCGCAGTCCCATCACCGCGGTGTCGTCGAGCGGAAAAAGGCTGTCGAGGCCTTGCGCCGTCATCGCGGCGCCGCCCACCCCGACAATCTGCACGGAGTCCCCTGCAGCTTTCTTCAGCCCCGCCATCAGCTCCGCGCCCAGCTGATCGCCGGACGGTTCGCCGCACACAAGCATGAGGGTCGTTGTCTTTTTCACGGCACACCCAAAGCTGTCATGGCCCGCAGATGCGGGCCACCCAGTTGTGGTTCGCGTGGAACCGGCCGAATGAAACGGGGTCTATCTTTCACGATCGTGTCAGCATCACCTGGGTGGCCCGCAGTCGCGGGCCATGACAAGCGGGAATTAAGGAGGATACGTGTCGGCAGCGAACGCCATCACGAAAACGCCGGCCGCATCCGCGGCCTCGATCACGCCGCGGCGGTTGATGACGAGCGAGCGTCCCGCTTCGATCGCGAGGCCCGCAAAGCCTGCCGCGGCGAGATTGCGCACGGTGGCGACGCCGATCACCGGCAGATCCGTCTTCCTGTCCTGCGCCGGCTTCAACGCTTTGACGAGCACGCCGCGCCGGTTCTCCGGCACACCGCGGATCGCCGCCGGCAAGGTCGCGACACGCGCGACCATCGCATCCGTGCCTTCGGCTGCTTCCACCGCGAGCACAAGCCCGTCGCAGACCGCTGCCGCCTGGCCGATATCGAGCGCGCCCAGCGTGCGCACGACCTTCACGCCGATGGCGATGTCCTCCCTGGCATCGGCCGAAGGCTGAACGCGGCCATAGACGCCGGCCTGCGCCAGCAGTCCGGGGGCCGCCTCTTCCACACCGACGGTGCGAAAGCCTTCGGCATCGAAGGAGGACACAAGCGTCTTCAGGAGCGCATCGTCGCCCTGCCGGGCTGCCGCGATCACTTTCGGCAACAGCATGAGGCCCTTTGTATCGACCTTGATGTCGGAGAAGCGTGGCCGCGCCACACGGCCGACAAGTATGATGTCCGTGCACTGATGCTCGCGCAGCAGCTTCAGCGTCTTTCCCACTTCGCCGATGCCGGCCCATTCATGCGGGAAGCGCGCGATGCCTTCATCCGCGGAGCCCCTGAGCGCAATCACGAAAACCGGCCTGCCCGCATCGACGGCGCTTTCGGCGACCGCAATCGGAAGATCGCCGCCGCCCGCGATGATGCCGAGCGCCGTCATTCCTCGTCCATATCGGCGCCTTTTCTGCGCGCGGGCGAGATAGGGCGTTTGGCGGGCGCCAGGATGAAGCCTGTGACTTCGGCCACTTCCTTGTACTGGCCCCACGTCTCCTGCGCGCGCTTCGCCTTGTCCTGGAACGATCCCTTCCAGTCGAGGAAGATCGCGCGGAACGCA
>Ga0335069_10015318_pt1 | contig 10718 bp, 7 predicted proteins | sample Lox_Sample_11_FD_206714 | JGI IMG/M metagenome (GOLD analysis project Ga0335069, IMG submission 206714) | Soil microbial communities from Loxahatchee National Wildlife Refuge, Florida, United States - Lox_Sample_1.1 | ecosystem: Environmental > Terrestrial > Soil > Wetlands | place: USA: Florida... | reverse complement strand
TACTTTCATATGACTACTGGACGCGCCGGTTCGGTCAAGATTCACATATTATCGGGCGCACCATTCGTATGGGCGAAACCGACAAGTTTGCAGATTTGCGCGTCGCAAATGGATTGTTCGAAATTATCGGAGTTGTCGACCAGCCTTTCCGGGGCACCGAGACGGGGACCATGACCGATATTTTCGTGCCAACCATGATGCACCCGGGGGCGATCCGCGATGACTGGACGTGGCATCGGACGTTGGCGATGCTGAAGCCGGGCATTCATCCGGAGCCGGTGCGCGCGAAACTGCACGCGGTGTCACAGGCATTTGAAGAAGAACGAGCGAAGCGTTTCAAGGGCATGAGTAGGAAGGCGATGGAAAAGAGCATCGAAGCGCGTGTGAATATGCTGCCAGCCGCGGCTGGCGCATCCGGATTGCAAGGCAACTATCGCGCGGCACTCTGGGCTCTGGCCGTCTTGGTTGGGCTGGTCCTTCTGATTGCCTGCGCGAATGTCGCGAATCTGATGACCGCTCAGGCCTCGGCGCGAGCGCGTGAGATGGCTCTGCGAGTCTCGATCGGTGCTGGACGCGGACGGCTTGTGCAATTGGTTCTGGTGGAAAGCGCGATGATCGCGGTATTGGCTGCGGCGGCCGGTGGACTATTCGCATGGTGGGCCGCCCCCTTTGTCGTGAGCCGCATCAATCCGGCCGATAATCCAGCGCGGTTGGATCTGCCCGCGGACTGGAGAGTACTGGCGTTCGGGCTGGCTCTGACGCTCGCTGTGACCTTGCTGTTCGGCCTCGCTCCGGCGCTGCGGGCATCCGCGGTGAAACCGTCGAACGCGCTCAAGGGCGGCTCAGATCCAAATGCGCGACGCCGCTTGATGCATATGTTGATCGCCCTACAGACAGCGTTTTGTTTTCTGGTGTTGTTTAGTACGGGACTCTTTACCGCGACTTTCGAGCGTCTAGCTCATCGGCCGATCGGGTTTCGGGCGGATCACTTACTGACGCTCGATACGGTCGCACAGCAGCCACAAGCGGCGGCTATATGGGACCAGTTGTCGGAACATCTGCGCACGATGCCGGGAGTCGAGTCCGTGGCTTTGGCCGGGTGGCCGCTGTTGGCTGATGGAGGCTGGAACGGTTTCATATCCACCGAGAACGCGCCGCCCGGGCCAGTGCTGGGTTATTTCTTGAAAGTCTCGCCCGGCTGGGTGAGCACGATGAAGATGTCGTTCGTGGAGGGCCGCGATTTTCGTCAAAGCGATACGATGCCGGGCGCGGCGATCGTCAATGAAGCCTTCGTCAAACAATTCCTGAACGGAAGGCACGCGATCGGTACAACGTTCAACAAAGGCGATCTTCGTTTCGAAGTTGTCGGTGTCGTGCGCAATGTCCCCTATCGCAGTTTGAGGGAGCCCGACTTACCAATTGCGTTCGTCCCCATGCATTCAGTCGACAACGGGCGCGCGTTGCTGCCGATACGTAAAGCGACTTTCTTGTTGCGGACGTCGGGTGCGGATCCGTTGGGCCTCGTCTCCGCGCTCAGGCACGAGATCCCAAGAGCGCGGCCCGGATTCCGAGTGAGCAATATCCGCACGCAGCAGGAAATCGTGGATGCACAGACGATCCGGGAGCGTCTGCTCGCGATGCTGGCCAGTTTCTTCGCCATGGTCGCACTGCTGCTCGCCGGAATCGGGCTCTATGGAGTGCTCGATTACACTGTTCTCCAGCAGCGGCGGGAGATCGGCATTCGCATGGCGCTCGGTGCGAGGGCCGCTCATGTTGCCAGCGGGGTAGCGGCGCGGGCGTTCGGCATGGTGCTGGGCGGTGCGGGCGCGGGCATCGTGCTCGCGCTTATGTCTGCTAAATACGTCGCGTCCTTGCTGTATCAGGTGAAGGCAACCGATATCGGAATGCTGGCAGTTCCGTCCCTGGCGATTCTCGCGGCTGCGGTTGTGGCAGCGGTTCCCGCGGTGGTTCGGAGTGTGCGGATCGATCCAGCCGTGACGCTGCGGACGGAGTGAATGACAAGTAGCGTAAGACTCCGGCTAGCGAGGGCGCAGTGCTGAGCGAGAATGAAGATTTTCTTAGCAACCGGCGCGCTTCGGGTCGCGCGCGCACAAGCCGGAGGCATGCGCTACTTCGCTAGCAGTCGGAAGCGGGCGTATACGTTGATGCTTACGGGATGGTCGCCATAGTATGGCTTGATCGCCGATGGCACGCTATAGGCAGTGAAGTTCGCGCCAATCCCGGTTTCCACTTTGTGAAATGTTCCGATGTCGCGCGTGTAGCCTGCTGTGTAAGCTCCGATACGGAACGTACTGCCGATCGTTCGATCGAGATGTTCCTCGAGTTCGGGTTGATCGTCGAATAGCTCATCCTTGTCTACGAGTTCGATCCGGCCAGTGAAGAAGTTCTTGCGTTTATACGGCAATACCGATTCGAGAAGATACGAATTCACGTTGCGCCGGTCGAGAATCTGGTGATTGCGGCCCCAGATAAGGCTAGTCGACCAGCTCGATCCCTGCATCGGGCGGGTGTAATGAATCGATGCGGTGGATCGAACAACATCGCCGGGAGTCTGCCTTTCCGGCCTGGTCAAGCGGCCTACCGAAACCTGCGCCATCCAATTTTGGCTCGGGAAGTACGACAGTCGTGTGGCCCAGGAGTTGATCGGACCATAGTCGATGTTCCAGCGATTTTCGTCGGGCTCCGTACCGTAGAATCCGCTGGCTTCGAGCCGGAGCTTGTCGTGGATCATGATCCCCGCGGTGATGACTTCATTGGCGACGTGCGTCGAGTCCTGCCAGTGATGCGAGAGAGTCGCTTGAGGCAGTTCATCGGCAGAGGCGCGATGAGGAAATGCAACAGGGCCGAGGGCCGGATCGCCGACCGGAGCGAAGTAGATCTGCCAGATCACGCCTTCCCCGATCGAATGCGCGTAGTGTACGCCGAGGCCCATGAAGAAGTCGTGCGGATGCTGCGCGTCAACTAGCGGCTTGCCGTAAGCAGTCTCGCCGGTTTGGAACAACTCCGGGAAACGGCGGTCCGTGATCGTGGCCGGGTCCAGACTCAGCATCATCTGGAACATGAAGCTGCCGCCGCCGATGTCGTGACCCGCGGAGAACATGCCCCAGTTTGGCGAATAGAGCTTGTCGTGGCCGCGAAGTCCCGTCTCCTGTGTATCCACCAGGAAGCCTTGGCCCATGAACATCAGACTCCAACCGTCCGGATTCAGCATCTGCATGGGCATGGGCCACGATTGTGGATTCATGCTGGTCCCTGAGGCCTGGTTCATCAGGAACATGCCGGCGGCGTTCATATCGCCCATATGCATGTGCGACATGTCATGGGTCTGGTCTTGCGCAACGGCAACAAATACAAACAAAAAGACTGCAGATGTTTTGAACACACCTCACTCCCTTCGATTTTTAAGGCGTAACGAATCGAAAGGTCTAGATCCGGAGCGGAGGAGCAGACGCAACAGGCAAGAGCGGTGGCGAGGAGTCGAGCGGTGCCATGCCCCGCGCGAGCTCAGTCAGGATCAGTGGGCAGCGGATCTGTTCGGCCACTGCAAAATCCGTGCTGGTGAGATCGATGTGCCTTTCAGAAGCGCCTGTGATGGCGTGGCGGAATGAGCAGTGTCCGGACTTTTGATTCCCACTGGAATGACACGGGCTTGTGGCCACATCGCAGGGCTGCACCAGACATCGCGCAAAGCATTGGGCATTGGCCAACGTAAGCGCGAGAGTGAGCAAGATCAGAACTTTGCCCAGCATCAGCCGCATTTTTTTCAGGTTAACATGCATCCGCTACAATGGATCTCTTAGCCGCTTCTCCCGATGATTCAAACGCTTTTTGGCTCCGTTGAACAAGAACCGAACCTGCTGGACCGACTTAAGGCGGGGATTCAGAAGACCCGCTCTGGTCTGGTCGACAGGCTCGAAGACGCCTTTGCCGGGCGTAAAGAAATCGATGCGGCGGTTTTGGAGGAGCTGGAATACGCGCTAATTACCGCCGATATCGGCGTGAATACCGTAACGGAAATCCTCGAGAGCATCCGCCAGCGTGTCGACCGGAAACAAGTGGCGGATATGGAGCAGATCAAGCAACTCATCGCCCAGCATTTGTTGGAAGTGCTCGATGCTGCCGATCGTCCGGTACCGCACGTCTCGGAGCCGCCGGCTGTGGTGATGGTTGTTGGCGTCAACGGATCGGGAAAAACCACGACCATCGGTAAATTGGCGAACCGCTACAAATCGGAAGGCCGCAACGTTCTACTCTGCGCTGCCGACACATTCCGCGCGGCGGCAATCGATCAATTGCAGATTTGGGGAACGCGTACCTCCACAGACGTCATCCGGCAGTCTGCCGGCGCCGATCCTAGCGCGGTCTTATTCGACGCGCTCCAGGCGGCAAAGTCGCGCAAAGTGGACTACGTGATCGTCGATACAGCCGGACGGTTGCATACGAAATCCAACCTGATGGCGGAACTCGAGAAGATGCGGCGCACGGCCGCCAAAGTCATTCCGACCGCGCCGCACGAGGTACTTCTCGTGCTCGATGCTACGACAGGACAGAACGGACTCGAACAAGCCCGGCGATTTACGGAAACGAGCGGAGTCACGGGAATCGTGCTGACGAAGCTCGATGGGACGGCCAAAGGCGGGATCGTCGTGGCGATCGCGCGCGAGCTGAACCTGCCGATCCGTTACGTGGGCGTTGGCGAGCAGGCCGGCGATCTGCTTCCGTTCGAACCGGACAAGTTCGTAGCGTCGCTCTTGGGGTCATGACCACACCAATGGAGGAAGCCCTGGCGCTGGCTCGGCAGGGAGCCGGACGGACCAGCCCAAATCCCGCCGTTGGCGCGGTGCTCGTGAAAGGCGGCGAAGTGATCGGCCGCGGTTTTCATACCTATGGTCAAGTGAAGCACGCCGAGATCCTCGCTCTCGATGAGGCCGGCGAGCGAGCGCGAGGAGCGACGCTCTACCTCACTTTCGAGCCGTGCTCGCACTATGGCCGAACTCCTCCATGCGCGGATGCGTTGGTAGCCGCCGGGGTGTCGCGGGTTGTCGCGGCGATGCAAGATCCGAACCCGCTGGTTTCAGGTCAGGGATTCCAACGATTACGCGATGCCGGGATTGCAGTAGAGGTGGATCAGGATCACGCCGAAGAAGCGGCTCGCTTGAACGAAGCGTTTATTCATTCGATGCGGACCGGTCTGCCGCTCGTGACCTTGAAAGCTGCATTAACGTTGGACGGCAAGATCGCGGCGCCCCAAGATAATTCAGGATGGATTACCAGCGAACGCGCACGCGCCCATGTGCAGCAAGTCCGTCACCAGTCCGATGCGATCCTCACTGGAATCGGCACCGTGCTCGCCGATGACTGCTTGCTGACGGATCGGACCGGCCTGGAGCGCAGCCGTCCGCTGCTTCGTATCGTGGCCGACTCTACCTTGCGGATTCCGCTCGATTCGAAGATCGTTCGCAGCTCGAGCGGCGATCTCGCGGTGCTTACAACATCCGCAGCCTCCGAGGAACGGCGGCTGGCGCTCGAATATCGCGGTGTTCGCGTTCTGGTGTTCGACGGGCCGGGCGGCCGGACCGATCTTCGCAAGCTCGTGGAATATCTTGCCGCGCAGCAATACAGATCGTTGATGATCGAATCGGGCAGCAAGCTGAATTGGGCGGCGATCGAAGCGGGCATCGCGGACAAGATTCTCTTTTACTATGCGCCGAAGATCCTGGGCGGCCTGGAATCGCTGCCTGTCGCCGGGGGTAGCGGGCGACAGAAACGAACCGATGCGATTCAGCTCTCCCGCGTGAGATTGCACTCAATTCCGCCTGACGAATTCGCTGTCGAAGCCTACGTGGAGAAGTGAGTGTTCACCGGGATCGTTGAAGAGCTAGGCACGATCGGGACTCTGGGCAGTCGAATGATGGTGAAATGCCAGCGTGTGCTGGAGGACACCATGGAAGGCGCCAGCATCGCTGTAAACGGTGTCTGTCTGACAGCGGTTCAAATCGATCCTAACGGTTTCTGGTGCGATCTTTCACCGGAGACTCTGTCGCGCAGTAATCTTGGGGCGTTGGTGGAAGGGTCGAAGGTGAACCTGGAGCGGCCAGCTGCGGTCGGCGACCGGCTAAGCGGGCACATTGTTCAGGGCCACGTGGACGGAACGGCGGAGTTCGTCTCGCTCGATCCACTGCCGGACGGAAACTGGTGGCTTAAGGTCCGGATACCGGCGGGACTGGATCGTTACCTCATTCACAAGGGCTCGGTAACGCTCGACGGCGTGAGTTTGACCGTCGCAGCGCTCGACGGCGATATTCTCGGCGTCGCAATTATTCCGCACACGTACGAGAATACGCTGATGTCCAAGTACCGCGCGGGGCAGCGGATCAATGTGGAGGTCGACTTGATTGGAAAGTACGTGGAGAAGTTGCTGGCTGGGCGGCTTTCCTAGACTGCCAGCTCGTCCCGGATTTCTTCGGCCACCTTGCGTGCCTGATCCACGGCGCCGATCTCAAAGCTGATTGCGCCGACTCGTGGATGTCCGCCCCCGCCGTAACGCTCGCAGATCGATGCCAGATTGTGCTTGGGAATCTCACGCGCCCACGGATTCGATCCGACAGAAACCTTGGTGCGGAAGCTCGAGGTGCTCACCGATACCGTGTACGTCGAATTCGGAAACAGGTAGTACGGGATGAACTTGTTGTAGCCTTCGAGTTCCTGGTCGATCAAGTCGAAATAGATAACTCCGTCGGCGGCGTGAGCGTACTTCCAGATGATGTCGATGGAGCGCAGATGCCTTTCGTACAAAGGCACGTACAATTCTTGGATCTCAGGCTTCTCGATAATATCGGCCAACGGGCTGCAGCGCATCCAGCGGATGATCTTATGGATAATTTCCGAGCCCTTTGCGCTCTCGATCACCAGGGTCAATTTCATCGCTGGATCGCGCAATTCCACTGCCTCTTGTGCATTTGCATAGCGCGCGCCGTCGATAATATCGGCCCACTCTACTAAGTCAGCCAAATCCGGCGCGTTGTAATCGAATTTTTTCCGTGCTACATCGGCGATGAAGCGAGTACAGGAACTGTAGGAAGGATCGTAGATCTTCTTACCGCTGTGATCGCGCCGGAAGTGCTCGGCGTCTTCCGGGCTCAGAAAGGCGCTCTGATGATGATCGAACCACCAGGTCAGCCGGGGATCGGGAGAGTACTTGAAATCGACGATCGCGTTCACGTCGCCGTCGAAGAGCTTATCCTCGAACAATTGCGAGGCTTTGTGGGCGAGTCCGGTGAATTCGAAAGTCGCTCCCGGAGCATATTTGCCTTCGAAAAAGCGGCTGAAGAAAGCAGCGGACGCAGCCCCGTCGAAGCAGTGATCGTGATAGAGGACCCTCACGCGCATTTTCAATCAATCCCCGAAGCAATAGAAAACCTTCTAGGATGCCTGAACTCAAAGGGAAATGCAAGTGGGCTGAAGACACTGCGGCCGGGCGGTCTTCCGGAGATGAGTTTTGGCCGCATTAATCAGATTAACATCGTCAGACGCAGCGTGGCTTATCGCTATTCGACGTTGTAATCGGATCGCAATGCTTCCAGGTTCTTCTGGGCAAGGCTTCGAAATGGCCCGTCGATGCTGAGGCAGAGCTTACTGTAACGCACCGCTTCAATTGCCCGGCCTTTGTCATGCTGTTCGCCCGCCATGGCGTAGTTGTCGTAACCGAGGTAGAAGTATGCCGCAGCCAGTGCCTCGAGTTTGTCGTGGATGAACGGTAGAGCGGCGCGGAGGTACCGATCCGAAAGCCCGTAGCGAGCTTGCTTGCCATAAACGATCCCCGCCATCCAGTTACCCGCGCCGATGTATTGAGCCCTCTTCTTTTCCCACTCATCGTCAGAGAAGCCTTCCGGCTTCGCACGTCTTGGGGCGACTTCCAACAAATGCAAGGAGTAGTTCAGTACCTTCTGCAGGTCCTCTTCTTTACGCAAGCAGTTTTCCGCGATAGTCATCAGGTAGTCCGGATTATCGGGGTCCTGCGCAATGCCGTGGATCGCGATGGAAATCGCCCGCGCGGAGTCCATGGGAATTGCTTCCGAACGTACGGGAGGCTTCTTAACTGTGGCCAGGTACTGGCTCTGTGAGTTTCGATTCTCAAGCTCCTGGATAAGCGCAGTTTTCTTTTGCGCGTCCTGTTCCTGCTGAATCTGCAGCGACAGCAGGTATTCAGCGTAGGTCATGAGTTCCTTGGCAAACTCGACCTGCTTGGACCAGCGCGCTTGATCGTCTGAATCCAGCGGCCGCTTAAACTGCGCGACCTTCGCGCCAATATCCCACGATGAAAGCGCGTACTTTCCGATGAGCGCTGGATCGTTGCGGGCCTCCGCGATCTGCAGAGCGTAATGAGCGGAGTCCAAATCCAAAGGGTCCACCGTCAGCAGACACTCTGCCGTGGCTAGGACCTTATCGTATTGCTTGCTCTCCCAATAGATAGGCAGCAGTTGCTCATAGACCCACGCGATCGAGGTCGCCTTGGGATATTGCGCGGCGAATTTTTCCAGCAAGGCCAGTTTGCGCGGTTGTGTAGGCTCCTGTTGAATCCGCTGAAGCAGGATGCCGTCATCGCTCTCCGGATCCACGTCGATCTTGTGCCGGTCCATTCCCCAAGCCCCGGCGACAACCAGCAGCGCGAGCGCTGAAATGTGGCGTCTCATCGTAACCTCCTGACGCGACACGAATTTGTATAGCCAGAATTCGGGTTTCTTTAGGTCGAGCTTTAGGGGGTTTCTGTAGGACTGCGGTACTAGTTATCGCTTACCTGAAGGCTGTACAAAGCTCGCCGGATTGTCTGTAGAGGCGATGAATCACAGGGCCGTGGTAAAATCGCGAAGCCTCCCGAAGTCTATGATTATTCCCGAAACTTATATCGGCGCGCTATTGCTGATCATTCTTTCGATGCTCTGTTGGGGTTCGTGGGCGAACACGTTCAAGCTGACTCCGAAGTGGCGTTTTGAGCTTTTCTACTACGACTATTCACTCGGCGTGCTGATTGCAGCGATCGTGGCGGCCTACACTTTCGGGTCCATGGGAAACGAGCTTACGTTTTCCGACAATTTGCTGATCGCGATGAAGCGCAATATGGCATATGCGGCGGCCGGTGGGGTTGTGTTCAATCTGGCTAATATACTGCTGGTCGCCGCGATCTCAGTTGCCGGACTTGCCGTGGCCTTCCCGATCGGAATTGGACTGGCGCTGGTGGTCGGAGTGATTTGGAACTATGCTCTCAATCCGCAGGCCAATCCATTTCTGCTATTCGTAGGCGTCGTTCTGGTCGTAGGCGCGATTATCGTGGATGCCATGGCCTATTCGAACCACGCCGCCGGTTCCGCAAAAGCAAAAACGAAGACGGGCCGGGGTGGGCCGAGCAAGAGTCTCAAGGGCATTCTGCTCAGCCTGGTCAGCGGAGTGTTGATGGGTTCCTTCTATCCGTTGGTCGAGATGGGCAAGGGATTGGGGCCGGATCAAGCAGGATTGGGCCCTTATGCTGTTGCGTTCTTGTTCTCGATTGGCGTGTTCTTCTCCACCTTTATCTTCAATCTCTATTTCTTGAACCTGCCTGTCCAAGGCGAGCCGCTGTCGATGTTCGCGTACTTTCAGGGGAACTTCAAGGAGCACGCGCTTGGAATTGTGGGAGGTGTCATCTGGTGTGTGGGCGCAATCGCGAACTTTGTAGCGGCTAGTGCGCCGAGGAACGTTCATGTGGGACCGGCTGTCAGCTACGCCATCGGACAGGGCGCAACGATGGTCAGCGCCCTTTGGGGGGTCCTGGTGTGGAAAGAGTTCGCAGGCGCGAACCCGAAGGTGCGGCTGCAGTTGGGGCTGATGTTTATCCTTTTTATTGCAGGGCTGCTCTTGGTCTCGATTGCGCCGTTATACGCGTGAGGCTTTCGGCGATCGGCGATCAGCTAAAGCCCAGCGAAGTTGCGAACTTTTCGAGGAAGTCTTTCGAGGGAACGCTGCCCTGCGCCATTGTCGGACTTCCACCGCCGCGGCCGCCCGATTCCGTCACTGCGGCTTTCAAAACCTGGCCGGCGTTCACTCCGCTGTCTTTTGATGACGCGAGAAGAATGGATGGCGGATCTGAGGCCAGTACCAGAAACGCGGATTTTTCGCCTGCCGTGAAGCTCTGAGCCTCAGTACGTAGATCGTCAGAGATCGATTCAACGCGGCGCAGGATCTTACGCAACCCATCGGAACCGGGTGGTGTCGCGGCATAGAGTTCACGGCCGCGAGCTTGTGCGAGTTCTGAACTCAGGCGTCGCCGAGTCTTGTCCGACTCCTGCAATTTCTCGACTTGTGCGGTAACGAGCGCCGGCGTCTCATCCAGCTGAGCAGAGAACGTCCGGGCGATCGCCGAAAGAGCCTCATAGTCAGCCCTGGCACGCTGCACCGCACGGGTGCCACATACGAATTCGATTCGTTGATTGCCTCGAATCCGGTCCAGCTTGCGGATCAGAATCGGGCCGATTTCGCCGGTCCCGCGCACATGCGTTCCGCCGCAAGCGCTTCGATCCAGATCCTGGATACTGACAATGCGGATTTCGCCTTCGCGCTCGGTCGGCTTGCGCAGATCAAGATTTTCTGTGGAATGCTGAAAAGTGACTTGAACCGGCCGGTTTTCGAATACGATTTCGTTGGCGCGGCGCTCGGCACTGCGG
>Ga0335069_10015317_pt1 | contig 10718 bp, 8 predicted proteins | sample Lox_Sample_11_FD_206714 | JGI IMG/M metagenome (GOLD analysis project Ga0335069, IMG submission 206714) | Soil microbial communities from Loxahatchee National Wildlife Refuge, Florida, United States - Lox_Sample_1.1 | ecosystem: Environmental > Terrestrial > Soil > Wetlands | place: USA: Florida... | reverse complement strand
CGCTGCTGGCGGTAATTTGTGCCATGGCGTTTTTCATGGGCGTGTTCGCAGTCTTCAGCGTGGCGCACGAGCCGTTCTCGACGCTCGCCGCCGCCAAGCCGCCGCTGCACATCGCGCTTGCCGATGACATTTCAGAGTCGGTCGCCGAGGGTCAGCCGGCGCCGTTCGGTGTCCGCTTTCAGTTGAATGCGCCGCAGATTGCGAGCCGGCCGGTGATCATCGCGGTTCCGCAGGCTATTGACCGCTCGGCATCAACTGAAATCCCGGCTATGGCGGAGCCGGTGACCAATATCGCGGCCAATGCGCAGCCGGCTGCAGCGCTGCCGCAGGATGACGCGCAGCCGTCGCCTCAAACCAGCGCCGTAACCGAGACGGAAAAGACGAGCGAGAGGGCGAACGACAAGATCGGTCGCGCTAGGCCGGACAGCGTCGCCAGCAATGCCGCGACCACCGCGAATGGCACCGCCGCGATCATCAAGACAGATCCGGAAGCGCCCACGTTCGACCGCGCGCCAGGGACGGCGAGCGCTCCGCGCCACCCAGCACCGCAAATCCGGATCGTGTCGCATGAATCCGATAATCCGGCGAGCGTGACGACCTCACCGGCACCGACGTCCGCCCGCAGCAAAGTGATGAAGCGCCGCAAGCTCGCCGCCCATCTGCGACAATCGCATCACTTCCGCAGGCCGCGGATTCATCAGTTCGCCACGGGACAAGGCGGCTACACGACCGGCATTGTTCAACCGAATGCCTATCAGCCGGCTGCGCCGAGCTATGCGACGGGCACCTATGCCCAATCCAGCGGTTTCATGCAGCAGGGCTTCGGGTACACGCCTGCGGTGATCAGGCCGAGGGCGACGAGATTCCGCCACGCCGCTACCGACAATTCCTCAAGTCGCTAGACCGAGCGCCACGGGTGAGCCTCTCGCATCACGCGGGCAGAGCGCTTATTTAATTGCCTGTCTTGGCGACGCCCCGCAAGAGTCCCGCTTGATCCCGCTGTCCGTTCTCGATCTCTCGCCGGTGACCACCGCGACTCCCGGTTCGGTCGCCTTGCGCAATACGCTCGATCTGGCGCAGCTCGCCGACCGGCTCGGCTATAAGCGCTATTGGGTCGCCGAGCATCATAACCTTGCCAATGTCGGCAGCTCCGCGCCGGAGATCATGATCGGGCAGATCGCGGCCGTGACCTCGCATATGCGCGTCGGCTCCGGCGGTGTGATGCTGCCCAACCACGCGCCGCTGATGGTCGCCGAGCGGTTCAAGGTCCTTGAAGCGCTGTTTCCAGGCCGCATCGATCTCGGGCTTGGCCGGGCGCCGGGCACCGATCAGGTCACGTCCTACGCGCTGCGCGCCCGGCAGGATCCCCGGCAGGGCGACGATTTCCTCGAACGCTTCCAGGAGCTGCTGCTGCTCGAGCAGAACGGTTATCCGGAAGGCCACCCCTTTCGTAAAGTGCACGCGGTGCCCTCCGACGTTGCGCTGCCGCCGATCTGGCTTCTCGGCTCGAGCGGCTACAGCGCCGAGCTCGCGGCGTCGCTCGGTCTCGGTTTCGCCTTCGCCCATCACTTTGCCGACTACGATGCGGCAAGCGCGATGCTCGCTTACCGCGATCATTTCAAGCCGGCGGCGCTGCCTGCGCCTTACGCGATTCTCGGCACCGCGGTGATTGCGGCGGACACTGACGAAGAAGCCGAGCGAATCGCGGCGAGTGCCGATCTACACTATGTGCGCCGTGCCAAGGGCGAATATCTGCCGCTCGCGTCGCCGGAGGAGGCTGCCGCCTATCCTTACACGCCGACCGATCGCGAACGCATCGGCCGCCAACGCACGCGTCTCGTGGTCGGCGGCATTGCGCGGGTGAAGGAGCGGCTTCTGGCGCTAGCCGAAGCGACGCGCGCGGACGAACTGATGATCACCTCGATGATCTTCGATCACGGCGCCCGCCGGCATTGCTACGAATTGCTGGCGCAGGCTTTTGCGCTTTCACCGCCGGCCTCAATCTGACCGCGGTCGGGATATCAAAAGGACATATCAACGATGCCCGATGGAGCCCAAGGCGCCGCCGAAATCCACGCCGGCCTGGTTGGATGTCACAAAACTTTGACAGAGTAAGACGGGCGGGAGCAGGGAAATATCGGGTGGATAACGGGTTTTGGTCTTGTCGGACGCCCGGAGGCTGCTCTGCGGTTCCGATGGCCGTGGCCGCTACGCCTCATTAACGTAAAAACTCCTTCAACCATTGATCTGTATGTAGAATGGCTGGGTCACGTCGCGTAAGCTTACCGACGAGGGCCTAACGCGATTTTCTGCGGGTTCCCGGCGTTTTTCCGGTATCTTGTTTGAGGTCTGAGTTGAGCACCATCATGATGCGGGGTCAGGGCGTTTCGTCATTCCAATCGCAGGTCGGTCTGCAGCAGCGCGCCTGGTGCCGCGGCAAGAGAAGCCTGCTTTGCGGGGTCGCCGCCATCGGCATCATGGTGACGCTCGCCGCGGCTTTCACGGTTGTGCTCGGCACCGAACCCGCCGTGGCGCGGACCAAGGACAAGGCGCTGCACCGCGAGGCGGATCGCAACGGTAACGAACCGTTCGGCAATGTGCCGAAGGGGCCGGTGCAGATTTTCGTCTCGATCAATCAGCAAAAGCTGCATGTCTATAGCGACGGCGCCCATGTCGCCGACACCTCGATCGCGACCGGTGTGCCGCAGCTGCCGACGCCGACCGGCGTCTTCAGCGTCATCCAGAAGCAAGTCTTCCATCGCTCGAATATCTATAGCGGCGCGCCGATGCCGTTCATGCAGCGCATCACCTGGTCCGGCGTCGCGCTGCATGAGGGCGAGAATATCGGCCACCCGGCTTCGCACGGCTGCATCCGTATGCCCGGTGAATTTGCCGCGCGCCTCTATAAGTTCACCCGCATTGGTGCGCGCGTGATCGTGGCCAAGGGCGAGCTCAAGCCGGTCGATTTCGCCGATCCGCATCTGTTCGTGCACAAGGACATTCAGGCCGCCGCGCTGCCGAATACGGACGCGGTGAAGACGGCACAAAGCGCCGACGGCAGCAGGGCGAGCGATGCGCTTCCGGCAGTCAGGCCATTCGAACTCGGTTTACGCGGCAGCAACCCCAGTGTCGCCGGAAGCATCATCTTGGCGGCTTCCGATGATCCCAAGCCGATCGCGACCGACGCAATGCGAACCGACGCGCCGGCAACTGACGCCGCCAAGCCGTCCGATGCGGAGAAGCCGTCTGACACGGCCAGTTCGTCTGACACTAAGTCCGGCGCGCCGGCGGCGGCCGATGCCAAAGCCGCCGACAAGTCTGCGCCTGCTTCCGATGTGAAACCGGATGCAGCGGCGGTGACCGGCAGCACGACGGACGCGCCGGTGATCGCCGCGCCGGACAAGCCGGCGGCCAGCCCGGCCGATACCGCCAAGGCAGTTCCAATCAAGAAAACACCGATCGCGATTTTCGTCAGCCGCAAGGAAAAGAAGATCTTCGTGCGGCAGGATTTCGAGCCGGTCTTCGAGGAAGCGATTACCATCGCGCAGCCCGATCAGCCGATGGGCACGCATGTCTTCACGGCGATGGAATTCCTGCCGGACAATTCCACGTTCCGCTGGAACGTCGTGTCGATGCCGGCGGAATCGGTGAAGCCTTCGAAACAGCAGCGCATCGCCGCCGAAGACGAATATTACACTCGTTATGATCGCTATGGCCGCCCCGTCAGGCACAAGCGCCCGAGCGAAAGTCAGCCGGTGGCCGAACAGCCGGCGCCGCAGACAGCGCAAGAGGTGCTGGCGCGTATCGACCTGCCGCAGGACGCGGTGGATTTCATCTCCCAGCGCATGGTGCCGGGCTCGTCCCTGATCGTGTCCGATCACGGACTGGGCGACGAAACCGGCGAAGGCACCGACTTCATCGTCGTTACCCGCTAGCGCATGTCCCGGAAAAGTGGGTACCGGTTTTCCGACCAAGGACATGCGCCAATGAAAGTCCAGCCGGCGGCGTTCCGCCGCCGCCGATCCGCCCTGCCGAAACCGCCATTCAACGGACATCGCTGACGTTGTATGGTCGCGCGCGGGCCGCCTCTCATTGGCGGCCTCGCGCCGCGTTAATTCGACACGAGGAGGATCGCCTTGGGTAAGCACTTTGCATTGACGTCGTCCGACAGTTTCAAGTTCGGCGCCTATCGCGCCGATCCCGCCGGAAAAGCCAAGGGCGGCATCGTCCTCATTCAGGAGATTTTCGGCGTCAACCATCACATCCGCGCGGTGTGCGATCGGCTCGCCGGCGAAGGCTATTCGGCGTTGGCGCCGGCGGTGTTTGATCGCCAGCAGCCGAATTTCGAAAGCGGCTATACGCCCGACGAGATCGCCAATGCGCGCAAATTCGTCGCCAATCCCGACTGGGGCGCGATGCTGCGCGACGTGCAGGCCTCGATCAACGAGCTGAAGAAAGACGGCCCGACCGCGATCATGGGTTTTTGCATGGGCGGCACCATTTCGTTTCTTGCCGCCTGCCAGCTCGAAGGGCTCAAGGCCGCGGTCTGCTATTACGGCGGCCAGATCGTCAAGAACGCCGACAAGAAGCCGAAAATCCCGGTGCAGATGCATTTCGGCGAGAAGGACGCTTCGATCCCGATGAGCGATGTCGGCATCATCAAGGACAAGCGCGGCGGCGATTGCGAGATCTATGTCTATCCCGACGCGCAGCACGGCTTTCACTGCGACGAGCGCGGCAGTTACAACGAAGCCGCCGCCAAGCTCGCCTGGCAGCGCTCGATGGCGTTCCTGGCCAAGAATGTGAAGTAAGGCGGAACGAGCGCGGTGAGAAGCCGATGTTACGTCATGGCCGGAACGAGCCCGGCCATGACGGCATGATTTCTAGAACCAGCGTTCCTGGACCCGCACCGTATCGCCGGGACAGATCCGATAGGTGTTCGGCACTTCGAAGCGCAGCGTGCCGCTCGGCAGATTACGGCTGATGATCATGGTCTTGTGGAAGCCGCGCGGTCCGAAGCCGCCGGCGATGGCGACCGCTGTTTCCACCGTCATGTTGGCGACGTAGGGATACTGCCCGGGCTGGGCGACCTCGCCGAGAATGAAGAACGGCCGATAGGCCTCGACCTCGACCGCGACATGCGGCTCGCGGATATAGCCTTGGCGCAGCGCTTCGGCGATGCGCCCCGCCAGTTGCACGCTGGTTAGTCCGCGCGCCGACACCGAGCCGATCAACGGCATGGCGATATGGCCGGACACGTCGACCACGTAGGAATTGGTCAATCCATCCTGGCCGAAGACGACGACACGAAGCCGGTCGCCGGAATCGAGGGTGTAGCTGCCTTGCTGGAAGGGCGGGCCGGCGTCGGGTCCGAGAATTGGCTCCGGAGCGAGACCCGGCATGGCGGCCGGTATCGGAGCGGCGACCGGTGCCGGGATCGGCGCAGCCACGACAGCGGGGGCAGGGCGGACGGCCGGCGGCGGGAACACCGGAGCCGGGCCGCCGACGAGTCCGCGGTAGGGCGGCCCGCTCCCGTTATAGGCCACGGGCGCAGTGGGCGGGGGCGGCGGCGCCGCAGTCGAGCCATAGACGATATTGTCGATGCCTTGCGGGGCGGCCACGGGCGCCACGGCCGGCGCGGCGGCATATTGGGCGCGGGGCGCAAATGCACATCCGGCCGCGGTCAGGGCCACGGCGCAAACCAACAGCAGAGAGCGGGCGACCCGCATACGCACATCCGACCCCAAAATTCCGGAATGAGTTCCAGAACCTGGGGCCGAGTTAACGCCGGTTATGGTTAACAATCCCTCTCTGGCGCAGCCGCATCGCAGAAATCGGCGCGGAAGGGCCTATTTGGCGTTCTGCTTGCGGTTGTCGCTCAGCCAGTCGGCGGCGGCGAGAATCAGCATGACGAAGGCGAAGACGAGCGGGAAACCCATCACCCAGATCAGCTTCGAGGTGTCAGGCTCCTTCTCGAGATCGAAATACCAGGCCAGCGCATCGACCGCGGCAATGCCGACCACGGAGCCGAGCAGTTTCTGCTTGAGCGCGCCGAAATCGACCTGGGTCAGGCCTTCCGGCCAATCCGGATGGTCGGCGGCCTCGATCCGGCGAATGAAGTTCTCGTAGCTCGAAAAAATCACGATGAGGATGAGGTTGGCGGTCAGCGCCAGATCGACCAGGTTCAGCACGCTGGTGACGACGTCGTGCCAGACCATCTGCGGGACCTGAACGATCAGCGCGAACAGGTCGCCGAAGAAGCGGTATATCAGCGCCAGGAGGCAGACCAAAAGGCCAAGCAGAAACGGCGCCAGGAGCCAGCGGCTGAAGAAAATCGACGACTGAATGTAACGACCGTCTGGCCAGCGCATGTGATGTCCCTGAGAGGCGGCCACTGCCGCGGATTCGCGCCGCAAAATAGCGCGGCTTGGTGTCGGGTGCACCTTCGGCAGCCATGAGCCCGCCAAATACGGTCTTGCCAACGGCTTTTCCCGGCCACTTTTGCCGCCTATTGTGGCCGCCCGCCGCACGATTCGGCGTGCGATCGTTTGGAGGGTGCCCATGCACCGCGTGATGCCCCGCGTGTTCGTGTCCCGCAAGCTTGCTCTGGTTTGCGCCTTGGGAAGCATGTTCGTCATGTCGGCCGTGCCGGCGCTGGCGCAGCAGCCCGCCGCCGCGCCCGCTCCGGCAGCCGCGCCGGTCTCGACCGCGACTTTGCCCTACGGCCCGCCGATCACGCTCGATCAGGCCAAGCGCGCCATGGCCGCGGCCGAACTCGAAGCGCTGAAGAATTCCTGGCAGGTCGCCATCGCCATTCTCGATTCCGGCGGCAATCTGGTGATGTTCCACAAGGTCGACAACACCCAGCTCTCCGCCGCCGAAGGCGCGACCGGCAAGGCGCGCACGGCGCTCGAATTCAAGCGGCCGAGCAAGGCGCTGGACGACGCCATCGCCGCGGGCGGCGGCGGCATGCGGCTCCTTGCGCTCAAGGATATCACGCCGCTCGAAGGCGGCGTTCCGCTGGTCGCCAACGGCGCGATCGTCGGCGCCATCGGCGTCTCCGGCGCGCTGTCGGTGCAGGATTCGCAGATCGCCAAGATCGGCGCCGATACCCTCGCCAAGCCGGGGATGTAAGATTTTCCAGAACCGCTCGTCCCCGCGAAAGCGGGGACCCAGCGCAGAAATTCGTTACCTGAGCACGCTCTCTGGATTTCCGCTTTCGCGGGAATGAGCGGACAGTGGGATCGCGCACTCTAATTCTGAGCCGCCGCTTTCAGCGCGCTTGCGGCCGCGGCATAGCCGCCGCGGGCGCCGTCGACGAAATGCACATGATCGGCCCGCAGCGGCGAGGGCGTGAAGCAGGTCATCATCGCGGCGTCCTGACGAAACAGGCCGTAGCGCGCAACGCCCGAAGCCGCGGCGAGCTTGCGCTCCAGCGCGTCGGCGAGCTCGGGCGTGCAATCGAGGATCATGCGCAGCCCGTCGTCGTATTTGCGGTAATCGGAATTCTCCACGAGCTGCCGCATGTAGCGCGCCGGTACGAAACCGCCGATCGGGCGGTTGGCGCGCATGATCAGATAAACAATCAGCGTCCGCGCCAACACGGCGATGCGCCGCTGCAGCGGGTTGCCCGGCGCGGTATGCGTCTCGAGCTCGACGCTTAGCGGCGGAGGCGGCCAGGCGAGCCCCGGTCCTTGCGCCGGTACCGGCCGCCCGGCATCGGGACTGGCCTCGACCAGCGCCACGATCTCCTCGGTGAGCGCGCGGAAAGCCGCCGGATCGGCGCCCGGCACGGGCAGCACGATCAGGGAGAGCACCAGACCCTGCCTGGCGCGAATTTCCTGAAAGCGGCACGACAGGCCGGTGAGATCGGGCCAAGAGTCCGGACCGCCGCCGGCCGGCGCCACCGCGAAATCGCCGCGCTTCATCGCGCCGTCGGCCCAGGCGAGCCCGCCGCCGGAGAACATCGCATAGGACAGGTTCGGCGACGGCGCGTAGCGCGCCAGCCGCACGTCGTGCCCTTGCACGCGAATGGCCGCGATCGGGATGAGCGCGACGCGCAGCGTGAGCCCAAGCTCCGAATTCGCCCAGGCCGCGGTCGCCGCCAGCGCCGCGCGCGCGGTCTCGACCTCGCCCGGCGCCACCGCAAAGCTCGCGCCGTCGCCGCCGAACACGAACGGAAATTCGCGGCCTTGAAGCGCATTGGTCAAGGCCGCGATCACCGCGGCGCCGGCCATGTTCACCGCCTTGTAGCGCTTGTCGGCAATGGCCTTGGTCGATTGCACGATATCGGCCATGCCGACGCTCCAGTCCGCCGGCAAAGGCGTGTACTGCGCCGGGTCCATCAGCGCGCGAAAACCGCGCTGGACCGGGAGCGTGGCGTAGAAGAGGGCGGTGTCGCTTGGCGCGTCCATGACTCTGCCGCTCTGGCCGCGATACGGATCAGATACGCAGCTAAGTTTAACCGGTTTCAGCCGTCATTGCCGGACTGATGAACCGCCCGCTGCGACCTCGCGACTAATTGTTTTGAGCACCGCGCCCCGTCCAGGGGGTGCTTGAACCTTTTCTTTAGCCTTCACGTTATTTCTAGCGGCGGATGACTGCCGGGAATGCCGCAAGAGTGCGGAGCAGGGTGAGATGTCGAGGTCAAAAAAAGTCCTCTATCGCGTGCTGGCGTTCGGCGCTGCAGTTGTCCTCTATTCCGCCGCCGGCATGGCGCTTGCGGCCTATGGCGCGGAAATCCCAAAACCCGTCGCCGGCAAGGTCGTCCATTTCCCGGATGGCACCTGGGCGGGCCTGCCGCAGACCGGCCCCAACGGCAAGGTGCGGCAATGCGTGATGATCGCCTCGCGGCCCCGGGCCAGCTCCAACGGCAAGATCGACACCGATTTCAGCGTCGACATCAGCGCCGGCGCCGGCCTCGCGTTCGGGCTGAGCGACGACAGGCTGCCTGCCGATGCGATCCTGGATGACGAGGCCGAGGTCATTCTCGACGGCAAGACATTCCCGGCCGTTGCCTTCACGCTCGACGGCGGCAAAGGCAAGCTCGCCTTCCATCCGGGCGACGCGGCCGCCGTTCTCGCTGCGCTCAAGAACACCGACACGGTCCGGCTCCGCGCCGACAGCGGCAGGGTCGATACCGGGCCGATCGTGCTGGCGATGCACGACGACAGCTATTCCTGGCTCAAGCAATGCGGCACGCAGTTTCGGATCGCCATCGACAAGCCGACCGACCCCGATGCGCCGGTGCTGCCGGTGGCCTATCCGCGTTCGCCCGAGGTCGGCACGTCGATGCCGACGGTGGCGGGCCCGCCCGGCATCGAGGACAAGCGCAAGATCAGCGGCTGGGATGCCTCCGAGATCCGCGGCAATGACGGGCGGGTGATCGCCTGCATGATCCGGCAGCACTATGCCGTGGGTGGAGCGAAGCCTCATAACCTCGCCACCTTCCTCGTCGTCAGCCGGACCAAGGGCCTGACCATGCTGCTCAAGGATTCGTTCTTGAATCTGCCCGGCGGCGCTTCCGTCGACTCCACGCTCAAGATCGACGACAAGCCCTATTCGGCCTATTCGGCACAAGTCGAAGGTCCTGATGAGATCGCGATCTTTCCCGATCACGGCGCCGACCTCGCCAAAGCGCTCGGTGACGGCGCCAGCGCGCATTTCGACGCGAAGAATGTCGAGACGCTGGACTTCCCGGTCGTGTCCGGCGTGGTGCCGTGGCTGCGCGTCTGCACCCACCGCTGGGGCTTCGGCTTCGAGCCGGACGCGAAGGGCTGAACAGCTGGAGCTGAACACCTGGCGATTAGCTACGGCGCTGCCGTTCTCGCCTCATGCAGGCGGGTGATACTACTGACGACGCGGGCCACCTCCTCGTCGTCGAGCGGCGGCCGGCAGCGCATCCTGTTCCAGGCGAGCATAAGTTCAAGCGCGACCTGCGGATCGACGCCGTGCCACAACAGGTGGCCGGTCAGCGAAGCAATCGTCGAATTGCGCTCGCCCTCATTGACGCCCTCGTGCACCAGCCGCTGCCAGTCGGCGCGCGAGCGCCGTGAGTGCGGCCCGCGACCGGCAAACAAGAGCCATCGCGGCAAGGCGGCAAGCGTCGTCACGTCGGGCGAGCGGCCGGGCGCCCAGGCATAGAGCCGGCCGCTCGGATGCTGCGAGGGTGGCGCCACGATGTAGCCGCCGTCGCCGCGCAGATCGATGCCCTGCGCGAGCCCAACGCGATTGGCTACAAAGCCGCCGGGATGGGTGAAATAAAGATGCCGGCCGCCGCTGCCGGTAAGTGCCTCTACTGTTTTGGGCAGCGGTTCGAATCTGTGCTCCAAAGCGGCAAGCGAATCGTCGCCGCCATGTTTGGGATCGACGTCTAGCACGATGAGATTGGAGATCTCGCCGGTCACGATGCCGATATTGGCGTTCGGCCAGCGGGCGAACCATTGCGCCAGCGTCGCCGCATCGGGGTGCGCTTGCTGCAACATATCCCAGCGGATCAGCGGCCGCTTCTCGGCATGCCGCAGCGGCAGCACTGACCAGCCGCGGGCAAGATAGGACGCTGCCGCCTGCGCGACGGCGCTCTGCTGCGGTGTCTGAAGCGATGCTGCCACGCTTTGCCCCTTGTTGCCCGCGCGGCGCGGCGAAGTGATTACCGCCCTTTCGGCTTCCAGCCGCCGCGCATGCCGGGGCGGCCCAGCGTCGAACGCGGGCCTGAGGTT
>Ga0335069_10015316_pt1 | contig 10718 bp, 10 predicted proteins | sample Lox_Sample_11_FD_206714 | JGI IMG/M metagenome (GOLD analysis project Ga0335069, IMG submission 206714) | Soil microbial communities from Loxahatchee National Wildlife Refuge, Florida, United States - Lox_Sample_1.1 | ecosystem: Environmental > Terrestrial > Soil > Wetlands | place: USA... | reverse complement strand
GTCTGGAGCAGGAAGTTTCCTCCGAAGTGGTTGGGAATCGAGGCGATCCAACTCGTGGGGGTGGAGGTCGGCGTGGGGGTTGGCATGGGAGTGGTCAAAACGAGGGTGACCCCGCCCCCGCCTCCCCCGTAGTTGACGAGGATATTCAGGTTGGAGGTGTTGGCGCAGCCGGGGGTGATGGTGGCGGTGAAAGTGGGAGTGGCCGTCGGAAGAAGGGGGGTGGGAGGCAGGTGAAACCCATGGGTGCAGCCGCTCAAGGTGGCCATGAGGTACAAACCCAGGGGCAGGGAGAGGACAAATCCCTTAGTAATGACCTTTTTAACTAGTCGCATAGCGGTCTTCCAACTTCCCCGGGGATAATCGAGGTTCCCCTACACTATACAGAGCTGAATGAGTCGGATTTATTCCATGAAATGAAGTGTGAAAAAGCGCGGATTTTCAAGGGGGTTACAGGCTTGCCGTATCCTTTTGGGGAGGAACTCTGGCTTTAAAAGTTACGGGCCTTGTGGCCGTCGGCGTGGAAAACCCGGTAGGGCGGGTTTTTGGGGAGCAGGTCCATGCTGAAACCTTTGTCGGCGATCACCTTCTGGTACCATTTGGCGCTGTTCTTGAAGGTGCGCTCCCCCGTCTTGAAGTCCACGTGGATGAGCCCGAAGCGCGGGTCGAAACCGTGGTTCCACTCGAAGTTGTCCATCAGGCTCCAGGCGTAATAACCCTTCAAGGGCACGCCCGCTTCGATGGCCTTGAGGGCCTCCGAGAGGTAGTTGCCCAGGTAATGCACCCGCATCTCGTCCTCGAGGGTTTCCTTGCGGTCGCGCAGGGAGTCGCGGGTGGGCAGGCCGTTCTCCGTGACGAACAACTTCTTGAAGCCGTAGGTCTTGTGCAGGTCCACCAGCAGGTCGCGGAAGGCGTCGGGCACCACCGGCCAGTCCATGTCGTTCATGAGGAAGCCCTCGGGCATGGTGAAGTCGTTGTCGAAAATGGTCAAGCCCGGTGCGTAGCGCACGTAGTTGGGGAAATAGTGGTTCACGCCGAGGAAATCGATGGGCTGGGCGATATCCTTGAGGTCTTTCTCCACGTTGGAGGGCTTGAGCCCCGTGAACTTAAAGAAGAATTCCGGATAGCCCCGGCCCACGAGGGGATCGAGGAAGGCGCCGAAGCAGAGATCCTTCAGGTGCTGGGCGTGCTCGATGTCGGCCTTGTTGTTCGTGGAGGCGCGGAAAGGCCCCAGCGCTGCCACCGTGCCGACCTCCCCCTTGAGTTTCGCGGCGCGGAAAGCCTGTACCGCCAGCCCGTGGCCCAGGTTCAAGTGGTGGTTGACCCAACCGGCGGCCTTTTTGTCTTCCTTCCCCGGGGGGAAATAGCCCCAGAGGTAGCCCAGGTGGGCGGTGACGAGCGACTCGTTTTGCGTGGCCCAGAAGGGCACGTCGTTCCCCAGGCGTTTGAAGACCGCTTGGGCGTACTCGGCGAAGGCCAGCGCGGTCTCGCGGTTTTCCCACCCGCCCTCGGCCCAGGTCGGGACTTCCCAATGGAACAGCGTGGCGTTGGGCAGGATGCCCGCCTTGTTCAGTTCCTCGATGAGGCGGCGGTAGAAATCAACGCCCTTCTCGTTGACCTTGCCCCGCTCGGGCATGATCCGCGGCCAGGAAAGGGAGAACCGGTAGCTCTTCAAGCCCAATTCCTTCATCAAACCCACGTCTTCCTTGTAGCGGTTGTAGTGATCGCAAGCCTTGTCGGCGTTGGAGCCGTCGGCGATCTTGGAAGGAAGCTTGGTCCAGCGATACCAATTGCTCTCGACAGCCCCGTCGGCCAGGGGACTACCCTCGATCTGGAAGGATGAAGTGGCCGCACCCCAGATGAAATCCTTGGGGAAGGAAATGAAGTGGTTCTGCATTGAAACCTTTCGGAACAATTTTTAGTAAGGTGTCGTTGGAGAATGTTGACTTCGAAGAAAAAAGGCCCTGAATGCCGTCGAATCGCCTAAAACCGGTTTAAGTCATTGGGCAACACGATAAAACCGCTTTTTTTCCCCGGGCAATTTAATTGGACGGGGGTTAAAATCGCTGGATGTTGCGCGATAGTGTATTCGGATTTGATAAAAAGAATAGCACGAAATGAAAATAATCAAGAAAGCCCTTTCATGAAATTGAACATCGTTAAAATAGGAAACCCCATCCTTCGAAAAAAGGCCCGGCCCATCGCCCTTTCACGATTCCGTTCTAAAACCTTTCGGGTCCTCCTGGAGGAAATGGCGCGGACCATGCGCCGCGCCCGGGGGGTGGGACTCGCGGCCAATCAGGTGGACAAGGACCAAAGGATATTCGCGATGGAATGCCGGGGGAATAAACGCTACCCGCGGGTCGATTCCTTTCCCCTGCAGGTTTACTTGAATCCAAAAATTGTCCGTTATTCCAAGGCCACTGTGGAAGGTTACGAGGGATGCCTGAGCATACCTGGTTTCCGGGGTTCGGTGCCCCGCTCCGAATCGGTCACCCTGGAAGCCCTCACGCCCAACGGTAAAAAAATTAGCAAAGTATTCAAGGGGTTCGAAGCCAGGGTGGTCCAACACGAAATGGACCATTTAAATGGCCGCTTTTATATCGACCGGATCAAGGACTGGCGGACCTGGATGCACTTGGAGGAATTTAACCGCGCCTTCGGCGTGAAAGTGAGGGATAATTCGAGGCATAGACGCTAATCCGCCCCCCGGGGCCTATGCCGCGTTGACCCTATTTAAAGCAGGCCGATGATGAATCTGTTCCTCCTCCGCCATGGTAATGCCTCTTCCGCAGGGCCCGGACAACAGCCTTCCTTAACCCCCAAGGGCCGGAAGGAAGTCACCCTTGTGGCCCAGTACCTCCTCAAAAAGAAAATCAGTCTCACCCATATCTGGCATAGCCCCAAGGTGAGGGCCTTCCAATCGGCGGAAATTTTCAGGCAAATCCAGGGAACCCCTTCCCTTCCGATGGAGGAAATAAAGGGGCTGGAACCGGAGGGGGACGCGGGCCGGACGGCCGGTCTTATCCGGGCGGCAAAGGCGGCTTCGCTCCTGGTGGTCAGCCACCTTCCCGTGATCGTGGACCTGGCCTACCAATTCACCGATCCCTCGGTGAACCCCAATATCGCTTTCCCCACCGCCGGTTTGGCGGCTTTCGAGGGCCAGGGGGAAAACTGGAAATGGCTTTGGTCGCTGGATCCCTCCACCCTGAAATAGAGCCGGGGATTTGTTAAACCTTTTGGGTTTTCCGCAGGTTTCAAACCCTTTTGGGCTTGAACCGTTAAACCAGCGCTAAGGAAAATGATTGGAAATAAAAAGGAAGGGATTGTTATAATGCCCTTCCTGAATTTCCATTTTTCCCTTCCGGAGGCGTTCGAATGTCCATTGCCACCAATCCCGTGACCGGCACCCACTACGAGGCCCTCATGAAGGGGGTAGACTCGGATACCCGGGACAAAGTTGAGACCCATATCGTCTTTTTCGCCAATGACGCCGACACCTCGGCGATCGCGGAAAAACAGCGCTCCGATAAACTTCGCAACGGCTACAACGCCCTGGTGGATTTCCTGGTCGGCAACCTTCTCAACAACCTCAACCCCCAGCAGGCCACCTTCCTTTGCACCGGCGCCATCGGGGACACCATCACCGTGCAATTGGAGAAGGAAACCAAGACCATTGAGCTTTTACCCACCTCTTTTTATGAGACCCTCCTAAAAACATTTTCAGCCCCTAATCCAACGCCCGCCCCCCCGGCTTATTCCACCTTGGAGAAGTTCATCGCCATCGCCCGCAACGAGGTGGTCTCCTTCAAAATGGGCAAGGAGCGTGAGCGGGACCTGCGCAATTCCTCCGGCGCCGACAACACCTATGTCCGCAACGAGTGGAAGCGCAAGATGAACCAGATGAGGACCGAGATTTCCATCTCGATCGGCCAGATGGAATCCAACTTCCCCAAATTCATCGTCGCCTTGAACGATGCCGCTGGAAAGAACGCCAAGAGCGCCATGGAGATCCTCAAGAAGGTCTCCGCCATTTGGGGCAGGGGAGACGCCGCGACCGAGCAGGAACTCGCCTTCCTGAAGGCCTTCGAGGGCAAAACCGGCATGGCCGGCGGCGGCATGGCCAAATGGTTGGATGAACTGATGGTTCAAATGAGCCTGATCGCCGAGCACGGCAGGCAGATTGAGGAGAAATACCAGACGATTCTCAAGTGCCAGCAGGAAATGGCCAAGGCCGAGGTGATGATGCGCTCCTCCCCCGTGGACGGCCAGAAGATCCGCGACGAGTGGAAACGCAAGATGGACCTCGTCAAGGGCGAGATCACCCAGTCCATCGGCCAGATCGAGGCCAACTCCCCCAAGATCATCGCGGCCTTGAACCCCACCGCGGGGCAGACCGCCAAAACCGCCTTGGACGCCCTCAAGAGCGTGTCGGCCATTTGGGCCAAGGGCGACAATTTGAGCGAGCCGGACAAGAACACCTTGAAGGCCGCCGAGGGCAAGGTCGGTTCCAGCGGCAGTGACCTTTCCAAGACGCTCTCCGGGCTCATTCCCTTCATGGGCAAGCTCTCCGAGAACGGCAAGCAGGTGGAGGAAAAGTTCCAGTTCGTCCTCAAGTGCCAGCAGGAAATCCTCAACGCGGATTCCGGCATGGCGCCGGTGGCGCCCCCCACCTCCGGACCGATGTTTGACGGGCCGGTCATCGCGCAGTTGCGCGTCGACATCGACACCACCAACAGCGTCTGCGTGAGGGCGGCCGACACCTCCCCGATGCGCATTCCTTTTTCCGCGTCCCGTATCCTGCTTTCCAAGCACCTTCCCGACGAGGGGAATCCGATGGACAGCGTCTGCACCCCCGCCGCCGTCCGGGAGGCCCTCGCCAAGATCCTGAGGATCCATACCAACCTTTTCAACCGGGACTGGGAGGGAAAACACATCATTCCAACCATCTTTATCGAACCCCTGCGCAACTTTGTGGACTTCTTTGAGGACCGGTTCGTCATGTCCTTCGTCTCCGGGGAAACCGTCCGGAAGGGGGCCTTCGTGACCTTCAATCCCATGGAAGTGCAGGTACTGCGCCTTTGCGCGCTTTTCCTCACCAAGGACCCCATCTACGACTATCGTGGCGACGTGAGGACGGGGACCTTCATGGGCGACTATATGGGCAAGATTGAGAAGGAAACCAAGGTTTCCTGGTCCGGGAAGGACAAGAAGTTCTCCCTGGCGGCTACCCAGAGCATGCAGGACGAGGCCAGCCGTGACGACGCGATCGTCGACTATATCGACTTTATCAACGCCGTGGCCAACAACATCGCCCCCTCGCCGAAGCTCAGCAAGCGCAAGCTGGCCATCCTGCTGCGTTATGTGCTCTTCGACAAGGTCGAGAAGAACATCGCGGGCATCCTGAAAATGGTGGCCCAGACCGACCCGGGCGAGGCCAAGACCGCCATCCTTTCATTTGCCAAGGACAACGTGGACGTGGCCAAGGACCTAATTCGCGAGGCGGTCAAGTCTGACCCGATGGCCTCCAAGATGTTCAGCGACAACGCCGATTTCGCCATTACGAGGGTCTTCGGCAGCGCCCGCTAAGCTTAAAACCTTTTTAAAACCGGAAGCCCCCTCACCCCGAGGGGGCTTTTTGTTTTCCCCCTCTTCCCTTAGAATCACCCCCTCATCCAATTCCCGGGAGAAACCCATGAAAAAACTCGTCGCGCTTTCGGCCATCGGCAAGGACCAGCCCGGTATCGTGGCGGCCCTCGCCAAGGTGCTGTTCGAGAAGGGCTGCAACCTGGAGGACTCCAGCATGACCCGCCTGAAGGGTGACTTCGCCGTCCTGCTGCTCATCTCCCTACCCGAGAGCCTTGGCTTAGAGGAATTGAAGGCCGCTCTTCAGGGCGTGGCCCAGGTGAAGTCCCTCAACGTGGCCCTGCGCCCTCTTTCTGGCGAGGAAGCCGCGGCTTCACCGGGTAAGGGGACCCTGGCCTATACGCTGGTGGTTTACGGTGTGGACCATCCCGGCATCGTGTACCGGGTGACCCAGGCCGCCGCGGACCTGGGCGCCAATATCACCGACCTGCGGACCCATGTGACGATGAGCGGCTCCACCCCGCTTTATTCCCTGGCCGTCGAGCTGGAAATGCCCGGCCCGTCGGTGGTGGAGTCCTTCCAAAAAAAGCTGGAATCGCTGAAAAAGGAATTGAAGGTCGAGGCCACCCTCAATCCCGTGGAAGCGGACGAATTGTAACCATGGCCGTTCGACCCGTCCTCACCTACCCCCACCCGATGCTGAAGGAAAAGGCCTCGGGCGTCCCCATCGGCCCGACCTTGGAACAAGTCCTGTTGGACTTGACCGATACCCTTCGGCACCACCCCGGCTGTGTGGGGCTGGCGGCGCCCCAGATCGGCTACCCTTATCGTTGCGTCGTGGTGGACGTCTCGGGTTCCCCCCGCGCCGGCGAGAACCACGGTTTCCTGCGCCTGGTGGGCCCTAGGATTTTAGAGGCCACCCAGTGGAAATGGGGGCGGGAGGGATGCTTGAGTTTCCCGGACCTTCTAGCCAACGTCAAAAGGGCGCAGAAGCTTCGGATTGCGGCCCTGGATGTGCAGGGACAAGCTTTGGAGTTGCGGTGCCAGGGCTACGAAGCGGTAGCCATTCAGCACGAGATGGACCACCTGGATGGCATCCTGTTCTTGGACCGGATTCGTTCCAGCAAGGACCTCTTCGAAAGGCAAAAACCGGCGGCTCCAACCCTAATAATGGAAAAGTCAAAGGAAAGGAATAAAGATGCCTCCCGACCCTAAGAACAACCTGGTCTGGATGGATTTGGAAATGTCCGGCCTGGACCCCAAAACCTGCCAAATCCTGGAAATCGCAACCCTCATCACGGACAAAGACCTGAACCTGGTGGCCCAGGGCCCGGCCCTGGTCATCCACCAGCCGGACTCGGTGCTGGACGCCATGGACGATTGGAACAAAAAGCACCATGGGGACTCGGGACTGACAAAGGCGGTGCGGGAATCGACGGTTTCCCTCGCGGAAGCCGAGCGGCTAACCCTGGAATTCGTCACCCAGTATTGCGTCGCCAAGTCCAGCCCCCTCTGCGGGAACACCATCTACCAGGACCGGCGCTTCCTGATCGAGTATATGCCCAAGTTGGAGGAGTACCTGCATTACCGGCTGGTGGACGTGAGCACCATTAAGGAATTGGTGAAACGCTGGTACGGGCCGGAGTTCCAAGCCCCGGGCAAGAAGCAGAAGCACAAGGCCCTGGACGACATCCAGGAAACAATTGAGGAGTTGAGGTTTTATAGGGAGAAGGTCTTCAAAAAAGACTGAAGCACGATGGACGCTATTTGCCCTTTTTTGTCTTAGGCTTCCCGCCGAAATAGGCCTGGTGCCATTTCCAAGCCGTCCTGAGGATGTTTTCCAAGCTTGAATGTTCCGGAGTCCATTGGAGTTCCCTTTTGGCCTTGTCTGATCCCGCGACCAGTTCGGGAGGGTCACCGGCCCTACGGGGCCCCAGTTGGAGGGGAATTTTCTTTCCGGTCACCCTCTCCGCCGCCGCGATGACCTCCTTGACCGAATAGCCCTTTCCCGTCCCCAGGTTGTAGAAATCGCTTTGGTCCCTTTCCATCATGCGCCGGAGCGCCAGGTAATGGGCCCCCGCCAGGTCGGTCACGTGGATGTAATCCCGGACACAAGTGCCATCCGGGGTCGGGTAATCCGTCCCAAAAACGCTGATGTGGGAACGGCGGCCCATGGCGGCATCGAGGACCAAGGGGATCAGGTGGGTCTCGGGGTCATGCACCTCGCCGATCGTTCCCGACTCGTCCGCCCCCGCCGCGTTGAAATAGCGTAGGAAGGTGGAGCGCAGGCCGTAGGCCTTGTCGTACCAGGTGAGGATCCTCTCCAACATCCACTTGGAGTCCCCATAGGGGTTCACCGGGGACTGCGGATGGGTTTCGGGAATGGGCACCTCGACGGGGTCGCCATAAGTGGCGGCGGTTGAGGAAAGAATGAACCGGAGCACCTTCCTCTCCAGCATGACCGATAGCAGGTTCATCGCGTTCGTCAGGTTGTCCCGGTAGTACTTCTGCGGGTCCATGACCGATTCCCCCACGGCGATGTGGGAGGCGAAATGCATGACCGCGGCGGGCTTGAACTTCTTGAAAACGGCCAAGAGCTTCTTGCGGTCCCCGAGTTCCCCCCGGACCAGCCGGCTCCCCTTCACCGCCCAGGCGTGGCCCGTGGAGAGGTTATCGTAGGAGACGGGATCGAAGCCGTGGTTCACCGCCTCGCGGACCGCGTGGCTTCCGATGTAACCCGCCCCGCCGGTGATTAGGATGGTTTGTCTCTTAGGCATCATTTCCCTCGGGTCATTAAGATTAGTATTCGCGGAAAATTATTTCGAACATTTTTTTGAACATTTCAACCCACTTAAAGTGCGAATCGAAGCGTTTTCAGGAAAACATTTTCCAAAAAACGCTTGTTTTTTGGCTATACGGCCCTATTTCCATAGCCCATAATACCCTCCGACCACACCTCTTCGACACGAAATCCTGTTTTGAAATAACGGGAAGACAACATTGCCCAGCAAGAAAAACGCGGCACCCAAGGGTGAAAAACCCGCCGCATCCATTAAGGCTGAATCCTTAAACCACCAATTGTCAACCCTGAACCAGGGCCTGATGTCGCTTTATCATTCCAGCGCCGAGCTCCAGTTCTCCAAACCCTTGCCTTCCCTGCTGAAAGCCATCCTGCGCGGGCTCAAGACCGGCACCGGCATCTCCAAAGCGGCCATCTTTCTCAAAGACGAGGTCACCTTCAGCCTAAACGGCTGCGCCTCCATCGGCCTGAACGACAAAAAACTCCAGGAAATGAGCGTGATGCTCACCCTCGAGGAGGAAACGGACCTCCTCAAAACGAATCTCACGTTGACGAACTATAACCCCAACAACCCCGCCCACGAGCGCCTGCGCAATCTTTTTGAGGGGGAGCTTGACCTACACGCCGCGGAGATCGTGGCCTTAGAGATCCGTGACCACCTCGTTGGACTTCTGGTATACGAGAAGACCCCCACCCTGCTTCAACAGGAAATCCTCATCATCTTCTCCCGCCAGGCGGCCCTGACCATTGAGAACGCCAAGCTTTTCGCCAAGGTCGAGGAAATGGCCCTCAAGGATACTTTGACCGGCCTTTACAACCGCCGCTACTTCAACCAGATCCTCGATTACGAGGTCAATCGGGCCAAGCGCTACCGCCAACCTCTTTCCTTGATCTTCATCGACCTCGATCACTTCAAGGAAATCAACGACAGCTTTGGCCACTCGGTGGGGGACCAGTTCCTGAAGCAGATCGCCCAGAAAATCCATTCCCTCTTCCGTACGACCGATCTGGTGGCCCGCTACGCCGGGGACGAGTTCGTGGTGATCCTGCCCACCACCCCCAATGAGGGCGCCATGATCCTGGCCAACCGCATCCAATCGGTCCTCAGCCAGTACCAGGTGATGGTGCGCGGCCGGACCCTCCAGGTTTCCGTCAGCATCGGCGTGGACACCTACGAGAGCGAGGAGGGCATCGGCGGCGTGACCCTCATCGACCGGGCCGACAAGGCCATGTACGAGGCCAAGGCCAATGGCCGCAATTGCGTTCGAAGTTTCCACAAGACCCAAAAGGCCCTGGCCTAAATCTCCTTCCGCTAGATTCCGCCCTTTTCCGAGCTCCTAAAATGATATTGATATTGAAAATTATTCTCATTTATTTAATTGATAATGATTATCATATTCATGTATTATCCGGGACGTCGGTCAACCTTCAGGCGGAGGAATGTTATGGGTAAAAGAAGGATGTGGATTTTAGGGGCGATCCTAGCCGGGCTCTTGGGGGCCGTGGTCCAAACCCAGGCTGGGGAGAGGCATTTCTTGTTCAACTATGAGACCGATGTGCTCGGGGGAGGTATCCGCGAACTAGAGACCTACACAACCTACCAATTCGGGCGGGATCGCTTCTTCTCCGGCCTCCTGGAGAATGTAGAGATGGAGATGGGCTTGGGCGACGGCATCCAGACTTCGCTATACCTGAATTTTGAGCAGGTGATGGAAGATGACGGCACGGGTAATATCGGCAATTCCCTCCTCTTCGATGGCATTTCCAACGAGTGGGTCTTCAGTCTCTCGGACCGCGAATCAGGATTGGGATTTGGCTTGATTCTCGAACCTGAATTTAAGCCGGACGAGCTTGAGTTGGAAACCAAGATCATCCTCGACCGAAAGATCGGGGACATGGTCTATACCCTCAACCTCACCGCCGAGCCCGAGTACCATTGGATCGACGACACCTCGGCCTTTACCTTCACTCCTTCCGTCGGTATCGCTTATTTCTTGACGGGCCATCTTTCCTTCGGGTTGGAAGCCCAGGACGTCAACTTTTACGAGGGGGGAGCCAGCGACTCCATCCTCTCCGCCGGCCCCGTCCTTTCCTACGCGGGCAGTAATTGGTGGACGACATTGACGGTGCTTCCGCAGATCGCAGACCTAGCCAATGGCGGTTTGAACCTAACGGACAGCGAGAAGTGGCAGGTCAAGCTGGGCACTTCCTTCACCCTTTGATAGAAAATTTTGCTCCGGGCCTAGACGGGAAGCTTCAGGGAACTTACCGCCTAGGCAGATTAAAAGAAGATTCAAAGGATTGCCGAATGAACCGTGATTTTTCAATAAAGCTT
>Ga0335069_10015315_pt1 | contig 10718 bp, 10 predicted proteins | sample Lox_Sample_11_FD_206714 | JGI IMG/M metagenome (GOLD analysis project Ga0335069, IMG submission 206714) | Soil microbial communities from Loxahatchee National Wildlife Refuge, Florida, United States - Lox_Sample_1.1 | ecosystem: Environmental > Terrestrial > Soil > Wetlands | place: USA... | reverse complement strand
CGTGTCATCCCGGAATTGATCAAACACGGCAGGGTAATGAAACCTGGAATAGGAATATCTATAGCTCATCCCAGTCTGGCCAAACGGCTTGATATTCGAGGGGTTCTTATTATTAATGTTCAGAAAGGGACCAACGCTGAGGCAGCTGGCCTCAGAGGAACACGTCAAAGGGGAGGTGAAATAATACTTGGCGATATCATTATCAGCGTAAACAATAAGCCTATATCATCATATGATGACTTGAGGAACGAATTTGACAACTACAAAATTGGAGATGTGATAAACCTCGGAATAGTTCGCGATGATGAGAAGATAACAATTCCTGTCAAACTCGAGGAGGTTCAGTAGATTGCTTGCTCAAAAAGTAAGCATCATTGAAAAACGGCAATTGGGATTTAAACCCAGAAATTTCCGCAAGCTCTGCATTGCGGTCTCTATTTGATGTCATCCAAGAAAGCGCAGCTCCTCGGGAATCTTCTAATCGTCACGGATCACAGACGAACCTTTGGGCAATGTAAAACTGAATGTGCTTCCCCTACCTTGCTCACTCTCAACCCAGATTTTCCCTCCATGGGCTTCAACGATTTTCTTGACAATGGACAATCCAAGCCCTGAACCCTGTGAGTCTGTGTTCACCTTATAGAAGGTATCGAATATGTGCGGAAGATGTTCTCTGGAAATGCCTATGCCCGTATCAGCTATCTGAACCAATATATACTCCCCCCGATCAGAAAGGTTGACGCTGATGGTCCCTCCCTCGTTTGTGTATTTGAGTGCATTGTCCAAGAGATTCGTAATGACACGATTTATCATTAACGTATCCGCATTGATAATAGGCAGTGTATTCGGATGTTCAAAAGATATCTCTATATGTTTCTTGTCGGATTCTACTTTCTCAGCTTCAATTTTGTTACGTAAAGCATCTTCCATGCTGTATGGTCCGTATGCGGGTTTGCTTTCGCTAATCCCAAGTCTTGAAAATTCTATAAAATCACCTATGAGCGACTCCAGCCTGATTTGTTCATCTCTGATTAATGCCAAGCAGCTCTTTTGTGCTCCCGTCAACGGACCTCTCTTTTCTGCTAGAAGTCGCGACAAAAACGCAAGTGACGTTATTACAGGGTGCTTCATGTCATGAGCTATCATGGACAAGAAAGCTTTCTTTTCTTTCTCCAGTTTCTTCTGTGGAGAGATGTCCCTGAAAAACTCAAATCCTCCGATCAACTGATCCTTATCATAAAGCAGGGAGCCTACGGAGACTATGGTGATGATTTCGCCATCAGACCTTCTTAGCGTACTCTCCACTTCACGTACCTTCCCGCCTTCATCTGATTGCTTGAGGAGAGCACAGGCTCCTCGTGCCTGTGTGCCATGCAGGATTTCGAAATGAGATTTACCTATTAACGCTTCTTTTGCATAACCCGTAAGCTTTTCTGCTGCATCATTAAGGTCGGTAATAATCCCTCTCTCATCCACTCGCAGGTACGGAAGAGGAAAGCCCTCCATGATTCTGCAGTCCATTAGTTCTTTTTTCATCGGATTGAAATCTCCTGACCATTATTGCAAATCTTAAGAATTCAAATCGAGACGAAATGGCTCAAGCCGGCCTGAAAGGGGGAAACCCTTCAGAATGCAGGCCAGCCCAAGCAAATACAGTGGAGACTACTATCTCATTCAACTTTTACAGCGATCTTCTTTGTTTCCGCTACAGCCTTGGCGGTCTTCGGAAGTGTTATGCTGAGCACGCCCTTTTTGAATTTTGCCTCCACCTTATCAGTTTCCACATCAACAGGAAGCGGAATGGTCCTGCTGAAAGAACCATAGGAGCGTTCCATCCTGTAGTAATCTTTTCCTTTTTCTTCCTTTTCTTCCTTCTTCTCGCCTTTTATCGTGAGCATATCATTCTGGAGTGATACATCGATGTCCTTTTCATCCATACCGGGCAGTTCAGCAGAGATTTTGATCTCCTTGTCATTCTCGGTCACATCAACCTTTGGACTGAAGACCCCCATACGGCTTTCAAAAGGCTCTATATCAAAGCCCCTAAAGAAGTTATCGAACAGCGAGTCCATCTCACGCCGTAGAAGGGAAAAGGGATTCTCATCTTCACGCCTTACCGGAACACTTTTCTTTCCATGCGGAATAAGGTTTCTGATTGTCATGACACATACCTCCCTTTATCGATATTATGCTCCACTTAACTGAGATTCAAGACCCCACCTATGCCTTCGGCCTGAATCGGTATCTTCCTTGTTTTGGCCAACTCTGCCTTGGGCATAACAAGCCTTAAAACTCCGTTCTTCACTGTTGCCTGAATCTTGTCTCTATCTATCTCGTCAGATAGGGTAAAGACCCTTTGATAATCTCCTATTCCATACTCTGAAAGGAACAGCCTGTGATTTTCGGGCGTATACGCATCAACTCTTCCGTAGATAGTCAGGACATTCTTCTCAAGGGTTATATCCACGGATTTCTCATCCACACCAGCCATGTCGGCGATAACCACAATGTCGTCTTTTCTCTCAATGATATCCACTAGCGGGGCATATATGCGGCATGCCCTTGTGCGCTCTCCTGTCTCGGGAGTTTCAGCCTCTTTCTTCTGCATCTCTCTAACTGTATCAGTCATTATTAATTCACCTCCTTACTGAGACTATTCAGACTTGACCGAGATCTTCCTAGGCTTGTCAGCTTCTGCACGGGGAAGAGATATATGCAAAATCCCTTTTGCAAACTGCGCCTCAACCTTGCCGGAATCAACAGGGAATGGCAGTTTAAGGGTCTTGGTGAACTGGCCGCTCCACCGTTCGCTCCGGTGATAAGACTCCCCTTCTTTAAGTACTTCCGCCTGGCGTGAACCGCGCAGCATAAGTGAATCGTTCACCACTGAGATATCAAGGGTCTTCGGATCTATCCCTGGTATCTCTGTAGTAATAACCGCATGATCTCCCGAGACCCAAACATTCACGGCCGGAAACTCCACTCGTTCCATCCGCTCGAATTCACGCCACGGATCAAAAGATCTTCCAAACTTTTCCAAGTCCGACCATAACATGACACCTTACCTCCTTTCATCTTGGCGTTTGAAGACGCTTCATGGATTGCATTAGCACTCACCAATAAAGAGTGCTAATTATTATTTAACAAATACTTTTTGTCTCAGTCAACCTCAGATTTTTTTTAAAGAATTGTCGATAATTTTGGAAAAAATAGAAATAGCTTGAATTTGCTCTATTTCCTTTATTTTTTCTAGAGATCTAAGAAATTATCATCGTAATACGCGATTTTTTCACAAATTGTTACCCACATAGTCCTTAGTGTACTGCCTAACCTCAGAGATGCATCTTTTCACATAATAATCGATGTGAGGTCTCCCTCCATTATAGCGTCTGTTTGTGGCTATAACAAACGCCATCGAACCTTCATTGGAGTTGTGACTTGGTGATGAAGTTGCTTTTGCCCTCTGCCCTAAAGTATAAGACGGATTTCACCTTGGGCCACCCACCTTCGAGAAATGTTGAGTACGACATGAAGTCTGCGAACTCAGCCCCTCAGAAGAATGAGGGTTGTTATCGGAAACCTTGCTCCCGCCAAAAGTATGGTTGTGAAAGTTAGTCGGGTATGCCGTGTAAAACGTATGACTTGCTGGTTGAAGTCCAGCAGTGGGAATTCGGTAGTTCACCCACATAGCTTGAGGGAGGTGTAAAGGGTAACCTGAAGCATTAAGTTTCCTGACAAAGGCTCCGAAAGGGAGTCGAGCAAATCTGCGGGCCGCAGCATGAGCGAACCTAGGTGTAGCCTCGAAACGCACGATGGAGTTGCTGACCCTGTCCGATAAGGGGGAAGGCCGGAGCATCTATCTTAACGATAACTACCGTAACCGATAGATGGGCTTCCGGGGTAACAGGGGTGGCACGCAGAGGAAGCCATACGATAATGAGCGCGGGAGACCCTTGCCGATGCCGTGTTAAACGGCAACTGGTGAATATAAGGAGACGAAGTTTCACTGGGTCGGCACGGGAGTCGGAGTTGCCCATAGTGTACCGCTTGTATCTCAAAGACAACATAACTTTGGGAGAGGGAAGGGGCAATACCTTCATCATGCTTCTGAAGGAGAGAAGGACAGGAGATTGCGGAAACGCTATCAACTCCAGATGTTCCGGTATCTCCGGTGGAAGTTATGCCGGAAGGCCAAGCGAGAGTGAACGCCTCCGGAAGAAGATGATTGGAAAGCCGTGTGCGGGAAAACCGCCTGCACGGTTTGATGAGGGGGAGCTGGAGATAGAGCCTTTAGCCACTACGCCAGCTCTCTACTCTACTGTTACCCGCATTAATCGGGAGTACATAAAGAGTGTTGGTTCTTAGGTGTATTCGAAATCTTAAAGGATGCGGGTCGGATGCTGCCTTGAGGGATCATCCGATAAGAGGTTCTGTTCACGCCAGCAGGTTTCCCGCCAATGAACCTTGCTCCTGCTGTTTCACTCAGCTTTCTGAATGTCCTGGAGCCGCCGGAAAGGTAAGAAACGCGAGCACATACGCACCTGCACCGATCCAGAGGACTGCTTTGAAACCCACCGACATTGCAAGCATTATAGTCACCATGGGCGCGAGCACTGAAAGACATCCATTAGTCGCCCAGGCCCAGGGGATCATATAAGGCGCCCTTGTCCCCAGGTTTCTTATCCCCAGCGGAAAGGGAATCCCCATAAGAAGACAAGGGGGAAAGAGGATAGCGAATACACACGCGATTCTCAGAGGCATTGGATAGAGAGAAATAGCATCCGAGATGAAGGGGAGGAGAACGCTGCAGAGAACAATAAGAAGAGAGATCATGGGAAGAATACGCGGGCTTCTCAGCGGGGAAAATCTGTCCCCCAGAAGGCTCCCTATGCCGGAACTGATAAGGATGGAAGAGAGGACAGTGGCGATGGCATACGAAGGGTTCTCCAGCGGCAGTATCATTTTCTGAATCAGGGCGATCTCCACGAACATGAATCCCAGACCGAGGAAGGCAAAGTAGAACAGGTCAATGTTGAGGATGGGTTTATTTGTTTTTTTCATCTTAACCTCAACCTTGGCCTTGAGCTTACTAATCGCCGGGAGAGATATAAGTAAAATGCTCAATAACAATACCTGAACAAACACCGCAGGCAGGAGATACCCCTCTTCTATAAAATACTGCCACTTTCTGCCCATTATACGGTAAATCTTTTCGAGGTTCGTGATCCTCAGATAATAATGGAAGAACGGATTTTCATCCCGCACCGGACGGATATCAAAGAGGTAATTATCCTCAAAGGATTTACGCGTTTCCGGATCAAGAATTTGCTTAAATGCGAGAAAGTATTCATTGGAAGGTGTTCTCACGTAGTTATTCGTCTCCTCTTCCCTTATGCCCGGAAGGTGAATAAGGTCGAACCTCCTTTGCCTTGAGAACTGTCTGACGGTTTCTATTTCTTGAGGGGTGAACGGCACTGTCCTGGCAAGAATGCTCACCGTGCCCCAGCTCCTGAAGGAGATTATCCTCTTGTCCACTTCCTTTATCCCCATCTCTTCCATGGATGTGGCGAGAGTGCTGAGGAGTCTCAGTTCTACCCGTGGCGGAGGGAGGATGAAAAGATGAATACTCAAGATTCCTGTTTCCTTTAGATGGCCCAGATATTCCTTGAATGCCTCTACGGTGAAGCGATAATCCTCAGCGATCCCAAAAGAGCCGGATGGTGAGGCTCCCATCAAGGGCATATCGATAAGGTCGAATTTGGTTTTTTTCGCCTTCAACCAGGCCCTCCCCAGACCGTCCCTTGTATTGCTCTCATAGATGCCTTGGGAAAAATCTCCCAGGGTATCCTTTATCACCTTGATGACGAGGGGATTGGAGTCTACTTTATAAATATTTTGTGCACCATAATACCCGGCCAATACTACGTGAAGTCCGCCTTTTGGTTCGAGGATGAGGACATCATCTCTTCTCGCCATGACATAGGGAAGGGCAGAGGGCAAATAGGAGAGGAACCTGAGTGATTCGGTGCTGCCCGCATCGGTGACTGCATTGATGTCGCTTCCATCTATGGAAAGACCTATTTGCCTGGGGAGAGAATCGAGGTAGGTGAGGCTGAGACCAGGCGCAAACCTCACTGCCGGACTTTCAAATATATCGACGCGGGAAAAGGGGTCATTATATGTCCTTAGGTATACTGCTCCAGGGTAGTTGAGGGCTGACTGAAGGCCTTTGTAGGCTGACATTCTTGGGGTGATGAGGTCAGGCATGCTGAAGAGGAATGCATTCACTATAAGAAACAGCACTGCTGCGATTCTTGTCTTTCCTTTGCCTGTTATGAAAGCACCTGCGAGTGCCATGGACGACAAAATAACAACAGCATGTTCGGTGCTCATTCTGGCTGTGAGCATAAGGAAGCCGAGGGAGCCTGTCCCGGCACCAAGGAGATCAGCCCCGTAGAGGAGCCCGGCCCTTTCGCTGAGGGCAGAGAATGCGCTGGAAATGGTCAGCCCGAAGAAAAAAAATGGCGTGGAGAGGATGAGGTAATAGAGCAAAATGTACAGTATCTGGGTCTTGTCCCATGGAAGCCTCACAGGGTCAAAAGGTAATATATTGGATATTACATAACTTAATGCCATGGTTGAGCCCAGGAGTAGACCGTACATCCCGATCGTATGGGAAATAGGCTTGTCCGACGATAGATTCTTGAGTTTCGGAAAGAGCGAAAGGACCGTCCCGCTGGCACCGACGCCGAGCATCGCAATACTTATGACCATAAACCCGAAATGATACCAGAGGGAGATGGAAAAGAGTCTTGTGAGGGCTATCTCAAATGCAAGGGATGTGAAGGAAAAGAGAAAAATCGCGGCAAGTACTCTTCCATATGCCATTGGGCCCAGTGAGCGGTTCTCTAACCCTTACCAGCAAGGGTTGGTAATCTCTTCATAATTTTCTTTTACCTTATGTGTGGGGTGTTGTCAAGCCTTTGGCGGTGCTCTGGCCTGGATAATTCATAAACACAGGAGAGGTATCCGGCTGATGCCTCTCCTATAAGAAAGAAAACCCATGAAGAGAACGGGCTGGAGGGCAAAAAAGTGCATGTGGGGCTATAATAGGCTGAGGATCCTTTATAGGAGGACTGTGGATGATAATAAGGAATGAGGATGTGAAAGGGTTAATGGTTGAGGTGCCTGAGGGCCACACGCATCTGAGGGTATCCCTTGTCCTTCATGATGGTTCTGAAATGGTCTTTCAGGAGGCCACTGTGGCAAACCTTGTAAGGGCATATATCACGCTCAAGACACATCCTCGCAAGAACAGGGTGAGACTGAAAGGGAAAAGACTTGACCAGAGGAAAGAAGGTTTTGCCGAGTGGCAGCTCCTTGGGGCTGAAGGGGAGGATGAGACCGCATAAACAGCTTTACAAATACAGGGAAACTTACTAATATTTTTTATAGAAACGAGCAGGAAAGGAGAACAATGGAAAAGAGGCTGACCGAACTTTCAAGTTGCGCGGGTTGAGCATCAAAATTCAGTCCTTCGGACCTGTCCTACGTGCTGGGACAGCTGCCTGCCGTGACCGACAAGAATGTGCTGGTGGGTTTGTCCAATGCTGATGACGCAGGGGTATACCGTATCACTGACGATATCGCCGTTGTATTTACCGCGGATTATTTTACCCCTATAGTGGACGATCCCTATTGGTTCGGTGCTATTGCCGCGGCTAATTCACTCTCGGACGTGTACGCCATGGGAGGTAAGCCGTTGGTTGCACTGAACCTTGCCTCATTTCCTGGTGAGGCCGAGTTCCTTCCTTACGCGAAGAGGATAATGCAGGGAGGTGTCGATAAAATGACCGAAGCAGGGGTATCCATTATCGGGGGACATACCATTAAGGATAAGGAGCCCAAGTATGGATTTGCCGTTCTCGGGAGAATCCACCCTGACAGGATTTATGATAATTCAAAGGCAAAGAGAGGGGATTCCCTGATACTCACAAAACCCATTGGGACCGGAGTGATCGCTACCGGGATAAAGGCCGGCATGTGTAGCGATGCCAGAATTGAAGAGATTACCAAGTCCATGGCAACTCTGAATAAGAGGGCCTGTGAGATTATGACTGAAGTGGGAGTGAGCACTGCAACAGACATAACCGGATTCGGCCTCATCGGTCATCTCAATGAGGTGCTCACTGCGAGTAAATGCAGGGCTCGTCTTAATTCAAAACGCGTGCCGTTTTTCAAAGAGGCGATAAGGGTTGCCGACATGGGGAAAATACCTGCAGGTACGAGGAGTAACGAGAAGACGTATGAACCCTTTGTGGAATGGTCTGCTGAGGTGGCGGATACCAAAAGAATCCTGATGAACGATGCCCAGACATCAGGGGGTCTTCTCATCTTTGTGCCGGGAGAGAGACGGGCAAAACTCACCACAGCCCTGGAGAGCGCAGGTATCCTTGCAGCATATATAGGTGATATTGTGGATGAAGGGGTGAAGGACGCAAGGAGTATTTTTGTGGATTAGTGCCGCTTACCTTCTCTCAATTCCTCTTCTTGCCATTGGAGCCGGATACCTCTTTCGAATCTGTCAGGGTTAAAGCCAATTTTTCTTTTTGAAGTAGAGGATCATGCCAATGCCTATCCCACCCATGACCCCGAGCAAAACGAAATAGCCCCACCGCCATTTGAGTTCAGGCATAAACTCAAAATTCATCCCGTACACCCCTGCAATGAAGGTCAGGGGTATGAATATGGTGCCGATGACGGTGAGGAATTTCATTATCTCATTCATCCTGTTGCTCAAGCTTGACAGGTAGATATCGAGCATGCCCGAGAGCATATCCCTGCCCGACTCAATGGTATCAATCACCTGGATGGTATGGTCATAGACATCCCTCAAATAGATCCTGGTGGAATCCTTGATCAGAGGGGACTCCCCTTTCCCTGCGCTATTAATTACTTCCCGGAGGGGCCAGACAGCCTTTCGCAAGAAGATCATCTCTCTTTTCAGATGGTGGATCCCCTGAAGGGTTTCTGTGGTCGGGACCTTCACCAGTTCTTCTTCCAGATCTTCAATCCTTTCCCCCATTTTTTCGAGGATCACAAAGTAATTGTCAACGATGGCGTCTATCAAGGAATAGGCAAGGTAATCGGCCCCCATACCCCTGATGCGGCCTTTTTTGCTCCTTAGCCTCTCCCTTATGGGGTCAAAGACATCCCCTTCCATGCCCTCCTGGAAGGAGATCACATAATTCTGGCCGAGGATGATACTTATCTGCTCCGCAACTATCTCAGGGCTCTTTTCGTTGTGGAGCATCTTGAGTACGACATAGAAGTAGTCTCCGTAATCCTCTATCTTCGGCCGCTGCTGGGTGTTAAGGATGTCTTCCAGCACAAGGGGGTGAAAGCCATAGCAATCCCCAAGCTTCTGTACGATTTCGACCTGATGAAGGCCTTCGACATTGATCCACGTTACAGAGGGTTTGTCTTTAAAGAGAAAACACTCCTCAATCGTGGAGAATTCCGCTTCCTGAAAATTCGCTTCATTGTAATCCAGGACCGTGATCCTGCTTGCATCCGCCTTCTTTTCACCAATATGAACAAGGGTCCCAGGGGGAAGACCGCTCTTCTTTGACCTTTTGGTGATATGTCCTTTCATACTGAAGCACCTCCCGCGCTGCACGCATTGTATCACATCACTGCTTCCAAGACAACGGGGATTCACAGCCTCAAAAGCTTCACTCAGTTTTCCCATGGGGCAAGGCCGAGACATTCCCTGGCAGTTTTCCTACAGGCTGAAACGAGGTATAATGGATACAAATGACTATGAGGGTAGTCTTTTCAGCCCTTCATTGTAAGGGATCAGAAAAAGAACTATAAGAAAGGAGGAGGGAATGGACAAGGGCAGGAAATTAGTGAGTAGCGTATGTATTTTGGCAATGGTGTGTGCGGTATCACTGAGTGGTGGTTGCGAAACAAAAGCCCAGACAGGCGCACTCAGTGGTGCGGGAGCGGGCGCCCTCATTGGCGGGCTTGCGAACATGCATGGATCCTGGGGGGCAACAGCCTTGCTGGGAGCGGGCATTGGAGCCGGAGTGGGGTATCTCATTGGGAATGAAGCGGACAAGAAGGATGCAGCGAAGCGTCAGGCAGCGCGTAAAGAAGAGCTCAGACCTTTGGCAGGCACTACCTGGCAGGTGGTCAGCATTACACCTAAACCAGAGAAGTCGTTTAAGTCAACTGTGTCGCATTTCAGGACGGATGGAACTGTCGTGACCACAAAGACAAATATGGATGGGAAAGTACTCAAAGAAACAGAAAACTACCGTGTGGTAGGATCTACGCTCATCCTTTCTAAGCCTGACTATGTGGTGAACGCAAAGTTCATCATCAAAGGGAATAAGCTAACCATAGATTACGGAAATGGAAGCGTTGTCATGAAACGTGTCAGCTGATGATTCTCCACACCAATCCACCCCATGTCTTGAAACGGTTATGAAAACAATAGGACCGCTCTCCGGGCTGAAGCCGGGGAGTGGTCCTATAAGGCTAATGCTCACCAGCAGAAGGGCGGAGAGGCAGCATCGCTTTCGCCTTATGCTTTGTCAGGAGCACAACCGTATCCCTAAACAGGAGAGGTTGTGCAAGAACTTTCCTTATTCTCCGGTTGAAGAATATTGAAAAAAGATTGTGAAATGAAATGAAAGGAAAGCGTTTTTACC
>Ga0335069_10015314_pt1 | contig 10719 bp, 6 predicted proteins | sample Lox_Sample_11_FD_206714 | JGI IMG/M metagenome (GOLD analysis project Ga0335069, IMG submission 206714) | Soil microbial communities from Loxahatchee National Wildlife Refuge, Florida, United States - Lox_Sample_1.1 | ecosystem: Environmental > Terrestrial > Soil > Wetlands | place: USA: Florida... | reverse complement strand
CCAACGGCGAGTACGATTTCGGTGGCGGGCCTGCCTTCTCTACGATATCCATTCCGTCCGACAGCGGAGAACATGACATACAGCCGGGCGAGTTGCTGCCGGATACACTTTCGGCGTTCCTTGCCGGCAATCCCTTCGCCTACAACGTCGGGATTGCCACTCCGGGCATCTCCGGCGGCGAACATATGGGCCCGGCAGCCATCAATCGCAATAACGTCAGCGCATACGTGCAGGACACGTGGAAGGTTACTCCGCGGCTTACGCTCGACTACGGCCTTCGCTGGGATCTGTACACGCCCATTGTGGAGCGCGCGCACCGCACGTCATCCTTCAGAACCATCGATGGCGTACTGCAGTATGTCATCAATCCGCAGCCTGGGTATTCCACCAATTGGCACGCCTTCGAGCCGCGAGCACAGGTGTCGTGGCAGGCGGCCGGCGGAATCACGGTCCACGCCGGCGGCGGGATCATGGTGATTCCGCCCAATATCTGGCAGGACAATATGCTCACGGGCTCGACTCCGTTCGCTGTCTATCCGCGCGTAATCGCCGTACCCAGTTCTCCAGTTCGATACGGCCAGCAGATCACGCCGGACCAGTTGCCGCGTGTTTACACGACCTCGGGCCAGGATGTCTTCGCTACATGGAAACCGCAGCAGATTCCCTCGAACACCATCATGGATGTCGAGCGTTATCAAAACGACCTTGCCGCACTTACAAATGTATTCAGCGCGCTGACCCTGTATGGAATCGACAAGAGTTTTAACAATGCGACCATGTACACCTGGACGCTGGGGCTGGAGCGCAAGTTCGGTAATCTAACTGCTGACGCGGCCTATGTGGGAACGGCCAGCGAAAAACTGCCGCACTTCACCTTTCCCAATGCATTCCCCGGGGCATCGCCGGGCTTTGCGCCGCACACTAAATTCGACAGCGCGGGAAACGTGATCGGCGGCTTCGGCGTTGAAAATGTCATTTTTGCCAATTCGCATTCGACGTATCACGCGCTGCAAACGTCGTTGACGGGTACAGTCGGGCACGGCGGACCAGGAGTGCAGGCAAGTTACACCTGGAGTAAGTCAATCGATGACACGAGCTTCGTCCTCCCCGGAACCGGATCGACCGGCGCTGTCTCCGCGGGAACCTCGCAGAATCCTTTCGACGATCACCCGGAAAAGGGACCTTCAAACTTTGACGTTACCCACGCCTTCAGCTTGAGCATTGCCCAGGATCTGCACCTCGAGTCAGTAAACTTTCTGCGCCCTGTCAGCAGAAAGGTGACCGATGGCTGGGAACTGCTCAGCATCTCCAGCATCAGTTCCGGTTCGCCATTCACGGTGTACTCCGGAATTCAGCAGACCGGCTATGGCGCCGGCGGCGTCGATCGTCCCGATCAGATCGCCAAGCCCCATCTCTCCACCGCGCGCAAAGTGCGCGAAGACTATTTCGGCCACGGCGGCGACAATGGCGTCGATTTCTTCTCCATTCCTGTCCATCTTTCCGATGGAAGCGGTCCCAACCAGGGCCGCTTTGGCACGCTTGGACGCAACACATTCCGTGGACCTGCCTTCTATAACTTCGACTTCGCGGTGATCAAGGACACGCCCATCGGGCGTCGCAGGAGCGGCGCGGAGCGAATGGACCTGCAATTCCGGTCGGAATTCTTCAACCTGTTCAACATTGTTACCATGGGACTGCCCTCGAACACTCTCCAGGTGAACCAGCAGACTGGCGAGATTCTGCGCAATACAGGCTTTGGCGTGATCAGCAAAACCGCAGGTACTTCGCGGCAGATTCAGTTTTCGCTCAAGCTTATTTACTAACGGCAGGTGGGGTTCAACGAGTTGTGGGCGCGGGCCCTTTCCAAAGAACAAACGGTGCGGGCCCAATCCTTCGGGGATCGGCGATGCTGCAGAAACTGACCTGTAGAAATTCGTCGTACTAACTTCGGGCTGCCTGACTTTCAGGCAGCCCGACTCATTTGCGGCGATTCCCGGGTTTCTGTGTCCTTTGTCTTGCGTTTAAGGTCGCCGCTCCCCGATGCCCCCATCCGACGACGAAAAGCTGTCGTCGGGGAGCCCAGGTTGGTTGCGTCGATTCGAGGGCAGTGGCTGCGGGATACAATGAGCGGGAATTGCGATAGCGCGAACGTTGTCTGGATCAGGAGAGACGTATGAATGGCATGCAGGAATCTCGTTATATGTGTGCAACAATTGCAATCTTCCTGTTTGCTGTTTGGTCCCCAGGCATTGCACAAGCATCCGGCAACACCGGGCTCTCAGCGCCCATCGTCATCACCGGAGCCGACCGCCGTCCATCTCTATCCCTCAATGGCGAATGGGCCTCGATCGTTGATCCCTATTTCTCCGGACTCTTCAGCTTCCATCACGAAGAGAAACCGAATGGATGGTTTCTCAATCGCAAGCCGCAACCCGGCGATCCGTTTCCTACCGAGTACGACTACAACAAGGCGCCGAAGCTGAAAGTACCCGGCGACTGGAACACCCAGCGAGAGTCCCTTTTGTTCTATGAAGGACCCATGTGGTACGAGCGCAGTTTTGATTACCAGCCCAAAGAACAGACGCGGATCTTCCTCCATGTCGGCGCCGCAAACTACCGCTCCTGGTTCTGGGTCAACGGAAGAAAGGCATGCGAGCACGAAGGCGGTTACACGGCGTTCAATTGCGATGTCACTCCCCTCATCAAGACGGGAACCAACGTCGTAGTTGCTGCTGTCGATAACACGCGGCGCGAGGATAACGTTCCCACCCTTGAAACCGATTGGTGGAACTACGGTGGACTTACGCGTGAAGTCATGCTTATCGAGGTTCCCGAAGCTTTCATCGATCAATACGATTTGCACCTGGCTGGAAGCGGAGATGCGATCGAAGGCTGGGTACATGTGACAAGGGGATCGAGATCATTGGTCCACGTGGAAATACCCGAGCTTCATGCAAATGCCAACACTGTCGCCGACGAAAGCGGCCGCGCGCAACTTCACTTCGAAGCGCAGGGGCTTGTTCGCTGGTCGCCTGAGAATCCACGGCTCTATACAGTCACGTTGCGCGCAGGCAACGATTCGATTGAAGATCTCATCGGTTTTCGTACGATCGAGGCGCGCGGGACCGAAATTCTCCTGAACGGCAAGCCCATCTTCCTGCGCGGCATCTGTATCCATGCTGAGGCGCCTTATCGCACAGGACGCGCGTATTCCGACAAGGATGCCGAAACCCTGCTGGGATGGGCAAAGGAACTCGGCAGCAACTTCGTTCGACTCGCCCATTATCCCCACGATGAAACGATGTTGCGTGCCGCCGACCGCATGGGCTTGTTAGTGTGGTCGGAAAACCCAGTTTACTGGGCCCTGCAATTCGACAATCCCAAAGTACTGGCCAAGGCCGAACAGCAGTTAGATGAGGAAATCGGCACGCTGCGCAATCACGCCTCAATTATCTTGTGGTCGATGGCCAACGAGACGCCAAATCATGAAGCGCGTACACAGTTCATCGAAACGCTGGCTGCCCGCGCACGCGCGCTCGATTCCACGCGCTTGATCACGGCCGCATTGCTCGTGCGGGCGGATGACCACACAAAGATCGTCGACGATCCGCTTGGAAAGGCGCTCGATGTTATCGGCGTGAACGAATACATCGGCTGGTATGAGCAATATCCGGAGACCGCGGATAATACGGATTGGAAGATCGCTTACGACAAGCCCCTGATTGTAAGTGAATTCGGCGGAGACGCCAAGGCGGGCCTGCACGGGGACGAGAATCAGCGTTGGACGGAGGAATACCAGGCGAATATTTACCGCCATCAATTGCCCATGCTCAACCGCATTCCCCAACTTAGAGGAATCAGCCCATGGATATTGATGGACTTCCGTTCGCCAAACCGCGTCTTACCCGGCATCCAGGATGAGTTCAACCGTAAGGGACTTATCTCCGAGCAGGGGCAGAAGAAAATGGCCTTCTACGTCTTGCAGAAGGCATATCAGGAACGAAGCATAGGGAAAGCGGAGTGACCGGGATGAGTACTTTTGATTAACTTGACACTGGTATTTAACCAGTAGTCAAACCGGACTTCACTCATTTATCCTCCACTCTATGGCGATTGAATCTATTCTTGCCCAAATCGATTCGGAGATTGCGCGGCTCACCCAGGCTCGCTCCCTGCTTGCCGGCTCCGGCTCGTCGACCGCAACTCAGCGTAAAACCAGGAAATCTTCTGCAAAGGCCCGCAAGACTCGCGTATTGAGTCCCGAAGCACGCAAGCGCATCGCCGATGCGCAACGCAAGCGTTGGGCAGCACAGAAGGCCAAGAACAAGTAACGGCGGCCGCGGGTGGCCGATCACGGTCCGACCTCTATCTCGGTATCTGCGCACCTTCCACGTCTTATTGATAGGTGAGCGTTGCCGGTTGTTGAATCAGGTGGTTGCCCGGCGGCTCGTCATTCATCGCACGAGGTCGAAATAGCTCCGGTGTTTTCCATAAAGTAAACTCTCGGATTTCGTTCGATCCGTTCATATAAGCCTCGAGACACCGGCGACTTTTAGAATATATCGTTGCACTGATGCAAGTGTAAGTGCCTAACGAGCACATTTGCCGCGAATACCCGCGGACTGCACTCGCAGATTGTGACGCGAATGTCGAGGTATCCTCGTGCGCGAAGTGCCGCCGACGCCCGCGCACCCATTGGTTCCGTTCGGACTCCTGAGACCGAATCCCTGGCTCACTTTTTGTCGTCGGCCGGCGGTATGACAAGGTCATACAATTTGCAGGAAGGAAGCCAAGCATGCCGCGGAGTCGTAGAGAGTTCCTGACTTATAGTTCGTTGGGCATGTTGAGTGCTGCGCTTGAGGCCGCGTCCGCGCAGACTCCGACCCAGCAACCCACCCCCGGCGCGCCGCCCGCATTCGGGACCGCGCCTGCTGCCGGGCCCGAGGTCTCATCCGCAGCGTTTGCCGAGGCACAGAAACTGGTGCAAGTGGACCTGAGGCCCTCCGATCGCGAGGAGGCGGCGGCCAACTGGCGTATGCAGATGGCGCCGAATTACGAATTTCGCGTGGGCCCGCGCAAAGTTGCTCTGGAAGAGACGCTTGCGCCCGCCACGTTGTGGAACCCGGCGCAGCCCGGCATCGTCAAGCAAAACAACGAACCCGAAAAGCAAGCCAGTTTCGTGCGCAGCGCCGGCAATGAGGCGCCGCTGCCCTCCAGCGACGACGCCATCGCTTATGCTACCGTCGCGCAACTTTCCCGATGGATCGAAAGCAAGGCGTTGAGCTCCGAGCGGCTGACGAACATCTATCTCGACCGCCTGGAACGTTTCGATCCGAAACTTCGCTGCGTCATCACGCTTACTCGCGATCACGCGCTGGCCCAGGCGCGCCAGGCCGATGAGGAAATTGCCGCAGGTCACTATCGCGGCCCCTTGCACGGAATTCCGTGGGGCGCCAAGGACCTTCTCGACACCGCGAACATTCCCACCACCTATGGCGCGGAGCCGTACCGCAAGCGCGTTCCCAAGACCAACAGCACCGTCGTGGCCCGGCTGGATGCCGCCGGCGCCGTGCTGGTGGCCAAACTGAGCCTGGGAGCTCTCGCGCTCAACGATGTCTGGTTCGGCGGCCAGACCATGAATCCGTGGCTTCTCGAAGAAGGCTCGTCCGGTTCCAGCGCGGGTCCGGGGGCGGCCGTTTCCGCAGGCCTGGTCGGCTTTGCCATGGGCAGCGAAACCGAAGGCAGCATCGTCAGCCCCTCCATGCGCTGCGGCGTCACCGGCCTGCGGCCCACATTTGGGCGCGTGCCGCGCGCCGGGGCCATGACTCTCTGCTGGTCTCTGGACAAACTTGGCCCCATGGCGCGCAGCGTGGAAGACACCATGCTGGTGCTGAAAGCCATCTCCGGTCCTGATCCCGGCGACCTGGCCAGCATGCCCGGCGAGATCTCATTTCGCGCCGGCGCCGACGTCTCCGGACTGCGCGTCGGCTACTTCCCCGGATGGATGAAAGAGACGCCCGCAACCGAAGTGGATCGCGCTGCTCTCGACGCGGCGAAAAAGCTCGGCATGAAGCTGGCGGAGGTTTCGCTCCCTGACTGGCCTTACGACTGCCTCAACCTCATCCTCTTCAGCGAAGCGGCTGCGGCTTTCCAGGAACTCACCTTGAGCCGCAAGGTCGACCAGCTCAGGATGCAGGTCCCGGACGCGTGGCCCAACGTCTTCCGGCAGTCGCAGTTTCTTTCCGCAGTCGACTTCGTCCAGGCCGATCGCTTTCGCCGCAAGGTGGCCCAGGAGATGGCGCGGATCTTCTCGCAGGTTGACGTGCTGCTTGTGCCGTCGCTGCGCGATGAGATCCTCACCATTACCAACTTCACTGGGCACCCGGCCCTGGTCCTGCGTGCCGGCTTCGTGCAGGTCTCCGAGGCCCGCAGTGACTGGGCACCCGACCCAAAGCACCCTCTTCCCAAGTTCTCCCCGCCGCGCCGCGTTCCGCACGGAGTCTGTCTCATTGGGCGGTTGTTCGAGGAGGGCATCATCGCCCAGGCGGGCATGGCTCTGGAAGCGGCATTCAACGTGGCGGGCGAACATCCTCCCGGCTTCTGAACACCTCGCGGACTGCTGCGGCTGCACTGTGTGGCGGTGTGACTGTGCGGGCTTATGTTGGTTCAAATTTATGAAAATAGATTACTTAACATCATCTACACAGTACCACGGCGGGAAGAAAAATTTGCCTGCCGCTGTCGTGCGGGCGGGATCCACCTCCGCTGACAGGCTGCGAGAGCACTTAGACGATGACATGATTCTATTGTGCCGGTTTTCCCTGTAATTCCCGGCACGCTTAGATAACATTGTCTGCAGTTTGTGGGAAACGCGGTGAGAGGTGCACGCTAGTCGGCCGCCGGAGCCAGAAAAATGGAATCATAGCGCGGCGTGGTCGCCATCAGCTTCTCGACGTCCGCCACGGTGCGAATGCCGCCGCGCGCACCGGAGCAGGTGCAATTCAAAGCGGCTGCGGCGCAGGCGAAGTCGAGCTGGCGATCGAGAGGCCATCCCTGCAGCAGGCCATAGATAAATCCCGCGTGGAAGATGTCGCCCGCCCCCGTGGTATCCACCACCGGCACGCGGTAGGCGGCATGGAGATAGGAACGCGTCCCATCCCAGGCCAGCACCCCATCCTCGCCCAGCGTCGCCGCCGCCACCCGGCAGCCGTAGCTCTGGTATATCTGCCGCAGCGCCCACTCCAGGTTGCGCTCGCCGGTGAGGCGGGCGGGAAAATCGCGGCTGACGATGGCATAGTCAATGTTTTCGAGCAGGTCTTCGATGCCGTCGTAGGTCTCGTCGAGGTCAGCGATCACCGGGACGCCCGCCTCCCGCGCCCAGCGTGCCGCCTGCGTGGCCGCCGCGGTCTCGTAGCCGTCCACGTGCAGCATGCGTGCATTCACGATCCACTCGCGTTCGAGGTCCGCCGCCTGCAGCAGGAGGCGATCGTCGCGGCGGCAGAGCACGGTGCGCTCTCCCCCGCTGTCCACCACGATGAGCGACTGCGGACTCGCGGCGCCGGGCACTTCGATGATGCGCGCATCCACGCCGGTGCGGGCAAACTCGCGCCGGTGCAGGCGCCCCGCGTCGTCGTCGCCCAGCCGCCCCACATAGCGCGTGGCCAGCCCCCACGACTGGCAGGCCACCACCGCCGAGGCGGTTTGTCCGCCGGGCATCACCGCAACCGAACGGTATTCCGTCTTGGAACCGCGCGCCGGAAAGCTCGCCAGGGGGATCAGGGTGTCGGTGGCGTTCAGCCCTACTCCTACGAGATCCACCATCGACACCAGTGTCATACATTTCATTGTAACGGGCGCGTTGGGAGCCCGAACGTTGGTCAGAAGGTGATTTCCGGGGTTGGGGTCATTCGCTCTTCTCGCTGAGAATCCGCGATGTCGAAGCGAAAAGGTGATAGTCGGTGAAGAGGTTCTCGTTCAGCCACTCTGTGGCGGCACCTTGCAGAGTGGCTCTCACGGACGCGGGTGCGGCGGAGAAAGCAATGCTGCGAATCGGGCAGATAAAAGTCTTATCCTTGACGCGAACCGGTCCGTATTCGATAAGGATCGCCGCATATTCCAGAGTCGGATTGCCTTTCAAATCCGCGATCAGGGAGAGGCGGAGGATAGCTCCGCTGGCGACGTCGATCCACAGCGAACCATGATAGGCAGGCTTGGTGTGGAACACCTTCGTCGAGTAAATGTCCGGCGGCACAACTCCCGCAGCGCCCCTATACCAGGACCACGGCGACGAAATTGGTTCGAGAGGTGTGGCGATCTCGTAATGTGAAGCAGATTTCGGCACCGTATAATCGAACACCGAAACCGGCCCCGTTGCGCCCTGTTCCCAATGACTCCAGATTGTTTTCTGCGGGGCTGAGTCGCTCAGAATCAACAGCAGGGCGGAACCGAATTCACCCCAGGTGACGAGTCCGTTCGATGACCCCGATGGCGCCTTCCCGCCGCCCACAGTCAGGTTCTCCTTTTCGCTGCGAACGGACACTTCAGCCTTGACGGTGCCCACAAGGTGCAATCCCTCCCGCTCCAGCGATGCGCCGTTCAGTGTCTCCTGCGCGCTGTTGTCGAAATTGAAGGTCGTTCGCGTGGCCAGAAGGTTGGGGAGCCGGGACAGCGTTTCCAGAGCGAATTTTCGCACTGCCTCAAGTTGTTTCTGCCGTGCAGCAGGATCCGGCGGAGGCAGCGCGGGCAGTTCGCCGGCCGGCAGATCGAGGAACGCCGACTTGTCTGCCAGGAGTTGCAGCGCAAGCCCGGTCTGTGGCCCGCTCGCAAACTGGGTGAGCCTGCTCAACGTGGCATCCGAGATTCGCTCGGAAGGCTCCAGAACACCCACCTGCCGCGCAATCTCGCCGTCGGTTTTATGTGCGGCCCTCGCGGCTACGAGCGTCTGCCCCAACTGCGCTACCGTCGTCATCCGCTTTGCCGCCCATGACGGAAGAACGATCACAACCAAGCATCCGACAAGCCAGATCCGCCGCATTACACGGCTCGCTTTCTGTGCAAGACCTCGCGGAGAAGTGCGATAAGGATATACCTCTTTCGACTAACTGTGCGAACACCTATCTGTGACAGCAAACACTTTCAGTTCTGCGGGTTGAGGGTATGTTGCCGGTCAGTCCAACGTTGGCGGTGGTGGTGACCCATGTTCCGCTTGAAATCAAAGATCGCAATTTCAGTTTGCCTTGCGTTTCTTCTGGCAGGGTGCGGCGGTGGTGGTGGCGCGGGCGGCAGTGGTACGTCTTCGCCGCAAAGGGATTTACGCACGCAGTGGGTCGACTACATCAAGGCGAATGCGAAGGCATTGCGATCCGTCGATCCGCTTGATACCAACTATTCGGATCTCTCCTTCCTCCAGGGCTATTTGCAGGGCAGAGACATCGTGGAGTTGGGCGAGTCGGGGCACGGAGTAGCCGAGTTCAGCCAAGCCAAGATACGTCTCATCAAGTACCTTCACGAACAAATGGGCTTCGACGTCCTGGCGTTCGAATCTTCGATCCTGAGCACCTATCTTTCCAATGAGCAAGCCTCCCAGTGGACTCCTACGGAGTTCATGCAAAACTCGGTCTTTGCCGTGTGGTCGACAACCGACGTGCAGGAGCTGTTCTCCTACATCCAGTCCACGCAAGGTACCGCACATCCGTTGATCCTCGCCGGCTTCGACGTGCAGTTGACAACTTCGTACGAGGCGGAGGTGAGACCGGGGCTGTTTCAGGAGGTGGTTGGCAAAATCGATCCGGTGTTTGCCCAGCAAGTGCACGATATGGACCAGGCGTTTATCCAGGGTTGGGCTTGGAATAACTACGACTACATCCTTACCAACTACGCTGATCTGAAAACGAAATATCAGGCCTTGACATCATTCCTGGATTCGAATGCGGCACAGATTCAGGCGGCGTATTCAAGCCGGCCGCTGTTTCCTCTGGTCGTTCGCCAGGCGGCATGGGGAATGAGCGCTTACCTGGACGATCTGTACAACTTCGCGTTGAACACGCCTGCGGGCTCAATTACGTCCAATGCGGACCGCGATGCCGGAATGGCTACCAACCTGGAATTGCTCATTGAAAATCTTTACGCCGGGAAGAAGTTTATGGTGTGGGCTCATGACGTTCACATCATGCATGATGCGACTCTGTACAGCAGCCAGGGCTGGCAAAACATGGGGAACTGGATTTATAAAAAGTACGGCAATCGGGGGTATACGCTGGGGCTCTACATGTACCAGGGCACTGCCGCCCAGAATGATCGGACCCTCTACACGATTAGTCCCGCCGGGCAAGACAGTGTGGAGGGTCTTCTGCACGCGGCAAATGACGCGTTTTTGTTTCTCGATATTTCGACAGCTCCCGCAGTCAGCGATGAGACGTCGTGGATGTATCAGGATTATTCAATCCGCGAATGGGGTACAAACGCCGGAACCATGACTGTAAAGGGCGAATATGACGGCCTGCTTCAGATCGACACCGTACACCCGCCGACGTACGTACCCTGATGGGATGGCAAATTGCATAAAGCTGGGTGGCGAGGCAAGCAGACGTATCCTGCAATTGACATCCGCAACGGCGCCTTCGCCTTCCGAAGGAGTCGTTCACGAGCGCCCGGGCAGGAAACAACCGGCTCCAACGCCATGCGACCCATTGATGCCAAAGCTGCGTCTCGTCACCCTGC
>Ga0335069_10015313_pt1 | contig 10719 bp, 9 predicted proteins | sample Lox_Sample_11_FD_206714 | JGI IMG/M metagenome (GOLD analysis project Ga0335069, IMG submission 206714) | Soil microbial communities from Loxahatchee National Wildlife Refuge, Florida, United States - Lox_Sample_1.1 | ecosystem: Environmental > Terrestrial > Soil > Wetlands | place: USA: Florida... | reverse complement strand
GATCTCGATGGGTGCGCGGGCGGCGTCGATCGTCTCGCGCCCCGGCGATTCCGGGTCGAGCGCCATGATCTCGTCGTGTACGGTCTCTGCGCGCCCTGCGTAGAGGCCACGTAACCGAGCCTCTTCTCCTCTCGACCCCCCGCACGGAACTTTCCGGCCCGCACCGGCACTTACCCTGCAAGACGGGGCAGGATCGGTCCGGAATTCCCCGGGTCGTCTCCTCGTACGTCCCATAGCCCGAAGGAGATCTGTCGATGAAGCTGATTCGAAACGTGTTTCGCTGCAAGAAGGGCGCGGCCATGGTCGAGTACGCTCTGCTTGTCGCCGGGATCGCGCTCGTCACCGCCGCCTCGGTCTCGGTCCTCGGCCACAAGACCAATGACATGGTGGGAACCGTGGCCGCCATCCTTCCCGGCGCCCATGCCGACGACAATGGCCCGATTGCCGCGGCGAAGCTGATCGAGACCACGCCGGGTAGCTCAAGCACCGCCACCCCCATCGGCCTGGACGCCGCGGCCATCGCCGCCAATGGTGGGACCGAGCGTCTCGGGAACAACCTCGGGGTTCCCAATCTCGGCACCGAGCTGATCATCGAGGTGCCCACGACCACATAGAGCTGGCCTAGGCCGACGGATCGTGCTGTCGGATCGACGCCGGCTCCCCTCCGCCCAGGAGGGGGGCCGGCGACATCTCGTGTCTGGGCTCCTGACGGGCTCACACGGAGGGGTGATGGTCGAGCTCGCGCTCGTGATGCTGGTGGTGTACCTGGTGGTGGCGGCCGGCATCGAGCTGGGGCGCATGGTGTTCTCGGCTCGGGTGATACAGGATGCCGCGCGAGTCGCCGCCCGCGAGCTGGCGCTCACGCCGTTGCCGCCCGCGCCCGCAGGCGGCTTCGATGACCCGGTCGTTCAGGCCGCGCTCAACAATGTTCTCGATCCGTGCAAGCTCGTCGTCGACATCGATGCGACACCCGATCTCGACGCGCTGTTCGCCACGTTTCCCGTGGTCAACCAGATGCTCAGGGCCGCCATGATCGTGGATCTGGTGACGATCGACGGGGCTCCTCGCCGGCTCCTCCGCTATCCCGGGGCCCTGCTGCGACCTCCGGCGGGTGCCTGCACGCCGCCCGTCGAGTTCATCGTGGGCATACCTGTCGTCACCAGCCGCGGGTCGGACGGGGTCGAGACCATCAAATGGGTGGGCGTGCTGGAGGAAGTCCGGCCCGACGCCGACGCCTGCTCCGGGCCGTTCAGCGTCGCGGCACCCGATCCCATTGGCTGTCCCTCGGCGCCCGCGGGCCAGCCGAGAGGCGTGGTGGCGCTCAGGATCAACTATCCGTACCAGGCCGCGGCCCTCAGCGCGTACATTCCGCGCCCGCCCACCACCGAGGATCCCATGCCGCCGAACCTCGACCGCCCCATCGTCGCCGCCGACGGCGGTGTCTCGGACATCGGCACCGCACCCGGGACTCCCCTGCCGGATGACGGAGCTGTCGGCCCGTACGCGGGCCCCTACGGTCTCGGCCGGCAGTTCGCGCTGGCCAAGCAGGTCCGCCCGTTCCGCAAGCTGCTTGCGGCGCAGGCCGTCTTCCGGCGCGAGATCTTCGAGTGACCAGGAGGCCGACGTGAGGCCCGGATCATCTCGCCGCCTCCTGGGTGGAGCGCGGTGGCTCGTGTTCATCGTGCTGGTGGGGGTCGCCGCCGTCATGGGGCTTGGTGCCTTGCTCGTTTCGCAAGGGATCCCCGTGCCGATACTCGACCGCTGGTTGAGCGAGGCCAGGCTCGCGCGGGAGCGCATTGGCAAGACGCCGGTACCGCTGAGCGCCGTGGCGATTCCCGCCTACACGCAGCTGACCCGGGACCACTTCTGGGACGCCCGGAACAATCGTCTCGCCGTCGCATACCTCGACAAGCAACAGGTGGGCGACGTCATCATCACGCGGTTCGACCAACTCATCGGGCGCGTGCTCGACCACGACAAGCCCGCCGGTTACGTCTTCACGGAGAGCGACCTCCTGCCGCCCGGCACACGGCCCGGGCTCGTCGCCGGCATACCTCCCGGCATGCGGGCCATCCGGATCGACGCGGGGAAGATACAGGGCGTGCATGGACTCAAGCGCGGCGACCGGTTCGACCTGGTCGCGACCATTCCCATCGACGCCAAGGCCGTGACCGGTCCCGCCCTCAAGGGCATCTTCGCCCCGCAGCTCGACATGCAGGCGCGCCTGTCCAACGCACAGAAGCAGGCCACCGTCCGGGTCATCGTGCAGAACGGAACGGTGGTCTCCCCTCTCACCAACCGCCTCGTCCCGGTGAGCTCGCGCACGCTGACCCAGGGACAGGTGACGCAGACCCGGCCGGTTCAGGAGGTCGTGATCGCTGTCTCCCCGGACGAGGTGGCTCGATTCACCGAGGCGCTGGCCGTGGGAGCGGAGATCACCTGCGTGCCCCGCTCCGGCAGTCCCGATGATCCTCCGGACAGCTTCACGCCGAACCGGTCGCCGCATACTCCGTTCACGGAAGAGGCGGGAGTCCCGAGTTCGATGTCGGTCGTCGAGACCATCTCGGGGACCCAGCGGGCACTCTCGGCCGTTCCCCAGCGGAAGTAGCCGATGCCTTTCGGATGGTGGGAGCGTGTCCGGCGGGGCGCCTCGGCGGCACGGGATCGGCGTGGCTTCGTGACGGTGTGGGTGGCTCTCCTCATGTTCGCCCTCATGGCGGTGGCCGCGCTGTCCGTGGACCTCGGTCTGGCCGTCCTCGCCCAGGTGGCCATGCAGACCGCAGCCGACACGGCCGCCCTCGAGGGCCTGCGGTGGCGCGACGATCCCGCCGTGCCGCCCGCGGATCGAGATCTCGCCCGCCGTGCGCGCGCCCGAGACCTGGTGGAACGCTCGTTCAACGATCGCTTCGAGCTTGCGGGCGACAGCCTGAACCTGGGCGCGGGTCCGATCCTGGAGCTCGAGGGAGGGGTGGGGCCCGGCAATGCGCTCCAGACCCTCCGCGCAGGCGCGCCGCCCGTGTACCGCCCCCAGCTCGAGCTCAATATATCCGACAATGCGCGGCACGGAGACATGGTGGCAGGCACGTTCGGGGCGAACGCCTGCGACGAGGATCTCTCGAACCCGGCCCCGGCCGAAGCAGCCGGCTATTGCCGGAGGGACTTCCTGCCGTCTCCGCCCGCCACCTCCCCGGTGGCCGATGCTTTTCTCGTGCGGCTCCGCCGTACCAGGAATGCCGAAGGGCTCGACGACGAGGCGGGAACCAGCTCGGGGGGGCCGCCACTGCCCTTCCTGTTCGGCCGAGGCTCCGCCATGCCGGGCGGCGATCCGGCTGCTGGGTACTCGCCGAGACACCACGGCATCACGGCGCGCGGGACCGCCATCGCTGCCGCTCGCCGTGCCGTCGCCGTGGGCGGGGCGAGTGGCGAGGTTCCCCAAGGGGTGACGTCGTTCGGCCTCTCTCGTACGTTCTGGAACACCATGGGCCCAGATGCCACGGTGCCGCCTTCGACCGCCGTGGCCGGGACGCTGTCGTGCGGCTCCGGGCGTGGCATCGTCCAGATCGGCGATCCGGTGGATGCGATCGGGCCTGCCGGTCTGCCGGTGACGCTCACGACCGGGTTTGTGCCCATCGTCGACTCCATCGAAGACGCCTCGCGCGTCATTGGCTTCGGCGTGGTGATGCTGGATTGCGCCGCCGGGACGATCACGAAGGGCATGGTCAGCGTGGTGGCCACCAGCAATGCCACGGCCGGGGCGGTGCGCGCGCTGCCCGCGCTGGGCGAGAGCGCCTGGGCGGCCCTCCAGGTCGCCCGCGAGTCGGTCTCGGCGCCGCTCCTGGCGCCCTCGATGGTCCGCTGAGCGGACGGCCCGCCATGCCCCCTCGGGACGGAGTCGTGCAGGTCCTCGTGGTCGGGGAGGACCCCACGCTCGGGCCGGAGCTCGATGCCGCGCTCGTCGGTATCGGGTCCCAGCGCGTCATCACCCACCATGTGGCCGGTCACCGGCAGGGCGTGGAGGTGGCCCGGTACCGGAGCCCCGATATCGTGTGCGTCGAGATGGGCAGGGACCTGGCGCGGCTCAAGGCCTTCGTGCGGGACATCGTGGCGGTGGCGCCCCAGACCTTCCTCGCGGCCGTCTACCGACACGAGGATCTGGCCGGCCACGAGTCCGCCGGGCAGGTCGTCATCGAGGCCATGCGGGCGCGCGTCCAGGACTTCCTTCGCCGCCCCATCTCCAGCGTGGAGGTCCAGCAGCTCCTCGATCGCCGCCTGCATGGCGCCGAAGCCCCCGCCGTGTCTCTCGGACGTGTCGTGGCCTTCGTCAGCAACAAGGGTGGTGTGGGCAAGTCCACCCTCGCCGTCAACACAGCGGTGGCCCTGGCTGCGCGACATCCCGGCCGGGTGCTGCTCGTCGACGCCGCCCTCCAGGCGGGCGCCTGCGCGCAGATGCTGGACCTCACGCCCCCGTCGTCTCTGGTCGATGCCGCCCGCGAGCGGGAGCGGCTCGACGAGACGCTGGTGCACCAGTTGACGACGCCGCATCCGTCCGGGCTCCGGCTCCTCGCCTCCCCCGCCGACGCCATCGAGGGCGCCGAGGTGACGGACGGCACGGTCTCCCGCGTGCTGGGCCTCGGCCGACAGAGGTTCGACTACGTCATCGTCGACACGTTCCCCATGGTCGGACGCTTCCTCCTGAGCATCCTGGACCTGAGCGATCTCGCCTACATGATCATCCAGCCGACGGTGACCGGGGTGATGGGGGCGGTGGGGCTCCTGCGGACGCTGGATCATGTGGGCTTCGGCGAGGCGCGCCAGCGTGTCGTGCTCTGCCACAACTTTCCGTCCTTTCCGGGGGACCTCCGCCCCGAGGACGCGGAGGAGTCGCTCGGGCGGGGTGTCGACCACTGGGTGGCGTATGACCGGAGAGTGATCCGTTCCGCCAATGCCGGGATGCCGTACATCCTGCACTCCGGCGCGTGGCGGGGTTTCGGACGGACGGTGGGTCAGATCGCGACCGAGATCGAATTGACCCGCGGAGAGGCGAGCCCGCCGCGGCCCTGGTGGCGGCGCCTCTCGCTCAACGGGCGTCGTCGACCCCGCGTGACCGAGGAGGTCGAGCCGTGAGCCCGGAGGAGGGTCCGCGCGACCGGGTTCGCGACTGGTTCGATCATCCCTTCGAGGGAGACGCGCTCGCGCGCTTGCGGCCACAGCCGCGCCGGCCCCAGATGGATCGTCTGGCGCAAGCCATGAGTGGCGTGTCCGGAGTCCCACGCCGGCGCCCATCGGACTACCTTGCCCTCAAGGCTGACCTGCAGGTGCGCCTCCTGGACGAGGTCACGGCCCGGGACATGCTGGAGGCCGACGATGAGGCCCTCGCGGCCTTCGTCCGCGACTTCGTCGCTCGTGTGCTCGCGGCGGAGGAGCTGCCGCTCAACGAGCGCGAGCAGGAGCGGCTGGCCGTCGAGCTTACCGCCGAGACGCTGGGGCTCGGCCCGCTCGCGCCGTTCATGGGCGATCCCGCGGTGACCGACATCCTCGTCAACGCGCCGGACCGCGTGTACATCGAGCGATTCGGGCGCCTCGAGTCGACCGACGTCCGGTTTCGAGACGCCGAGCACATCATGCGCGTCATCGAGCGCATCGCGGCGCGAATGGGACGCCGCCTCGACGTCGCCTCGCCCATGGTCGATCTTCGGCTCCCCGACGGGAGCCGGGTGAACGCCACCATTCCGCCTGCATCGCCCGATGGCCCGACCATCTCGATCCGCCGTTTCGGGCGCCGCCGGCTCAGGCGCGAGAACCTCCTCGAGCTGGGCTCCCTCTCCGAAGGTCTCATGGACTTTCTCGGGCTCGTAGTGCGGGCGCGGAAGAACATCCTGATCTCCGGCGGCACGGGGGCGGGCAAGTCGACGTTGCTGGGCGCCCTGTGCGAGGTCATCCCTCCCGAGGAGCGCATCGTGACCATCGAGGACACCCTCGAGCTGCAGCTGGACCAGGAGCACGTCATCCGACTGGAAGCCCGCCCTGCGAACGCGGACGGCCGGGGCCGGATAACCGCCCTCGATCTCATGGTCAACACGCTGCGCATGCGACCCGACCGGATCATCGTCGGGGAGGTGCGGGGCCCGGAGGCGCTGGTCATGCTCCAGGCCATGAACACGGGGCACGACGGAGGACTCTGCACCATCCACGCCAACTCGGCCCGGGACGCCCTCTCACGCCTCGAGACCATGGTGCTGATGGCCGGCATCGATCTGCCGATCGGCGCGATCCGCCAGCAGGTCGCCTCGACGATACACCTGCTCCTCCACATCCGGCGCTTCGAGGACGGAGTCCGGCGCGTGGAGAGCGTCGTTGAGATCACGGGACTGGAGGGTGTGACCCCGACCACCCAGGAGCTGTTCCGGTTCTTCCGGCGGGGGCGGGACGGTCGCCGGCTCCTCGGGAGCTTCGAGCCCACCGGCATCGTGCCGCGCTTCGCCGAGGAGATGCGCGAGCGTGGCTTCGCCTTGCCCGTACGGCTCTTCGAGACCACGGCCGGCACGCATGGTTGAGTGGCTCGCCGTCGTTCTGCTCGGAGCGGCCGCGGTGGCGGGTATGCTCGGCCTGCGTGCGTGGATGGGACGGCGTCGGGCGCGCCGCCGCCTTGCCGTCGGCGTGCGGGGGGGTGAGGCCGCGCGGGTCGCCCCCGCGGCCCCGATCCGGCCTGCCGTGCCCCGGCGGCGATGGCTCGCGGGCGCCGCCGCCGCCCTCGTTGGGCTCATCCTGGTCCTCGTGGGAGCGCCCATTGTCCTGCTCCTGAGCCTGGCCGCCGTCGCCGCCATTCTCGCCTGGCTGGCCGAGGACTTCTACGCGCAGACCCGTCTCGCCCGCATGGAAGCGCAGCTCGGCGACGCCATCGACATCATGGTTGGCGCGATGCGCGTCGGCAGCAGCGCGGTGTGGGCGCTCGATGCCGCGACGCAGGCGAGCGGCCCGCCTCTGCGACCGCCGCTCGAGGAGGTCGTGGGGCGTCTCAAGCTGGCCGACGACCCGCAGGCCGTCCTGCGGGAGCTCACGGTTCGCGTGCCGCTCGACAGCTTTCGCCTGTTCGCGTTCACCTTGGGCGTGCACTGGGAGGGGGGCGGGAGCCTGGCTCCCGCCCTCGCCACCACCGGCCGCGTGATCCGCGATCGCCTGGAGCTTGCCCGGCGCATCCGCACGCAGTCCGCGGAGGCCCTGGCCTCCGTGGTCGGCATCATGGCCATCGTCTACGTCCTTGCCTATCTGCTTTGGAGCCGCTACCCCGAGCGCACCGTCGCATTCTTCGTGACGACGGGGGGCACCTGGATTGCCGCGATGGCGGTGCTGCTCCAGGCGCTCGGACTCCTTTGGGTCTCGCGGCTGACCCGCGTGCGGGCCTAGCGGTGGGTGCGCTCTGGCTCGCGGCGGGGAGTGTGGCCGCCCTGGTCCTGGCCGCGCTGCTCGCCCGGCAGGCCATCGTCCAGGGCCGCGGCGCGGATCGCCTGCGCGGGCTCATCCTCGACAAGGGGCCGGCCGAGGCGACGCATCGCGGTGGCGATGGCGAGATCTGGCTTGTCCGCTGGCTGGCACGGGCGGGCATGCGCCGCGCGACGGCGCTGCCCGTCTTCGTCACCCTGGCGGCCGCCGCCGCGCTCTTCGGCATGGGCGTGCCTCTGTTCCTGTCGTCCATCGGGGTGTTCGCTCAACTCACCTCCTGGATCAGTGAGAGCCCGGGCGGCATCGGCGAGGGCCTGGCGCCCGTGATGCTGGCGGGTCCGGTCATCCTCGGCGTCCTCATCGCTGCGGCGCCGTGGATGGTCGTCCGGCGGCGTCGCCGGGTGCTGGGCGCCGCCGTCGACCGGGATATGCCGATCACCCTGGAGCTCCTCGCCACCTTGGCCGAGGCCGGCCTCGGGTTCGACGCGGCCCTCGCGCGCATTCTCGACTCCCAGACCACCGACCGCCCACTGACCGGGGAGCTGCGTCTCCTCCAGCTCGAGCTGCGAAGCGGCCGGCCGCGCGTCGAATGCTTCCGCCGTTTTCGGGAGCGCCTCGACATCCCCGCCGTCAACACCTTCGTGTCGGCGCTGCTCGCGGCCGAGCACCTCGGAGCCTCGGTCTCGGATGTGCTGCGCACCCAGGCGCAGGAGGTTCGCGGCCAGACGCGCGAGCGGGCGCTGGCCCAGGCCCAGTCTCTTCCCGTCAAGCTCATCTTCCCCATGCTGTTCTGCTTCTTGCCGGGCATCTTCGTCGTGACGCTCGGCCCGGCTTTCTACCAGCTGTTCCAGATCGCGGAGCAGGTCATCCGCCAGTCGCGCTAGATGGGCCCCGTGAGGAATCCAACATGAGCCGTGCCCTGCTCGTCATGGTCGCCGCGGTGCTTGTCGCCGTGGGCGCCGGCTGCGCCTACATGGATCCGAACAGGCAGCACGCCTGCCTCGACCCGGATCGCAGGCTTTCCGAGGCGCTCAGCGGCTTGACCCTCCCTCCGGGCACCCGCGTGCAGGATCCGTGCGCCTCGGGTCAGCACTGCCTGCTCGTCCGGAGGGCGGTGGAGCAGATCGCCATGGTCTGTCACCAGCATGTTCCGACGGCGATTGCCGCCGCCGTCCTCGCGTTCGAGACCGGCGAGTTCGAGACCGCTCAGCGCCGGCTCGATCAGCTGCCCGGTCTGCCACCAAGGCCGCCGTCGGTCGCCGTGCTCAGGGCCCGGCTCGCCATCCACGAGGGCAACCTGAGGCAGGCGCGCCGGCTCCTCGAGTCCGAGAGCCGGTTCAGTCCGTCCAGCGCGGCCGTCCGCGAGACGCTGGCGGCGGTCTTCTACTTGCAGGGCCAGCCCGTCGAGGCGCGGGAGGCGCTAGACGTGGCGGCCCGGCTGGGGGCCCCCGCCTGGCGGATCGCCTACAGCCGGGGACTGATCGAAGAGTCCCTGGGAGATCTGGCCGCTGCTACCCTGCACTACCAGGAAGCCCTGGCCGGCAATCCGGGCTGGTCGCTCGCCCTGTCGAGACTCGACGGTCTCCGCGCAGGCCCGTCCACACTCAAGCCGCGCTGAGCCCGGTCCGCGTGCCTCCCCGGTCGCGATCGAGCCAGTGGCGATACGCCGGCGTCGTCGCCCTCGTGACCGTCGCCGCCTTCATGCCCACCCTGCGCAACGAGTTCGTCAATTGGGACGATCCCGTCAACCTGCTTCGTAACCACCGCTATCGCGGCCTCGGCTGGGCCCAGCTGGCCTGGATGTTCACCGCCTTTCACATGGGGCACTACATCCCCGTGACGTGGCTCACCTTTGGCCTCGACTATGTGCTCTGGGGGATGAAGCCAGCCGGGTATCACCTGACCAGCCTCCTGATCCACGCGGCCACCGCAGTCGTGTTCTATCACGTGGCGGCCCACCTCATGCGGGCGGCGGCCCCCACGCGAGGAGAGAGGGAGCCGGCCGTGCAAGTTGGGGCAGCCGTCGCCGCCCTCGGGTTCGCCATCCATCCGCTTCGCGTGGAGTCGGTGGCCTGGGCCACGGAGCGCCGCGACGTCCTCTGCGGTCTCTTCTATCTGGTTTCGGTCCTGGCCTATCTGCGCGGGTGGATGGCGGGTCGGGAAGCCAGGATGATCGCGCGTGGCTGGTACGCGGCGGCTCTCGCGGCGGCCGTGCTCGCGCTCCTGTCCAAGTCGATGGCCGTGAGCCTCCCGTTCGTTCTCCTCATTCTCGACGTGTATCCGCTTCGGCGCCTGCCTGCGTCCCCGGCACGGTGGTTGCGGCCGGAGAGCCGCGGGATACTCGTCGAAAAGGTTCCGTTTTTCCTCCCCGCCGCCGCGGCGGGCATCGCCGCCTTCGTGGCGGTAGGGCAAGGCGCCAAAATCTACCCGCTGGCCACCATCGGGATCGCGGCCCGCCTCGCCATCGTCGCCTATGCCCTGGCGTTCTACCTGTGGAAGACCCTACTCCCCGTGGGGCTGGCGCCGCTCTACGAGCTGCCCCTTCCGCTGGTGCCGTGGTCGCCGTCCTTCTTGCTGAGCGGAGCCGTGGTGGCGAGCATGAGCCTCGCAGCCCTTGCCGTGCGGCGACGGTGGCCGGGCTTCACCGCGGCGTGGGCCGCCTATGTCGTGATCCTCCTGCCCGTCTCGGGACTGTTCCAGAACGGGCCACAGATCGCCGCGGATCGGTATACGTACCTGGCCTGTCTCGGCTGGGCCCTGCTCCTGGGGGGCGGCGTGATGACGGCCTGGCAGGCCGGCGCGCTCAGCAGGACGCGGAGGGTGGGCGCGGCGGTCCTGCTCGGGGTGGTGATCCTGGCCCTTGCCGGGCTGGGATGCCTGAGCTGGGTCCAGACGTCGCGCTGGCGGGAATCGGAGACCTTGTGGAGGCATGCGGTCGAGGTCTGGCCATCGGTGAACGGTCACACGAATCTGGGGGTGGCGCTGAGCGACAAGGGCCGATCGGACGAGGCGGTCACGCACTACCGGCGCGCCCTCGAGATGAATCCGCGTGACGCGAGCGCCCAGCACAACCTGGGCGCCGCGCTCGCGCGCCAGGGCCGACGCGAGGAGGCCATCGAGCACTACCGCCGGGCCCTCGAGATCGATCCGCAGCACGCAGCGGCGCACCACAACTGGGGCGTCGCGCTCGGCCGGCTCGGGCAATGGGACGAGGCGGCATCGCACTTCGCCCAGGCCCTCCGCATCGACCGCTATCGGCCCGAAACCCACACCGCGTGG
>Ga0335069_10015312_pt1 | contig 10720 bp, 7 predicted proteins | sample Lox_Sample_11_FD_206714 | JGI IMG/M metagenome (GOLD analysis project Ga0335069, IMG submission 206714) | Soil microbial communities from Loxahatchee National Wildlife Refuge, Florida, United States - Lox_Sample_1.1 | ecosystem: Environmental > Terrestrial > Soil > Wetlands | place: USA: Florida... | reverse complement strand
GCGGGAGACGAGATTTGAACTCGCGACCCTCGCCTTGGCAAGGCGATGCTCTACCACTGAGCTACTCCCGCTTACTGCAAGGTTGAGTATACCGGGCCGCCGAAACCGGGTCAAACCGCTGCGCGTGTTCCCACAGGCCCCACCGCCGGCAATGCCGACTCGATGCGATTGTTCCCTGTGCCACTCTCGATATGCACAATCTGACCGTCGCGCATGTGCAGGATCCGGCTTGCGATCGCGGCAGCTTCCGGATTGTGCGTAATCATCAGCGTCGTCTGCCCAAGCTCCCGGTTTGAGCGCTCGAGCATATGCAGCACCGCGTCGGAGTTCTTTGTATCCAGATTCCCCGTCGGCTCATCCGCCAGTATGATCGCGGGGTGCGTAATCAGCGCTCTGGCGATGGCGACGCGCTGCTGTTCGCCGCCGCTCAGCTCCGATGGCCTGTGCTCCAGCCGGCCGCGAATCGAGAGAATATCCGACAGGTGATCCAGGTACTCGCGATCCATCGGCTCCTTCCGCTCGCTGACCTTGTAGGCAATCTCGATATTCCCCATGGCAGTCAGCGTGGGTAGCAGGTTGAATCGTTGAAACACAAAGCCGATGCGATGTTTTCGCAGCCGGGTTCGCTCCGCGTCGCTCAGTTTCGCGAAATCGACGCCATCAATCACCACGCGCCCCGACGAGGCCCGCGTCAGCCCGCCCAGAAGATAGAAAAGGGTCGACTTGCCCGACCCCGAAGGCCCCACAATAGCTACAAACTCTCCCCGCTCCACCTCAATCGAGATCCCCTGTACCGCCGGCACCGCGATGCGCCCCGCGGAATATACCTTTGTCAGGTTTTCGGTGAGGATGATTGGAAAGGACACTTCGGTCTGCACGTCTTTCATTGTAAATGCCGCTTCGGCTTTCAGCCTCACTCGAGCGCTCCATCCTGCCTGCCCATGCTCTAAAATGGTCATGCAAAGATCTCAAAGCAGGTTTCCCCACTACTGATGACTTCCCAATCCAAAACCAATGTTGTCAACGCTATCGAATCTGCCGCCGCTAAATCCGGCCTCAAGCTCATCTCTGTCACGCAGGGGTCTGACTTCCACGGGCAGCCAACCGCAGTCTTTCAGCTCGGGCTCCCCAGTACTGGCCGCCAACTCCAGCTCGAACTGAGCGAAGGCTTCGACTTCGAAAAGTCACATCTGCTTCCCGAGATGGCAGCACATCTTGCCGCTGAGGCCAAACGCCTCCGCAACCCGCGCCCCGACTGTTACGTCACGCTGGCTGGCCTGCCTGTCGCCTTCGGCAGATTCCAGTGGCCGTTTCACCTTTCCACGTCCGGTGCCGACACCTACATTGTCCACGGCGAAATGCACCTCGCCGACAACGGCCTCCACAATCTCCACGCCAAGGTTGCTGCCTCCGTCACCGTTACTTTTGCTGAGATTGTTCCGGCCATGGAGCAGCCCTATGCCGAGACATTCGTGTACAACGCAATACGCAAAACGGTCGACCTCGGCCAGCTTGAATTCCTCAAGTCCGGCAACCGCCAGCCTGTCCCGGTCACCACGCGCTATTACAGCCGCTGGAAAGAGAAGTTCGTCTTCACTGAAACGGACGACAACGAGCGCCTCAAGTTTCTGCTCAGCAAGATCTACTGGCTCTCCGGCGTGCTGGGCAACAGCAAGCCGGTGTGGATCGCTGATCCGCGCGACGCGCAGTACCTCAACACCACTGATGCCGACTTGCTGCGCATGGCCGGACACGGAGCCGGAGAAGGACTTCTCGTCCTCGAAGGAGAGTTCGCATCGCCAACAGCGCAGCTGCTGGCGCGCGCCCCAGAGTATCAGGCCGCCCTCGAGGCCGCGCTCAACTTCACCAAGCCGCAGTTCAACGAGGCCATGCGCTCCGGCCACGCAAACATGTAACCGGGCCTTGAAACGGCGCAGCCTCAGCCGCGCCCGCTCCGCCTTGTCCCTTGTCCCTCGTTCCCCCGTCTCCTGGCTCTACATCGCCGCCCCGCACCCCGAGCAGAACCTCGCTCCTGCCGGATTCGCCTTCTGGCACTGTCGGCACGCTACAGGCGCACCCGGTTGTGCCACCGCGGTCACCGGGGAATAGGGCGGAGCGGCCGGAGCCGCCGCCACTGGCGGCACATGCACCGTCACGTTGATCGGCTGCACATAGTTCGGGATCGTGATCCCCAGCGCCGCGGCGATCCCGGCTGCCTGGATGGCGTTAAACTCCCGCACCCGACCCGGCATGAAGAAGCATTCAATGAATCCAAGCATCGAGGGGATTCCCGTCCAGAAAAAGCAGCAGTAGAGAACCCCCAGCCCCGTCCGGCGCAGGTAAAAGTGGTGAATGCCAAAAGTCCCGAGAAACAGCGCCAGCAGAATGCCCACTACTTCGTCCCGGCGAACGGATTCATACTGCTGGTAGAAAACTGCATGCGCATTCATGTACGGAGCGGTGGTCATCGACTATTCTCCTTGCTGGCCTTGCACTTCCACATACGTTAATGTCTCATGGCAGGTTCCCGTCGTTCCCTTTCCACCTCGTCTTGTCATTCCATCAGGGTGCGTCCTGGTCCTCTTGTTATATCCGGTATAACTCCTCCATTCGAATGAGTTGACAGCGGCTATCCGGAGCGATAGAGTCCCGGCCATCGAATTATTTCGAGTTCCGAACAAATTCTGAGTAAAAAGCAAATCCAGACTCTTAGGAGGCTTTCTGTCATGCAACGGAGAATGTCCATCCGGCGCTTGGGGTTACTTGTCTGCCTGGCGCTGCTCTTGCACACAATGCACGCATGGGCGCAAGGGGGCGGCAACGTCGCCATCACAGGCACAGTCACAGATTCCACTGGCGCAGTCGTGGCGGGCGCCAAAGTGACGGTCACCAACAAGAACACCGCCGTCAGCCGTGCGGTCACCACAAGTGGGACAGGCCAGTTCAACGTCTCGTCGATCCCGCCGGCCACATACACCGTCTCGGTCGAAGCGCAGGGCTTCAAGCGCTTTGTGCAAGACGTTTCCCTGCTGGCCGACCAGACTCGCGACATGGATATTCGCCTCGAAATCGGTGAAACCAGTCAGCAGGTCACGGTCGAGGCATCGAGCGTTCAAGTCAACACCGTGAGTCAGGAGCTCAGCCAGGTGATCGAGAGCGCGCGTGTGAGTGACCTTCCTCTCAACGGCAGAAATGCCGCCGATCTCACGCTCCTGGTGCCTGGCGCCGTATCGGCAATCGCAAACAATTCCGGCACTCTGCAGGGAGACACAAAGCAGGTTCCCGGGGCCGAGGCGATTGCAGTGAACGGCGCACGTCCCGATCAGATCGGTTACAACCTCGATGGCGCCAACAACCAGGATCTGATGAGCAACACAAACAATCCGTTTCCGTTCCCTGATGCATTACAGGAGTTCAGCGTCCAGACCAACAGCTTCGACGCCCAGTACGGCAATAACGCCGGAGCGGTCGTAAACGTCGTTACAAAATCCGGCACAAACCAGTGGCACGGCGATGCCTTCGAATTTGTTCGCAACGCCTATTTCAACGCCCGCAACTATTTCGCCGATCATACCGACCCTCTAAAACGTAATCAGTTCGGCGTCACGGTCGGCGGTCCGATACACAAGAACACCAGCTTCATTTTCTTCGGTTGGCAGAAGACGATTATCCGCAGTGTCAACAATGCCACTAACGCGATCGTTCCCACCGCCGATAACGTAAATGGAGACTTCTCGTTAACCAATCCCACCACAAAAATCGTCAACCCGTTTACCCACGTTCAATATCCAAACAATGCCTCGATCGGTCCGATCGACCCCGTGGCCGTCAATATGGCCAAGCTGCTGCCCGTTCGTCCGGCGGGCTCCACAAATGGGTCTGTGACCTTTGGCACGCCGCTTCAGCAGAACTTTGACGAGTACATTGCGCGCTTCGACCAGGTCTTCCGCGGTCAGGACCGGCTCTTTGGGCGTTTCTACCTCAACAAGTACCATCACGCGCCAACCTACGATGGAAAGAACCTGCTGACCGCAGGGCCGGGTTCGACGGTGAAGTCGCAGAATTGGGCCGTTGGCTACACCTGGGTCATTTCGCCCCTGCTGGTCAATACCACCACCATCGATTTCGTCCGTTCGGCCTCTGACCGCGGTCAGCAAGGCGGCCCGGGAGGCACGGTCCCGGATATGACCAGCTTCGGTTCAAAGCTCTGGCAATTGCCACAGGCGCAGAGCGGCATCCGGAACTTCGCCGTCGCCGGCGACTTCACCCTCGGCAGCTTCACCAACGCCAAATTCATCCGGAACACCTACGACCTTCGCGAACTGGTTAACTGGACCAAGGGCAAGCACGCCATTAGCTTCGGCGCTTCATTCGAAGTGGATCAATCAAACATCCGCAACACCGATCTGGAGAATGGCAGCTTCAACTTCACGAATGACGTAACAGGTCTGTCGATGGCCAGCTTCCTGCTGGGATATCAGCACACATTCAGCCAGACATCGGGCGACTTCTCTGATTCGCGCGAGAACCCCATCGGCCTCTTCGTCAATGACAAGTGGAAAATCTCGCCGCGGCTGACGCTCAACTATGGATTGCGCTGGGAACCCCAGCAGGTCATGAAAGAAATCTGGGGACGCATCGAGCAGTTCCGCCCCGATGCTTGGGCTGCCGGTGTTCAATCCACGGTCGTTCCCAGTGCACCCGCGGGTCTGTTCTTTGTTGGCGACAAATACAACGGGATCAGCGTGCCCGATCGCGGGCAGACTGGCGACTTCAACAACTTCGCTCCTCGCGTCGGTGTTGCCTGGGATCCTACCGGTTCGGGGAAGATGTCTCTCCGCGCCGGAGGCGGCCTGTTCTATTACTCGCGCCTGCCGGGTCTATTCCTCAACGATGCGGCGATTTCGGCGCCCTTCAGCCTGCGCATTGACTTGAACGACTCAACAACCGGGGCCTCGCAGATTGGTTCCCTCACCGATCCCTTGGCGGCCTATCCAACATTTACCAATGGCTTCCCGCAGCGCTATACATTGAAGAACGTTCCCAAGAACGCAACCTTTGTGAAGAACCCGACCGTGTTCGGTTTGCAGCCGGGCGTCAAGTGGGTCACGCCTGAAATCTACGATTGGAACGTAACCTACGAGTATCAGGCGCGTCCAGATACAATTCTTCGCGGCTCCTACGTGGGAACGCGCGGAACCCACCTCCGGCAGGATGTGAATCTGAACCCCGGCATCTACACGGCTGGCAGCAATTTGTCCCTGCAAGCGCGCCGGCCCTATCAGCCATTTGGCGTCATCTACCAGAACCGGAACACCGGCGCCAACGCCTATAACGCCCTCCAGGCCGGTATCGAAAAACGGCCGGCAGGCGCAAGCGGCATCCTCAACCAGATCACATTGCTCGCAAATTACACCTACTCCCATGCCAACGACTATGGCTTGTCCGAAAATGGCGGAATCACCGATATCGGTTCGAGCATCGGCTCTGGCATGTCTTTCTACGATCCGAGACAGCATGCCTTCGAAACCGGGCCGGCGACCTTCGACCGCAGGCATCACTTCGTGGCCTCGTTCGTGTGGAATCTTCCCAAAATGAATGGCTCCAACGCGTTTGTACGCAACGTGGTCGGCGGTTGGCAATGGACTGGCATTTACTCATTCAGCTCAGGAGACCCGCTCACCATCCTGGCTGGAACCGACCAGTCCCAGACCGGCAACGGTCTTGATCGCGCAGATTACATTGGCCCCGCAGGCCAGCACGGCAAGTCGCCTTCGAGCAGTCCCGGCGGGTGCACGGGTGTCAAGCATTGCGTGTCGTGGCTCGACCCTACCCTCTTCGCAAAACCTGCAGCTGGAACGTATGGAAATGCCGGCAAAGGTACTTGGCGCGGCCCGAATGTCTGGACTGCGGACACCGGCCTGCTCAAGAGCTTCTATCCGATGCCGTCTCACGAATCATTCAACTTCCAGTTCCGGAGCGAGTTCTTTAACATCTTCAACCACCCACAACTGTCCGATCCAAACGTGACCTTTGCCAACGGCGCCTTCGGCAGCACGCGCTCGACGATCGGCACGGCCACGGGCAACGTCGGCACAACCGCGGATTCGCGTATCATCCAGCTCGCGCTCAAGATGAACTTCTGAACTTCGCGATGGTCAACTTCATCCCCTTGCCCTCACGCAGCAGCTCAGCGCGCCGTGAGGGCAAGCTATATTCAGTGGCAACTCAGGTGGCAATCCGGAAACAACCCTTCACTATCCCGGGTTCGTCTGCAGATGATTCCAACATCCTGACGGACAATAAGAGATCCAGCACGATCTGGCTAACCCCGCGCAACGGGGCTAACTCCACCGACAGCGAACGGCCCTTCACCTAACCCCTTTCCTGGGAAGACTTTGCAGGTAAGTCTAATCGTAAGAAGACTTTGGCGGCACATCCCTCGCATAACACGATGAAAAATAACGGTTTAACCGCAGAGAGGGGGGAGGGGGTGCCCGGAATCCTGCTGAAGCGGAAACAGAATCGATCGTCATCTTCTCAGGAGGGCGGGAGCGCATCGTAGCATGAGAACTACCATGAATTCAGAATCCACTGGCGGAACCTTTCTCATTGGCGGCGACCTGCCCGTCCACCGTCTCGGCTATGGAACCATGCGGCTCGTCGGTGACGGGGCGTGGGGCGAGCCGCACGATCCTGAAGAGGCCCGCCGCGTCCTGCGCCGTGCCGTCGAACTTGGCGTCACACTCATCGACACGGCCGACGCGTACGGCCCCGAGATCGCCGAGCGCCTCATCGCCGAAGCCCTGTACCCCTATCCCAACGGCCTGGTCATTGCCACGAAAGGAGGCATCACCCGCCAAGGTCCGGCAAAGACAGAGCACGTAGGACGTGCCGGATACCTCATTCAATGCGTCGAGATGAGCCTCCGCCGCCTCAGGCTTGAGCGCATCGAGCTTTATCAGCTTCATCGCATCGATCCGCGCACCTCCCTCGAAGAGAGCCTCGGCGCACTCCGCCGCATGCAGGAGCAAGGAAAGATTCGCCACATCGGTCTGAGCGAGGTTACGACGCCGGAGATTGAAGAGGCCCGCAACATCGTCCCGATCGTGACGATCCAGAATCGCTATTCGATCGTCGACCGGCGCCACGACCAGACTCTCGCCTGGTGCGAGAAGCGGCGCATCGGTTTCCTCCCCTGGTATCCGATGGCGGCGGGAAAGATTCTCAAGGCCGATCACCCTTCACTGGATAGCCTCGTCCGGATCGCCAGGCGTCACTCGGCGACTCCCGCCCAGCTTGCGCTCGCGTGGCTCCTCCAGAAGTCGCCGGTGATGATTCCGATCCCCGGCACCTCCCGGGTCGCTCATCTTGAAGAAAATGTCGCTGCAGCAAGCCTGCAGCTCAGTGAAGAGGAGATCGCAGCAATCGAACAGGCAGTCCGCGTCTGAAACGGCTGCATCAGCAGAGCGTGGTGGCATTGAGTCGGCCGCACGCTCCTGTTTTGTCATGTTGAGCGAGTCCGTGCGGCGGACGAATCGAGATATCCGCGGTTGCTGTTGGCTTTGTAACAGGCACGGCCTTTAGCCGTGCCGCGAAAGCCGCATGAATATTGGGCTTTAGCCCCTGAGGGAAAATGGCAACCTTCCTCACCCACTACTCAGTCGCCCCGTTCTCCTCAGCAGGCAGCATCTGCGTGCTCACAAAGGCAAAATGCAACCCATCCGGAGCCCAGTTGGGCACGTTGTCGCTGCCTGCGCCTCCAGTCACGCGCACAAGCACCCGAATCTTCCCATCCGCGACGTTGAGGATGCGAAACGCGATGTTTTTGTCGGCAGGGTGTCCCTTTAAGCCGTCTTCGTAGCTCAGAATCAGCATCGACTTGCCGTCGGGCGAGGGATGCGGTGTCCAGTTGCTGTACTCGTCATTGGTGATCTGTTCCGGCGCGCTTCCGTCCTGCCGCATCCGCCAGATCTGCATCGAGCCACCCCGGTCCGAGTTGAAGTAGATGTACTTGCCGTCGGCCGAATAATCCGGATCGTCGCTGATGCCGCTGCCCGTCGTCAGTGCCGTCTCCAAGCCCCCGCCAACCGGGATGGTGTGAATGTTTCCGCCGCCCTTGAAATCGGGCCGCGTGAACGCGATTGTCTTACCGTCGGGAGACCAGCTGTGAAAGTAAGACCAGGGATTCTCCGTCAGCAGGCGCGGTTCGCCCCCGCCGGAAGGGACGATATAGACGCGCGTCTCCGGCTTGCCCGGCATACTGCAACTGATGGCCAGCCATTTTCCATCCGGCGAAAGACCATGGCTCCCTGTGCACTTGGTCGCAGCGCCCGTGTCCACCGTCGCCGCTTTGCCGCCCTCGGCAGGGATCGTCCAGATGTGCCCGTCACGATTGAAAATCAGGGTCTTGCCGTCCCGGCTCCAGTTGGGAGCCTCCATCCGGCCGCGTTCGCTCGCGACCACCAGCGCTCGCCGGAAGTTGTCTTCGATTCCAATGGTCTGCAAGGTGCTGTAGAGGACCTTCTGAGAAGGAGCGGACGGCGCGGCAAGGGGCGTCAGCTCGACATGGGCGAACGTCGCCCGCTCCACCACGTCCTTGTTGTGCGAACAGACGCCAATCCCCGCGTAGAATGGCTCGCCAAGATGCATTCGGATTGACGCGCCAACCTGATGCAGCGGCTCCGCACCCATGCTCAGGAACATGGTGATGGTGTCGCCACGCTTCTCGAGGCGAACGCGCCGCGGCGAAGCTTCAAGATTCAACTCGATATCCTGTGTCGTTGCACCCTTCGCGGTTCTGTACTGCAGGGCCGTCAGCCCCGATCCATGCTGTGCGGCATCGGCGTAGATCCCGTCCGCATCCAGCGTCTGCCGGAAAATCAGCACCGTCTTGCGATGAGGGTTGGGATTGCCGGAGGAATCCGGGAAATCCATCTCGGACGTCAGAGCGACGTCGCCGGAGACCTTCTTCCACACAAAATGAAACGCATCAACCGTAGACCAAAGATTCTCGCCCGCGGACCTGATCGTGTAGATGTCTCTTGCCGGATCGTACGCGAGCGTTCCAGGAGGCGTTACGACTCCGACATCGGTTTGCCCTTCGAAGATTCCGAGTCGATTGGATGGACCCTGGGCCCTGAGCGGACATGCTCCGAAGCTCAGGATCACGGCAATTCCAAGCGCCACAAACGGTCGAGCGCATCTCGCAGGCACGGTCATTCCTCCGTTTCGGTTCTGCCTCTTACTGCGGACCGATTCGTTCACTTACACATCCATCCGATAAGGCGCTCGCTGCGGCCGCGACAGCATGGCATTCGCCGCATCGTCGTTGAGAAACCGCTCCCTGACTGGGTCCCAATGAAGTCTCCGCTTTGTCTTCATCGCGATGTGATGAAGCAGGCAGGTGGAACAGGCGCGATGTCCAATCTCCGCCGGCGCAGCCGGGGCCTTCCGGGTTCCGATGCACTCCAGCCAGTTGCCATGCTGGTCAGCGCTCTCGTAAAGGTGCAATTCATCGGGACCGATCACGCTGTCGAGGATCTTTGGATCGCTCGCCATCAGTGGCTTCAAGGTCACCGGCTTCCCGCCCGGATCAGTTCCCGTCACTTCGGAGTCCCGCGTGACGAAGATCCATCCTTCTGTCCCATAGAACTTGATTCCGTTGGGAAAGTCGCCGCTGATGTCCATCGTCACTCCGTTTGCGTAGACGGCATGCGTCAGAAACTTCCCGTGCACGTCCCAGAGCCCATGGGTCGGAAACTCCGCCGTTCCCCATACCTCAACAGGCCCGGTGTATTCCGTGTCCATGCCCCAATGAGCGGTATCTACGTGATGCGCGCCCCACCCCGTGATCATTCCCGCGCCGAACTGCTCGCACCGCAGCCAGCCCGGCCGGTCAAATCCCTTCTGTGGATGCACCCTCATTTCGGTGTAGTACACCTCCGGTGTCGACCCCAGCCACGCATCGTAATTGAGGTTGGGTGGCACCGGCATCGGCGGCGCGTCCGGCCCGCTCGGATCCCCCGGCAGCCCTATCTCCACGTGCTTGATCTCCCCTATCCGCCCGTTGCGCACCAGTTCACATGCACGGTGAAACTGTTTCCAGGATCTTTGCTGAGATCCGATTTGAAGAATACGTCCGGAAGCATTGACGGCATTGCTCATCGCCCGGCCTTCGGAAATCGTCAAGGATGCCGGCTTCTGCAGATACACATCCTTGCCTGCATGAACTGCATCTACTGCGAGGATTGCGTGTTGATGATCAGGCGTACTGATGACCACGGCATCGATATCGTTGTTTGCAAGCAACTCATGATAGTTGCTGTAGCCCGCTACACCGTTATAGGCCGTACCGGTCTTTTTGGCATAGTAGCCGTTGATCAACGCCTTGCCTTGTTCGATGCGATTGGAGTCAAGATCACACACCGCGACGATGCGCGCTTGATCGAATTGCCAGATTCCCGGCAAATCGTGCACGCGAGAGATCCGCCCGACGCCGATGGCCCCGACGTTGATGCGATTGCTGGGAGCGGTCCTGCCAAAGACAGATGCCGGCACGATTGATGGAAAGCCTGTTGCAGCCGCAGCGCAGGCAGACGCTTTGAGGAATTCTCGCCTGGAAGTCACAGCGATCGAGTCATCGTTTCCGTGCATGTGCACCGTGCCTCTTCTCCTTCGCAGACTATGCAGAGAAAGTCAGCGACTTTGCCGCCTTCTG